>Ga0209060_10000571_pt1 | contig 62211 bp, 68 predicted proteins | sample Coa_R1_8_FD_187155 | JGI IMG/M metagenome (GOLD analysis project Ga0209060, IMG submission 187155) | Surface soil microbial communities from Centralia Pennsylvania, which are recovering from an underground coalmine fire - Coalmine... | ecosystem: Environmental > Terrestrial > Soil >...
TTCCTGTTAACAGGAAGCGGGACGGCTGTATTTTCTGCGGCTGCTCGCGCAGGCGCTGGGCTTGCTGGAGATGCGCAGCGAGACGCTGTATGCGGTAGACGCTTCCGCCTTTTTTGTGCAATCGCTGGCCGAACGCACCCGTCGCTCTTTTACCGCCTGGCTTGCTGGCGTGTTCTGGAACGAACTGCTGCACCTGCCTGGCGTGACGCTGCGCCCAACTCCGCCGGAGAGCGCGCACCCGGAGGTGCTGCGGGCGCGGCGGGCGGCGCTTGCCCTGCTGGGTGATGAGGCGGCTGCCGGATGGATAAGTCGCAGCGCTTTGCTGGCGCTGGCTCGGCTGCGCCAGCCGCACTTGCTCTTTCCGGCTCGGGCCAAGGGGCAGGTTGATCGCTATTTGGCTGGAGGGAACGTGTTTGGGCTGGATTTCCGCCCGCGAGGCGGCTGGATTTCGCCGCATGAAAACTGGCTGCGCGTGGAGGGCGCTTTTCTGGCAGCGGTGCTTGATGGACCACTTGCCTGGCTGGGCGCGCTGGATGTGGATGATACACCCGACGGGGAGACAGCCGCCTACTGTGTTTCTGCGGTTGGGCGCGCACTGCTGGGCAAAGGCGACTGGCCGCCTGCCCTGACCGAGACGGAAAGCGGGCGATTGGTGATTCAGCCCAACTTTGAGGCCTTGGCGCTGCCGCCGCTGCGCGAATCACTGCTCTGTTTCCTCGATCAGTGCGCTGAGCGCCAGTCGCTCGATCAGGTGGCACTCTATCATCTGACGCGCGAACGCTGGCTGCGCGCACTTCGTGCCGGAACGAGCGCGGCCAATTTGATCGAGCGTCTGGAACAGATGGCAGCCGCGCCGCTGCCCCAGAATATGCGCTATTCACTGCTGGAGTGGGAACGCCAGGCGCAGCGTATTCGCCTCTATCGTGGGGTGGCGCTGCTTGAAGTACAGGATGCGGCGCTGCTCGATTCCTTGCTGGCTGACGCTGCGCTTGCCACGCTGATTCTCCGCCGTCTCACGCCAACTGCGGCGCTGGTTGATCGCCAACAGTTGCCACGCCTCTATCGGGCGCTGCTTGGGCGTGGGCATCTGCCTCAGAGGATGCCGCCCCTGTGAACTCCCCGACGTATTACTTTTAGGGAAGATGATGCTTTCTCCATCTGCCCGTATGTGGGGCCAGAAAATACACTGCAAGAGAAGGTAGTTCTGGCCCTGGCATGGTCTATGCGTGAGATATGTTACTATTTGCTTCAATTCTTGAAGTAACTTTCCTGGGAACTGTACGTATTACCTATGGAAGAAGGATATGATTGACCGCGTTATTGAGTGGAACCCACCAGGGATGGTTCAGAGCGCAGATGGTCCTCTTCGTGCGGCTTATTCGAGCGTGAACCAAAGATCGATTAAATACCTTAGATTGTCTCAGGTGATTACCGGATGCCGCACACATGCCTGGTTGGGTATACTGGACACAGATGATACGGATAGTTTACAAAGGCCGTGCACATGACTGTCCAGGCATTGGGCGTGACGAACCAAACGCACCGTTTCGACTCAATGCGCCTTTGATCTGCTGATTGATCGAAGTCTAGGACATAGGAGGGGCCACCATGCACACACCGGTGCAAAAGACCCGCGAAGAACTGATCTGGGAGGAAGGCACGACTGATGACCTTGCTCCCCTGCCGGGCACCCCAGAGTCTGACGAGGTTGAGGAAACAGATGCGGCTGATCGGATGGCTGTGGAGATGGTTGATCTGTCGACACTTGAGGCCCTCAATATCGCTCTTCCCCCAGGGATGGATTTAGCCGCGTTGCAGGAAGCGTTTGCCGTCACGGAGATAGCCGAGCCAGGTCCAGATGAAGCCAGCGATACCGCTGAAGAGTTGCCAGACCTGGATATGGATGATCTGGCGCTTGAGGCGCTGTATGAAGGGCGCACCCGCCGTACGTTCCAGGGGGCGGATGGGTCCGAAGATGCGTTCCAGAGCTATCTACATGACATTCGTGGCCTGTCGCTGATTTCGCACGAAGAAGAATTAATGTTGGCCCGGCGCGCCGCCGCGGGGGATACGCGGGCGCGGCGTCGGCTGGTGGAAGCGAACTTACGGCTGGTGATTGCCATCGCGCGCCGCTATGTCAACAGCGGTGTGCCCCTCATCGATCTGATTCAAGAAGGCAATATGGGGTTGATGCGCGCCGCCGAGAAGTTCGATTATAAGCGCGGCACGCATTTTGGCACCTACGCGACCTGGTGGATTCGCCAGGCCGTCAGCCGGGCCGCTGGCGAGCAATCGCGCCTGATTCACCTGCCTGAGCATGTGGCGACGCGGCTGCGCAAGGTGCGGCGCGTTGCGGCGCAGATTTCCCAGGAGAGCGGCAACGATCCGCTGCCGGAGCAGATTGCCGAGGCGGCAGGCATGCCTCTGGAAGAGGTGGATGATCTGCTGCATGTGACCGAGCAGCCGGTTTCATTGGATGCCCCCGCTGATACAGAGAATCGCTATTCTTTAGCTGATACATTGGAAGATCGGTCCTCGCAGGCTCCGGCGGATATCGCGTCGCGGCATCTGGTGGGCGAGGAATTACATCGCGCGCTGTCCACGCTGACCTCGCGCGAGCGCGCGGTGGTGACGCTGCGCTACGGCATCGGTGATGGCCGCAGCCGCACACTGCTGGAGGTAGGGCGCGAGTTGAATATCTCGCGCGAGCGTGTGCGCCAGTTAGAGATGGTCGCGTTGATGAAACTGCGCCACGCCAGCAGCGCCTATAAGCTGCGCGAGTGCGTGTGAGCCGTCTATAGTTTGCGCTTTCAGAAGAGATACGTGAGCGTCTGGGTTCTCGCTGGTTGAGAGATATCTGCCAGGAGCAAGACAGACGCTCGCTCTCTGTTCGGACTTATTTATTCAGACGAGGCTGGTCCAAACGCCTCCAGCAGCGCGTCCGAAGTCACCACCAGCGCCTGGCGCGGAAAGACCTTTTGGGTGAGGACTCGATGCACCTCCTCGTCACCATCGGCGCAGCAGTCCTCGACGACTATCAGGTCATAGTCCATATCAGCCGCCCATCGGACGGTGGATAGGACCACTCCGCTGGTGGCAATGCCCAACAAGATGAGGGTCGTTCGCTCCTGAGCGCGGAGAATCGTTTCAAGATCAGTGGTGCTGAATGCGCCTGTGCGCCGCTTGGAGACGACGACATCGCCTGGCCTGGGCGCAACCTGGGGATGAATTTCTGTGGCAGGATCGCCTTCCTGCATCGAGCCAATCTTCCCAATCTGGGCAAAAACGCGGTTGCGTGGGCTGATTTCGGGATAGCCTTCACGGAACCGCACGACGATATAGATAATCGGCACCCCTGCGCTGCGCGCTGCTGCCAGGACCGAGGCTGCCCTGTCGAGCAGCCCAGGATGCGCGCCACCAAAGCGGGTAACCGCCACATTCTGATAATCCATAATCAGGAGCGCGGTATGCGCTCTATCCAGCGTGAGTGGACTTGCCATCGGTGCTCTTTGCCTTCTTTCAGATGCTGTTGTGAGAGATTGTATCTACGGGAAACCTATGCTACACTGAGCAAAAGCTACTCAAATGCTACTACTTTGGCGGCAGGCCATGCGTATAGTGCATAGATACTGTGTATATAGATATTATCATGCGTAATGGAGAGAAGACGGGCGAGATGGTTCTATCCATAGCGCGCTCGTGCGCAATGACATCGAACAGGGAGACGGAAGCATGACAACTTGTTCCTGTGGTTTTGCGTTGCAACCTCACCAAAAGTTTTGCCCCAATTGTGGGGCACAGGTGGCATCTGCCCAGTCGCCGACGGTGTATCCACAATATCAGGCGGCTCCAGACGCCAACAGCCCTACGACCTACACGCAGTATGCTTCAGCCCCTGCGGGGAGTTCAACCGCGCCTGGCATTTCGCGCTGCTCACATTGTGGCGGCGATGTGAATGGCAATGCGCCGTTTTGCATGCACTGTGGCACCCCGCTGGCGGCGGCCACCGCGCAGGCTGCCCCCAGCAGTGCGCCATCAAGCTGCCCAAGTTGTGGCTCGGCAGTGAAGCCCAATGCGCCGTTCTGCGAGATGTGCGGTGCGCATATCACCGGCCAGGCTGCGGCAGCCCCGGCGGTCGCGGCCTGCCCAAGCTGCGGCCAGGCGACGAATGGCAACGCGCCGTTCTGCATGCACTGTGGCGCGCGCCTCCAGGGGGCGGGCAACCCGACGATGGCGCAAACCGGGCAACGGCCTTCCAATTGTACACAGTGCGGCTATCCGATGCAGGCAGGCGCAGCGTTTTGTACTCACTGTGGCGCGCATTATGGTCCGCCAGTCCAGCCGGGCATGCAGCAGCCCATGATGGGTATGCCTCAGCAGGTGATGCGCTGTCCCACGTGCATGGGCGCGGTGCCAGCGGGTACGAGCTTCTGCACGCAGTGCGGCACGAGCCTGGCTGGCGTGCCAACACCGGCAGGTGTTCAGGGGCAGCCGGGTGGCTTCTTCCAGAATCTGATGAGCAGCAACGCCGGAAAGATTGGCCTGGGCGTGGCCGGTGGCCTGGCAGCGGGATTTATTGGCGAAGAGTTGATTCGTGATTTTGAGGGTGGCGATGGTTATGACGAGTATGGCAACCCCTTCCGCCGCCATCACCGCGGCTTGATGGGCGAAATCATCCGCGATATTCTCTAAGCTGAATCTGAAGGAAAAGCAGGAGCAGGGAACGACATGACTGCGCAACTCTGGGCCGTGTTTGCGGCGGCCTTTCTGGCTTCGGCAGTGGAATTTGTCGAGGCGTTTACCATCGTGCTGGTGGTGGGGGTTACGATCAACTGGCGAAGCTCGCTGGCGGGCACGGCCCTGGCGGTTGTGGCGCTGGCGCTGCTGGTCGGCATTTTTGGCACGGCGCTGGTGCAGTTTGTGCCCATTGAAGCGCTGCGGCTGGTGGTGGGCTTGTTCCTGGTCTTGTTCGGCCTGAAGTGGCTGAAGAAGGCGATCTTGCGCTATGCGCGGCTGAAGGCGCTGCACGACGAAGAAGCGATCTATGAGGAGCAGCAGGCGGAATTGCGCGCGAAAGGCGTGGCCGCGGCCAGCCGCATCGACCCCTTTGGCCTGGTAACGTCCTTTAAGAGCGTGTTGTTGGAAGGGCTGGAGGTCGCGTTCATCGTGATTACCTTCGGCGTACAGGCCAACAGCGAGTCAACGGCCAACGGCATCTTGATTGCAGCGCTGGGCGCGGCGGGAGCGTTGCTGGTGATTGTTGGACTGGGGGCGCTGGTGCGCGCTCCGTTGCAGCGTGTGCCCGAAAATACGCTCAAGTTCACGGTTGGAATTATGCTTGCCAGCTTCGGCACGTTCTGGGGTGGCGAGGGTCTGGGTATCTGGCATGATGATTTCTTACTGCTGGTGATGATTGCCTTCTATTTGGCGGTGGCTGGCGCGCTTATTCTCTGGCTGCGGCAATACGCGCCCCCGCGCAAAGCGAATCTGGCTGGGCCGGTGGAATTGCCCTCCGAGGAGGTAGTGGGATGACGCGCGTGGTGAAGGTCTTAAAGGCCATTTATCTTTTCTTTGCTGGCGATGCGATTCTGTTGATAGCGGTGCTGCTGGCGTTTGGGCTGGCTGCACTACTTGGCAAGGTGGCGCAGGCGCCTAACCTGGTGGTGGGCATCATCTTTGTCGCGCTGATTGTCGGCGGCCTGGCGCTGACGCTGAGCCGGGAACTGCGCGGCAGGCCACGCGGGGGCTGAGAGATTTTGCCGAAGCGAACACAACAGCGGGCAGGTTTTCAGCCTGCCCGCTGTTGTGTTCGCTTTCTATCTCAGTAGACGCTGATGTCTGCGCCGTAGCTTTCCAGGCGCTGCTTGACGATGCTCAGGAAACGCGCCGCGCCTAGACCATCGTTGATGCGGTGGTCAAATGAAAGGCTGATGAACATCATCGAGCGGATGGCAATGGCGTCACCCTCGATGACGACGGGACGCTTGACGGCTGCATCCATGCTGAGAATGCCCGCGTGCGGCTGGTTGATGATGGGCACGGAGATGATGGTGCCAAAGACGCCCGGGTTGTTGACGGTAAAGGTTGACCCTTGCATATCTTGCAGGGTCAACTTGTTTGCGCGCGCCCGCGCGGCCAGGTCGCTGACGGCACGCGCCAGTCCAGCCAGATTCCTGGTGTCGGCGTCATGGACGACAGGCACCATCAGCCCGGCATCAGTGGAGACGGCCACACCCATATGGATGCGTCTTTTCAGGATGATTTGATCGTTGACCCAGGAGGCGTTCATGGTGGGCACTTCTTTGAGCGCCTCAACGGCGGCTTTCATGACAAAAGGCACGAAGGTGATGCTGTATCCTTCGCGTCGCTTGAACTGGTCTTTGGTGCGTTCAATCCAGCGGGCGATGTTGGTAACATCGACTTCGACCATGGTGGTGGCGTGCGGCGAGGTGTGCTTGCTGCGCACCATATGCTCGGCAATCGCCCGGCGAATGGGCGAGACCGAGACGATCTCTTCATCCACGCCTGGCGTATAGGGCGCGGCGGGCGCGGTGAAGGATGGTTGGCTGGGCGCTGCGGTTATGGCTGCTGGCGCTTGCTCGCGGCTCGCCAGGAACGCTACAATATCATCTTTGCGTACCCGGCCACCTTCGCCAGTTCCGCTGATGGCTTCCAGGTCGAGCTGATGCTCTGCCGCCATGCGCCGCGCCAGCGGCGAGATGCGATGACGCTGGCCGTTGACCGCTGCCTGTCGCGGCGTGGGGGCCGAAAAGGGGGCTGTGGGTTGGGAGACGCTGGCCGCGGCAGTGGCGACCGGCGCGGCGGCTGGCTCGCTGGTTCTGGCGGGCGCGGCTGGCTGAACGGCTGCCGCTTCCTCGATCTGCGCGATTTCAGCGCCGACTTTGACGGTCTGGTCTGGCTGGACGGAGATTTTGAGCAGGCGGCCAGCAACAGGTGAGGGCATCTCCTGGGTGATTTTATCGGTGACGATCTCCACCAATGGCTCGTCAAGTTCAATATCGTCGCCCTCTTGCTTGAGCCAGCGCCCGACGGTTCCTTCGGCCACCGACTCACCAAGCTTCGGCATGGTTACCTTCGTTGGCATTGCATCACTCCTTTGTGTTTGAGACGACTCTCATGCTAGCATGTGCGGGCGGCGGCTGTCAAGAAACAGCCGAGCTAATTTCCCTGGAACTGCGGTTTGCGCTTTTGCAGGAAAGCCATCATACCCTCGCGTACATCTTCGGTGGTGAAGCACATCTTGATGCTGGTCAGTTCCAGTTGCAGCATGGTGCGCAGGTCGAGGTCTGGACTTTGCGCCAGCAGGCGCTTGGCAAGCGTCTGGGCAATAGGTGGACCACTGGCAAGCTCGGCGGCGTAGCTGGCGACGGCTTCTTGAAAGCTCTCTGAGGGAAGAACGCGGCTGACCAGGCCAATGCGCTCCGCTTCATTCGCATCGATGTCGCGGGCGGTCAGAATCAACTCGGCGGCGCGCGATGCGCCTACCAGGCGCGGCAGGAAATAGGCCATACCTCCATCGGGGACCAATCCACGTCGCAAATAGCCGGTGGTGATGCGTGTCCCCGCCGCCATCAGGCGAATATCGGCGGCCAGCGCCAGCGAAAGACCCGCGCCCGCTGCCGCGCCGTTGATCGCCGCGATGATGAGTTTATCGCAGGTGGTCAGTGTAAGCGCCTGGCGACCAATCCAGCCGAGCGCATCCAGTTTCGTGTGACGATCTTGCCCATCCAGCGGTGCTGAGCCGCCGCCATCGGTCAGGTCCAGCCCGGCGCAGAAGCCGCGCCCGGCTCCGGTCAGCACAATGACCCGCACATCGTCATCGGAGGAGGCTTCGGCAACGGCGGCCTGAATGGATTCAGCCAGCGCGGTATTCAAGGCGTTCAGCCGATCAGGCCGGTTGAGGGTGATCGTGCGAACTCCCTGTGTCGTCTGGACCAGCAGTTCCTGATTCTGCGCGATGCTCATGGCGGGCGATGCTCCTTCTCTTCACGAAGCGTGCCGTTTGGGCGACCGGGCCTTGATGCCTGGTGTGATTTGCGCTGAGCGGTGGCACGCAAGCTGATATAGCGATCTCTGAATTAAGCATAACGGAAAGGGATACAGAGCGCAAGCATGAGGCAGCGTACAGAGCGAGCAGCGAGGAGGGCGCTATGCTGACCTATATCGTCCGGCGGCTGCTCATCGCTATTCCCGTGTTTCTGGGGATTACGGTGCTGCTGTATGTTCTGGTGAGCATCACCCCCGCTGGCGGTCCGCTGGCGGCCTATCTTGGCCCCGGCAAACATATTTCCGCGCAGCAGTTGGCGGTGCTGCGCGCGAAGTTTGGGCTTGACCAGCCCATCCCGGTGCGCTATGTGAAGTGGCTTGGCGCGCTGGTGCGCGGCGATCTGGGCTATTCCACGCAGACGGGTGCGCCAGTCCTCCAGGAGATCGAAAACCGGCTTCCGGCGACGATCTTGCTGATTGGGACTGCGTTTCTGGTGCAAGAGTTGATCGCCATTCCGCTAGGTGTCTTCTCGGCCTTGCGCCGTTATTCCCTCTTTGACCAGGTGTTTACGGTTCTCAACTATATGCTCTACTCCTTGCCAACCTTCTGGTATGGCTTGATGCTGATTATTCTTTTTGGTGTGGTCATCAGGGTGCCCGATCCGGACAACCCAGGCTACACCAGAGGTTTGCTGCCGTTCTCCGGCATGGTGAACTTACGCGAATCACCGCCGTTTGGCACTGCTGATTATGGAGCGTACTTTGCGGCGCATCCCTTCACGGCACTGGGCGATCTGGCTGCGCATCTGGCGCTGCCGGTGCTGGTGCTGGCGACAGTAGGTGTCGCCGCTGATAGCCGCTTTATGCGCGCCAGCATGCTGGATGTCATCAACATGGACTATATCCGCACGGCGCGCGCCAAGGGCTTGCCGGAACGGGTAGTCATCTGGAAGCATGCCATGTGTAATGCCATTTTGCCGGTCATCACCAATATTGGCCTGCAACTGCCGATCTTGCTGGGTGGGGCGATTGTGACCGAGCAGATTTTCTCCTGGCCGGGCATGGGGTCGTTCTACGTGCAGGCGGCCAGCGCTGGCGATTATCCGGTGGTCGTGGCCTATACCAGCCTGCTCGCGGCGGCGACCATCCTTGCCAACCTGCTGACCGACCTGTCGTATGCGTTTGTGGACCCACGCATCCGTTATAGCTGACGTGCCCGGTTGCCACTCGGGAGGAAGCAATGCCCGATACCCAGAGTCCCGCTCCAGAAACAGATGCTCCTATTATCCCTGGTGTCCCTGGCACGGGTGCGGGCGGCGTTGGTGGCCCGCTTGGCGCCAGCGCCACTGAGCGTGATCTGGCGTCTGGAATCGTCGAGCCAGGACTGCGCCTCGAGTACCAGGATGAAGGTGCAGCCGTCCAGCACCTGTCGCAGATGAAGCTGGTCTGGAGCCGGTTTCGCCGCCACCGCCTCGCGCTCGTCGGCACGGTTATCCTGAGTGTGATCGTTTTTCTGGCGGTGTTTGCGCCTTTTCTGACGCATACCGCGCCGGATACGGCGCACCTGGAGTGGGTTGATTTCCAGACCGGCGCCACTGGCCCAACGCTGGCGAACTTTCCTGATCGCATCATGGGGGTCGATACGATTGGGCACAGCGTCTGGTCTGGAGTCATTTATGGGGCGCGTGTCTCGCTGCTGATTGGGGTTGTCGCCTCGCTGCTGACGGTGGTGATTGGCACGATGCTAGGCGCGATCAGCGGCTATTTTGGTGGCGCCGTGGATTTGCTGCTTCAGCGCCTGACGGATATGGTGTTGTCGATTCCGTTCTTGCCCCTGATGATTGCGCTTTCGGCGATTGTGCTCCATAATCCGGCGCTGCATCAAAATGTCGGCTTCATCGTGACGTTTGTCATTCTGGCATTTACTGGGCTTGGTTGGCCGGGTGTCACGCGCATAGTGCGCACCTATTACTTGACCCTGCGCGAGCAGCAATTTGTTGAGGCTGCCAGAGCGTTGGGAACAAGTGATCTGCACATCATATTCCGCCACATTCTCCCGAACGCGCTCAGCCCAATCATGGTGCTGTTCACGTTGTATGCCGCGTCCTTTATGACGCTGGAGGCGACGCTGGATTTCCTGGGGCTGGGGATCGCGTTCCCGCCCACGCCAACCTGGGGCAATATGCTGACCAACGCCCAGGATGAATTGCTCATCGGCCATTGGTGGTGGGCCACGTTTCCTGGTCTGTTGCTGCTGCTGACGGTGCTGGCGATCAACTGGATTGGCGATGGCCTGCGTGACGCGCTGGATGTGCGCGATCAGGGGTAAGATGTTGTCGCTTCTCTTGCTCCACAAAAGTTGAGGGCTTGCAAAAAAGCCGTCGGTGAAACGCTTGACATTCCCGCGCCAGTGCGGTATGCTTATTAGGCGAGAAATATGGGTGCTCTCGCTGCCTGTGCCCGTAGCTCAGTGGATAGAGCGTTGGCCTGCGGAGCCAAAGGCCGCTGGTTCGAATCCAGTCGGGCACGCCGTCGCCTACAAAATGGGTAATTCCATTCTGTAGGCTTTTTTGTTTCTTAACTTTGGTTGTGTCGCTGCCATTGTGTAGTAAACAGCATTCCAGGAGTTTCTTGACGCCCTACCACTCCCCTCGCTAGGCGTAAAACTGGTAACCAGACTAAGCGTGGCTTGATCGCCGCTATCATCTTGTGTTCCAAATCATAATATAGGCCCCCAGCTTCCAGGAGCAAGGTCACCATCTCACGCCGTTCTTCTGGCGTGGCGAACTCCCACAAGGCTGCTATCCCTGGCAAGCGTTCACCAGCCTCCAAGATAGCCTCCAAACTCAGCCCGTCTTGGGTGGAGAGACTAAGCCGCCCTAACGCCAGCTCTACGGCGGCAACCTCTGCCCGCATTTCTTCATCATCTATAAACCCTTCGCGATGTTGCTTCAATATACGTGTGCGTTTGAGTCGTAGCCGTTCTCGCTCACGTGCAATATCAACACGCTCGACTCCAGCCAGTTCCATCACGGTCACTACCCGACGGCGTACCTCTTCCCTCCAAGAATCAGCTAGATTGAGGGCGGCAAGCCATTCTCCAAACTGGCGCTGTACTAAATCCACACGTACCGTCAGGTATCCGCCTGCTGGACAAGGAAGCTTGCGCAGTTTGGCAACATCCTTGTAGTACCAATACTGCCCAATCTTCCCTACACCACGTAAGGTCAGCCCACAGTGGATGTCAACAATATAGCCAGCGAATTCATAGAAATGTCTGGCTTGTTCGGCCCGATGCGGTGCAGAATAATTTAACCGAGTAAGCTCACGTATCTTCTGCCATTCGTCCATCGTGAAAGCCGCTGAGTGCGGTCCCCGATGCCGCTGACCGTGATAGAGGACCGTTCCCCGGTCATCATCAGGAGCAAAAGCGGCGTAGAACTCATTGCGCAAGATGAGATTGATCGTGTCCTTGGTAAAGAGTCGTGCTTTATTCTGTTTCCCTCCGGTTCGATAGCCAGCCGCATTGATCTGCTCAGCGATCCGCTCAGCTCCTAGCCCCTGCATCCGTAGCTCGCCCATCAGCCGCAATCCTGGAAATGTGTCTGGATCGTGCTCCGGAGATAATTTCGGACCGGTCGCCCGATAGCCAAAGGGAATGTCACCGTTGTACAGTCCCTGGGCTGCTCGTTCGGATTTGCCCTTGCTGATATGTTTGGCGATCATATCAGAGAAATAGGCGGCAAAAGCGGCCAGGATGGTCAGTTGCAGCTTGCCCTCTGGTGTCGAGTAATCAATATGTTCGGTGAGGGAAACAAACGCGCAGTGCTTTTCAACCAGGATGCGGAAGGTCTGAAGAGTGACCATCACGTTGCGCGACCAGCGATCCAGGGTATGGACAATGATCATCTGCACCCGTCCCACTTCCACTTCCTCTAAGAGGCGCCGGAAGGCAGGACGTTTGGCAATCTGTTCTCCACGAGCTGAAAGCTCATCATCTTCAAAGAAGATCGGTTCCGATAGACCTCGCCGCTGGCATTCTTCCCGAATTGCGCGCTTTTGTGCATCGATGCTGAAGTTGTCTTTCTGCATGTGGCTTGAGCGGCGTACGTAGCCAGCAACTACCATAGCTAGTTGAGGATGCTGGCCGCAAGTATTCAGCGGTCGCTTCCATGATATCTTGATCATCCTGGACCACCAGGATGCCTATCGCTGCCATTCGCTGACGAAACCCTCCTGTCAACTGGTGTTGGTGTCCATATGGTTGTTTTGGATTGTAACACAGGACCAAGCTGCTTGGCTTGTTTGTTCACCTGCTACCAAGCAATAGACCGGAGTGCCCACAGACGCTCAAGCAGAGGAATGGCGAATATGATACCGGCAAATGAAACCACCGCTCTGGATTACTTGGACGATCGCGCCATCAGGTTCGAGCATCTGGCAAACGAAGATAGACGGGCAGATCCAGGTGGCCAGGATGATCGCGAGCAAGCGCCGCTAAAAGCTCTGTTGTCATCCATTCGATGCCCTGAGTATTGGTCAGCACGTAACCAGCTCCAATGCGGCTATGTGTTCGAGACACTGAAGTCAGTTTTGCGAGACGATCTAAAGCGTGCACCTCAAGGCTGCAAGCTGCTGACGCCAAGCCTCGCAGAGGCTCCCTACCCAGGCGGGCGCGGCGTTCTTTCTGGCCCCGGATGGGATTGTGGGCTGGAGGCTCTCTAGAGGCGCGCCTAAAGCGCACCTGTCGAAAAGTCTTGCGTATGACGCTTGGGCATCCGCCGAGCCGCTTTCCCTAATCGGCATTGAGCCGCAGCGTCTGCCCAAGCGAGGGTCGCGAGACGACCCGTGCCATCAGCCCAATGGCCAACGCGCAGATGACCACCAGCGCCGCAAAGACTACCAGGAGCAGACTGGGAACCACGATCTGGGTCGGCAACAGCTGCTGAAGGTTGTAGAACGAGCCGCTGGTGGTGGTACTCGCCTCATTCGGCGCCCCGGTAAAGACGAGCGCTGGTACCATCGTCCCGGCGAGGACCGCGCCAAACGCTGCCCCCAGAACGATAGCCGTTGCGTACACAACACCTTGCTCCCACGTCAACATACTGGCGAGCTGGCCTGGCGTAGTGCCTAACGCGCGGAGGACCGCAAAATTCGTCAGGCGGGTGCGCGCACTGAGCCAGGACGCGAGCAAGTCGCCTACGAGCGCCAGCAGCAGCGTCGCGGCTGTTCCCAGAATCAAAACATCCAGCAGCGCCAGATAGAGCGGGTCTTGCTCCAGGGTGTGCAGGTTGGCCCGCCGATCAAGGAGGGGATTGAGCGCCAGCGGGCCACTGGTCAATGCGGCACGTATCTTCGTCAGCACTGCCGGGTCATCGCTGGTCCGCAGCCAGACAGTATTCACCGGGAGCCTCGCTGTCCCCAGGTTGAGCGGGAAGACAGACGCCAGGCTTGGATAATCGATCAGCACGCCTCCAGGCACCGTCGTGTCGCTGCTACTCCCGGTATCCAGGCTATCTGCCACGCCAGGCAAGTGGGTGGCCTCTGCCACTGCGCGGAACGAAACCTCGCTGCCATTGACTCCGAGCAGAAAGTCCATCCCCATATGGAGATGAAACCGTTGCCACGTCAGTTGATCCACCACTGCCGGAATGGTCCCACTTCCGATGGCGGACGAGCGCCCGGCGATCAAGGGCTGCAGCAGCGCTGACACCGGCTGGCTGGAGTCCTGATCGGTCCAGATGGCGGTCTGCGCGTAGGTGGCAGCGTCGACGGCCTGAATCGACACTGTATACTGCCCGGAGGTATCTGAGCCATTGGTCACATAGCCCAGCGTCGCCGAGGTGACGCCTGGAATGGCCCGATAGGCAGCCGTCTGTTTTGCCAGCGAGAACGCATCACCTGCTTGCACAGGTATGCCGCTGAAGTCCGCGCCCACCTCATAGGCGGCAACCGCTTGCAGGTGCTGGGTCTCTGAGGTCATGAAGATGAGGGCAAAGCTGGCAAAGCCGCTGGAGAGCGCTAGCAGCAAGATCATCTGCACCGCCAGGCGTGGCGCGCGGGCGATCTGTGCCACCGCCAGCATGGGGGCTGCCGCAGGACGTCGGCTCGTGATTCGGACAATGCTCTCCAAGAGGCGTGGGAAGAAGCGCAGAAAGAGCAGCAGCCCGGCAATTACCAGAAAGGTGGGTGCCACCAGCGCCAGCGGATTGGCAACCACTACCGCCGTCTGGGTATCCGACTCAGCAGTGTTCACGTAGAGCGAGAAGAGAAACCCGGTGAGCGCGATGATCACCGCAATCACATCGAGGTATAGGCGCTGCCAGAACGGTTGACGGGTTGAGCGTGTCGCTTCCCGCCGCATCTCCAGCACATTGCGGCTGGTCGATCTCCAGATGGAGAGCAACATCGCACCCACCACGCACACTGCCGCCACCAGTGTGTAGGCTCCCACTGGAAGTGCGCTCATCAGCGGATGCTGCGCGAGGACATTCTGCGCCTGCTGATCGGCGGGGCTGAGGGTCCCTTTGACCAGCAAGCTGGCCGTCAGCAGCGCCAACCACGGTCCCACCAGGACGGACAGCCCCGCGAGGGCGACACCTTGCGCGGCAAACACCCCAAAGATGTGGCGATGGCTGGCTCCGCGACTGCGCAGCAGCGCAATGACCTCAGCCTGGCGCTCCACCAGCAGGCTCGCCATCATGCTCACGAAGAAGAGGATCAGCCCCCCTACTTGCAGCAGCAGCAGTGTCACTGGAATGGTGACCACCGAGAGACGGGACTGAAACTGGTCCAATAAGCCCGTCCCTGGCCAGTTCCCCAGGACAGCGCCAGAAAACTGGATGTTAGCCACGTCGCCGTCGGTTGGGCTGGCGTCAAGTTGGGCCTGCGTCGCCTGGATGCGCCCAATGAGATCATCCAACTGAGGAGTCCCAATCGCTGAGACATTCAGATGATAGTGCCAGTACAGCAGGGGTCCTGCATAGTCGATGAAAGGAGTCCCAGCTCGCACGACACCAGTGGCGCTCAGCTGCTGCATCTGATACAGAAATCCATCCGTAGCCATAAGCGCTGAAAAAGCAGAAGGCGCCTTTCCTTGCGCTCCTGTTGGATCAAGTTGTTGACCGTCCCAAAACGCATCGCTCTGGTTGGGGACGATGATACCCGCTATTTGCAACGGCATCTCTACGCGCAATTGCTCGCCTTCTGGGGTGACGGGGTTGACAAAAAAGAGGTCCACCGTGACCTGCGCCCCCACATCGACGTGGAGATAGGTAGCCGTCTGCTGGGTGATGGCAATCTGTAAGATGGGACTCTGCGCCTGGGGCAGCCGCCCGCGCACCAGTTGGAGGTGCTGTGTCGCCTCCTGTATTGGCGCTCCATAGACTGAGAGTTCAGCGCTTCTATCTACGCTTGGGGCCGCAATATTGAGCTGCGACAGGTGGATAAAGAGGTCGCTCCTGGGCTGAAGATACGCGCCGAGCTGCTGCTGCATGACGGCATTCAACTCTTGATAGTCCCGATCCACTGTGTCAGGATAGACGACATGCCCATACCCCTGGATGGTGAGTTCCGCGCTCTGCGGCGTGGCGTTGAGCGTCCCACGCAGCCCGGCGGTCAGAGCGATCTCGGAATAGAGCGGCACCGTGCAGACCACCGTCACGGCGGCGAGCATGCCAATCCCGGTCAGGACCAGCAGACCCCAGGTGCGCCGGATGCGCCAGCGGGCGAGGATCATCATAGAAGCAAACGCTGATTGGGTGCGGGAACGGGCGGGCGTACGGGATACCTGGGCCATTTTGACCTCCTCAAGAGAGCAGTGCATTTCCTTTCCACCAAACACGACTGCATCCAGGCAGGGTTCACCGAGAGCAGCCGTCACCTGGCCTGTTCGCGCTCTTAGAACGCTTCACAAGACCGGCGTACGCCGAGTGCCGGCCATTCGTAGTACCATGCGCGCCAGGATTTTGTGAGGCACGCTTTGCCAGCACCGGCATGCGCTTGGGGGGCTTGGCGGCCAGCGAATTGTTGACCAGTCCACCATCGTCACGCCTGGCACCTGGCCTGTCGCTTGCACATACCTGATCGCGCCGGTGCCCACACACAGGTGGCTGCGTGGGATGACAGAGAGCGACCCCTTCATAGCTTTCCAAGGTCAGAAGAGCGATCCGCTTGGTTTGAACTGACCTATTTGCTCGCCTCCTGTTCAGCTGACCCCAGTGATCTGGATGGCCGTCATTGGTCCCTCTGGTAACACGGCGAGGCGGCTTGATCCCGGCATATGAGTGACTAATCGATGCACTGTTGCTTGTAAATCGGGAGCGGGGGTGAGCAGTGCTGCCTCGACGAGCGGGTCTGGGAGGCTCGAATGGAGAAACACCTGCGCCCGTTGTTGCACCAGGGCTTGCTTTTGGACTTGCCACTGATCGGGAAGTGTGACCTTAGAAGAATGCAGGTGTTCCATCAGAAGTTGGGGACTGGTGGCGGCTCGTAACAGGTGTTCGTAATGACTGTGTGCTGGCAACCCATCGCGGCATTCGGCCACTAGCACAATCGCGCCCCCCGGACGGACCAACCGCGCCGCAGCCGTCATGCCCTTGACGCTTTGATAGAGATTCTGATCCAGCGGATAGCCAGCATTACTGGTCACGACCACATCAAACCCACCTGCATTAACGCCTGAGGCCGTTGATGCGAGTACGTCACATCCAGCGCGATGGGCCTGGAGGTAGTGGCCCGCGAAGATACCAGTAATCTGGTGCTCTGGGTTGAGGGTCACGTTGATCAAAAATTCTGGCGGACAGAGCGCCACTGCGGTGCAAATGCCTTGATGGATGGGATTCTCATCGAGAGCCATCCACGTCGAACCGGGATGATCGATGAGGGGCGCGCTATGGAGGGCCTGAATGGTTGATAGTCCTGCTAGCCCTGGGATGACGCCTTTGGGGCCGCCAGAATAGCCAGCAAAGAAATGTGGTTCAATAAACCCGATCACAATGCGCACCTGCGCCAGAAGATACCGGCGATTGACCCAGACAGGCACTCCCGCAGCCGTGGTGCCTACGAGGGCCAGGCTCGACGCATCCGCTGCATCGTGATTGCTGATCGCTATCGTTTCGACCACCTCGTCCCCAAGCAGCGCCTGCAACTCTTCGCGGGTCATCGCTCGATGGGAGCCGGTTCCCACGAGAATCACGATCTGTTCACGTGGGATATTCGCCAGCGCCTTGAGCAGCCAGGGCACGAGCAGATGGTTAGGAGTAGGGCGGGTGCCATCAGAGATAACAATGACGACCTGATCCTTCGGACCAACCAAGTCCACCAGCGCTGGCGTGCCGATGGGGTGCTCGATAGCAGTATCAAAGGACGCATGTGGATCAGCGAGCGCGGCTAATGGCTGTGAACGCACCACGACGGTGTCATCGGGAACCGTCACGATACGTGTTTGGGTGCCATACGGCAATGCAACCTCCATGACGCCTTCCTTCTTTTTTTGTCCTATGGTGCTTTTACAGCAGCGCGTGAGCAGGACTTATTTGGCCGTCCAGCCGCCATCAATCACCAGCAGCGAGCCGGTGACAAAGGAAGCCTCATCTGAGGCCAGATAGAGCGCGGCAGCAGCAATTTCCTCAGGACGGCCCATGCGACCAATAGGCTGGCGGGCGTGTAACTGCTGGCGTACTTCTTCTTCACGGCCAGGGAAATTGCGTGCCAGATAGCCGGCGACGAAGGGCGTATCAACGGTCCCGGGACAGATGGCATTGCAGCGGATGCCCTGCGTGACATAATCGATGGCAATGGCCCGCGTCAGACTGATGACCGCGCCTTTGCTCGTGCTATACGGCAGGCGACGTTCGACGCCAATCAGGCCAGCCGTTGAGGCCATGTTGACGATCACCCCACCCTGCGGCTCCTGGGCTAGCATCTGCCGCACGGCCTCACGCGCGCACAGGAACACGCCAAACGCATTGACGCGCATCACCCGCTCCCAGTCTGCCGTGCTGGTTTCCAGCAGGTTGCCAACGTGGCTGATGCCAGCGTTATTCACCACAATATCCAACCGACCATAGGTCATCCTGATCTGCTGCATCGTAGCGCTCACCTGAGTTTCGTCGGTGACGTCCAGTTGCCAGGCGTGGGCCATACCGTCTGCTTCATGAATGGCCGCGCTAACCGATTCAGCTGCCTCGCCGCGCACATCACCTACCAGCACCTGCGCGCCCTGGCTGGCGTACAGCCGTGCGATAGCTTCGCCGATGCCTGAGCCGCCTCCAGTGACCAGAGCCACTTTTCCATCCAGACGCATCATCAGTTTGAGGTCCTCCTTACCGTTTGTTAATGGGACCAGCGCAGTAGTAAAGCTCACTCGTACCAGGTTGCGCTGTCTCATCCTGAGGCTGAGGCCGGACAGTAAGGATAGCTCCTCAGAGTCCGACCTCAGCCTCAGGAAGGGAGGGCAAGAGGAGGTATGCTTCTCCTGGGAGACCCTATCGATAAACTATGCTGCCCCTTTGCTGCTCCTGGACTCCAGCGTTGATGGAGAGGGTTGGGAGGTGATGGAGCGATCATCAGCCGGGTCAAAGAGGTGCAAGTGGCGCACATCGAAGAACAACTCGATCTCGTCTCCTGGGCGCAGTACTGTTCGCGCATCTACCCGCGCTAACACCTGCTTGTCTGCTAGCAGACCGTACACCATTTGCTCATTGCCCAGATGCTCCACGACTTCCACCTGCACTGGCAGCGCCTGTCCAGTCAGCACGGTTGCGACTTCGACTCCCTGTCGCCGCCTGGCCGCCTGCCCCTCTTCCAGATGCTCTGGTCGGATGCCTGCTGTCACCTGTCGCCCGATATACCGCTCTGCCCGTGCCGCTACCTCCTCTGGCAGCATGAGCGCCACCCCCTCGGCAAGACGCAGCCAGACTCTGCCTTCCTGCTGCTCCAGGCGCCCGTTCTCAAAGAAGTTCATCGCGGGACTACCAATGAACCCGGCAACAAACTTGTTAGCTGGATGCTCATAGAGTTCGCCAGGCGTGCCCAATTGTTGAATAATCCCTGCGTTGAGGACCGCGATATGGTCCCCCATCGTCATCGCTTCGGTCTGGTCATGGGTCACATACACAAAGGTCGTCTGCACCCGCTGATGCAAGCGCGCAATCTCCGCCCGCATCTGCACGCGCAGTTTGGCATCCAGATTAGACAACGGTTCATCCATCAAGAAGACCTGGGGATCGCGCACAATGGCCCGGCCCAGGGCTACGCGCTGGCGCTGCCCGCCGGAAAGCTCTTTGGGCTTGCGCTTCAGCAAGAGGCCCAGCCCCAGAATCTCGGCAGCGTTCTGCACGCGCTGACTGATCTCTCGCTTGGGGGTGCCGCGCAACTTCAAGCCAAAGGCCATGTTGTCGTAGACGTTCATGTGCGGGTAGAGGGCATAGTTCTGGAAGACCATCGCAATATCGCGGTCCTTGGGGGGCAGGTTGTTCACCATTCGCTCGCCGATCTTGATCTTCCCTTCGGTAGCTTCTTCCAGCCCGGCAATCATGCGCAGGCAGGTCGATTTGCCGCAACCGGAGGGTCCCACCAGCACCAGGAACTCTTGATCGCAAATCTGGATGGTGATGTCGTGCACCACCTCCACCTTGTTGAACCGTTTGGAGACGTGCTCGAAACTGACTGAAGCCATCGCGTTCCTCCCTTGACTGATGAGGTCCTGTGCCGTGAGGGTACCATTACGGAGCGTGGCATCCTCGTCTGCGACGAGCATATCGAGCGTGCTCTTGCCCCTGCACAGAGCACGCTCGATATGCTCGTCACGGATGGCTCTGGTGCCGTGCCTGGCTGGCTACACTGACTCGTTCACCGATGGAACCGCCCTCGCCTGCGGCCCACTGGGCTTCGAACCCCAAGCCTGGTTCGGTGGGGGCATGGACCAGCCCATGCTCGTCGACACAACTCTCACGAACCACCGGATTACTCATCACGAGCGATTCGTAATAGGTGTTATTGTTAATAGCCATACAGAGGTGTTGGTGAATTAGCCCCGGTCCATGGACCTCGGCGCGCAGCCGGAAGGCATCGGCGAGATGGGCGACACGCAGTGCTCCCGTGATGCCTCCCTTGAAGTTCCAACTCGTGCGGACAAAGGTCGCGCATCCGGAAACGATGTAATCCGCCGTGTTCATATGGGACCCATCGGAGGTTTCGGCCACATTCAACGGGACAGTGACCGCCTGGGCTAACTGCTTATAGGCGCTGATACTAAATTCACGCATGGGTTCTTCATACCAGAGATAGTCAGCGGCGGCGAGCGCATGTCCCAGATAGATGGCATCGGGGAGATCGAAGGCAGCCGAGCCATCATACATCAAGGGAACCTCAGTACCAACGTGTTCGCGCACCGCCTCACACAAGCGCGCGTCCCGTCGCGCATCCCCCCACGCATGCAGTTTGATCGCGGGATACCCAAGCGACAGACACTGATCGACGACATCCAGGTATTCGGCAACTGAGTCAAAGGTCACCGTGCTCGCATAGGCGGGAATACTGGTGCGATAGGTTCCAAGCAGTCGATGGAGGGGCTGCCCAACCTGTTTGCCGGCGATATCCCACAGTGCAGCATCAACCAACCCCTGAATATAAATGGGAAACTCTTCGACCCGATCGATCTCCCAGAGGCGGTGCCAGATCCATTCGCGCCGCAGCGGGTCCTGACCGACCAATTCAGCACGCAGGCGCCGTTCGACGAGGTCGGCTACAATCGGCCCGCGAACGGCAGGGACAACACCTTCAATGCCCTCGTCGGTCTGAATGCGCAAGATGCCACTGATACCGGGGCCGTCTGAACCCGGCAGACCATCACGCCAGCGAAATGGCGGGGAAACCGCAGCGATTGGCACGAGATCGACCTGGACCTGACGAATACGCATGAAGGCTCCTTTCAGATGAAAAAGGGAACACGATTCCACCTTCCCGCACAGGCGCGGGAAGGGAAGTGAGTCGCTGAGCAGCAAGGGAAGATTACGGGGTAAACAAATCGCTATTCATGCGACGGCGTACTTCCAGCAAATAATTCTTCAACGTGGTCTGAATATGTTCTTGCATGCCGAGGGCAGCCGCATCAGGGTTACCATCGCGGATCGCCTGAAAGATCTTCAGATGTTGGTCCGCTGCGATATAGGGACTGCCTGGTGCGCCCCCATCGCTCCCCATGACGCTGTCTCCCGCCCAGAAGTTCACGCGCACCACGGTAGAGACAGCCGAGAGCAAGTATTCATTGCCCGTTGCTTCAGCGATGCCCATATGAAAGGCGGCATCGGCTCTGGCGCGGGCTTCGTGGTTTTCAGCATTGGTCTGGGTACCAAGGGCGGCTTCCTCAATCGCCCGAAGCTGGCGAGGGGTGACACGCTCTGCTGCCAAACGGGCAGTTTGCATTTCAAGGGTCATGCGAAATTCGCAGAGTTGCTCCACCTGACGTGGGTCCCCTCGCACAGTAACGTCGATGATTCCCGTGGCGGTGGGTGGGGAGGTGCGCGTCACATAAATGCCACTTCCCTGGCGTGGCTGAAGCACCCCTGAAACTTCTAACGCCTTCACGGCCTGGCTGATTGTGTGACGACTCGCACCAAGTGTGTTCACCAGTTCACGCTCAGTTGGCAAGCGGTCACCTGGCTGGAGGCCCGTCTCTGCGATCAACTGCACAATGCGCGAGGCAATGGTCTGATAGTTCTGCCGTTCCAAACGCGTCTCGGTTGCCATAAGAAAACCTCGTTCCCGCATTCGTGCCTGATCTTTCAGGGAAGACGCATACCCAATTGCCGCTATTGCTCCCCCGAGCACATGGCGTTTGTTGGAAACAATCATGCCATATTCTCATCCCTTTGTCAAGAGTGATCGGGGAATTTGGTCATAAGAACCCTTAAATTGAACGGACAATTATGCAAAAATAAGGGCGTTTTCGCTTCTTCGTCCGCTCGAACAGAGAGCAAGGAAGAATGGGATAATGCTAAAATTCAGGAATTGTGCGAATTATCATAAGATTCATCCGTGAACACAATATAACTCATCCCACTTGACAAGCAAAAATTTCCCTGGTAATATTGCGCTCATAAGTTTGAAAGTTAGCAGATAACTCACTGCTGCGTCACTTCCAGAGGTCCATCCATTTGGGAAAGGAGGAACGTTTGCCCCATTTCGGTCAGCCACATCTCACGCATCACGCATTGTCGCGCGCTCCAAATTGAACGTCCCCACTTCCAGTGGGCTGAGGAAGGAGTTCTTGTAATGCAACGCTTTTCCTCCAGGCAAGCCGATCTCTCGAAGGTTAGTATCTCCGCTATCCTCTCCCTGGTTGTCCTTTGTACCTGGGCACTCGCCGGATGTGGCAGCAGTAGTCCAACAACAAACAGCAATGCTCCTATCACCGTCTGGGTGGACGCCGACCGGATGAAGGCGGTTGATGAATTTAAACAAGCGTTCCCAGCCGATGCCTCGCTCATCCATGCAGTCGTGGTTGATCGGACCACGTTTCCCTCCAAGGTGCTGCTCGAAAACAACATCAACAGTGGCTGGCCCGATGTGGTCTTTGCCGAGCCTGATCTCGTCGCGCAGGTTTCCGATGCCGCGCATCACTTCCCCCTTGATCTGACCCCCTACGTCTCATCTCAGATCCAGAACAACTTTGACGGCCTGGATTCGTGCAAGATAGGTGGGAAACTGGTGTGCCTGCGCAACGACCTGGCGCAGTATGTCCTCTATTACAATGCGCCCTTGATGCAGCAGTTCGGCTATACGGTGCCGACGACCTGGGAGGAATATGAGGCGCTTGGGCTGAAGGTTGCCAAGGAACACCCCGGCTATATCATTGGTGAGTTCGCCGATGCCTTCCCACTCGATGAATACTACTGGGCTGGGCAGTGCCCCATCCACCAGGTGGTCGGTGATACGCTCTACTCGAATCTTTCCGACCCCAAGTGCGCGCGCATGACCAGCCTGCTGGATACTCTGATCCCAACCGGTGTCCTCTCCACCAAAGCTGGCTATTTCGACCCAGGGATGACCACGCTGGGCAACAATAATAAGATTTTGATGCTGCCTGGCGCTTCCTGGATGGGCGATTTCCTGTTCAAGGGTGGCCTCTACAAAACCAACGATCATCAGCTCGGCGTAGCCCCACCCCTCAAGTGGGCGGCTGACAGTCAGCCATATACCGGCGCGCTGGGCGGAGCCGCCTGGACGGTCTCCAACCACACGAAGAATCCAGACCTCGCAGCAAAGTTCGTGCTGTGGGTGACCACGGACCCCACCTACCTCGGTCACGAGGCCAATTACCCGGCTTATAAGCCCACAGCTCAAATCTGGGGTCAGACCCTTGCCAGTGATCCGATTTACGCCAGTGATCCCTTCGCTGTGTTCCAACAGGCGGCAGCCGATCTTGATACCACCTACAGCTATGTCCGGTTCGATGATCGAACAATCTTCGGGACATCCGTGACCACGCCAGTGGTCACCACTGGGGCAACGGTGGCCTCGAAGATTGGGGACTACCAACAGCAGTTGATAGCGCTGGCCCAGGCGCAAGGGTACCAGATCACAAACACCGCCCCTTAGCTTATATGCCATGGTGATGGCGTCCGCTGCTCGCCAGAGCAGCGGACGCACATCATGTATGTGTGGCGATACACTACCTGGCACGACTACTCCAGTGATGGCATTCATGCGGTGAACGAGGAGGTTCCCTATGGCAACTCAGACGGTACTCAAGCCGAGTGCGCTGCCGACTACGAAAACGCTCAGGAAAACAGGTGTACGCCGCTGGTTGCCCACCACAGCGGACCTGCTCGTCCTGCCCTATGTGCTCTTTTTGCTAGTCTTTGGGATTCTACCAGGCATCTATGCCCTGGTGTTGAGCTTTGCCTCGTTCCCCCTCGGCACGCCCGAATACTTCAAAGCTGGCTTGCAGAATTATGTGACCGCCCTTCATGATTTCCGCTTTGGCCCAGCCTTTGTCAATATCTTTCAGTTCCTGATCATTTCGGTCCCATTTGGGGTCATCGGTGTCACCGGCCTCGCTTTACTCTTGCATGCGCGCAACGGGTGGTTCTCGAACCTGATGCGCACCATCTACTTCATCCCTGGCGCGGTGGCTGGCCCGACCTCCGTCTTGATCGCCCTGTTCATGCTCGAACCGCAGACCAGCCCGTTTCGGGGAATATTCCAACTGCTCCACATGCAAGACCTCGTCGACGTGATTCAACCCAGCCACCTCCCCTTGATCTTTACCTTGCTGGGGTTCTTTGTCGGGGCTGGTGGGTGGATTGCCATTCTCTATGGTGGGCTAAAGGGCGTCTCAACCGATCTCCTCGAAGCGGCTGCCATCGATGGCGCCAATGTCTGGCAAACAACGCTTTACATCAAGCTTCCGATGATCTGGCGATATGTGATTTACCTCTTCATGCTCACATTTGCCGGCAATATCCAGCTCTTTACGGAGCCGCAAATCATCAGCCAGAGCTTTTCCTTTGCTGGCATCGCGACCGTCAGCCCAACCTGGTCGCCCAACCAGCTCAGCTACTATTTTGCCTTTAACTATGGCAACTTTGGCGCGGCGGCGGCGATTTCGCTGCTGATGGTGGCAATCGGCCTGGTCGGCGCGTTCGCGATCATTCGGTTCACCGGATTCTTCCGCACCGATGCTTCGGCGGCTTGAGAAAGGGGTAGTAGTGATGGCTCGTTCCATGTCGTCAACAGTGGCATGGTCCTCATGGTTCACTCGCTGGCGTCGTACAGGTACGCCTCTCAACCAGGGAACCATCGGCCCGGTGGGCACACTCATTCGCCTGGTCGTCTTACTCCTGTTCGGAATCTTCTTTGGTCTTCCGCTGGTGTGGCTGATCCTCGCCACCACCAAAACAGATACCCAACTCTCGCAAGATTTTCCACTTTCCATCGGGTCGTTGAGCAAAATTGGCACGGATTGGCAGCATCTGCTCATCTTCGATGATGGGGTCATTACCCAATGGTACCTCAACTCGGTACTCTACGCGCTCGCTACACTGGTCCTGGCCCTGGCAATTTCGCTGCCAGCCGGGTACGCGCTGGCAACCGCCAAACCCAAGGCGCGATCACTACTTCTCTGGCTGACGCTGGTTGCTATGCTCTTGCCCATTTCGGCGCTCGTTCTGCCGCTCTTCCTGGAGATGAATGTCGTCCATCTCGTCGATACTCCCTGGGCCGTCATCCTCCCCACCGCCTTTTTCCCCTTTGGGGTCTATCTCGCCTTTGTCTATTTCGCGGTGAGCCTCCCCAAAGATCTGCTGGCGGCAGCGCGCATCGATGGCGCGAGCGAGTGGCAGCTTTTCTGGCATATAGGCATTCCGCTTGCCCGTCCGCTGTTGGGGTTGCTTGTCTTTCTCAACTTCACCGCCACCTGGAACAACTACTTTTTACCCTTTGTCATGCTGCAAGACACCAACGTGTACAACCTCCCTGTAGGCTTGCAGGCACTGATTTCTTGCACCCCCGCGTTGACCCCGGCATGCGCAGGAGCAGATCTCCCCATTTACAAGGCTGAACTCTCACTGGCTGGGGTCATTATCGTCTTGCCCGTGGCGATCATCTTCATGTTTTCACAGCGCTTTGTGACCAGTGGTGTCCTCACCGGCAGTATCAAGGATTAACCGGCACGCAAGTACCGCTTCAGGGCTGCACCACACGGTGCAGCCTTATAGCGGGGAGCAAAAGGATTGAGTCTCTAGTCGCACTCGGACTATCGCTCCGGAGCGGCCTCGCTACCGAGAAAATTTTCTAAATTGCTCAATGTTAGGGGTCACCGCTATAGTTCTGTGTGTCCTCAAAGGGTTTTTGGTAAGATGACAATCTTCAAGTGCTGGGCTCCATACCAGCACCTATCAAGTTGATTCCGGTGAGACTGGCTGGGTGAACCTTGATTTCCTCCAAGCGCGTCACCTCATCCGATTTGGCCGTTCTCTCTGCCTGCATCCTCCCAGGTTAGAGGCAAGGGCAAAACAGTGAGAGCTTCTTTAGGCCATCCTCGTGATGGACCACGCCAAGCAAGAAGCACGCTGGAACAAAGCGGAAGATTTCAAGACCAGCCAAAACGATCTCGCCCATGTCATCATTTCTTTCTTCTTCTAACCAAAGCAAGGTTGGCCCATGTTCGCAACTTCGTCAGGGCACGTAACGGTATCAACGATACGGACGGGCCAAAGAGGCCATATTGGGCTGACGGCGCAGCGAGAGCGCTCAAAACGGTGAGGCCTGGTACTGAAGGCGACCATTTCAGTACCAGGCCTCACCGCGAGGAGGGGAGCACGAGACCAGGAGGGATTGCCTGTTATAAGGAGCCTGATTTAGTCGGTAAAATTCGCACAGGTCGGGTTGAGCAACGCCTGTGTCGCTGGATCATTGAAGTTTGCCTTCGTGACGAGCGTAACACCGGTGTCCTCGTTCTGAGCCTTCACCCCGTTGCGGAGTTGGTCCACCATCGCTTTGAGGCTGTCATAGCCCATCTTAAAGGGGTTCTGAACCACCAGAGCGTCAACCGTTCCATCCTGCAGGCCTGCGGTCAAGGGGTCTGACGCATCGAACGAAATCAAGCGGACCTTCCCTCCCAGCGAGGCAGCCTTGAGGGCCTGCTCGGCGCCTTCACCACCTTGTTGGTTGGCAGCGTAGATGCCGTTGAGATCAGGATGCGCGCTCAGGATATTTTGGGTGATGCTTAACGCCTTGGCGGAATCACTGCCATCCGCTTGGTCGGCAACGATCTGAATGTTGGGATACTTGGCTTGCAATTCTTGCTTGAAGCCGTTCACCCGCTGGTCGTTGGTGGCAGAACCAGGAACGAATTCCAGGATCGCGATCTTGCCGGTTCCATTCAGCTCTGTCCCCAGCTGATCAGCCGCTTTGGCTGCCGCAGCTGTGTTACTGGTGGCAAAGAGCGGGATCGTTTGTGGGTCCGTTCCCGAATCAAAATTGAAGATCGGAATGTTCGCGCTCGCCGCCTGCTGATTGACCGAAGCAAGCGCTTTGGCGTCGGTGGCGGCGTAGAGAATGCCGTCAGGCTTCTGGCTGATATAGTTCTGGATGAGCGAAATCTGGTCCGAAACCTGGGTATCGGTTTGCACGCCATCCCAGACCACATTGACATTCGGCACCTTGGATGCGTAGCACTTGAGGCCATTTTCCACAATGGTCCAATAGCTGCTGGCGAGCGATTTGGGAATACCAATGATTTTCAACGCTTTTGGCCCACTCGATGGGGTAGAGCCGCCACCACAAGCCGCAACTCCCAACATCAGGAAAACGGCCAGGATTGTAGCGAATGCGCGATAAGACCTTGTGTGTTTGAACATGTTGCCCTCACCTTTTCAAAAGATGTTACCAACAATCTTGCGGCCACCAGCGCGTACCAGGAGTGGTTCTCCCACTCACGATAGCAATGAGAATAGGTGCTGATGCATCACCTCCTTTTGAGAAAGAGCGCATGTGTTCCCTATGGGCAAAGGAAGAAAGTCTCAAATCTTCTGTTGAGAGCACCCCTTGCCCAGGCAAACCATTTAGGCCATGCCAACGGGTGAGATTGATGTGATCGACGCAGCTTGCGTTAGGAAGAGAGCGAGGAAATTCGCCGCCGCCGGAATTGATCCCAAAGGACAGCCAGCCAAATGACGACGCCGATAATGACGTTTTGCCAGAAGGAGTTAATGTCGAGGAGCACCGAGCCGTCGCGGATCACCCCGATGAGAAACACCCCGATGAGGGTGCCAACAATGGTTCCCTGTCCACCGAAGAGGCTGGCCCCGCCAACCACCGTCGCGGCAATGACATCCAGTTCCAAGCCGATCCCAAAGTTGGGTTCGGCGATGCTCAGGCGTGAAACGGCGATCACGCCCGCCAAACCAGTCAGCAGGCCCAGGATGACATAGACCAGCAACAAATATCTTTTGACGGGAATACCCGAGAGGCGCGCTGCTTCCTGATTGGAGCCAATCGCGTAGGTATAGCGGCCCAGGCGGGTGTGGCTCAAGAGAAAATAGGCCAGAGCTGACAGCACCACCAGGATGATCAGCGCGACGGGGATACCAGACAGTTTTCCTAAGCCGATCACCCCAAAGTTCTGTGGCCCTAATTCGCTCTCTGGCCCGACCACGACGACCGCATTGGTGTAGACATCGGTGAGGCCGCGCACGACGGTCATCATGCCAAGCGTGGTAATAAAAGGATTCAAGTTGGTAACGCTGATGAGCACGCCATTTACCAAACCAACAACTCCACCCGCGAGTACGGCAATGAGCATAGCCTGCGGCCAGTGCCATCCATGCGCAACCAGTTCAACTCCCACCACGCCGGTCATCGCAGCAGTCGAGCCGACCGACAAATCGATGCCTGCGGTGATGATGACAAAGGTCATGCCAAGCGCGATGGTAGCCGTGACCGCATTTTGTTCGATGATATTGATTAAGTTATCCGTGGTCAGAAAGACCGGCGAGGCAAAGGAGAGAAAGATAAACACCACAATCAATGCGGCGGCGGCTGTCGCCTGCCCAATAAAGTCTCCCAGCCGTTCTCTCGCCCGCTGCACCACCATCCGCTGCCAGGCTTTCGGCTCTCCGTGAGGTGCCGCTTCGGCTCCGATCACCTCGTTTGTCGACTGGATGGCATCTTTCATAGCGTCTCTCCTTCACTGGCTCCCGTAGCCAGCGCCATAACGCGCTCCTCGGTGAACTCGCTGCGCTGAAGTTCGCCGGCGATGCGTCCTTCGCGCATGACGACCAGGCGGTCGCACATATTCAACAGTTCTGGCAAGTACGAGGAAATCATCACGATTGCGCGCCCCTCACTCGCCAGGGAGCCGATGAGTTCAAATATCTCTGCCTTGGCATTCACATCGATGCCACGCGAGGGTTCATCGAAAAAGAGCACACGTGCCTGGGTTTCCAGCCACCGCGCGACGATGACTTTTTGTTGGTTGCCGCCAGATAAGACCGTCACTTTTCGATGAAGCGATGGGGTGCGTATTTTGAGGCGGTCACGGGCGCGCACCGCAATGCGCTCTTCCTTGCCCAGATCAATCCATGAGGCAACGGTTGGTAAATTGGTCAAGGTGATATTCTGCGCAATATCTAAGGTCATCGCCAAACCATCTCTTTTTCGGTCCTCGGTCAGGTAGCCAATGCCAGCGGCTATGGCACTGGCAGGGGACTGGATAGAGAGGCGCTTTCCTTCCAGCCAGATACTTCCCGCGTCGATAGGGTCCGCCCCAAAGACAGCGCGCGCCAGCTCCGTTCGCCCCGACCCGACCAGCCCAGCAAAACCAAGAATTTCTCCGGCGCGGACTTCAAAGGAACACTGGTGAAGCACCCCACGTCGGGTGATTCCCTCAACGCGCAGCATCACCGGGCCAATCTTGGGTTCAGGTTTGGGATAGAGATTGTGGATGTCGCGCCCCACCATCAAACGGATGAGCTTCTGCTGATCAACCTCACTGCGCGGGAGTGTGGCAACGACTTTCCCATCGCGCATCACGGTCACGCGGTCAGCAATCTGGAAAATCTCATCCAGGCGGTGGGAGATGTAGAGAACGGCGATACCTTGATCCGTCAACCCACGAATGACAGCAAAGAGGTGGGCGATTTCCCTCTCTGTCAAGGTCGCTGTTGGTTCATCCATGATGACTAATTTCGCCTCAACATCCAGCGCCTTGGCAATTTCGACCATCTGCTGTTCCGCAACCGACAGAGTTGAGACGAGGCGCTTTGGGTCGATGTGCAATCCCACCCGTTGGAGGAGTTGGCGCGCTTGCTCGACCTCAGCGCGGTGATTGATGGCCCCGAACCGGGTACTTTCGCGGCCAAGAACAATGTTCTGCGCTATGGTGAGATGCGGCGCCAGGGCAAATTCTTGATACACCATCGAAATGCCCAGCCGTTGGGCATGTTGCGGATTGACAAAGTGTACTTCCTGCCCGTTCAGCACTACCGTCCCAGAGGTGGGCCGCTCGACCTGGGAAAGCAACTTCATCAGCGTCGATTTGCCAGCGCCGTTCTCCCCAGCGACGACATGCACCTCGCCAGGAAAGATATCAAGCGAGACAGTATTGACCGCCAGCACACCTGGGAACTTTTTTGAAATGTTGACCAGTTGGATGAGGGGCGATTGCTGTGATAATGCCATATCTGCTCTCCTGTTGTCTGCTATGACGTTCCCGCTCGAAGCCTCGGTTGGCTACTTCGTTCCCTCGGGCAGAAGCGAGAAAGGAGATACGTTGCATGCAGAATGAAGGTATCGTGTCCTGAAGACTTCCTCCCCAGGAGTTGGGAGATATATAACATAATAAGTATCACTCTGTCAATAGAAATGAGTATGATTTTTAAAAAAATATCCATTTCAGAAATGTGTGGCGACACGGTCTTTTCTCTCCGTAAAATTCTGTCCCTGAAAACCCACCGTCTCTCCAAACGAGAATACATATGCTCTTGACGTCAGATACTTCAGAAGAGAGGGGTTGAAAAATTCTGATAAGTATGCTAAAGTAAGCGATAACATCCTTCGCTCTTCTGATAAATGAGTATGCAATGACTCGAGATGAATAATACTTCTAGGAAATACAAGCGGAGCAAGGTAGTACACACATCGGCTAGGGGGATATCTTCATGGAAAAAGAAAAATCGCCGGGCTATCGTCCACAATATGAGCGCATCGCTGAGTTGATTGCGGAGTATATTGCCGAGCAACACCTCAGCCCCGGTGATCGCTTGCCGACAGAGCAGGAATTTGCCGAACAGTTTGGGGTCAGTCGCACCATCGTACGCGATGCGATCAAAATGTTGACACCCTCCGGGTTAGTACGTCCCCGCAGAGGAAGTGGCATTTTTGTTGGTGAAGAAGAGCAGCAGCCACCACAAATTTCTCGCTTGCATCTGGCTTCCCCCACAGCGCCAGAGCGCATTGGCGATTTATTTGAGTTTCGCTCCATCCAGGAGATGCATACGGCCCGCCTTGCGGCACGACATGTCACGGTTGCGGAATTACGCACCATCGAACATTTTTTATCGATGAATCAAGAAGCGGCGAAATCAGAAGACCGAGAAACATTCCTCAGAAGCGACGATGAATTTCATCGCAGTATTGCCATTGCCTCACACAATGTCTTTTTTGTGGAATCAGTGACTTCCATTCTTCAACTCCAAAGATGGGCTATCAATATCTTAACGGGAGGCGCGCCAGGGTCATCCTTATTAGCGGTGGAGCAGCACACGAGGCTGTTCGAAGCGATACGGGATGGAAAACCAGAGCAAGCTGCCGAGGCAGCTCGCGCCCATGTCGAATTTGTCTTTACCTCTTATCAACGAGAGGTCAGGCGTCGGCTGATGGGCGATGAGGATATTCTGTCTTGAACCACGCTTGCTTATAACATAAGGTACTCCTTCGTACTCACCCTCTCAAGCTCCTGGATAGCATCCGTGGAGTGGGGACTTTTTGTGTCCAAAAGGAGTGTGTATCTCATGCCCGATCCACTATCGCTTCATCCACTAGGAGCCACCAAATTACAGATACCTTCCCTGTGTGTTGGCTGCGCCGCGCTTGGCGACATGCCAGGAACATTTGCATACTCGGTTGAGGAAGTGCAGGCCCTCACAACCATCCGTGCTATCTTTGTGGGTCCGATTCCCTTTGCCGACACGGCAGCCTCCTATGGTGACGGAGAAAGCGAGCGACGCATCGGTGTGGTGCTGCGGGAGCGCGGCGGGCTTCCCCCTGGATTTGTCCTGTCGACCAAAGCTGATCGTAATCTGCAAACAGGCGATTTCAGCGGCGACCAGATGAGCCGGAGTGTCGAGCGCAGCCTGAAGTTGCTCGGGGTTGATCGCCTGCAAATCTGTTACCTCCATGACCCAGAACATGTAGGTTTCGCGGCGGCTATGGCGCCGGGTGGCCCGGTAGAGGTGCTCCAGCGCTTCCATGAGACGGGAGTCATTCAGCATCTTGGGGTTGCCGGTGGCCCTATCGATCTGATGACTCGATTTGTCGAAACCGATCAGTTTACGGTGGCGATTTCCCATAACCGCTATACGCTGCTGAACCAGGAAGCTGACCCGTTTTGGGAGGTGTGTCAGCAGCATGAGGTAGCGGCAATCAACGGCGCCCCCTATGGTTCTGGAATCCTCGCCAAGGGAGCCAGCGCCTATCCGAGATATATGTATGGTCAGGCATCTGATGCTTATCTCCAGCGAGCCTTTGCCCTCGAAGCGCTCTGTCAGCGCTATCAGGTGCCATTGGCAGCCGTAGCCTTGCAGTTCTCCTTGCGTGACCCGCGGATTGCTTCCACTATCGTTGGGATCACCAGGCCGGAGCGCATCCAGGAAACTGTGGGGCTGGCACAGCTGCCCATCCCGGAGGAGATATGGGGGGACATTGCAGCGCTTCCCTGACAATGATGACTTTACCATTGGGATGCTCTCCATCACAAGAGCAGGCCGGATTATGACAAGTGGGCAGCGAATTTCTTGTAAGTAATCCTGCGTGTACAAAGAAAGGACCACGAGATGCGTGCGCTCAGCCTTGATGCTCCTGGGAAGCTACGAATGGTTGCTCTTGCTGATCCCTCGGAGCCTGGACCAGCAGAGGTACTCATCCGCGTCAGGCAGGTTGGCATCTGCGGAACTGACTACCACGCATTTCATGGCAATCAGCCTTTTTTTACTTATCCCCGTGTTCTGGGGCACGAACTCAGCGTAGAAGTTGTGGAGGTTGGGAGCGAGGTCCAGCATCTTGTGAAGGGCGATCAGTGCGCCGTTCGTCCCTATCTCGCTTGCGGTTTTTGTCCAGCCTGTATGCGGGGTAAGCCGAATTGCTGCCTCTCTCTGCAAGTGTTTGGCGTGCATGTTGACGGCGGCTTGCGTGAGTTTGCGGTGCTGCCCGCTGCCTATTTGCACCCTGCCAGGACGCTTACCTTTGAGCAGCTTGCCCTGGTCGAACCCCTGGCTATCGGTGCCCATGCAGTTGCAAGGGCAGCGATTGCGGAAGATGAGCGCGTCCTTGTCGTCGGAGTAGGCCCGATTGGCCTGGCTGTCACACAATTCGCACTGTTGGCCGGAGCACAGGTGCTAGTGACAGACATCAACCAGCAGCGACTCGCCTTCTGCCAGGACCTTTGGCCTTCTGTCGGCTGTATTGATGGACGTGAGCCTCTCATCCAGACCCTGGAGAAATTCGTTGGAGATGATCTTCCTACGGTCGTCTTTGATGCGACGGGAAACGCCAAATCGATGCAAGCGAGCTTCACCTATGTAGGGTTTGGAGGACGCGTGGTCTTTGTTGGATTATCCCAAAGCGATATTACCTTCTCTGACCCGCTTTTTCACAGCCGCGAAGTAACTCTACTCGCTAGCCGGAATGCCCTGGCCGCCGATTTCAACTCTATCATCGCTGCCCTTGAATCGGACATGTTCAGCCTTGCCCCCTGGATGACCCATCACGCCACCCTCGAAACAGCTGCGGATGCGTTTGCACAATGGAGCGCGGCGAATAGCCTCGTGATTAAAGGCCTGATCAGCATCGAATAGTCACTTTATGCAGTTCAGGCATTCCCCGCGATGAGGGAAAGGAGACATACCATGGAAACGCAGTTGAGCGACAGCATGCACCAGATGTTTACAGAGTTGCACATCTACCCTTCATCAGTCACCCAGCATAGGGAGTTGACCTATGCGCTCGGGGAGCCGAAGCTGGGAACGAGACGGCTGGTCATTCTTGCGCCCTCTGCATCCACGGCGTTAGAGCAGTTTACAGGGGAGGCAAGCGTTGTCGGTGACGAAACGTTGCTGATTGGCCCGCTCGAACATCACAATGCCACAGCGCTGCGCAGCCAGCTTTCCTGGTTGAATCCGGTTACGCTGGGACTGCGAACGAGCGCCGGTTTGGGGGATCGCCTTGGGATCGCCACGCCAGGGCATCTGCGTGCGGTCCGAGAGGCAGGCGGGCATATCGCGCCGATTCCTGCCCAGCAATCCATCCGCGAGATGATCCGGACTGGGCGAAGCCCACAACAGGTCTTCGACGACGCCATGTGGGGCGTCTTTACCGAGGGCTGGCGTGCTGGCTTTGCCGCGGATGCTGATCACCTCAAGTCCACTGAAGATATTGACCGCTGTATGGCGGCTGGCTACACCTTCTATACCTTTGACCCTGGGGAGCATGTCGATCACACCGCAGATACAGCGCCGCGCGCTGTGCTGCAAGATAAGTTCGAAGCGCTCCCCTGGACCGCCCTGGAAGATTCCTCTTCGGAGCTGTTGGCGCGGTATCATGTTGCTCAGGATTTTGAGGGACACGTGCTCCAGTTCGATGGAGAAACCCTCATGCGGGCCAGCGTCAAGTATGGGCGCGCTCTTGCGCATGTGGCCCGGCTCTATCGCCATCTTGCGAGCGTTGCCACGGGGCATGCCTGGGAGGTGGAAATCTCCGTAGATGAGACGGAGACGCCCACGACCCACGCCGAACACGTGTATTTCGTCACCGAGCTGCGCCGACTCGGGGTGCAGTGGGTAAGTCTCGCGCCGCGTTACGTTGGCCGCTTCGAGAAGGGGGTGGACTACATTGGTGATCTGGACGGATTCACCGCGGACTTCGCCCTCCACGCTGCCATTGCGCGCACCCTGGGTCCGTATAAGCTGAGCTTGCACTCGGGTTCGGATAAATTCAGCATCTACGAGATCGCGGCGCGAGAAACCCAGGGCCTGGTGCATCTGAAGACGGCGGGCACCAGCTACCTGGAAGCGTTACGGACAGTCGCGCAGGTGCAGCCCGATCTCCTGCGCGACATCTATGCCTTCGCATTGGAGCGCTATGAAACCGATCGCGCTAGCTATCATGTCTCTGCCGAGCTGAAGCGTGCGCCCGTTGCTACAGGCCTGGCAGATAACGCCGTTCCCGCGCTGCTGGACCAGTTCGATGCACGCCAGGTCCTGCATGTCACCTTTGGCTCGGTCTTGACGGCGCAAGATGCCACTGGGAGCAGGTATTTCTATGGCCGGATGATGGAGGTCTTGAATGCCCATCCTGGAGCCTATGCGGTCAATCTCACAGCACATTTCCTCCGCCACCTGCGCCCGTTCGCAGCCTACAGCAAAGAAGCAACGGAGTAGACGTTAAAAGGGGAGGCGTCGAAGATGTCTTTCCCTGCTTCTCGTGAGCGCTAGCATCGACGGACTGATTGGAGTGTCACGCATGTATGTCAGCGAACTGTTCGACCTGCATGGGAGGACCGCCCTTGTTACGGGTGGCAGCGGCGTGTTGGGCAGCGTCATGGCGCGTGGGCTGGCTCAGGCAGGTGCCCGTGTCGCCATCCTGGGACGACGAGAAGAACCTGTCCTGGCTGTCGCAGCCACGATTCGAGCAGCAGGAGGAGAAGCGATGGGTGTCGCTGCCGACGTCCTCGACCGCTCTGCGCTGGAAAAAGCCAACGAAACCATCACAGCTGCCTTGGGACCGGTCGATATCCTCATCAACGGGGCTGGTGGCAATCAGCCTCAAGCGACCACCGGACCAGATCGCCCGTTCCATCAGCTCGAGCTGATGGCAATCCGACAGGTCTTCGATGCAAATGTCACCGGAGCGATCGTGTGCAGCCAGGTGTTTGGCCGTGTCATGGCCAAGCGACGCCAGGGGTGCATTATCAACATCGCTTCGATGGCGGGTATCCGCCCGTTGACACACGTCGTCATCTATAGTACGGCCAAGGCAGCCTTGACCAATTTTACGCAATGGCTCGCCGTGCATATGGCCCAGGAATATAGTCCCGCTATCCGGGTGAATGCCATCGCACCTGGCTTCTTTCTTACTGAACAGAATCGCTTTCTGCTGCTTGATAGCCAAAGTGGCGCTTGGACCGACCGAGGCTCAGCCATTGTGAAGCATACCCCGATGGGGCGTCTGGGGGAACCGGAAGATCTCATCGGCATCTTGATCTGGCTCGCCAGCCCAGCCTCGACCTTTGTCACAGGTGCCGTGATCCCGGTGGATGGCGGATTCGCCTCCTTTAGCGGCGTCTAGAAGGGAGAGGCACAGCATGGTGATTGGCAAAGGGTCAACGACCGCAGCAATGGCCACTGAGGAGATACAAGAACTGTTCGCCTCCGTAGATGCAGCCTTGCTCATGGGAGCGGGACTGGCCCCGGTTCACAAGCGAGTGTTAGTGATCATCCCCGATTGGACAGGCACCGCGCCAATCCCTCTCTTCTTTCGCCTGCTTTATGAGCAATTTGGGTACCGAGCAGCCCAGCTGGATTACCTGATTGCCCTGGGCACACAACAGCCCCTGTCGCCAGCCGCTATTGACCACCTGGCCGGTGCGACAGATGCCGAGCGAGCGGCAATCTGCCCAATGTGCACATTTTTAACCATGCCTGGGACGACCCGCAGATGCTCCAGACAGCCGAACTGACTGGAGGACTGCTCGCCGCTGACATTCCAGTGACACTGAATCGGCTGATCTTTGACTATGATCTTGTGCTGGTCTGTGGCCCGGTCTTCCCACATGAGGTCGCTGGATTCTCCGGGGGAGCAAAATATCTCTTTCCTGGCATCGCTGGGCCAGATATCATTAACTTCACCCACTGGTTAGGGGTACTGGTGACCAGCATGCACACTATCTGGAAGAGCACACCTTTTGACCGCATACGTATTCAGGAGGAAACAGATCATGGGAGAGCGAAAGTTCGTAGATGCCCATTTCCATCTCTGGAACCCCCAACACTTCAGCATGCCCTGGTTAGATGACGCGCCGGCCCTCAACAAACCGTTTGGGCTTGCCGACTATCCGCGCCAGAGTGCAGGCCCCATCATTGAGGCTCTTGTCTATGTCGAGGTGGACGTTGCGCCCCATTATGCCCTGCTGGAAGCGCGGTGGGCAGCCGATCAAGCGGTGCATGATACCCGCTTGCAGGGGTGGCGGCAGCGCCGGTAGAGTATGGGAACGGACACGCGCATACCTTGCTGCCTTGCAGGCGACCGGCCCACTTATCAAGGGGGTGCTCCGCAACCTACAGAATGGCAAGATGCGGCCTTTTGCCTGCAAGATGATTTTGTGCAAGGCGTGCAGATCCTCTCAACATATGGCTTCTCGTTTGATCTGTGCATTCGGCACTGGCAACTTCCAGCGGTGACTGTACTGGTGCGGCGGTGCCCTGATATACTGTTTATTCTCGATCATCTGGGGAAACCCGCCATCCAAGCGCAGGTGCTGGACCCTTGGCGCGAACAGGTGGATCAGCTCGCGTCCTTGCCCAATGTCTGGTGTAAGGTCAGCGGGCTGGTGACTGAAGCCGATCATCAACACTGGACGCCGGAAGACCTGGCCCCCTACGTCGCGCATGCTCTGCCCACGGGATGCGCAACGAGGTTGAGGGGCCGTAAGAACTGGTCCGGTCAATCGCTCTGAAGGGCGCGTATGGAGGAAAGCGAGCGAAGAAAGCAAGAGAGAGAGAGAGAAAGGGGATGAGCAAAAGGAGAAAAACGAGAGCGCGCAAAAAGAAGAGGCCGTCCGAGGCAGAAAAGAAGCCATAATGACCGAGCCGATGAGAGCAATTGTTCTCACCGGAGACCAAGCCGTATTGAGGCGGAGCCGCGTTCACTCGAAACGAACGCTCCCTTCAGAGAAGCCTCCCCACGAGGAGCCAGCTCTCGTCTCCGCCTTCTGGTGCCATTGATCGTGCGGGCTTCTGGTGTGGGTGGTTCTGCGCTGCTCCGCTACCCCTCGGCTCCTCAGCGGGAGACTGCGCCCTCCTGGGCAGCGTCTTCCGCAAGGTCTTCGGGGCGAACTTTGCGGAGGTCTTCGGGGCGATCCAGGCGATCGAGGTAGAGAATGCCATCAAGGTGGTCGATTTCATGTTGGAGCGCCCAGGCAAAGAGACCCTGCGCCCTGACCCGCATGGGTTTGCCGTGGACATCCTGGCCTTTCACCACGACACGGGCCGCGCGCCGGACATTGATGCCATAATAACCTGGAATGCTCAAACAGCCATCGACGCCGCGCTGTTCCCCTTCCACTTTCATCACCTCCGGGTTGGCCATCGCAATCTTGTGCTGTTGGCCCGTCTCCTCGTCGGTGCATTCGATGACAAAAAGGCGAATCAATCGGCCAATTTGCGGCGCAGCCAACCCAATCCCCGAAGCCGCCCGCATGGTCTCAACCATGTCGTCCACCAGTTGTGGTAACGACGGGTCAAAACGATGAATCTTCTTCGCCTTTTGCCGCAGGATGGGGTTGCCGAGCACAAGAATGGGTCGTAATGCCATGGTCCTCTCCCCTTTGGTATCATGCTATGAACCAAGAACCAGAGATGCCTCATCTTCGGGGGCCGGTTCCCAGACCAGTAAGTCGTTCATGCTGACCTGAAGGGAGCGGCTAAAGTAGGTGAGGAGGCGATCAAGCGTAGCATAGTCAGCTCGCTGGCTGTGCCCCGTATGGAGGGCGACTAAGACGCTCAAGGCAATCCCCGTCTCCTCAGCCAGACGGCGCAAGCTGATGGTCGGTTGTCCTTGCTTCGCACGTTCCACATTGAGCCTGGCGAGCAAGATACGCAGATGACAAGCTACCGGCACAAACATCCTCCTAGCGAGCGCTTTTAGGGCGTCTACCACGAAGCAGGTAGGGGAAGCATACCAGAAATGGTATGGGATGTCAATGCATCGTACGGACTTCTCCGTGCAAAGTGGCAGCGTTTTTTTCTTCACTCAGCCGGTTGCAAAGCCGAGGAAAACGGAGAAAGTGGGTGGGATGCCGAAGAGTGTGATGGTTATGCCAGGGGCCGCGCATGCGCGGGCATTACGCGCCAAGCGTTCAGGCCAGGAAAGGCGGGAGTGTGCACGCTCAGCGCGAGAAAGGAACTGCGGTGAGGGCGTAGGTTCGGCTTGCCCAGTTGGCCCCATCTGCACGTCTACCCGTTGGCTGCGCAGGAACTGCATGCAGGCCCGCCGATGCGTCCGACGGCTCCAGTCTCGCCAGAGGAGCGGCTCCCTCCCGACGCTGAGGGGATGCGAGCCTCACGCTGACCTGACGCGGCTTTTTGGTGGCACCACCTTGCCATTGACATTGGTCGCGCAGCGGACAGGGACGACAACTGCGGATGCTGGCACCATACACGATGCGCAAGCTTCCATCGGCTTCGTCTCGGCTGTTCATGCGGGATCAGCTTCTGTTCAGCAGGGCACCGCAGCGTCCCATCGGGCTGGAGGGCAAAGGCGTGTCCTGAGAAGCGACCAGCTTTCCAGGACAATCCCAGCGGCGCGAGGAGCATAGCCTGAGGGGGGAGCCGTGTGTGGAGAAGGAGAGGGGAGCGCCGGAGCAAATTCGGTGGTGCGTAGCGGATCAGGATGCACCTGGTGTCCCAACTCCAGGCGCAGGTTCCACACCCATTGCGAGACGATCCCCCATGCCTCCTGTCCCCAGGCCGAGTGAGAACACCACCGATCCGGATCCTGCTCGTGATCCTCATCAGCCAGCTGCGGCTCGAAGGCGCCACGGTGCAGGTACAGTTCGACCACATCGCAGGCGGTGAATGGCGGCTCGCGGGAGGTTGGTGAAGAACAGTTCGTAGACCACCCCCGCACGTGTCACGCCCACCGGACTCTTCTTCTTGCCAGCTTGATGAGTAGCCACGACCACGCGGCAAGACACACCCTCAACTCCCACCGGCACTCCAGGACAGTCGTAGAGACTGTGCACGATCTGACTTTCCGGACGCTGTTGGAGCTGATCGGGAGGGAGGTGCAGACGTGTTTGGACAAGTGGGTGATCAAGCACGCTGTACTCTTTGCCACGCATCACAAACGAGACTCCAGCTAGATCGGAGAGCACGGCCCGGTGCCATATTGCCCATCGAGCCGGAGCAGGGCACGTTCCTGCGGGAGCTGGTGCGCGGTGAGGTAGCGCCTGATCGCCGCCAGGCCCTGGCGTAATTCCGTCCGATAGCGTCCGTTGCCGCGGTTGCCAAAACTGCCGAGCCAATGGAAACTATGGATCTGAGAAACGACTGTGCGCGTACGGACGACTTCTCCCCGCTTGCGCCCGGTGTAGCCAGCAGCACAGACATCATCCAACCGGCGGAAGGGCTCGGGCAAGTCATCGGTCTGTGGCAACGCGCGTTGACGGGCCGCTTCCCGTGTGCCATCAAGATCGAAGATCACCCACTGGCCGCTCGTTCGATCCATCAGGTCCCCGATCTGGTGCTCGTTGGCAAGTGGGCGACTGAGGAGGTCCTCCAGAAAGAGCGTGCGGAGGGCTTCGATGGGTTCCTCGGTCAGTGCTGCCAAAAAGCGCGAAAGGGTTGAGCGAGCTGGGAGCCAGTCTCGCAGAAACTTGCGCCATGAAGGGAACGGCAAAAGGCTGGAGCCGCTCGTAGAACGCCTCCAACGTGCGTTCACCGCTAATGGCGTACCCGAAGAGCACGGCGAGAAAATCGAGCACTTCGTAGTGCCCAAAGCGCCGCCGCGCAAAACGCACACGCTCAGCGATGTTGGTCAGAACGTTGTGTTTGCGAAGATGTGCCGTCATCAGCACGGCCTCTCCGAACCACGAAGGCGTTGCGGGAATGGACTCGGAAGAGGTCTGGATACGCACCGATCCATCGGCGATACTGGTCATATGTGCCTCGCCTCCGAGAATGTGTTTGCTTCTTTCTTCTCAAGAAGGCACATATTTATTTATCTCTGCTCGCTGAGGGGGCGTAGCTCGTTGCGCATCGCGTGGGAAAAGTCGCCAGCCTTCTGGCCTTCCTGCTCCTCGCCTTCCTTTACGCGGACGAGCCAATACAAGATGGTGCGACGCGAGACACCACATGCGCTCGCCAGGGTAGTTTCGCTGGGATAGCACATGGCCTCGCCAGTTTTGATGTCATACGAGCAGTGGGCCCGCAGTGCTTTGATCAGCGAGTAGAAGCGTGGACCATAGAATGGCAGCCACTTGCGGCGCAAATAGTCGCCTTTCACAATCAGCCGCGTGGCCTCTGCATAGAACTGCTCAACCAACGCGGAATCAGGTTCAGTGACAGGAGCCTGGGGAAACACGTCTGGTGGGAGGTGGCGAGACGCGACGGAATAGGATATACTAGCCATACAATAGAAACCTCCTTGCGCACGGAAGGGTGCCGCCAAGCAATCCAGGTGCGCGGGTGTAGGGAGAGCGTCCAGTGGTTGGTAGCCAGGGGCGCTCTCATGCTTTTCTGAAAGAAGTGGGGAAAGAGGAACAAGGGAGCGTGAAAGGGTTTCGATGTGGACGGGTATGATCAGTCAGGTGTGTTGGGTGTTCCCATAGGTGCCAACTAGGTAGCACCTATGGTCGTGGGATTCTTCGGGTGGCCTTGAGCGTCCACTGCCAGCCGCCGCCGCGTCCAAATCCAGACCGTTCGCTGAAGGCCAATTCCTGACGGACATCGGTGAGGGCCTAGTCCTTGATCCCGGCGGCGCGCCTCTCCTGCTTGACCTCACTGGCCCCGCGTGGTCCCTGTGCCAGGGCGTGTTTGATGAAGGCGCGAGCGCGAGCGAGTTCGCGTACTTTGTGTGTTCGGTCAGCTGGGAAACCGGGCCATGCCGTTCTTGGCGTCCTCACTTTCTACAGGTTTGGTATCAAGAGGTGCTAGCTGCGCCCCTGGCTCTGGCAGTGCCTTGACCTCGCCTCCTGAAACCGCGTTATAGACCCGGCCCGCGACACGAGCCTGCTCCTCGACGGTGGCCCCAGGCATCCATTCCTCGATGGCCGCCGCGATATTCTGGAGGGAGTGTGGCGCTTTGGCTTTCTCTGGCACCAGTTTGAGTAAACAGTTGGCTCCCAAACACCCCCACAGCGAGAATCCAGGCCCACAGCGCTTTGTCGTCCGCTCCAAGCGGTGCCCAGAGGCCACTGGAGGCGGTGGCAAAGATGAAGGTCGAGACAGCCGAGGCCAGGAGTGCTCGCAAGACGGGGAAGCCGCGTCCTCGCCGAGCGGTGAAGGCATCCTGCATACCCTGGTTGAAGGTAAAGGTGCGCCATTCGGTGCAGATCGCCAGCGTCACCAGGACGGGCACAACCACCCAGCCAGGTGGGGAGCCAGGCCAGAAATTGCCCAGATAGAACAGCATGCCGGTCCCGCAGGCCACCAGCATAAAGAGCAAGGGCAAACACTCATGCCCGGCCTTTTGAATTGCATGTCGCATGGTTGGTTCCTTTCATTTGAGGTGGGCTGGCATATAAGCCTACCTCCTGTTGTTTACTTTCCGATCAAAGGAGTAGTATGGGTCACTGCTTCATAGATTGCCAGGATCACCCAGCACACGAGCAACAGTCCCAGGACGGCCAGGACATCACGCGCTGTTTTCATCTTGCTGCCCGCCTTTTCTGCACTGTGGCTGTGACCTGGATACCGTTGATGAGTTCGCCGAGCTGCTGCCACCAGTCGTAGTCGCGCAGCAGGCCCAGATCGTCAGGTTGCATCTTGACATGCAGACGTTCATACAGGTGTCGCACTACGACGACTGCGCCCTTGGGCGTAGTGATGACTACTCGTCTCGATTGCCATTGGATCATGGTTCGCTTCATTTCCTTTCAGTGGAGGACCTATGTTCGATGCTGCACATGGGCAGAGTCTTGGGGGCAGAGGTATGTAGAATGGCCTTGCCCAAAGAAAAACCCCTGCATGGCATCTCGTGCAGGGGTTTAACATTGAGATGGTCTGCTCTTGGCTGATGAGCAGAGACCCATCAGGTTACGTATTGAGTAGATGTATTCTACGGGGTTGTCAGTACGTATTGATCGAGGTATTCAAAGTGATGGCGACAGAGTTCATGAAACCAGCCGTGCACGCTCTGGACACCAGGATGTAACAAACATCCTGGTGTCTTTTTTTCTACGTCGGCAAACTTTGGTGAAGCGTACAGCAGCGAGCAGCTTGAGCTGCAACACCATGCTGTTTGTTTCGTTGTCCCCTGATCATGAAGAGGGCCCTTCTGCCGCCGGATGTTGTTTCATCTGCTCACAGCGCTCTTCCAGAGCGAGCAGATAACCTTGTGGGTTCTGGCGAAAGCGACGCTGCTGGCGGCGGGTTTCCTGCCGAGCATCGAGCGTTTTCCGCAGCGAACGCCAGCGAGCAAGATTTCCTGGAGGGAGATCAGTTACCTGATACGTGCGCAGGCGGGTGCTCACACTGGCAAGGACACGGGCCTGTCCTCGTAATAAGAGCATCGGGGCCACCTGCTTGCGCCCACTGGCCCGTCGTTCGTGATAGCGCAAAGAGCCAAAAAGGTGCTCCACATCATTGTTGGTATGCGGCAAGTCCGGGTGATCGTAGCACTGGAAGAGCGCCTCGCCATAGCTCGCCGTGACCTTGAGGAAGGTGGTGTACCAGGCTTTCACGAGCGGGTCAGTGCCAGGATTAGCACTGGCCGCCTGCATCTCATCAAGCACCTGGGCATAGCGGTGACGGACCTCCGCTGCCGAGACCTGCTCATCATTGTTGAGGAACTGCACGGCCCGAAAGACCAGGGCATAGGCTGTCTGAATCGGAGGCCAGCGGGCTGCCGTGTGAGTCAAGCCGCGCTGGAGGGAACGTTGGAGCCGTTCGAGGGCGTAGACCAGGCGCCACTGATCCCCCTTTTTTGTATGGAGGCTCCTAAGGATGCGGCTATCTTCGTCAACCGTTCCTGGAGGCGCAAGCCAGCGGCACACAGCGGTGGTTGTCCATCGTCGGTGAGCGCACTGCGCACTGCCAGGCAGTAGTCTTGCACAATGCAAGCTTCTTCTTCGCTCAGCCTTCGCAGGTAGGCTGGGGTGATCTCCGGCTGGTGAGCCAGCACCCCTTCCATCAGACGTTCGACGGGCCGAATGTCGCGCACGAGGGCTTTGAGGTCTTTCTTGGCGTGGCGATCCGCTTCATAGATCGGCTTGGCCGCTTCGCGCAGATAATGATATTGACAGAGTTGATGGGGAATCGTGGGAAGCGCTTTGGCGACCGCATGCCGAATGCCGATTTGTCCATCAGAGATGACCCCGGTGATGGGACTGGGAGCAAGGCTTGCACCTCCTGTAACAACGCGACCAGTTCCTCTTCGGCTTCGCTCAACAAGCTACGCGCCAGGAGGACCTCCCCGGAGAGGCAATCGCGCAGCACCCAGAGCACCTCATGACCCACATCGGGCTTTAACCCATCCAGGCCCAAGATCACCTGCCCTTGGGGCAACAAGCGGGTACGAAGGGCTTCTCTATCGGTGAGCCGCAACGTGATGAGCTCCTCGTAGCGCGCCAGGAGATTGGTCACCGTGCGTTCGGCGATCACCACCCCACGGGCGCATAGCTCCTGGTGGATTTCGGGGATACTCCGATGCTGCCCATGGCGCAACTGCCCAACCAGCGCGATCACATCAAAGCCAAACTCGCCATGGGGCAGGGCCCACGCCCCTTCCTCTTCGGGTCGACAGAGTTTGCGGAAGCGGGCACAGTGCTTACTCTGACAGCGCATGAGCGACATGGTCAGGCACCAGACGCCATCCAAGCGGCGAATCGTACGCTGCGTGGGGTGCGCGACGTGGAGGGCCGTGCCACAGGCCGCACACCTCGTGCAGCGCACCATCAGCCGACAGGCGCCTGTCGCTGGTGGGAGGGGTGTTCGCCGTGCCATTGGTACTTCCTTTCTTTGGCGGAGAGACAGGCGCCGCGGACGGAGTCCGGTGGCCGCTTGTCTGTCTGTATGGCTGCCGCTCGACTGGAGCGGGTGCCACCACTGCTCCACCCCGCAGGTGCCCCAAAAGGTTGCCCGCTCTGGAACGCCACCTCCTGCTGGGTGGTCAGCAAACGGCTGGCCGTGCGCCCGCTGGTGAGCAACGTGCCCAGCACCCTCATGCCCCCGTTCGCCTGCTCAGCCAGGCTGAACACGCGCGCGTCCCTGTTCCCCTGTCCCTGCGTCCCTCCGTCTCTGCGTACCCTGTCTGTTGGCGTACCCCCTGTGGAAGCAGCGCGAAGCGTGCGCACGCGTGATACCTCGTTCCAGTGCGCCGACACCCCTACTCATACTGCAGCGCGTCCATGAGGCGCATCCGCGCGGCGCGCAGGGCTGGGCCAACGCTCGCCAGCGTCGCTATCACGAGCATCACCACGAGCATCAGCAGCAGATCCAGCGGCTGGAAGGCAAAGGGGATCGGCACGAGGACGGCACTCAGCAGGGCCAGGAAGGCGTAGGCTCCTGGGATGCCGATCAACACTGCTATCAGCCAGGCGATTCCCGCGAGCGAGAGGCCCTCCGTCCAGAAGACGCTGGCAAGGCGCCACCGGGAGGCGCCGAGTGCGCGCAGGATGCCGATCTCGCGCCGCCGTTCGAGGACCGAGGTCGTCAGCGTGTTAAAGAGTCCCAGCAGGCCGACCAGTCCGACCAGCGCCGCCCCGCTCAAGAGCAGCAGGTACAACAGCTCAAATTGGCGCGCATTGCTGGTGAACTGTTGCTGCCGCGTTTCGACCGTCGGGGCAAGTCCCGCCTGGCTCAGCACCATGTCGAGCCGAGTCGCCATCTGGTCCACCGCCGCAGGCGTGTGGTCTTTGGCCCCGATGAGGAAGCTGGAGCCGACGCCGGCGGGCAGTCCCTCAAAGCGGTGGAACGGCTCAATGGGCGTGAACCCCAGCCCGAGGGCCCCAAAACTCCCGCTGAGATCGTGGACCACGCCGATGACGCGATAGGACGCGCTGGCGGTGGGGGTGGAGCAGCTCACCGTCGCGCCAACCGCGAGGCCAGTGCGCTGTGCCAGAATGTCACTGATGACCAGAACGCCGGCCTCCTCTCCGTGAAACCAGCGGCCTGCCACGAGCTGCTCCTGGTAGTGATACAACTGGGTATTCGGCTCGATCCCGGTGAGGACCAGCGTGCCCCACCGGGTGGTCACCGGCTCCGCCTCCAGACGCTCGACCTGGGCGACATTAGGGAGCGCGCGCAGCTGCGTCCGCAGCGCCTCGAAGGGCTGTGGGCTGCTAACCGTGACGGAGGCATCTTCGCTGTACAGCGCGAAGAGCTGGAGACGATACTGGTCCGCCGCGTAGGCCGTTGTCTGGATTGCCAGAAAGACAGCGCCTGAGAGCGTGAGCGCCGCCAGTGTCAGGACCGCTCGCCCCCGCTTGCGGAAGAGGCCGCGCGCCCCCAGCCAGAGGGTCGGCGGAGCTGGAGGCAGCCAGCGCCAGCGCCCAGCCAGTCTGATCCCCGGTGATCGGCGGCCACGCCTGGCCCGCTCAGCACTGCTGGCGCTCACGCTAGACACTCCATAGCCTGAGAGCGCCTCACGCACGGTGATGCGCGTCCCACTCCAGAGGGGCAGGAGGGCCGCGAGCAGCGGGATGCCCACTCCGGCCAGGATACTGACCAGGACTACCCCCGCGTCCACCAGGAAGGGGCCGAGATCGACGCCAAGGCTGAGAACCCGGATGAGGAGCAAGGTGAGCTGCGCGCCCACCAGCAGACCTAGCAGCAGCCCCAGCGCCGTGCCGCACGCGGCGTAGCCAGCCACGAAGGTGAGTTCATGCTGGATGATGACGCGGCGCGTCGCCCCCAGGGTCTTCATGATGCCCATCGTTCTGGTCTGCTCGGCCACCTGGGTGGTGACGGTGTTGAAGATCAGAAAGCCGGTCAGCGCCAACGCCAGCAGCGAGAGCGTGCGCATGATCGTAAAGATGCCCGTCTCGTGGCTCGCGTTGGCGAAGGCGGCGGCCAGCCACCCTGCTGCGGTATTGGTCGCCGTCAGCCCCAGGACGCCGATCAGAATGCCGATGGTGACGAGCGCTGTTCGCCCTTTGCGGTGCCAGAGGTCGCTCACGCCTTTGCACCGCAGGGCCGAGGGAGGCAGCCGCCAGCGCCGTGACCTGGTGCTGGTCATGGTGTCACCTCGGCTTCCGCGGTAGCTGACCGCTCTCCCTGCTCAGGTGTATTCGTCGGCGAAGCAATGAGCGCCTGTGTGCCCGCCGCGCCTACGATGCGCCCATCGAACAAGGCAATGCGGGCAGTGGCACGGGCTGCCAGCGCTTGGTCATGTGTGACATACAGGACCGTGGTGCCAGCTCGCGTCAGGTGCGCCAGTACGTCAAAGACCTGCGCGGCAGTCCGCGAGTCCAGGTTGCCGGTGGGTTCATCGGCCACCAGGAGGGCAGGTTCGTTGGCCAGCGCGCGAGCGATGGCGACACGCTGCTGTTGCCCGCCGGAGAGTTCGCTGGGCAGCCGCCTGGCATAGGGAGCCAGGCCAACGCGCTCCAGACACTGCTGGGCACGGCTCCGCCACTGTCGGCGCGGCACCACCTTGCCCAACTCTAAGGCCAGCAGCACATTCTCCTGGGCGGTGAGGGTCGGCAACAACTGAAAGAACTGGAAGACGACCCCAACGTGTCGCCCGCGCCACCGCGCGGCGGTGTCCTCACGCATCTGGCCGAGGTCCTGGCCCGCAATGCGGATATGCCCAGCGCTCGGTCGGTCGAGGCCCGTCAGCAGATGCAGAAGGGTCGATTTGCCACTGCCCGACGGGCCGGTAATCGCAAAGAGGCTCCCGGTAGGAATGTCGAACGTGAGTGCGTCCAGCACGGTGACCGGCTGCGTGCGCGGTCCGATCAACCGACTGACCTGCTCCACCTGGACCAGCGGCTGGCCCGGAGCCAGGAAGTGATCCAGGAAATGGGAGGATGAATGCGTCATCCATGTCTCCTCTGTGCCGGTGGCTCCGGCTGGCGCTAGGCTCCCTCTGGCCGGGCTGTGCGGCGCGCGGTTCGTGCGCCGGAGATGACAGCTGCCCCGGCAACCACAGTAGAGCAAGCCATCACCACGACGATGCTGATCCACCACGCTGCCGTGTGAAACGCGAGACGGTCTGGCTGAGCCGCCTGTACCTGGAGGGTGATCCCCAGCACCAGGGCAGCGCCCACTGCCACGCCCATCCCCAGGGTGGTCAGCGCGGCAAGCGCCAGCGTAAAGCGCAGCAGCCGCTCAGGCAAGGGAACCTGTTCCATCACTCGCGAGATCGCCGCCACGCTCACCACGACGGCCAGCAGCAGCACCCCGATCCAGGCAAAGAGCCCCGGATTCCCACCTACGTCCGTCTGCGAGTCGGGGAGGAAGTCTATCCAGGTCGTTCGATGCGGCGAGACGAGATGTTCGAGGAGGATGGTAAAGCCCACTACCACCGCCACGGCCAGCACGGGAACCACCCAGGCCAGCAAAGAGCCTACGTGCTTCAAAGCGAGGGCGCGTCGTATCTGATGCACCACGAGGGGCAAGCCCCCAATCAGGAGAGCCAGAAGGGTGAAGTAGGCCATCACGATCAGGATTTGCGAGGTGGTGACCAGGGTGGCATGGGTGGCTGGAATATCCGGCGCGCTGGTGACCACGAGGGCCAAGCCGATGCCTGCCACCACAAAGGCGCTGTAGGCCCAGAAGACGCGCAGAACCGTCGTCCGCAGGGTTGTGACCATTGCTGCTATCCCTTCCCGCAAGAAATACGGATCCAGATGCGCCTCCCAGGCACCCAGCACGAGGGAGAGCGCGGTTTTGGAGGTGGCCGGGTGCTGTTCCAGCAGGGCTTCCATCTCCTCAGCATAGCGCTGGCGCCAAGCAGCGGGATAGAGCCGGAGCAGCAGAGCAACCCAATGAGCAGGGATGCGTGCCATCGCTCATCCTCCCTGCTCGAAGAGCGCCAGTCGTACCCGGCCTGCGGTGGCGACCCGTTCCAGGCTCGCTACTTGTTCGCGTAAAACCGCCCCGCCTGTGCCGGTCAGGCGATAGGGACGACGGCGGTCTTCCGCAGGCAACGGTTCAATCCATCCCCGTCGTTCCAGCCGCGTCAAGGCGCTGTAGAGCGGCCCTGGCTCCAACTGGGTGCCGCTGAAGCGCTGGATGTCTTCCAGCATGGCATACCCGTGTTTGGGGCCGGTTGCTAAACTCGCCAGCACGAGAAAGGACACATCCGCAAAGCGCCCTAACTCGGACAGCTCCGTTTTCATGTCTGACTTTCCCCTTCTCTATTCATCCAAGATATTCACTTGTGATTAGTAATCACAAGTGAATAATAGCTGAAAGGAGGGGCATGTGTCAAGGGGGAATCAGTAAAATTAAGCGGCATGCTCCTAAAGCAGGAGGCAGACGCGACAACCCAAAGACTGGATGAAAGCAGGTACACCCCTGCCCCAGCAAGACTATCCTCTTCCTACCCACCAAAGTTTGCCGACGTAGTTTTTTTAGCCTGAACGCTGCTGTTGTTGCCAGTCTTTGATGACGAGCATTTCAGCACCTTCCTGACTCTCTTCTAGTCCCGGAGCCAAACCTCACACTGGAAGCCAGGTCGAACGCGGTTTGATAGCCGCAAACATCGCCAAGAGTGACTGAACAAATCCCTTTGCTCTCCGTTGGACCAAAACCTTGTCAGGATCACCTCAAACGAGTAAGATGCTCTCATGAAACAGTCTTTCCGCCTTAGCCAGGTTGTGTTTCATCCCGCGACCCTGGCGGTGCTCTCTGGAGGGATTGCGGCGGTCATAGGCTTCCTCATCAACGTGGTGAGTGGAGGAAGGTCAACTCAAACGATTTGGATCGCGCTCAGCTTCGCCATTTTGCTCAGTCTTGCTCTCACGGCTTGGCAAGTGGTTGGGCAAGAGAAGAGTGGGCAGCACATGATGACAATGCTTCAGGAGATGGTCTTCCAAACCTACTTCCTCACGGTTCTCGCCGACAAGCCAGAGATCTCACGGATGGCACAACAACGACTGAACCAGATATTGACCACCTTAAGTGTCGAGCAGCAGGTAAGCATGGTGAAGTTTTTCAGTCACAACGGCCTGCCTGCGACGTTTATAGGCAATGCCCTGCAAGCAAGTACCGCTCTTGACGGGGCCGATCTCCATCAGATGGCGCTTCCTCAAATCCATCTGGAGCAGGCGTATCTGAATCGAACGAATCTCAGCAGAGCGAACCTGAGCGAAGCTCACCTGCAAGACGCATCGTTGTACCGAGCAAATCTGACGAATGCCCTTCTTGCTCATGCCTATTTGCGAGGAGCCAATCTCATGGAGGCTGATCTCAGTGGAGCTAATTTGCAGGGAGCTGATCTCACGAAGGCGAATCTCTATCGGGCCAACCTCAGTGGAGCTAATTTGCAGGGAGCTGATCTCACGAAGGCGAATTTCTGTCGGGCCAACCTCAGTGGAGCTAATTTGCAGGGAGCTGATCTCACTCAAGCTGTTCTCTCTGAAGCCATCTGCGATGGGGCTGATGTTCGTACTGCAAAAGTGACTGAAGAGCAATTGCAGACTGTTCGTACAAGCCTGAACATGAAGAGAGCGCCTTGAGCTCGGACACAGTGGTTCTCTATCTCTCTGGCATGATCGTTCTCACAAGAGAGTCAGATACCCCAGCGCTAAAGCGCGGGGCTTGTAGAGGCTGCTTTCTTTACAAGCCTGAACCTGAGCAGTTCCCCCGCCTTCGGCCTGGGAGACGTTATGCGGAAGTTTTGTTCACGTACCTACCCTCCGGGTTCGTCGTGCCAGCCCCAAGCGTCTTGTACCTGACAGTTAAACAGCAAAACGGGGTCTATGCAGTGTCGTACAAGGGGATGCGTACCGCCGCATATGCTCGTGCTCGGCACACATCACCCGGGCAACCGGTGGGGTTTGGCCGTTCCCACCAAAAACGGCACCCCGCAAGGGGCTGTATGCAAAGCGGGCGGCGCTTCCTGCCCCTGCAGATGCGCAGGGGCATCCGCGCTCGCTCTTGGTGATGGTGCTGCTCACCCTGAGCGCCAAGTGCTCACTCTCCACTGCTCCCACTGCGCTTTTTGCCAGTATTGATTGAGGTATTCAAAGTGGCGACAGAGTTCACGAAACCAGTCGGGCACGCCCTGGACGCCAGAATGTATCAAACATTCTGGTGATTTCTTTTGGTCTCACCTCTGCTGTTGTTGCCAATCTTTGATGACGAGCAAGCCAATAGTTTCCTGTTGACCACCTGATACGCTGACGCCCGCGTGCTCCCCCTGCATGTAAACGAACCGCCCGCTTGCGAACCTTTTGTCGTTCTCGCTCGTAATAGGGACCAGCACGAGACTGAAGGGGTCAAGCAGCACGTCCCATGCACGAGCACAGCGACAAACAGGTAATGGCAGCCGTGATGGCAGGTGATCAGGTGGCATTCGCCGCCCTGGTGACGCGCCATCATGCTCCCCTGCTCGGCTATCTCTATCGGCTTGTCGGCGGAGATCGGCAGCTTGCGGAAGACCTGATGCAGGAAACCCTGCTACAGGTGCTGCGGCAGCACACGTGCCCAGTTGATCGTCCCTTCAAGTCCTGGCTCTATACGATTGCTACCAATCTGGCCCGCGACCATTTCAAATCAGCCGCCGTGCGCCAACGCTGGCGTGGGGGTGATGCCGAGGAAGCGCTGCTCCACCTCTCTGACAACACGCCTGGCCCGGAAGAACACGCTCTGGCGGCAGAGCAGGGCAGCGAGGTGCGAGCGGCGCTGGCTCGCTTGGGTGAGGAGTATCGCATCGTGGTCGTGCTCCGGTTTTATCAAGGCTTCAGCTTACCGGAAATCGCCGAGACGTTGCAGATTCCGCTGGGCACGGTCAAGTCGCGGCTCTCGGTGGGCGTTCACCGCTTGCGTGCGGTGCTGTCCCCAGTACAGGAAGGAGTGGACTAGATGCAGCCATCCTCATTCCCCTGGCCGCTCGATCATCCCGACTATCTGACTGACGCCCTGCGCGAGCAAGACGCCGCGCCAGAAGAAATTGCCGAACTGCTCCCTGCCTTGTGTCGGCTCTCCGAGTGGCAGGCGCCGCAGCCTTCCCCAGCGGATACCCAGCGTTTGATTGCCCGGCTGATACCCCAGATGCCTGAGTTCTCGGCGGTGCGCCAGGCCATCCGCGCGGAGCAGCAGCGCCAGGGCGCCAGCATCTCCCGGCTGCTGAAAACGGCGCGCACGCAGGTCAGCCTCTTTGGCCTGGACTTCTGGCTGGCAAGCGCGTTCGCCACGCTGTTGGGCACGGCGGTCTTGTTGAGCGCTGATCTGCCCACGCAGGAATACCTGATGCGTGCCATTGGGCCATTCCTCGCCTACCTGGGCACGATCGCTGCGTTCCGTGGGATCGGGGCGCGCGTGCTGGAATTGGAACTTACCTGTCTGCCCTCCCTGCTGCAATTGGCCGTAGCCCGGCTGGTGATTGTGCTGGGTTATGACCTCGGCCTGGGCCTTGCCCTCGGTCTCGCGCTCTGGGCGGGCGGTGCCGGGCAAGTGCTGGCGCTGACGCTCTCCTGGTTCATGCCGCTGCTGCTGGTGGCCGGGCTGGCGCTGCTGCTCTCGCTGCGCCTCTCCGTCAAGACCGCCGCTGCGCTGGCCTATGGGGGCTGGCTAGCCATCCTCGCCATTGACACCCTCTCTCCGCTTCCGGCGCTCCCGCTCACCCCGTTGGCAGAAGTGCTGCTGGGCGGCCTCGGTCTGGCTCTGCTGGCAATTGCCCTGCTGCGCCTCCGCATCGATATGCATCGCCTGCTCCCACGTGCATAAGCGACCAGGCGCGAACCTTTGTGGGGTCTGGCTCGTAATAGGACACGTGCGCCAAACGGTGTACCCATTGATTTCACCCAACCCAAGGAGCGTTTCATGACAACTGCCCTGATCGCCTCCCGAAAGCCGACCCAGGCTATCGGGCGCACGCATCCGCTTCTGGCCGTCCTGGCCTGGGAACTGCGGCGCTTGCTCGCCAGCCGCCTCTTCTGGATTCAGGCGCTCGGCTGCTTCTGCCTCGCGCTCTTCTTTATCGGGGCCACGCAAGGCCCAGGCCATATTCCTGCTAACGCCTCTAGGGGGTCCGTGTTCGACATCTCCGTTGCCGGAACCAGCGTCTGGGGATTGCTGCTGTCCCTGCAAGCAGGTCTGCTGCTGCTACCTGGTCTGCTGCTGCCCTTTGTCAACGCGGACGGCGTGACGCGCGACCTGCAACGCCGCACTCACGAACTCTTGATGACGACCGCGCTGCCCAGCCGCGCCTACGTCTGGGGCCGCTACCTGGTGGGCCTGCTCGTGAGCCTGGGGCTGGCCGTGCTGCTGCTCTTTGCCATTCTTGTGATGTACTTGTTGCTGCACCTGACCGTTCCCACGGACCCTCCGCCCCAGGTTGGTGCCGTGCTGCTCCTCTGGGTCGGCATGATCGTGCCAGCGACCATCCTCCTCAGCAGCGTCAGCTTCGTCCTGGGCACTCTGCTTCCGCGCCTGTCGACGTTGGTCAAGATCGTCATCCTGCTGACCTGGGTCATCGGGGTGGTCTTTCTCGCCAGCGTGCTAGACCGTTCCAACGCTCCCGCTGCTGGGTACAGCGCGTGGGACCCAACCAGCGCGGCCACCGTGAGCGGGCTGCTCGTCCCGTATCAGCCTGACTTGCTGAGCCAGCTTCGCGCGGTCACCAGCCAGGCGCAGGCGCAGCACATCCTCCTCACCGTCGAGAACTCCCTGCCCGACCTTGGGTCCTGGCTCGCGCCGCACCTGATTCTCGCATGCTTGAGCCTCCTGCTGGTGGTGCTGGCGGCGTTCACCTTCCAACGCTTCCGCAACGCCTTCGGAGCATAGATACGACTGGACAGAAAGCGAGGACACCCATGGACTTGACGATTGAAGAGGTGAGTAAGCGCTATGGCGGCATCTGGGCGCTGCGCGGGCTGTCGCTGCGCTGCGAGCCAGGCATGCTGGGGCTGGTTGGGCCGAACGGCGCGGGCAAGACGACGCTGATGCGCCTGATCGCGACCCTGCTGGACCCGACCGAAGGGACCATCCGCTGGAACGGGCAGGACCTCCGCACGCATGGCGAGGCGCTGCGGCAGGTGTTGGGGTACCTGCCCCAGGAGTTTGGCATCTACCCGGAGTTCAGCGGGCGGCAGTTCCTGCGCTATCTGGCCGCGATGAAAGGGGTGCCCAAGGCCGTCGCGCACCGGCGTGTCGAGGAGGTGCTGGAGATGGTCAATCTGGAGCAGGTGGCCGACCACAAGCTGCCCACCTATTCCGGCGGGATGAAGCAGCGCGTGGGCATCGCCCAGGCGCTCTTGAACGATCCGGAACTCTTGATTGTCGATGAGCCAACGGCAGGGCTGGACCCCGCCGAGCGCGTGCGTTTCCGCACGCTGCTTGCCAGTCTGACCAGCAGTCGCATCATTGTCTTGAGTACGCATATTATCAGCGATGTGGAGGCGGTTGCCAGCCGGTTGGTGATCCTGCAAGCAGGGCAGGTGGTGAGCGATACGACGCCAGAGAAGCTGCTAGCGGCCACCGTTGGCAAGGTGTGGAGCGTGACCGTCGATCAGGCTACCGCCATGCAGCTACAGGCGGCCTATCAGGTCAGCACGATGGTCAACCAGATGAGCGGCGTCACGCTGCGACTCGTCAGTGCTACCCGCCCGCACGAGGCCGCCATCATCGTTGATCCCAGTCTGGAGGACGCCTATCTGCTGGTGATGGGTCAACACCTCGTGCTGGTCTGACAGGCGTGAGATCGTTCACAGAGACAAAGGAGAGAAAACATGAGGCAGCAACCCTATGAGAACGTTTCAGCGGAGTGGGAGGAAACTCCTCGCAGGCAGGAGGCTGGAGCCATCTGGGGTGCCAGAGCGCACCTCCGGGCAGCGTTACAATGTCAAATAAGCCTGGGAACGTGCTTGCTGCTGGTGACAACGGTGATGATTACGCTTATCGGAATGGAGGTGCTGTTTATGTCGGGCGTGTTGGTTGGGGTGCTGCTCGCCCCCCATATGCTCATGCACGCTTCACAGGCCGCCCCCATACAGCCCTGAGGGGATTGTTTCACCGGGTCGCTATCACGCCGAGAGGTTCTCCAGCGTTGGATGTTGACCGTCCAACGCTGGAGAACCTCTCGGCCAATGCAAAGACTTTCACTCTGTTCAATGCTGCGGCCCATCTCCTTTCGGCTCTATATCCCCAGGGGAAGATTCCTCAACGAGAGGTGCGACCTGGACACGAGACCCAACCTCACGGGTCGCCTGGAGCAGCGCAGCGTCAGCCTGTGCATCGGTAATAATGGTACGTACTGCGCTCAGGGGAGCAATCAGACCAGCAAAGGTCTGGTTGAATTTGGTATGATCTGCTAGCACAAAAACCTCTCGAGCCGCTTTCATCTTGTGGCGGAGGAGCGTCCTCTGAAAACAAGGAAGGAAGAGTCCATGTCTGTTATCCCCCGGCTGAACCGTTTATTTGGAGGTGATGGCAAGTGCTTCGACGTGGCGATCGACCACGGCTTTTTCAATGAAAGCACGTTCCTGGCGGGCATTGAAGACATCGGCCAGGCGATCAAAACGATCGTAGCTGCCAACCCCGACGCCATTCAATTGAGCCCCGGTCAGGCTCCCCTCTTGCAAGCCATCCCAGGGAAACATAAACCGGCACTGGTGCTGCGTACTGATGTCGCGAACGTCTACCACCGCACCCTTCCACGTGTCCTTTTCTCGCAGTTAATTCATGAACCGGTCGAGCAGGCCCTCGCGCTCGACGCCACCTGTGTGGTGGTCAATCTGCTCCTGTTACCCGATCAACCAGACCTCTATCATCAATGCGTGCGCAATGTTTGCCAGCTTAAGCCGCAGTGCGAACACTATGGCATGCCCTTGATGGTTGAGCCGTTGGTGATGCAGCCCAACGAACAGCAGGGAGGGTACATGGTCGATGGCGATCTGGACAAGATTCTCCCCCTGGTGCGCCAGGCGGTAGAATTGGGCGCGGATATTATCAAAGCAGACCCGTGTGAGACGTTGGAAGCGTATCATCTGGTCGTGGAAACCGCTTCTGGCAAACCAGTGCTGCCACGCGGCGGCGGACGCACCACCGATCAGGAGATTCTGGCACGCACTGCCACCTTGATGAGCCAGGGAGCCTCGGGCATTGTGTATGGACGCAATATCGTCCAACATCCCCATCCAGAGCGGATGACCCGCGCGCTCATGGCGATTGTGCACCACAATGCAGCGGCTTCCGAGGCCCTTTCCCTCTTGCAGGAAGCGGAAATGGATGCCACCGTATGACGATCAAGGGCATTCGCTTTGGCATCATCGGTTGTGGGCTGATGGGGCGTGAATTTGCCAGCGCAGCAGCGCGCTGGTGCCATTTGCTTGATCTGGATGTCAGGCCACGCATTGTGGCCGTCTGTGATGTCAATCCGCAAGCCATGACCTGGTTTGAGCACGCCATTCCTGATCTCCGACTGGTGACCAGCAACTATCAGGAGTTGCTGGCTGATCCGGAGATCGATGCAATCTATTGTGCGCTGCCACATCACTTGCATGCCCAGGTCTACTGTGACATCATCCTGGCGGGGAAACATCTGCTGGGCGAAAAACCGTTTGGCATCGATGAGGCAGCCAATAGCGTTATTCTCGCTGCCATCCAGCAGCGGCCCGATGTCCTGGTGCGCTGCTCGTCCGAATTTCCGTTCTTTCCTGGCGCGTACCAGTTGGCACGATGGGTCCGGGAGGAGCGCTTCGGCCAGATTATCGAGGTGGAGGCGGGTTTCTGGCACAGCAGCGACCTGAATCCTTTGAAACCCATCAACTGGAAACGGCGGAATGCCACCAACGGCGCATATGGTTGTATGGGAGACCTGGGCATGCATGTGCTCCACTTGCCCCTCCGTTTTGGTTGGAAGCCGCGCAGCGTGCGAGCCTTGCTCAGCAACATCGTGCAGGAACGGCCCGGTCAGGATGGGCAGATGGTGCCGTGCGACACCTGGGATAATGCGATTCTGGCCTGTGAGGTGGTCACGCCTGAGCAAGCATTTCCCATGCTCCTCTCGACGAAACGGATTGCTCCTGGTCATCGTGATACCTGGTTCTTGCGTATTCAAGGGACCGCTCTCTCTGCCGAATTTACCACGAAAAACCCGAAGCAACTGGCCTGGCTGCCCTATACGCCGGGAAGCGAGCAGGCGTGGCACGTGATGGATATGCCTTACCAATCGGCCTATCCTACGATCACTGGGGAGATTTTTGAGTTTGGCTTTTCGGATTCGCTGCTGCAAATGTGGGCAGCGTTTTGTGATGAACTGGCCCATGGCGCAGAGACGAAGCAGCCGCTCTCCTGTGTCACGCCCGCAGAAACGCGCGAGAGCCATCTCCTCTTTACTGCGGCGCTGGAGTCGCAAAAGCTTGGGCAGACCATCATGTTGAGGTAAGCAAAGGAGGCGCTATCGATGGCTGAAGGAGCGGGAGAGGTGATCGTCGCCGGTCATATTTGCCTGGACATGTTCCCCACCTTCGCAGATGGAGAAACGCGCGAGAAGGTCCTGGTACCAGGGGCACTCGTTGATGTTGGCCCGGCTGTTCTTGCCCTGGGTGGCGCGGTCGCCAACACGGGTGTCGCGCTCCATCGCCTTGGGGTTTCCACACGCTTGATGGGCAAAGTAGGCGATGACCTGTTCGGGCGGGCAATCCTGGACCTGGTGCGCGGCTTAGGTGGGGCACTCGCTCAGGATATGCTGGTAGCCCCAGGAGAACACAGTTCCTATTCCGTGGTGATCAGCCCGCCAGGCATGGACCGCATTTTTCTCCACCATCCTGGCGCGAACGATACCTTTGGTGCCCAGGACATTGCATTAGAGCAGGTGCGCCACGCGCGGCTTTTTCACTTCGGCTATCCCCCGCTGATGCGCCGTATCTATCAGGATGGAGGCGTGTCGTTCGCGCTCCTGTTGCGCGCGCTCAAGGAGCAAGGCGTAACAACCTCGCTCGACATGGCACTGCCTGACCCCGCTTCTGAAGCGGGCCATGTCGATTGGGAGCACTGGCTCACCAACGTCCTGCCTTTTGTGGATATTTTTTTACCGAGCGTCGATGAGATCATATTTATGCTCAGTCACAGTGATAGCCACGCTGGCAAGCACCTTGATGGGCCACGATTATCCGAACTCGCAGCGCGTCTTCTCCAGTTCGGGGCAACTATTGTTGCACTCAAGCTGGGGGATGCCGGCCTGTATCTGCGCACCACCGATGATGGAGAGCGTTTGAGACACGTGGGAGCAGTTTCACCAGAGGATGTGCTGGCGTGGCGCCATCTCGAACTGCTCACGCCCTGTTTCCAGGTCCAGGTTGTGGGGACAACCGGTGCGGGAGATTGTACAATCGCGGGCTTTCTCGCCGGTTTCTTACAGAACCTGTCACCAGAAGAGGTTATGAGAAGCGCAGTGGCCGTGGGCGCGAGCAGCGTGGAGCAAGCCGATGCGACCAGCGGTGTGCCCTCGTGGTCGCAGGTACAAGCGCGCATCCATGCCGGTTGGGCGCAATGCCCTGTGACCCTCGCGTTACCAGATTGGCAGGAAGACCAGGAACGGGGTGTCTGGCGAAGGCCAGACGAGCAGCAATCGCAAAGCAACTGAGACAGGCAAGCAACTGAAAGGCAGGGGACGATGACCCATCAGAATCAGGAACGCATGCTCCAGGAGCGCACGGCAACACTGCTCGCGCAGCAGGGAATACAGGTGGCGCCGCAAGAACGGGCTGCAATCGAAATCGCCGATTTTGGTCTGGGCGAGGTGGAACGCACGGGGTTGGAAATTGTCGTCTACGTGAATACCGATCGCTATTGCGCGAAAGAGCTGGTCTTATTTCCCCGCCAGACGTGCCCGCAACATAAACACCCTCCGGTCGGCGACGACCCCGGCAAAATGGAGACCTTTCGCTGCCGCTGGGGCAGGGTCTGGTTGTATGTGGAGGGCACGCCAACTGAGCCTCTCCAGGCGCAGATTCCTCAGGGAAGCGAAGCCTTCTATACGGTCTTTCATGAGATTGCCTTGCTCCCGGGTGAACAATATACGATTCCGCCCAACACGCTCCACTGGTTCCAGGCAGGTGATGAGGGCGCGATTGTCTCGGAGTTTTCGAGCACCAGCCGCGACGAAAGCGATATCTTTACGGACCCGCGAATCAGACGTGTGCCTGACAGCGTCGAGGAGTAATGTATAGCAGCAGTTCAACGTTCCAGGGAAGCCTGCAATTCAGCGGGGTGTGTAGAGAAAGGACAGCAGAGCATGAGCCGAGAAGAGCATTATCGATTGCAGAGGAATTGGGGCATTCGGGTGCTTGCTGGCTTCGTCTTCGCGGCCCAGCGCGACGACTGGACGGTACAACTGATCGGTACTGCTGGCGCGCTGACGATTTTGCTGGTGTGAAAGCTGCCGACCACACGTTAAAACAATAACCAGGCAATTATTTTTAGGGCAAACACCATCTGCTCTTCCCTAAAAACGCACGAATCGTCGTCCTCCCTCAAACCGGCCCGTCCCGCACACGGTGCGCCCAGCCGCCCCTTGCATTCGAAGAAGAAAAGTGATATCACTATGATATCACTTTTCTTGGGAGGACGCCATGAGCAAACAGGAGCAGCCCGCCTCGGTGGTCGAGCCGGTAGGCCGTCACGGGGCAAGCGTGGAGATACAGCAGCGGCAGGCAGCCATGATCACCGGTTGGCTGGGAGTGGCCGCACTGTTCGGGCTGGTGGGAGCAACCTATGCTGCCGTGCAGACGCAGGCGGGAGGCTGGGCGATCAGCCTGCCCATCATCGCCTTCTGCCTGGTCGCGAGTTCGATCGTGATCGTCCCGCCTGGTCAAAGCCGGGTCGTGCAGTTCTTCGGCACCTATGTGGGCACCGTCCGCCGACCGGGGCTCTGGTGTGTCTGGCCGCTGGCGGCTCGCCGCGCCGTGAGCATCCGGGTGCGTAACTTCGAGACCAACCGCCTCAAGGTCAACGACGCCGACGGCAACCCGGTCGAGATCGCCGCCATCGTGGTCTGGCAGGTCGCCGACACGGCCAAGGCGGTCTACGGGGTGGATGACTACCCCGCCTTCGTGTCGATCCAGGCAGAGTCGGCGCTCCGTCATGTCGCTATGGGGCATCCCTACGAGCCCACCCGGGGCGAGGGAACCTCCCTGCGCGGCTCCACCGACGCCGTCGCTGACCAACTTGCCAGAGAGGTCGCCGAGCGCGTGGCCGTCGCGGGCATTGAGGTGGTGGAGGTGCGGATCAGCCACCTCGCCTACGCCGCCGAGATCGCCCAGGCGATGCTGCGTCGCCAGCAGGCTAACGCCGTGGTTGCCGCGCGGTCACAGATCGTCGAGGGGGCGGTGGGTATGGTGGAGATGGCTCTGAGCCGGCTGACCGAGAAGGGGGTCGTCCAACTCGACGAGGAGCGTACCGCCACCATGGTCAGCAACCTGATGGTGGTGCTGTGCGGCGACCAGCCACCCGCGCCGGTCGTCAATGCGGGAACCCTCTACTCGTGAGCAGGGAACGCAAGCCGATCCTGCTCCGCCTCGATCCGTCCGTGCATGATGCACTGGGGCGGTGGGCGTCGGATGAGTTCCGCAGCCTCAACGCCCAGATTGAGGTGCTGCTGCGGCGAGCCCTGACCGATGCGGGCCGGATGCCCAGGAATGCCGCCCCGTTGCCGCGCCGAGGTCGGCCACTGGCCGCCGAGCGCGAGTACTTGGGGGAGGAGGTGGAATCATGAGGTCAACGACCACAGGAATTCTGACGACATGAGGGTGCGCGGCCCTGGCCGTGTACACGGAGGCGCTGCGCCATCTGCTCGGCGGGCTGGCCCTATGAACGCAGCGGAAGTGGTGACGGTTCAACACCTCGTCAAGCGGTACGGAAACGTGCTGGCTGTCAACGATGTCTCCTTTGCCATCCGTGAAGGAGAGATTTTCGGCATCATCGGACCCAACGGCGCTGGTAAAACGACCAGTGTGGAGTGCATCTCCGGGCTGCGCGCTCCCGATGCGGGATCAATCAGCGTGTACGGGCTTTCTCCGCAGCAGGACAGAAACAAGATCAGAGCGTTGGTCGGTGTCCAGTTGCAGGAGTGCATAGCTCCAGAGCGCCAAAACGGTGGCTTGTGGCCGACTCAAGTGGGCAAACGCTGTTGACACCGCTGCACTCCACTCCGATAATGGGTCAGGATGGGACATAACCAGCCTCCTGATACGCTCAAGTAGAAATGCCTTGCTATCGTATCAGGGTGGTTGATTGTGTCACTCTCCCTTTTTCAAATTTCAAAACCTACTGATTAGAGTCTGCTTGTCGGGGCAACGGCTCGTTCCTGCCTCGCTTCGGCCCCCACCCCATTGCCACCTGCGTGGCATCGTGCCACGCCCCCACCGCGACTGCTCGCAAGTAGTAGAAAGAGCCTCACTGTCTTCCTCAACCCGCCCGCTTGCCCGATGCCTCGCCCTCGCGCGACGATTCCGGCTGACCGGCAAAACAACCAGTGCCTTCGTTGTCCCGCTCCCGCGCGTCGCCCAAGCGGGCACCCCCACAGCACGCCGAGCGCTGCGGCTTCTGCTCTTGCCGCACTCCTGCCGTCGCTGGACGCCCCCATTTCCCCATAGGCGGCGGTTGGCCGTCCCGTCTCGGAAGTAACGCGGGCGGGAAGCTACCCTGCCCAGGAAACGCATGGGGGCGGCAGTGCCGGACCAATCCTGAGTTAGTGCCTACCTTTGAACTGCTGGGCGATGCGACCTGGCGGGAAGTAACCCCTAGCAGTGGCCTGCTCGCCAGGTGCCTGCTCTGGCGCTGGGAGCATGACCGGGCCTGGCTGACGTGGCCGGGCCAGGAAACCCAGCGCTATGTGCCAGCCATTCTGGGCTGTGCGCTCTGATGGAGGAACCCAGGAGGCAGACAAAGCGATCCAACCCACGGGGCCTGTGCTACATCGAGCGGCACAGGCCCCGAAACGAGGAAAGTGTATGAGCATTGAAGGACAACGCACCTGTAAGAATCCGGGCTGTACAAACCCGGTCCAACCGGCGACCCAGCGCTGCCTGGAGCAGGTCGAGGCCGTGGGCGGAGCGGCGCTGGTCGAGGCGATTCAGGGCGAAGCGACGAGAAGCTTCGGTGACGGCAGATGGCACGGAGGATCTTGACTTTTCCTTGTCCGAGGGGCCATCCTCTCCGAGGTGCTCTCTACTCTCCCCTGAGGGGAGGTAGGAGCATAGCAGCAGGAGATTCCAGATGACCCATCGCACTGGCCCAACCTTTGACTGTTGGATGATAATTGGAAATGAGCAGCGATGCGCATGACAACTGCCGAGGAAGAAGGCACTGGGGGTAGGCATCCAGGAGGATGGTTCCCTCTGGTGAGGAGAAAGAAGGCATCAATCGAGTACCA
>Ga0209060_10000574_pt1 | contig 61484 bp, 49 predicted proteins | sample Coa_R1_8_FD_187155 | JGI IMG/M metagenome (GOLD analysis project Ga0209060, IMG submission 187155) | Surface soil microbial communities from Centralia Pennsylvania, which are recovering from an underground coalmine fire - Coalmine... | ecosystem: Environmental > Terrestrial > Soil >...
ATGCACTCCCACCGGTCATCGCCGGCGCAGTTCCCAATGCTCGATCCACAAGCATGCCGAACGTACTCGAAAACGCCCGCGACTAAAATCGGGTTACGGCGGTTCACCACTTTTATGTCGCGCACCCACTGGCGGCGCCAGTGATGAGTCGGCCAACAGGGCCGTTTATGGACGATATCTGCGCATAACGCTCGGCAAATTTGTGGCGGAGCACATTAAAATGTTGGACTCGCATGGCGGGTTCGGGGTCCTGACTCGCCTTAACCGCGTGTGTTCGATCCGTGAGGCGCGACGCGCAGACCAGTCGGTCGCACTGCAAGCGCCCGCGCCGCGCATGCCCCGATCGGCGTTCGATTTCCGGGTGATCGCCATCGGATTTTACGAAATGCCGCGAACCCTCGCTCATCGGTTTGAGGTCGAAGACCTCGCTAGCTGGTTTGGATTCGAGAAACCAACCCACGGCGGCGGACTAACGCCAATAGCATTCCGGCCGCACCTATCAGCGCAAGTGACGACGGTTCGGGGACGGATGCTGCGTTTTGCGTTATGATGAGCGTCGCATTCCCACCCCCGGTATACGTGCCGGCGTGATCGAACGGCCCAGTCCAGCCGCCACTGCTGAGGCCTCCCTCCATGGCATCCGTTGAAATGAACGGGCTCGCCGTAAACGGATCGGTGATCTGAATATCAAAAAGAGGCGTGCCCTGGAAGGTACTGGAATAACTGTCAAAGCTGGTGATGAACGTAGTTCCAGGTGCGCTCACAAAATCGGAAACGGTGAACTGCCAATCGGTAGTTCCGAACGCGTTCGATTGAAAGTGATAATCGTACGTCACACTAGCAGTCGCCGTGGTGGCGCTGGCGAGCAGAATCGTTAGCAGAAAGAATTTCATTTTTTCCTTGTACGTGGTCGGGTGGTCTCAGTGTACACTCTTTATACCTCAATTTGGAGTTGCAGATCTTGGTTTACGAATCGAGAAATGCCTGCCTCCGTCGAAGATCTCGCGCACGGGCCCGTCTCGCGCGGCCGGGCAGGCGAGCCTTGAGCAAACTGGGCTGAGCCTTTTGCAAGCTGGCACGAGCATCAATCGTGATGAGCAGCGGGCGCAAGGAGCGGATGACGAGATTGAATGAGCACCGAACGGAGTTGGCCAGGATGGAGTACACGGACTGCCGAATCGCGATTATGAGTGACGGCGCGGTACTGCGGAACTGACGGCACGGGCTGGAAGCATCTGAAGGCCGGCGTCGATCCCGCCGTGTACGCAGCCAAAGCTCTCGCCGTCTACAACGCTCGGCCTGCGGAGTTCCACGCGTACATCAGGGCGCTGACCGCGGCCTGCGACCTCGCCCACCGCGCTCAACTCCATGCGCTAGTCGAACAGATGCCCGGCGATCCGGACGCGGTGTGGAGCCTCCTCGCCGGATAAGAGCTTCGGATCGAGGACATCGTGCGATGCTGCCGCACACGGCTCGCCCTGGATGCGCCAAAGCCATGCCTATTTTTTTTTGAGCCAGTCCAGCTCTACTTTCAGCCGACCGCTCTCCTGGTACAGTGCGTCGCTGTCGGCCTCTGTGCCGGCCGTCTTACGGGTCCGACCATCGACGAAAAGATCGCCTCGTCAGAGATATCTGTGGGTAAGTGAAACGTCCACGAGGCGCCGGGAAGCTCAGGGCACGGACCGGTTGTAGGCCAGATATCACACTCGTCAATTTGAGCCCGTTAGCTTCCGACTAGTGCAACATCCGCGTGAATTCCTGCAGCCTCTCAGGCGTGCCGCAAATGTTAGCCGAAAACGATAAATCAACGCCAATGTCGAAAGCGGCGGCCTTCTTGGCCTTGAAGATCGACTGGTATGTCATATGCCGGAGCGGCCGGCGTACCTACTTGAGCACAAAGTGTAAGGCTCGAAAATCCAGCTTTAGCTCCGATGCTTGCGAGAACTGGTCGACTCCCAACTGCCCGTAGTGCCATCTACTGAGCGCGATCGTCGGGTCCAGCAAGACAGGCGCATTGCGGAAGAAGATCGGGAATCCGCCGGCCTTGATGCGCAACTCCGGCAACGTTACCGATTTAAGATCCGCCGAACCAGTGGCGCCCCTGACCGAAAACTTCGTTTCGGGAGCGCCTTCGACGAGTTCGGGGAACTCGAGGCCAAACCGGGGCCAGATTGACGAGATATCGGTCCCCGTATCGAGATCGACGGCCAGTTTGTGTCCTTGAATCTCGACCAGGGTGAGCGGGCTGGTGTCGTCAAACGAAAGATTTGCGTTGCGAAGATCGGCTGGCCCGCCAGGGAAACCGATGCGAAACTCACCGGCGCTGTTCCAGCCTACGGTTTCCAACGCGATGAGCACCGAAAGGCCAATGGCGCCGCGTTGGCCTGCGGGGAGTTTGGCAAACACCTCAGTATCGTCCGGAAACACAATGAAGGCGACATTGCGAACTTCGCTGTTGCCGATTTTCAAGCGGTCGGCGACTGCGAACTCCTTCATCTCGGACTTACCAGTGATCCCCTCGAAGAGGTCGCCGCCGCGAGTCATCCGCAGACCGAGCCGTTTCGCTTCTTGCTGGCTGACGACACACATGACCGCGTCGGAATCGACAATATATCGCGCGGGTTTGCCATTCACATCAATGGGAATGGCGACTTGCTGCCAATCGAGTGGGTGCGAATACTTGATGACCGACGGCCGGCGCGCTACGACTTTGAGAGAGGGCAGTTGGCGGAAAGAGAAAATACTCGCCTTGTCCTGGGGGGCGGGATCCTGGTTCGCCAGTGCCAAGCAGCGTTCCATCGCATCGGCCGCTTTGCGATAGTTTCCGATGCGGTAATAGAGGCGGTTCAGTGTGAAATACATGTTGGCGAGCCGGTCCTTCTGTTCGCTCGTGCTCTCCACTTTGCGAAGTTCTTTTTCGGCTGAATTCGCATCATTGAACGCTGCGGCTACGTAGAACTGATACAGGGCCGAAGAATGCGAACCGAGAACAAGATCGCGCAGTTCAAACCAGCGATGTTTTTCAAGAGCGGAATTGAGCGCGCTTTCATCCGCCGCGGACAAGATCCAGCACAGCAGCAACAGCAGGAAGGAGAATCTCAACGCAGCCTCCGAATCTTGGGACGGCCGAGTGCTCGCTGACGGTCCCCGAGCCAGTATACCGAAGCAAGTAATCCACGCGTGTGCCTAGCAGCGCCTTCGGCGGATCGTCATACAGGCGCTTTCACACGGGCGCTTGAGAATGTTAAGCAAGATCGCCAGCTACCCGGAAGCAATCGACGTGGCCGTGTGGCCGCCGTCGCGGAATTCGTGGCCGGTGATCGCCTGAATCCCCCTCCTGGGCCACAGATCCTGGCTGGCAGCCTTTACCAAACTCGTGAGCCTGCGTCTGGCGGCGGTTTATGGTGGAGGTTTCTACCCATGGAACTGGACCACAATCCTGAACCGTTGCCATCGTTTCCGAGGTTTTGTCTATGAGCACGCCCGTTCCAGTAGCGACAAGAGGAGCATCGAGCAGCCCGTCACGGGGTCGGTAGCGACGGGGCTTGCCGTTGAGCGGCGTGGTCTTTGCCAGAATCTCCTCCTTCATGGCGAGGTTGGCTTCGAGGTAGATCTGCGTTGTCTCCACCGATTCATGACCCAGCCAAAGAGCGCTTACCGCGCGATCGACGCCTGCCTGCAACAGCCCCATGGCAATCGAATCCTAAGCACGTGCGGAGTGACATGTTTTTTTCCGGAGAGACGGGCAAGGCTTGCAGGCCACGGCTACATGTTTGGCCAACAGATCCGCGACACTATCGCGACTGAGGCGACCGCAGCGCCCCGTGGGAAAAAGCACTTCAGTGCCGTGCTTGGATGGTTCCCGTAGCCACGCTTTGAGAACCGCCACGGCGGTCTTGGCGAGAGGCGTACAACGTTCCTTGCGACCCTTGCCTACGCAGCGGACGTGCGCTCCCCTGCCCAAAACCACGTCGGTTCGCTGTAAGCCTGTCAACTCCGGCAAGCGCAAACCGGTTTGCACAGCCACCAGCAGCAGGGCGTGATCACGCCGGCCCAGCCAAGTCTGCTGGTCGGGCGCTGCGAGCAAAGCATCGATTTAGGGGCGGCTCAGGAAGTGAACCAGCTTGCGCGGGTGGCGTTTTCCCGGTATCGCCAGCACGCGTTGGATGATCATAAAATCCTTGACCCTCCGATCCCCGACCGTTTACAGGGACACGGCATAGCCGAAGGAAACTCGAGTCCTGGAGTCCGTCGCTGCACGGCGCCATACAACTCTGGAGTGTTCCATGTCCCAGGTCGGTTCCCCAACCCTCCTTTCTCAGAAGTCCGCGGCGGCTCTCCTCGGCGTTTCCTTGTCCACCATCCGCCGCTGGCGGCGCGCCCATATCGGGCCCGCATATTTCCGTTTCGGCGACGTTCTGCGGTACAGCCAGGAAGTTCTCGACTCGTTCATCGCCCAGAACACCATCACTCCCGAATTGCGAGGCTGACCATGGCGTGATGGCGATGGCTTGTTCCGCCGCGACGGGATCTGGGGATTTAGATTCAAGAACCAGTCCGGCGTGTATCAGGAAGAGAGTACCGGTAAGCGGAAACAACCGGAAGCTCGTGAATTCAAGCAGGAATTCCTCGAGAATCTGCGCAAGAACCAGCTCCCGACGGACGCAGCGAAATGGACCGTTTCGCAATCCCTCGCGGAGTGGATGAAGTTCCGCGCTGCGACCCGGCCGAAGGCTTCAGTGGCGGCAGAACATACTACCTGCCGCCACCTGAACGAAACGATCGGCGCAGACCGGAGATTGAGCAGCATTACTGCATGGGACATCCGGCGGTACGAGATGAAGCGCCTCGAGACCGTCGGACCCAAAACGATCAATAACGAGGTGCTCGTGCTCACGGCGGTTCTAAAGAATGCACCGTCGCGGCGTCGCTCGGACTTGACCTGGATTTCGGGAGGCTCAACGCTGTCAAGATGCTCTTCCGGGTTGCTGTAATGAAGGGGAGGCATCGCGGCGCCGCTTCTCATCCTCATCCTCGCAGTGCTGTTTTACCGGCCGGAATGATGTCAATGTTACGGGTTACCTTTCTGGTGATGGCTTTCGTCCAGCAATTCGATCCCCCGGTCAATCTCCCCCGCTCCTGCCAATTCCCTCGGCGTAGGATATTACGGTCATTCCCGTTGGGGCGGAACTGGTGGTGGAGGCTAGCCTGGGGACGATGTTAGCGACTTTCTAATCGCCAGTTACTGGAGCCAGACGAAGGGTTAGCAGGGCAGAGACGGCACACGTTACGGCAGGCTTCCGCAGGTAGCGTTCGGGACGGAATCCTTCACACTGGGGCGCCGTTCCGCTCGAGCAACTCAAACAGCCCGAATTGCTTACTGAACACCCAGGCAACCCGCCTGCCGCCGAACGCCTGCGACGGCTTTGGTATGCCGAGGCGATGAAACCCTGCCGGCCTGCACAGTGCGATGGCCTCCGCCAGTTGCGGAACTTCGTAACAGATGTGGAGGAACTTAATCCCCCTCCGCAGGCTGTTCAGGATCGGTGAGGAGTCTCCGCGCGGTTCTAGCAACTCAATCGTGATCCCGCTCAGGCGCAAGAAGACCATCGACACCCCTTCCAGTTCGTTGGCTACAGGCTCGGAGGAGGGGCAGATCGCGCGAATCGAGTGCACCGCCATGCCGATGTGGTGGAACGTGGCCTCTCGTCCGAAGAAAGAGCACTCCAACACTGCTGTCTCCACGGTGGCTCTCTGTGTCTTTTCCATTTCCAGACGGCCTAAGCTGTCGCACTGGACTGCACCAAAGGCAGTTGTTCCGCGACGCGCCTCGCCAGGTCGTCCACGGTCCACTCTTCGGCAGCGCTGTTGAGGATGGTGTCCCACACCGGAATCGCGGTGTGAAAAGCGCGCTCGATGTTCTCCTCGATGGAGGTCACCATGTTGACGAAACTCAGCGAATCCAGTTTTCCAGTCTCGCCGACGAGAACAGTTGCGGCGGATATCTCCAGTACCTGCCCTGGTTTTGCCGTGGCATTCGACTCGCGCATAGCGGCGAATATGATCTCGGTAATTCCGTTGACGGTATTCACTCTACCCTCCCGTGGGTCAGGCTCTTCGGGGCTGCGGCAGCTTCGTTCCACGCCTGGCGCGCCAGCGCGCGCCGTAAGTCCGCAGACAAGGCCGTGAACCAACCCATCTTCAGCTTCAGTTCAAGCGTCAGCACGATTTTTGCCGGATTGCCCATCACGGTTGTACCAGCGGGAACGTCGCGCGTGACCACCGCTCCTGCGCCAATCGTCGCCCATGCGCCGACGTTGATCTCCGGCAACACCGACGAGTTAGTGCCCACGTAGACACAATCTCCCATTCGCACGCGGGCATTGAGCACGGCGTTCGGTGCGATGACACAGCACCGGCCTACGCGGCTTTCGTGACCGATGTTGCCTCCCATGAAAACGGCCGTACCGTCGCCCACCGTGGCTTCTGCACCAAGGAAGCCATTCTGGTAAACGATGACGCCTCGGCCCGTTTCGACGCCCTCCACATCCACACTCGGATCGATCAGGGTCACGGCGGGAACGCCATAGTGCTCGATTTTTTCCCAGGCCGCCCATCTCTTCACCGCCGTCCTCGCGACCAGGCTTGCTACCTCACCCGAATCCGAACCGGCCTCCCCCAGCAAACAGAAAGGGCCGGCCACCTCGACGCCGAGCGAGCTCTGTCCAAGCTTTGAGGCATCGTCGTCCAGCACGACGATCCGGTCCCATCGGCCGCACGCGCGGTTGATCTTCCTTGCCAGGCGCACACCCTCCGGATTCCCTGCCCCGCAAAGGTAGAGTGTATTCATTGCAGGCCCCCGCTTACGGCGTGGCTGTCGGATGGGTGCGCGCTGAGGGTTGCTGGGGGATGAATTCTTTGCGCTGCGCCGGTCATCCAATCCTTGCAGTCGTGGCAACGCGCGGGCAGTTTGTCGAATTCGTGCTTCAGGTGGAGGTCCCGATAGCTGCCGAGCCGCTGCCACAGAACTCGGAGCGGTTCGTCCCAGGCGTTTCCGGCGCCTTCCGCACCTTCGGTGTCGCCGGGACACCGTGGCACCCTGCCGTCCCAAAACACGTGCAGCATGGTCATCGCCCACGGGCAAGCGATGCGCTCGCCCGGCGTGATGGACATGGGGGTATCGAACTTTCCGCCCCAGCTCAGCTTGTTGCGAACCTTCACGGTCGCACCATGCTCCAGCCAGTAGGCCTTGAATGGCTCGAGTTCATGCATGTTCTCGTGCATCTCGATGAACTGCACTTGGATCTCGGGACCCTTGCCGCGCGCAGCGCGCTCTTGCAGCAGGTACTCGATGTTTCTGTAGAGCACATCGCGGTCACCGCAAATTCGAATCCGGCCATAGGTGTCCGGCGTGAAGCCGTCAACTCCGAAAACGATGAGGCCCACGCCGGAGTCGAGAATCGGTCCCGCTAAGCCCGGCGTCAGGAGAATCCCGTTCGTATTGATGTTCAATGAGCGAAGTCCCGCGGATTTTCCGTACTCCAGCATCCTCAGAAGAAGGTCGGGTTCCATTAGCGGCTCTCCGCAGAACGAAAACCAGCATTCCGTCTGTGGTGACACGGCGGCCACCTGGTCGGCGCATCGTTTCCACAGTTCGAGGGACATCTTGCCTTTCGGCCGCTGCATGGAGGAGTGGTGGCACATCGCGCAGGCGAGGTTGCAGTGGGCGGTCACTTCGACCGCGAACTTTGTCGGGAATGGCAGTTCGTGCAACGTGCGGGCGATCTTCGGGAGCTCGGGATCATGCGTTTTCAGCTCGTCGCCGCTGGATCTTGCAACCAGCGCCGCCAACATTGCGGGTGATCGCAGGTCGTCGAATTCGAGCGACCGCCAGTCGAAGCTTACTTGGAAGCACCGCTCCAACTCCGTTAGGAGCTCAATGAGAAGCAGGGAGTCCAGCAGACCCGGCGCCAGCAGGTCCGTATCCGAGGATTCCACGTCAAGCAGTAACGTTTCGACGATCAACGACCGGATTTGGTCGGCCATGCCTGGATTCACGCTCATAAGCCGTACGCTTGCCCGCGTTTTGGAAGCCGGCATTTCAGATTCCGAGACTCGCGGTTTCGGTTTTTCCTGCGTTCCCGTGGTCCTGCGTCCTGGCAGCCACCACACTAATCGGGCCTTCTTATCATGCATCAATCTAGCAGACCTGTTGCTGAGTTTCTGTGCAAGATTGCTCAGCAGGTACCTTGGGTTCCGGATCGTCTTCTTATAGCGGAGCAGCGCCCAAGCAATTCGTTGCGAGAGCCTACAGGCTCGACCGCAGACGCTGTTTTCTCTTCCCAAGGTGTTCTCCGCTCGGCAAGTCTTGCCCGTTGGAGAGCAGGAATTGCACCTGTGAACGCGGTCGCCCGGAAGCTGCGGCCTGTGTTCCCAGGCTTTCTGTGACTGGACCCAAATTTGCTTGAAGACCGTCCGTAAATTCACCGGACTTCGGGGCCCTAAACTACCACATGACGAGACTGACCGTTTGCGGGTTTCGGGATAAGCATCAAGATGAATCCCCAGAGCGAGTAGTCTCGCCGTTCGTGAAATTCGAAAAAGGAAAGGAGTACATCATGGCACAAACGAAAGATGCCAAAGGGCGGTGGATGCACAATGTTATGGCGGCGGACACGCTCACGGGCGACAAGGTTGTGAATCGTCAAAAGGAAGACCTGGGCACCATCGAACATTTGATGATCGATGTGGAGAAGGGCCGCGTCGCCTATGCCGTTCTGTCGTTCGGGGGGTTTCTGGGTCTGGGGGATAAACTGTTTGCCATCCCCTGGAGCGCCCTCACGATCGACACGGGTGGAAAGCAGTTCATCCTGGACGTGGACCGGGCGTCACTCGAGCAGGCTCCCGGTTTCGACAAGGCTCACTGGCCGAATATGGCCGACCGCGCCTGGGCCGTCGAAGTCAACACCTACTACCACGCCAAGCCCTACTGGGCCTAGCGTGCGGACAACTTCAAAACCTATCAAATCTGCATATAAGGGAGAAATCCAATGAATACGAGCAATCAAGACAAGGTTGAAGGCAAGCTTCACGAGATGAAAGGCAAAGTTAAGGAGAAGGTTGGCCAAGTCATCAACGATGCCGACCTGGAAGCTGAAGGCAAATCCGAAAACCTGGAAGGCAAGATTCAGAAGAAGGTCGCACAGATCAAAGAAGTGTTTGAAAAGTAAGCGAGGCGCTTCGTCCGGGCCGTATTTCTCGGTCCGCCAGTGTTCGCCGCATTAGCCGCATGCTTGGCCGAGGGGATTCATACCTGGGATGGCGAAAGTCAGATGAGCGCAGATAGACACGGAGCGGTGCCAGCAGGGGACTTGGTATTAGTGGTCATCAGGAAACGTGGATTTTTGGATTTTGGCCGTCCCGCCCCATTTCCACGGGTCGCGCGTTTTCGTCCAGGCCGGCGCCCATAGTCGTACGCTGCGCGGTGAACATGTCCAATTCGTCCGATACCGCTTCGGAGAACGTGTCAGAATCTTCAGAGAGATGAGGACTCTTGAAGGCAGAATCGCCGTCGTCACCGGTGGCACGGCTGGCGTGGGTCGTGGGATCGCAAGTGAGCTTGCGCGCTGTGGGGTGCGAGTATTTGTAACTGGCCGCTCGATCCAAGCCGGCGACCGCGGCGGCTCGCGGATCATTGGAATTCGCTGTGACCACCGAGAGGATGAACAAGTCGCAGCCGCATTCGCGCGTTGCTCAGGAGGCTGGCACTATCGACATTCTCGTCAACAACGTTTGGGGTGGCTACGAGCGGATGATGGAAGATGGCGTGTTCACGTGGAGCAAGCCATTTTGGGAGCAGCCGCTTTGGCGTTGGGATGCGATGTTTGACGCCGGTGTGCGGGCCCACTATTACGCGAGCCAACTGGCAGCCCGATCAATGGTCGGCCGTCGACGCGGATTGATCGTGAATATCTCGTTCTGGGCGGCGCAGAAGCACATCGGCAACGTCGCTTATGGCGTGTCCAAAGCGGCGACTGACAAAATGACTGCCGACATGGCCACTGAACTACTGCGTGCGCTCCGCCACCACCTGCGCGATGACTCCGTACATGCCGGTGGTTCCCAGGCTGATCCCGCCGAAGAGTGCGAGCAGAAACGCCAGCACGCGCCGGATTCCCAGCTTCACGCCGGTGCGCTCCTCCATGGTTTGTACATCGTATACCGGCACCGCTCCATTGGTGCGCCGGACGGTTTCGCGAATCAGCCTGGCGGCGGGTACAGCGGCACGGTCATGCCCGATCTGGCCGCGGAACTTCAGCGGATCTACGACAACGAAATCAATGTTCGGGCCTTCTGGTTTTGGTGCGGCGGATTCACCGTTCAACTTGGTGACCAAATGAATGGCTACGAGGCGGAGGAAACTGTTGGGTCGGTGGCCGAGATCCTGCCTTGGCTCCAAGCCGCGATTGCTCACTTCTACCCGAGCTCTGCCTACGCACGCAGTCTCGATTCCGAGATTCGGCAGCGCGGCGCCGAGGCGATTTTCCGGCCGCCGCGAGTTGGCCTGTCGGTTAGGTGTCCGCATTGGGGTTCACCGAACGCCGCTGCTTCGATGTTCGATCAGGTCGATATCTTTGTCTGCAATCACTGCGGGCAATCGGTTGAAGTGCCTCGACCGCGCCCACAGTAAATAGCACCTTTTGAAGGCGTTAAGCGCAGATATCGACAGCTATTGTGCCGACGCTATCCGCCGGCGCAAGCAAGCCATCGCAATCGTCGTGCAGGTATGGCCAGTTCGTGTGGCACTACGATGGGCAGCGGCACCAGACGACCGCGGAACGCCGGAAAAGTTCTCACCTTCTTCAAGGGATTCGGTACTGAATCAATCTTGTCCTGGTACTATCGGAGCCTCTCCAACTTCGGGTTTCCAATTCAACTATCGGAGAATCGAGTTGTGCGACCATTCGTCGAATGAAACACAGTTCACACAAAACATGATCATCAAACTCGAAGACCGCAAGCTAACCATCCATTACCAGAATGGAACGCTGACGGAAGCCATCCTCCTTGCACGCACTGAAAGCAAGATGCGGGTCGCTATCAAAGACAGTCCCGACGCAGCGGTTTTCGTCTCCATCGACGGCATTTGGATTAACGAGGATTGTGAACCAGTGGAGATCGAATTCGGATGGCGTCGGCCCAACTCGCCAAAGGAGCCGCTCACAGAAGCGGATTGCATCTGCCCAAAGGAACTAGCGTCTCGACTCGTCCGTCTGTTGCAGGACGGCGATGAGGTGGAGTGCAAGGCGGTAGACACGCTGAACGATTCCGCTGAGTTGATGAACCATAAGCCTAATGCCCAGAAAGGCCGCAAATCTGTAGTGGTGTCAATTGAAGATTACTTTGTTGGGAATTGATCCGCCCTTTTTGGTTCCCCAAAACTGCCGTGAGGCACGAAGCTGCTGCTGTCCGTCAGGGTGGCTTCGAGTTTACGGAGTCTTCGCTCCCGGTTCGTCATCTCGCGCCGCCGCCAATCCGTTCGACCGGGAAGCTCGCGACCTAAGCGGTTCAGTTCCTCGATCGTTAGTGCTAGTTCATCGCGGCTGCCGTCGAGTTCGACATACTCCGTCAGGATCCCGTTCTCGCCAAGCATCCGCCCGCATTTGGAAGCGCCAGGTCCACATTTCCGCAAACCGGCTGCACCACTACACGGATTGTGTTCCGTGGTGCGCCGACCGCCGGGAACATGGCGCGCGACTCGAGTTGCTGGAGCCTCCGAACGATCGCCTTCATTCGTCTCTCAACACTATCGCAGTCTCGCCTCCTGACAGTACGCGCTGCAAGCAACTTCTCGAACATGACGATTCCCCTGAATATTCGGAGCGATGAGCATTATTTTCGTCGCCTTTAGGGGCAGCCCCTGCGGCGGCGCTGCAACTGAGCAGGCGATGATCCGCGACACTCTGGGCTTTGCCCCTGCGGTCCGCGCCTTGGTGCACCTGGCCCTCGAAGGCCTACCAGAAGCGCTTACGCCAATTGATTTTGGGCAATTTGGTCACAGGAGGTGGCGGCTCGACCAGCGGCTCGGACGCCGACTCCACATCACGAGCCGGCTCTCTAGTCTCCAGCGCAGGAGCAGGCGTTTTTGCTGCAGTCGATTCGATAGCCTTGGCCTCTTGATCCTTCGCAAGCCTCTCGCTCCATCCAGGTCTCGCATAAGACACCATGAAATCGAGCAAGTCTGGGTTCCCTTGAGCTGCTACTATGCCCTGCTCCAGCAACGCCTTCCATTTCTCATAGGAAAGCTTGCCCCGCCTTTCAGCCTCGCCGGCATTGGCGCGAATCTCCCGTAGCACATTCCAGGCCGGCCCGGAAACGTTCATATCCGCCATACATCTTCTACTCTACAACTCCACCTTGACTCTCGGGTCCTGCGGCGCGGCGCTGCAACTGTTCTCGAAGTTCAGAGACGCGGATTCCCAGAGCCTACGCCGTCATCGCCAAGCTCTCTTTTGGGCCGGGCACGAACCCGCGGCCATCCAGCTCGATAATCTCGGTGAGAATCCCATTGCTGTCGAACATCCGCTTGGATTTCGAAGTTGCCAGTGGCCACGCCGCACACTGAGCGTGTGAGAACGCGGATGGTTTCCACCCTACGCCGCCCAGTATGGCGCCGGGTAGCCTCTCCAGCAACTGCATCCGAAAATGGCGCGGAGGTCGATCGACACCACCACCTTTCAAAAAAACTTCGACGTGGTTGTGGTTTTGGTGGGTGTTTCTCGCGTGTAGGTCAGAGAACGCGAAGAGCGCTTTCGAAATGTTCAAACTGGAGGATCTGTTATGGCATCCGATACTATTGCTTTTTCCGAGATCCACAAAGGCTTTATCGACCCTGGGAAGAACCCCGTCCGGGTGTACGAACTTTACGGCGGCCCTTGCGCTGCATCGGCCTTTATCTACCACTCCGTCTTGAATCTGGACAAGGATGGCGCCCCCGGCACTTACGGTTGGAATAATCCGGATGGGCTGAATAGCAAGGGAGATAAGACACTTCAGATCAATCTGAACCCGCTGGAAGGGGGCCAGAACTACTACAGCCAATTTGGATATTTAGGGAACGCATGCGGCCATCCGGGGGACGGAACCGTAGGGTACGACAATTTCAAAAAACATGACCGGAATTTCTACTGGGCTGGTGTCTATGCTGTGACAAAAGCGGAGGCACACTCAAGAGGTTTGGTCATCGATACCCGCGATTACGTGGAAGCCGGACGAAAAGAGCGTGGCTCGCCGATTGTAGCTAAAGGACATGGCTACTTCCCCGTGATTCAATCCACGGACGATGCGCCCGCCAAGGGCTACTATGTGTCGACAACCTCCATCCTCACGACGCGCACCAAGGATCCGGGCGATCCCACCAAGTACGTCGATGCCACGATAGTTCCTTATGCCGTGCTGGCAAATCTATGGGCCCTCAGGAGATCAAAGGCGGGCAAAACATTGGGCCTGGGCGATTTCGGATTGGCGATCGACCCCAAAACCGGTACAACCTGCGGCTTCCTCTACGGAGATACCGGAACAGCGAATAAGGTCGGCGAGTGCTCGTCAAAAGTGTTTGACACTTTCTGCCCGGATATCACGGTAAAACCCGAAAAACGTCCTCCTGTCGATGTCACGTTTATTGCGTTTCCAGGAACGGGGTTTCCAACCGGTGCCGCGGAGGAGTATAAGAAGGACCCTAAGAAGGACCCTAAGAAGGACCGTAGGAACGTCGTAGGTCCAAATCCCCAAAATGCGATTAGAGCGATGGTCATGCCACAAATGATCAAAATCGCGGCCGCATCGAACGCGAGGGAACTCGCTCAACGTATTGCGCTCGGTCTTCCCGAAAACCTTCCCAAGCCGGCACCGGTGAAAAAACCCCATCAGGTGGAAGCGGTGGTCTACCAAAACGTTCGATACTTCAATATTATACGGGCGCTCGCCCAATGGGGCGGTTTCCTGTAGACGGGAAAGCCCAGTTTGTTTTAAAGCGGGCAGGGGATTCGCCAAATGCTCCGCTTCTCTGGATGGAATGGCGCTAACAGGGTGTGGACGCACCCGCCGCCCCACGCGTTCTGTCGCCCAATAACAGGCTCGCATCGGCCGATTGGTTTCCTCGATTCGCCAGCGATGGCATTTCACTCATGATCGCATCTGACATCGAGAGTGACTGCCGCGATCAGCGTGACTCCACCGACTCACTCGCACTCACATCGCAAAGCTCTCAATTCCAACTACTTACACGTAATTGCGTGGGCACTAAGTGACGTGACGGCACCGGTGACGTCACTGAAAAGCGGGTTCTGTCGAGGCTCATTCGGCAGGAATGCTTGTCCCCATTGATTGTGATGGGCCTCGAAGCCGCTTTCTTACAGTGTCGAAGCCCGTTCTTGAGAGTCGACCAATCCGTCCCCGGCGGGATTACAAGCTGGACCGGATTATTGGTAGTCGTGCATTCATGTGGACCTTGTCGCCAGACCAGGTATGGCGACTGTGGTCTTGACCGCTCTCCTGGGCGAGGCCATTAAGCCTGCAAGTGAACCACGTAGCTGAAGGACGCCGATGCAGGGATCGTGCCGATCTGACGCGGGCGCGGATGAACGTTTCGAGGCGGTAAATGTAGACTAGCGATGTCACCCCAGGCTGGCGAACACACTCTCCAGTAAGAGCCGCGAGACCCTCGCTTCGTTATCGTACTCCTCACCGTTCAGCACGTAGTAAACGCGATCCGGCGATTGCGCGACAAGCTTGATGTCGAATTCTCGATAGAGTTCTACACGACCTTCATAGGGTTTTCGCGCTTCGAGGCACTGGATCGTATTGCGTGGGTAGGACCGGGGCGGAACTAACACCGCTTCGACCAGAAAGAACGGATATCCGGGATGCGTCACCACAAACTTGTCTGGCGCCTCTTCGCAAACGACTTCGTTGGCGGTGGCGTCGACGTAGTGGGCGACGTCTCGCTGCACTTGCAATCGCAGCCGGCGGAACATACCCTGGGCGTGTGCTGCGGCAGTTGCGGCAAGGAAGGCCTCCGTCTCTCGATGGCCTCGGCGAGTCTTCCGCTCTTGGAGAAGCTCATCCAGCCACGGCGAGAGCTGGGCTTCAACGGCCTGCTCAACCTTCGGGTTCGTCGCGTCATCGTCTTCTGAAATCGGTGTCGGCGTGGTGGTAGAGCTTGGCTCGGGGCGATTGAAATGGCGTGAGCGCCGTGAATCCAGCTTCACAGAAGTTCTCCGAACTCATTACACGCTAGAACAAAGCCTGCTGGGAATAGTGTCTGCGGTAAACCGTAAACCGCTAACAATAGAGAACCTGGAAGGGAGCGGCAACCCGGGCGCCTTCCTTACAACGCGCGCATGCACATTCGATCCGCCATGAGCGAATCGAAGAATTCAACAGCCTGGCGTGCGAGAGTGCCAGACCTTACCAGCACTCCGACCTCGAAATTCCGATGCTGCGCTGCCTCGGTAAAATTCGCCGACGAAACGAAGACCTCGTGGCGATCCACCACGATGCACTTCGCATGCAGCGCCACCGGCGCCCCAGCCGATTTCAGGGAACGGCAGTCATAATAGAATTCCGGCAGGCGGCACCCTTCCGGCCAGTTCAGCGCCTTGAACTTCTGGACGAATCCGGAAACGATCTCGCGGTCGCTCCCGATGTCCGCGGACCTGCGGGCAACGTTGAGGAAAAGCCGAACACGCAAGTCCGGCAGCTCTTCCATGCGCCGGCCGAGATCGGCGAATACCTCCTTCCCTTGGTAGAATGCGTAACCCGCAACCAGCACACTCCGTTCTGCCCGTCGGAGCAAATCCTGCACGACGACCGCGGTATCGCAGCGCCGGGACTCACGGCTCCTGCTCTCGAAAGAACTCCGCGCCTTCGCCCTGCACCGTCCCGACCACCAGCGCCCGATCCAGCAAATCGTTCTGTTGCTCGCAGCTCGTTTCCGCGAGCAGGAGTCATCCATGGCATGCCGCGTCCCGCAGGAATCTTCGCTGGTGAGCGCGCTGTGTCGTGTGCTGCGCACAGACCGGATCGTTCGAGCAGAGCTTGCCCAACTCCAATGCGCCGCGGATCGAGCCCGCGATCCTCCTTCCGACCTCGACCAATCCCCCCAGCGTTCCTTCCGCGTCAGAACTCCCCCTCCCCGTATAGAGCAGCACGCCGTACCCAATCGCGGGAAGCGCATAGACGCGTTCCCGAATCGAACTCGCCGGATAGCCGCACTCCAGCGCCACAGCCGTAATCAGCGGGTGGGAAAACGACTGCAGCAGAACGTATGCCGGCTCATTTCCGCCTGATTGGCGCGCCGAGTCGAACATCGGTTGCAGGACGCCCTCCGTCTCACAATCGGACGGGTGGTGGCGCAGCGGGGCGGCCGATGAGTGAGACAGACCAGCGACAGGAGCAGGATCCGCAGAGCCCAGCGCGAGTTCTCGGTGAGTTGGCCGCCGACCTACGTAGCCTGATCGATACAACTCGGCTTCGGGTAGCGCGAACCGTCAACGCGGAACTAGTCATGCTCTACTGGGAGATTGGCAGCCGGATACGGCGCCATATCCTCGGCGATGCCCGGGCGGAATACGGCAATCAAATTGTCTCTACGCTGTCGAGACAATTGACGGCTGAGTATGGCGTCGGCTTCAGCCGCCAGAACCTTTTCCACATGATCCGATTCGTCGAGGCCTGGCCGGAACGGGCCCAGATGTCTGTCCTGGCACAACACCTCGGTTGGAGCCATTTCAAGGAAATCTTGTAATTGGAAAACGAGCTAGCCCGGCAGTTCTATGCCGAGATGTGCCGGCTCGAGCGGTGGAGTGTTCGCACGCTCCGTGATCGAGTTCACAGTATGATGTTCGAACGTACCGCGGTCTCTCGACTGCCCGAAGCAACCATTCGCGAGGATCTCCAACAACTTAGGGAGGCAGATAGGCTGACACCCGAACTTGTCTTTCGCGATCCCTATCTGCTCGATTTTCTCGGTCTGAAGATACGTTCAGCGAACGCGACCTGGAAGCGGCCATCCTGCAGGAACTCGAGACGTTTCTCCTGGAACTGGGGACGGACTTCGCGTTCCTGGCGCGTCAGAAGCGGATGACCATCGGTAACCAGGATTTCTACCTCGATCTGCTGTTTTACCACCGGAGGCTCGATCGGCGCAACCTACTTCGACGATGCGAACATGGCGGAGACGCCGATCGAAATCACTTCCTGCTACCACGAGTTTGGTAGCAAACTCATTTTTGGCGCTGGGGGATCTGTTCGAAAATTATTGATTAGGAAGGGGTTTTGGTTGCGGGGGGTGGATTTGAACCACCGACCTTTGGGTTATGAGCCCAACGAGCTACCAGACTGCTCCACCCCGCATTTACATCCTACCGTATGCGTTCTCTGCGGTCAACGCTCGCTGCAGAAATTCCCTCTGGCTCGCACAGGTACAATGGAAATGTGCCCCGCTTCGTGGTTCCAGCGGCCCTCGCGCTAGCCGCTGCATTATCGGCGCAGACTGCCTTTTTCCCTCTAAAGGACATCAAACCCGGACTCCGCGGTACCGGACGTACGGTCTTTACCGGCAATCAGATCGACGACTTCAACGTCGAGATCCTGGGTGTGCTCGACAACGTCGGTCCCAAGGAATCGATCATCCTCGCCCGACTCTCCGGCGGCCCTCTCGAACACACCGGTGTGATGCAGGGCATGAGCGGAAGCCCCGTCTATATCGATGGAAAATTAGTAGGCGCGGTAGCGCTCGCCTTTCCCTTCGCCAAGGACCCGATCGCCGGCATCCGTCCCATCGAGGACATGGTGCGGACCGCCCCGGCGTTGGCCTCTCTTCCGCAACGCCCGCTCTTCGCACTCTCCGACCGCGACCTCACACACCTCCTGCCGAAGCCCGCCGTCCCCGCTGCTGTCGGCGACGAACGCATGGTCAACATCGCCACTCCGCTCTCTTTTGGCGGCTTCACCCGAGGCACACTCGACGCCTTCGCTCCGCAACTGCGCGCGCTCGGCCTGGAGCCGCGCCAAAGCATTAGCTCCGGCACCAAAATCGAGGGCGCCATGGGCAATCCCGCCGATCTCAAGCCCGGATCCATGATCAGCCTGCAACTCATGTCGGGCGACTACGGCGTGGGCGCCGAAGGCACCGTCACCCACATCGATGGCAGTCGCATCTACGCCTTCGGCCATCGCTTCCTCGATGTCGGCGCGACCGCGCTGCCCTTCGCGCGTGCGGAAGTCATCACCCTCATGCCCAACGTGAACACGTCCTTCAAACTCTCCAATGCCAAGGAGTGGATGGGGACTATCAATCAGGACCGCAACGCCGCCGTGGCCGGCGAACTGGGAAAACGCGCTCCCATGGTTCCCATTTCAGTCAGCATCTCTCGTGCGTCCCGTCCTCTGGAGACCTACCAGATGCAGATGGTCAACGACCCGCTGCTCTCGCCGCTGCTCGTTCAGATGGCCGTCTACTCCGTCATCGACGAGACCGAACGCACCGTCGGCGCCTCCAGCATTCGGGTAAGCGGAGAGATCGAATTTCAGAATGCGCCCTTGCCCATCCGCATCAACAACATGTTCGCTGCCGACAACGGTTCGGCGATGCAAGGGTCGCTCACGGCGTCCATTCCGCTGGCGTACGTCATGCAGAGCGGCTTCAACTCGCTCCAGTTGAAGAAGGTGTCCCTGAACATCGAGGCCTTCGACCAGAAGAAGCAACTCACCATCGATGGCATCTCCGTCGCCCGCCGCTCCGTCAAAGCTGGCGAGAAGGTGAGGCTGAACGTCACCTTGACCGGTGAGAACGGCGCCGAAACCTCGCGGCCGTTGGAGTATCAACTTCCCATCGGAGCCGAACCGGGCACTCTCTACTTCACCGTCGCGGATGCCAATACCACCAACCTCACCGACTTCCGCCCGATTCTCACTTCCACTCCCCACAATCCCAATCAACTGATCTCCACTGTCAACAACCTCCATCCGAACACCAAGGCCTACGTCCGCATCTGGCGTGCCGACCCCGCGTTTCAACTGGAGGGCACCGACCTTCCCGACCCGCCTGCTTCGATCGCCATGATCCTCGCGGGCTCGCAGACCGGTGTGGCCGGCATCACGCAGACTCGCAATTCGAAAATCGGCGAAATCGAGCTGGATGGCGGCGACATGGTCATTTCCGGTGTCAAAACGGTTCAGGTGGAAATAAAGGAATGACTCGTCTCTTGCGCCCTCTGTTTCGCCACGCGGGACTCGCCGCGGGCCTGATGCTCACTGCGATTTCGCTCTTCTCCAGCGGCACCACCGCATGGGAGATGAACTCGTATACCGATTTCGTGCGAGGGCGTTTTGACGGAGTGTCTCTGAGCCGCGAAGGCCGACTTTCCCTCGCGCCGAAAGTCGACACTATTTTCACCTCCGATCAACCGGTGATCTGGAGCGTTGCGCAAGCCCCTGACGGCACGCTCTACGCGGCTACCGGCCATCGGGGACGGGTGTACCGGATCGATGCTTCCGGCAAATCGTCCCTCGTCTGGACTGCCGAGCAGCCCGAAATCTTTGCCATCGCAGTCGATGCAAACGGCGTCGCTTACGCCGGTACCTCTCCCGATGGCAAGGTCTATCGCATCCAGAACGGCACAGCCACTGAGTATTTCGCTCCCAAAGCACGCTACATCTGGTCCCTCGCTGTGGGGCCCGATAATACTCTGTACGTCGGCACCGGCGACCAGGGCAAGGTATTTCGGGTAACCGGCCCGGGCCAGGCGGAACTCTACTACGAAACCGGCCAGTCTCACGTCACGGGCCTCGCCGTGGACTCGCAAGGCCGCCTGTTGGCGGGCACCGAACCGAACGGTCTCCTCTACCGCATTACCGCCAAGGACAAGGCTTTCGTTCTGTACGATGCGAACCTGCCCGAAATTCGCGCCATCGTTCCCATGCCCGACGGCACCGTTTATGCCGCCGCACTCGGTGGCTCCGTTTCGAAGCGAGTTCAGAGTGCCGCACAAGCATCGCAGGGAGCGGCCGGCGCAGGTCAGGTGACTGCTCCAACCACTACCATCACCGTCGAAGCGCAGGCGAATCCGGGTGCCGAAATCAAGCCAGGCGATCCGAAACAGCAGACTCCGCCTATCGCTACGCCGCAGCAGCAGGTGAACAGTCAATTCACTCCCGCTGTCGATCTCACCGGCGTTGAAAAATCGGCCGTCTACCGCATCAATCCGGACAACACCGTCGAGACCCTGTGGAGCTCAAAAGACGAGAACGTCTACGATCTCCTGGCCCTCGAAAAGCAGATCCTGTTTTCCACCGATGAGGAAGGCCGCATCTACGGCCTCAGTCCCGATCGGCGTGTCACCCTGGTCACCCAAACCAACGAAGGGGAGACCACCCGGCTGTTGCCTTCGAATCATTCGATCCTGGCTGCCACCGGGAACATGGGGCGTATTTATCGCTTGGGAGAAGGTCCGGGCAGCAGTGGATCCTACGAAGCCCCGGTACACGATTCCGGTACGGCGTCCCGATGGGGAACGTTGAGTTGGCGCGCCGACATGGCCACCGGCTGCTCGCTTGCCTTTCGCACCCGCTCCGGCAATTCTTCCAAGCCCGATCGTACCTGGAGCGACTGGTCGGAGCCGCTGACCAGCGCCGCCGATTCGCGCATCAGCAGCCCCAATGCGCGATACATCCAGTGGAAGGTCGAAATGGCCGGTACTGGCGGAGCGACTCCCATTCTGAACAGCGTCACGCTCGCCTACCTGCCGCAGAATTCGCCGCCGGTGATGAAGAGTGTCAATGTCACGACGCAGGCCACTGCCGTCTCGCCGGCCACGAAGAGTGCGTCCACTGCGACCTCTGGCGCTTACACAGTGACGGTCAGCGATAGCGGGGACGTGAGTTCGTCATCCTCCGCCGGCACCTCCACGCTGACCCTGCTTCGCGCCTCTTCTCAACAAATCACGGTGAGTTGGCAGGCCGAAGATCCCGATGGCGACCGGCTCGTCTACACGGTCTACTTCCGCAGCGAAGACGCCACGCAGTGGATGATTCTGAAGAGCGGATTGCACGAGAGTTCCGTCACCTTCGACGGCGATATCCTCGCCGACGGCAAGTACTTCTTCCGTGTCGTCGCATCCGATCGCGAGGCCAATCCGCCGGCCAGCGCCCGAGATGCGCAGATGACCAGCGCTCCCGTTCTGATCGACAATACACCGCCTGTCGTCACCATGGGCACAGTCCGCTATGCCGCGGGTGCGGCGCATGTCGAATTCGAAGCTGCCGACGCGGCATCTCCCTTGCGGCACTGCGAATACTCCATCGACGCGGGCGGATGGATCCCGGTAGAAGCAGCGGATGGTGTGATCGATTCGCTCCGCGAGAAATTCGTGCTCGATCTCAGCGGCCTTGCCGCGGGGGAGCATCTTCTGGTGTTGCGCGTCGCCGATAGCGCCAACAACAGCGGGCTCGCGAAGGTTGTATTGAAATGACGGCCGCAGCAGAGCGCCTGTCGGAATTACTGCGGATCACGCCTGCGCAGCTTGCCGGCATCTCTGAGGAGAGTGCTTCGAAATCTGTCGCGCCAGGGCGATGGTCCAAAAAGCAGATCCTGGGACACCTGATCGATTCCGCGAGCAACAATCACCAGCGATTCGTGCGCGCCCAGGCCGCTCCGAGTCTGGAATTTCCATCATACGAGCAGGAAGTGTGGGTCAACGTTCAGTCCTACGGCACTGCTTCCTGGGATGACTTAACTCACTTGTGGGCGGCGCTCAATCGCCATTTGCTGCATATCATCCAGAATGTCCCCGCCGATTGTCTTTCGCGACCCGTGTCGATCGGCGGTAAGCCGGCTACTCCGCTGTCGGCGGTAATCGAAGACTATCTTGGACACTTGCAGCATCACCTCGCCCAGATATTCGATCGTGCCTGAACACGCCGGCGCCAGTTCGGCGATCCAGATCTCCAAGGTCTTTCAGGTAGGTCGATCGGCCGGGCTTCAGCGAATACAATTCCTCAGGAGGTCCGATGCCGGTACACTGAGTTACTCGTCTCGTGTCCGCTGTAGGACTTTTAGCGCCCTCGCCCACAACCCTAATTTATGGCTCAATAGTGATCGGTGATCGACGTGCGGTGGGCGGTTGGCACCCGGGTCTGACGATGGCGTTGTGGCTCCCGAGCTTCGTCTGCGGTGTCTATTACTATCCCCACGGCTCCGATGACGTTCATCATGAGAATGTCTCGTTTGACCCGGCAAGACAAATGTTCGTCGACCGGCAGACGATCACTCATTCTGGAGCAAAATGATGCAACAGCGCCGTTGCAAGCGCAGTCACAACTTACGGGCCTGCACGATCGGCGATGAGGCCTATCCAGCAGTCTCGGCGGCGGCCACGGCAGCCGGGGCCGCTTTCTTGACCGCCGCTTTCTTTGCGGCCTTTTTAGCCCCCCGCGGAGAGGATTTCTTGACGGCCACTTTCTTGGTGGCGGCTGCTTTCTCCGCCCTGACTCTCTCCCATCGTGCCTTCGTTGCGGCGACGATCCGTGCCAATCCCTCTTTGCTGATCTTGCGCTTACGTTTCGGAGCTGCGGGCGTGGAGGCTTCCTGGCCAGGCGCAACTGCGCCTTTGGTCTTCGCCCATCTCCTTCTTTGGGCCTCTGCCATCTTTTGTCGAGTGGCAGCGCTGAATCTGCTGCGCTTGCCGGCGGCGGATACCGAAGTGGTGCGCTCAGCGGTCCGTCCGGAACGCATCGCCTGCAGTTCCGCAATTTTCTGGTCGATCCGAGCGCGTTGTTGAGTAAATCCCTCGATTGCGGCGTCGATGATCTCGTCCGTCATAAGTTGCGACATAAAACCTGATTTGCCTCGATTCGTTTTTCTTTGTTGGACCTGACCCAATATTACACCAGCAAGACATATGGTGGCTGATTTGTTTTGTTCTTGATCCCAATTCGGATGGCCCACACTCAACAAAGCCACGCCAAAGTGTTATATGGCACACCAATCTCCTGTGCCAGGCGTTCTATTTCGTGATGCCTACCTGGCTCAACAACCATGCGTACTCGAACGCTGTATCTCGCAGGCGGTCGTATCTTCCGCTGGCGCCGCCGTGGCCCGCCGGATCCATTTTGATTTTCAATAACAACGGATTCGAATCGGTCTTCAGGCTCCGCATCCGCGCCACATATTTTGCCGGCTCCCAGTACATCACCTGGCTATCATTGAAACTGGTAGTTACTAACATCGCCGGGTATGCCCGCTTTTCGAGATTGTCGTAAGGGCTGTACGTCTTCATGTAGTCGTACGCCGTTTTCTCGTTTGGATTGCCCCACTCCAGGTACTCGCCCACCGTCAGCGGCAGCGTCGCATCCATCATCGTATTCATCACGTCGACAAACGGCACCGCGGCATGCACCGCCTTGAACAGATCGGGACGCAAGTTGACCACCGCTCCCATGAGCAGACCGCCGGCACTGCCGCCTTCGATCACCAGCCGGTCCTTCGACGTCCACTTCTCCTGAATCAGGAATTCGGCGCAATCGATGAAGTCGAAGAACGTGTTCTTCTTCTTCATGAGCATGCCGTCTTCCCGCCATTTCTCCCCCATCTCGTCGCCGCCCCGAATGTGTGCGATCGCGTAAGCCATTCCGCGATCGAGCAGGCTCACCCGATTGCCGGAAAAGGTGGGAGGAGTGCCGATGCCGTAGCTCCCGTAACCATACAGAAACAGCGGTCCGTGCCCGTCGCGCGCAAAGCCCTTCTTGTAGACAATCGAAATCGGAACCTTGACGCCATCCCGCGCGGTGGCCCACAAGCGCTCGGATGCATACTGCTTGGGATCGTACCCGCCCAGCACCTCCTGCTGTTTCCGCAGCGTCGATTTGCCCGTGTCCACGTCGTAATCGAACACGCTCGACGGTGTCACGAAGCTCTGGTAGTTATAGCGATAGGTGTGCGAGTCGTAATCGATCGTGCCGCCGGGAAAGACCGAATAGACGGGCTCGGGATAGGTGACCTCCGTCCAGGTGCCGGTTTTGAAATTGTGGATACGGAGATGATCCAACGCCTCGCCTCGTTCCACGGAAACGGCAAAATCCTTGAACACGTCGATGTCCTGAATCCGCATGTTGTCCCGATGAGGCACGAAGACCTTCCAGTTCTTCGGAGCCGGATCGTTGTCAGGCGCGGTCATCACGGCGAAGTTGCGGCCGGGCCGGTTGGTGCGGATGTAGAACAGCCCTTCGCGATGATCCAGGTAGTAGCGGTGTCCCTTTTGGCGGGGCAGCAGGACGGTGAACGAGTCAGCCGGGTGGTCGGCGCGGAGATAGCGAGTCTCCGAGGTGTCCTTCGCCTCGCTGGTCACGAACAGATACTGCAGATCGCGCGTTTTGCCGATCTCGATATCGTAGAGCTCGTCTTTGTCGTTGTAGATCTCTTCGAAACGCGAATCGCCCAGCACGTGGCGCCAGAGCTTATCGCTGCGCTTGGTGACGGCATCCTCCGTCACCAGGAAGATGGTCTTGTTGTCCGCGGCCCAGGCAAGCGAGGTGACACGCTCGGTGGTGTCGGGAAGAGTCTTACCGGTGCGCAGATCCTTGACCTGTAGTGAATACTGCCGGAAGCCGGTGAAATCGATGGTGTAGGCCAGCAGATGCTGATCGTCGCTCACGGCGAAGCCGCCCAGCCCCACGAACTTCTTGTCCTTGCCGAGTTCATTGAGGTCGAGCAGCACCTCCTCGGGTGCGTCCATGCTGCCTTTGCGCCGGCATTGGATGGGATACTGTTTGCCCTCCTCGGTGCGCGAGTAATAGAGGTAGCCGCGGCGCGAGGCAGGAACGGAGAGGTCGGTCTGTTTGATACGCCCGAGCATCTCCTGGTAGAGCGCGTCACTGAACGGCTGCAGCTCCTTCGTCATCGCCGCGGTGTAGGCATTTTCCGATTCCAGGTAGGCGGTGACTTTGGGACTCGACTTGTCGCGCAGCCAGAAGTAGTCGTCGATCACGGTAGCTCCATGCCGCACCTCGCGGTGTTCGACGCGCGGGGCGCTCGGGGGTGTCTGGGCATTTACCAGCAGCGGGAAAAAGAATGCGGATAGGATCCAGTGGCGCAAAGGGATCATGCGGTCCAGTCTATCCGGGTGGCCCGGCTCGCTGCAATGCTCCCTCATTTCGCCGCCGTCAGGGTCAGTGTTCTGGTGCAAAAGGCGTCGTTCGGTTTGATGCCGGAAAACACCAGCGTCAGAATCAGCCCGTCGGCGGAGATCCACTTGGCGGGCAGGCGATATCCGTGTGTATCCAAGACGTCCCATTGGCGATGCAACACGGTAGTCCACGGACCCCAAGGCTCGGTTGCGTCAAACAGTCCCCATCCGCCGGTGTGGTCGTATCCCAAGGCCATCAGGTAGCGGCGAATACCGGAATCGTAGACCACGTCGACACGCTGGCAGTTGGCGGGATAGGCAAACACGGGCCGGCGGTGCGACGCATCGCGCGTCCAGACGGGGTTTCCTTCGATGTCGAGCTGCTCGTAGAACTCCCAGGCGCTGCGATCGCGAATCCGGTTCTTCGGGGCGCGCGCGAGTGCGACTCCATTGTCGCGCTCGTACGCCGAGGGGCCATCCTGCGAGTAAGCGTACACGTAGCGGTCGCGCGCTCCTTGGTAGTTCCGCCCGAAATTCAGAAACGCGGGTGAGCCGAATCCGTCCTCCATTTTGAAGCCCCACTGCCAAGTCTTGCCGCGATCGCGCGACCACAGCAATTGCGAGTTCCCGACATTGCGCACCCACAGGTACAGGACGCCATCCACCATCAGGATCCCGCTGGCCTTGGGACTCTTGACGCCGTTCCCCTCACGCTCGGCGTCGGAGCGGAGATTCACGCCGCGATAATCCCGCGGGCCGCCGGTAATTCGCGCGAAGCCCATGCCCAGCTTCTTCTCGACGAAGGGCTCGAAGCCGAATCCGTCCCCGTAGGAAGTGTACTGCGCGTCATCGTCGCCCCACGTCAAGGGCCAGTTGTCGCTGTCGATCGCGGAGCGGCGGATCTCCCCGGCGAAAACTGCGCTGCGAATTACCGGACTCGGCGGATAGGGCGCCTCCACGGCGACGGCTTCCATCAGCGGCTTGATGAGCAGTTCATAGACAGGCTGCCAGAACGGTGTATTGGCGGGGGCCAGGGCTTCGCCATTCCGGACCACGACGAGATCGAGGCTGGGCACGACGACGATGACCTGGTGCGAGGCCCCCGCGCCCGCAAACGCGTCGCGCGGAGCCGCCGGCCAAACGCCATCCGCGTTGACATACCACGCGAGTCCCGACGCGGGAGCTGGATCGGTGGCGCTGCGGTGGGGGTGCGGCATGCGCTGGTCGGTGAGCACCTGATGGACGACGTCGCGGCGGAGCAACTCGCGGCCGTTCCATTTCCCCTGCAGCATCATCAATTGACCGATCCGCGCCGCCGCCCGCGCGGTGAAAGTCGCGCCGCCCCAGTTGGCGTAGAGCTTCAGGCCGTCCAGTTCGTACGCGCGGCCGTAACCGATGGACCACTGCTTCTCGGGAATTCCGAGTGGGTCGAACAGCCGCGACTTCAGCAGGTCGCGCAGGTCCGCACCTTGGAGCGATGCGCTGACCGCATAAGAAAGGGCCGCCATGCCGGGATTGCTGTAGGCGTTCTGGGTGCCCGGTTCGAAGAGAACGGGAGCTTGGCGCAGCGCGATTGAAAACGGATCGGGGGTCCGTTTCCAGAAGTCGCCTTTCCAGCCGGGCAGTTGATCGTGAGGGAGGTCGTCCTGCTCCGCGTCCGAGATGCCGGAGGTATGGGTCGCGAGCTGTCGAATGGTGATCTTCGATTTCAGCGGATCGGCGCTCCAGCCCGGGATGTACTTCGCGGCCAGATCGTCGGGCGAAATGCGGCCGTCGTTGATTGCCAGCGCGAGCGACATGCCGCCCACCAGGGCCTTGGCCATGGAAGCGGTGCCGTGCGGGCGTTCCGCGTTCCAATCGGGTGCGTAGTATTCGAGCGCGATTCTCCCGCGGCGGATGACGATAAGCCCGGTGGTCTTATGTGCCGCGAGAGCGCTTTTCCACGTCTCGAGGTTTGTCGGCGCGAAGCCGGCGTCCTCCGGCGAGATCTTGAGAAAATCGATCGGTTGCGCGCTTAGAAGGCCGGCAACGCCTAAGCAGAGGAGCGCCAGAGTGCGCAGCATAATGTCTCCCGGATCACCACGATAGCATCGCACGCGGAGCGTGACAGACTCGGGAAGCCCAACGGTGCGTAACCAGTTCCAGGACGGCAGCCTGCCCGAACTTGGGGCTGCCAGAATCATTGGCAGGGGAAATGAAGGAACGAACCCAATTTTTGACTGAGCCGATTGAGGTTGCGCGGGACTGGGTCTGGCTTCCGGCGGGGCCTGGCGACGAACTGGCGGTGGATTTTGGGCGTTGCGCGGGGCGGCGATTTGCCTGTCGATGCTCATCTACCAGGGATAGCAGTCGAAGTCGTCGGAGTCCGAAATGGGGGGCTGTAAGTAGTTGTGCAGGTTCAGAGAAGATTTCGGCTGAGGTCGTGACTGACAGATTCCAATGGCACCTGGACAGCGAAGTCAGTCCGCCCGGCCTCATACTCGCACGCTGGACGCATCTGAGGACGGCGTTTTTTTCAAGCTTGCTGCCAGGCTGCGCGGTCAGGTCGGCGACCATCAGCGGTTTTTTGCAATGGAAAAAAGACCAATCGCAATGAGGGCGACTATTCTGTGAGAACATCCTGAGCCCGGCGACCAGCCAGACGACAGAGCCTGGGTGGTCGCGCGCGCCCGCCCTCCGAAAGGATACGCCAGCCTTCGCTGAGACGCATTAACGGAAGACAACTCTAGTTCACGACTGACCACATTTGCTAGCCTGTAGTGGGCCACGAAGCCCAGTCCTCCCATTCCTGACTGCATATGGACGAACTTCCGGACCAGGAATTTGTCACTACACTGCGCACCGCCGTCGTTGCCTATCTGGAAGCAGTAGATTCTTGGGAAGCGGCATACCGCCAGTATTACCGCATGCCCGGCCAGGAGCTGGTGGTCAGCTCCGACATGGAATCGCAGCAGCGCGAATACGAAGCGCGGCGCGGCGCCCTCAGCTTGCTGCTACCCCGCGCTCGCCGTCTGTGCCTGAAATACCATGTGCGAAATCCCTTCCCCAGCCTGCTCCGCACGTCGCTCGGCCGCCATGCGCCCCAGCACCGGACCGAATCGGCTGTCGGGCGGAACGAGCGGAACGCCGTAGCGGATTGTCTGGTGCACTTAGCCGACGCGTGCAGCGGGCAGGCACCCGAGGGTGTCCCTCCGGACCCCGACACCAAAGCGGAGCCGGCCTCTACGGAGCGTGTCGGCTCCTTCGGCAACAGAAGGGCAATACTGGTGGGAGGCGTCTTCGGAGTGCTCGCGGCAATCGGGATCGTGATCGCCACACGGCCTGCTCCCAGCGGTCCGGCTCAGCCGTTCATCGCGAGTTCCCACGAACTCACAAGCCCAGGAGGACAACCAGAAGCTGCCGCCACTGTTCCCGCTGCAACGGCCGCACCTGCTGGCTTGTCTCCGACGAATCACTTCTACCGCATGACTGGCCGTTCTCTCACTCGTTGGGGCGACTATGGCGACATCCTGCAACACGGTATGACTGCACATCTCGGCCGTGCCCGCAATCTCTTGAGCCTGGAAAGAACCGGCCCCTACATGCCGCCCATCACGTTTCCCGGTATCGGTGACGTAGTGCTGAACGTAGCCGGTCGAAAACTCCTGGAGGCATCCGGTTTGACTGGTTTCACTTTTCAACCCGTGAATAAGACGCGGATTGTATATCTCCCCTGGCAGGATTGGGATCTGAAGGCCAATAAGCCCCGTGAGTATCCCGAATCCGGCGAACCTGAGGACTACATTCTCGAACGACCCTCGAACGCTCATGTTGCAGAAGAGATGGGAGACATTTGGGAACTGGTCGTTCCGGTCACCGCCAAAATCGGGCGGCCTCGTGAAATGGTGAACTCGTTTCGTGAACTCTACGTCGAACGTGGCTCCTGGAATGGCGCAGACGTGTTTCGGGGAGCCGGATATGGGGGCCCGCTCGTAACCGAACGGGCCAAAGCCTGGATGGAAAAATACTTCGGAGAATACGCCCGATTCGACGCGTTTGCGACCAGGTAGTCTCCCATGCCGACGACGATGACTCTCCGAATGCTCTTCTACGCTGGCCACGGGTCGGCCTTCATCGATTCGCTCAGTCCATTGCACCTCTGCTAGAATGCCGGAAATCGTGCAACCCGCGGAGATTCGCATTCTGACCGCCGCCGACGGGAGCGCGTGGTGGGCCCTGCGCTTGGAAGCTTTGGAGTCGCAGCCCGAAGCCTTCACGGTGCGCCACAAGGGTCAGATTTGGGGCGTGTACGTAACGGCTCGCGTGCGGCGCACCGGCGTCGGCCGAGCCGTGTTGCGGTTCCTTTTGGCGCACGCCGTCAAGTTCGAAGGCATCGAGCAGATCGCGGTCTCGGCGGCCACGACACAGGTTGCCGCGATCGCGCTTTACCAGTCGCTTAGTACTTGTTTTCAGAAGTCGTATCGCCAAATCGCTTGCTAACGCGCGCGGCTCGTAAGCGCACGTATCGCGCGAAGGTAGCTTACGAGCCGCGACCGTGAGGGAGCGTTGCCTCCACCCCGCTAAAGCAGTCAAGATCGCTTGCTGACGCGCGCGGCTCGTAAGCGCACGTATCCCGCGAAGGTAGCTTACGAGCCGCGACCGTGAGGGAGCGTTGCCACCACCCCGCTAAAGCAGTCAAGATCGCTTGCTAACGCGCGCGGCTCGTAAGCGCACGTATCCCGCGAAGGTAGCTTACGAGCCGCGACCGTGAGGGAGCGTTGCCACCACCCCGCTAAAGCAATCAAGATCGCTTGCTGACGCGCGCGGCTCGTAAGCGCACGTATTCGCGCGAAGGTAGCTTACGAGCCGCGACCGTGAGGGAGCGTTGCCACCACCCCGCTAAAGCAGTCAAGATCGCTTGCTGACGCGCGCGGCTCGCAAGCGCACGTATCCCGCGAAGGTAGCTTACGAGCCGCGACCGTGAGGGAGCGTTGCCTCCACCGCGCTAAAGCAATCAAGATCGCTTGCTGACGCGCGCGGCTCGTAAGCGCACGTATCCCGCGAAGGTAGCTTACGAGCCGCGACCGTGAGGGAGCGTTGGCACCACCCCGCTAAAGCAGTCAAGATCGCATGCTGACGCGCGCGGCTCGCAAGCGCACGTATCCCGCGAAGGTAGCTTACGAGCCGCGACCGTGAGGGAGCGTTGCCACTACGCCGCTATAGCAGTCAAGATCGCTTGCTAACGCGCGCGGCTCGCAAGCGCACGTATCCCGCGAAGGTAGCTTACGAGCCGCGACCGTGAGGGAGCGTTGCCACCACCCCGCTAAAGCAGTCAAGATCGCTTGCTGACGCGCGCGGCTCGCAAGCGCACGTATCCCGCGAAGGTAGCTTACGAGCCGCGACCCTGAGGGAGCGTTGCCACGACGCCGCTAAAGCAGTCAAGATCGCTTGCTAACGCGCGCGGCTCGCGAGCGCACGTATCCCGCGAAGATAGCTTATGAGCCGCGACCGTGAGGGAGCGTTGCCACCACGCCGCTAAAGCAGTCAAGATCGCTTGCTGACGGGCGCGGCTCGTAAGCACGCGCATTCCCCGAAGGTAGCTTACGAGCCGCGACCGTGAGGGAGCGTTGCCACCACGCCGCTAAAGCAGTCAAGATCGCTTGCTGACGCGCGCGGCTCGCAAGCACGCGCATTCTCCGAACGTATTGGTAAGGTACGAGCCACGCCCCGTGAGGGAGTGTTCTTGCCAAGAATACGAGACCGTATTTCTGAAACGGTGTACTTAGCAGAGGGCGCGAGGCATCTGAGGAGCGTCGAGAGGGCTCGGTTTGCGGTTGCCAAACTTGGCACGCCGTCGACCCCGGCGGCCTGGTACAGCCCCGATCGTAGTCTTCTAGTGGAAGAACAGTCGTTGTGCGGTACCGCCACGAATTTTGGCACGGTCCACTTCAGGAGCGAACGACAGCAACTCTTCGAAGCGCGCCGATTGCTTCCGATAGTCGTCGATCGTGTTGCCCAGCATGCCCCAGACCATGCGATCGGGACCAAAAGCGTCGTAGAGGCGCCTCGTGAGCTGCGGCAGATCGCCTTTGTACGCAGGCCAGTTGGAATACTTCAGAATCACGTGCGGCAACTTTGCGAGCTTCAACACTTCCTGATATTCCGATTCTGTGCCATCGCCCGGGCGGCCCATGTGATCGAGAAGCACCGTCGCGTCAGGCACCTTCTCCGCCAGCGTGTAGATATGGGCAGCCTGCATCGGGATGAAGTGCATCTGAACCGCCAGCCCCAATCCGGCGAGCGTCTTCCAGCACGCCAGCATGCGCGGATCGCGCATATCGCGATTGCGGATCGGACCCTCCGCTTCGTAGCTCTTCGAGACTTCGTGAATCCGCATCGCCACGATGCGCTTGGGCCACCGGTCTACCAAGGCTCGCAGCCGGTCCGGCGTATCCGCGCGAAAGGGATCGAAGAGGCAGGTGCCCTTGAAATAACCGGGACGAGGCTCGTGCGCCAGGCAGTATTCCAGGTAGCGGTGATCGTCCTGGTAGGGCTCGGGGTGCACGACGATGGAGTGGGTCAGGCCAGCGGACTCCACCAACTTGACATGATCTTCGAGCGTGTAGGCCGCCGGTTTGTAAGGCGCATTCGGGGCGTATGGGATGCGAGCCGGGTCGAACAAGTGGACATGCGTCTCGATGACCGCCGAATTCGCCGCGGCCGCCAGCAATCCGGCGGATCCGGCAATCCCGAGAAGCGCGTGCCGGCGGGTGATGGGTTCCATTGGTTGTAGTTATATCAGAGCAGAACGGTCACATCAGCCCAGCGCCTGCAATCGCCGCTCGAGGAAACTCCGCTCCACGCGATTAGTGGCGAGCGCGAGCGCGCGCCGGTAGGCCTCCGCTGCTTCCGTATTACGTTGCAAGCGCCGCAGGATGTCGCCTCGTGCCGCGTGGAAGAGGTAATAGTGCTCCAATTCGCCCGCCTCGCCGATCTCCTCGATCTCATGCAACCCGTCTTCCAAGGCTACGCCCAAGGCCACTGCGACCGCGTGGTTCAGCCGGACGACAGGCGACGGATTCCAGCGCAGCAGGCTCTCGTACAGCGCCGCGATCTGCGGCCAATCCGTGTCGCCGGGCGCCTTCGCCTGCGCATGCAGTGCCGCGATCGCCGCCTGCAATTGGTAGGGACCCGAAGCGCCGCCGCTCAGCGCCCGTTCCAGCAGCACCAGGCCTTCGGCAATCGCCGCCTCGTCCCACAGAGAGCGATCCTGCTCCTCCATTGTCACCAGCTCTCCGTTGCGCACCCGAGCTTCGCGGCGCGAATCGTGCAGCAGCATCAAAGACAGGAGCGCCAGATTCTCCGGTTCGGCCGGCATCAGATCACACAAGACCCGAGCCAGGCGGATCGCCTCCACGCACAGATCGGTGCGCACCAACGCATCTCCCGTCGCGGCCGCGTAGCCCTCATTGAAGATCAGATAAATCACTGCTTGCACTGAGGTGAGACGTTCGCGCAGCCGATTCGCGGGCGGCACCTCGTACGGAATGTGCGCTTCCTGGATCTTCCGCTTCGCCCTGACGATGCGCTGCGCCAGGGTGGGCTCCGGCAGCAGGAAAGCCTTGGCGATCTCCAGAGTGGTCAGCCCGCCGAGCGTTCGCAGGGTGAGGGCCACCTGAGCCTCCTGGTTCAATGCCGGATGGCAGCAGGTGAAAATCAGACGAAGGCGATCGTCCGCCAAATCCATCGCAGGCTCCCCGATCTCCGGATCCACGGTGCTCGCCAGTTCCGCGGCATAGCGCAGCCAGTCGTGCTTCACGCGGCGAGTGTTCTCGCGCCGCACCGCATCGATGAGCTTGCGATGCGCGGACGCCATAATCCAGGCCGCGGCATTCTCCGGCACGCCGTTTTCCTGCCACGCAGCCAGCGCGGACGCGAAGGCCTCCTGCAGCGCCTCTTCCGCGCGATCGAACGAGCCGGAAATCCGGATCAGACAAGCCAGAATTCGGCCCGATGCCTCGCGGAACACTGCTTCCGCAACCGAGCGGAAATCATCCATTCGCCGATGCGGAGGGCAGTCCGGGCAAAGGCCGAATCTCGACGCAGCCCTCACCGCCTTTGCAGGCCGTGGGGATCTTGGCGGCCCACTCGATGGCCTCGTCCAGATTCTTGCAGTCGAGAATGTAATACCCCGCAAGCTGCTCTTTGGTCTCGGCGAACGGGCCGTCGCTGACCAGCGCTTTTCCTCCGGCGACGCGCACCGTAGTGGCAGTGGAGGTGGGGGCCAGCGGCTCGGCCGCAATGAAGACGCCTTTGCTTCGGGCCTCTTCCATCACCTTCCCATGGCCGCTGTAATTGCGCGCGGAGGGGTCGGGCTGCTCCTTCGAATAGATCAGCATCATGTATCGCATGCCTGGTTCCAGTGGCGGGTATGCGTCCGCGAGCTCCCTGGCATACCCACACGATTCAATTCTTCGGATAGTTCGGATCAGCCCGCAACTCCAAAATCTGCCGGATATGACGCTCATCGTGCGCCGCTACGAGCAGCGTCAATTGATATCCGTCGATCTTGGTGTACGCGCCATTCGTGATGAACTGCAGCGGTTTGGACTCTACCGCATGATCGCGCAAACCGGGAGTGGACGCGACGAACTCCGCAAGCGCATTGTAGTTCTTCGACAGGCGCTCCAAGGTGGTTGTCCGATCCCACTGCCCGCTGGGCTTGATCGGCTCCGGCGCCTCAGCCTTGCGGGAACGGTCGGGGATTCGCTCCATGATGATCTTGTCGATCACGCCAGTCTCGTGCTCCGGCGGCGGTGGGGGCGCCTGGAGGAGTAGTGCCCGCGCCGGCCCCAGGACTCGTTCCTGCACCATCACCATATGTTCCAGGATTTCGGCAGCCGACCAGCAGTTCGCGGATGGTTTGAAGTGCCATTGTGCCTCGGAGAGGCCATTGGCGGCTTCCGCGGCGCGTTTGCGAGTACGGTCGAAGAATTCCAGGGCTTGATCGATTTCGGTAGATTGCAAGGTAGGCATTTTGTTTTCCTTCATCTCAACGACGTTCGGGACGGCGGAAATCGACAACGGCTGCAAATTTATTTTTGAGGCCCATCTACTGAGCGCCCCGCGCCGTCGGCCCGCCCTTGCGCGCCTGGGCCACGATCTCCTTCACTCTCGCCATCAGCGTAGGGGCGTGATACGGAATCCCGTCCTTGATTGTCCACTCCACGCCGCCGGTGTGCACCACTTTACCGTTGCGGATCTCATCCACGCCGCTGGGGTAGAGCACTTTGAGGTTCTCGAGTGGATTTCCGTTCACAACAATCAGATCTGCCGCGAATCCGGCTCTCACGCGTCCCAGACGCCCTTCCTGTCCCAGAATCTTGGCATTGTTCCCGGTTGCCTGCTGGATGATCTTGATGGGGTGGAACCCCGCCTCCTGGTGCAGTTCCATGCCGCGAATGAGACCGAAGCCGTACATCTGGTAAATGAATCCAGCGTCATCGCCCATGCCGATCAATCCTCCCAGCCGGTCGAACTGGCGCAGCGCCGCCATCCACAGCCGGTAGTTCTCTTTCCAGTACATCTCGTCACTTGAGGTCCAGCCGATGAAATAGGAGCCGTGGTTAGCGGGATTTGGCTTGAAGTACTCTTCCAGCACGGGATGCAGATAGTCGGCGAACCAGGGCTGCGTCTGCGCGCGCTGCAGGTCGCGGCTGGCCTCGTAAATGTCCATGGTCGGGTCCCACGCCACGTGGGCCTGCACCATGCCCTCCAGCACTTTGGTCAGACGTTCGGGATTTGCCTCGCGGAAGAGGTGGCCGGCATAGCGAAAACGGTCGGTCTCGTTGTTGTAGTTGTAGCTCGAGGGGAAGTTCTGCACGCCGCTCTCGATGGCCGCGTCGGGAACGCCATACCAGTGCTCGATGCTGGTGGTTCCGAACTTGATGTCGTCCCAGGCATTGGTCTCCTCCACCCCGGCATGATGCGCAATCCGCAGGTCGAGCTTGTGGGCTTCCTCCTCCATGGCCTGCATGGTGTCGCGATCGATGCCCAGGATCTTGATGCCGTCGGCCCCCATCTCCTTGAGTGCACGAACGCGGGCCCGCGCTTCCTCGGCATTACGCGGGCGGCCGAACATGGGGTAAACGAAGATGCGCGGCGCGGCGATTTCGCCCTCGGCGCTTTGCTTGCGAAGTTCCAGCGCGCGTTTGGTGTCGCTGCCCACATCGCGGATGGTAGTGATGCCGCAGGCCAGCCAGATGTTCAGCTCGTATTCAATCGGCTGAGGCTTGCCGCCGCGCTCTTCCTGCAAATGCGCATGGGCGTTGATCAGACCCGGCAGCACGTACTTACCGGTGGCGTCGATCACGGCGTCGGCCTGTACCTGGTTGCGAGCGCCGCGGCTGAGAGCCACGGGGTCGAGCGCAATTACGTCGGTGATCAGGTTGTTCTCCACCACGATGTCCTTGGGCCCACTGGCAGGGGTCCCGTTGCCATCCACCACGATGGCGTTATGGATCAGCAGGCGGCGAACTCGCTTGCCGCTGGTGGGTGCCGTGTTCTGCGCTGCCGCCGTACCGCCCAGCACCACGACCATGACCGCGCAGAGAATCTGTGGAAGCTTCATTGGTAGATTGTGTCACGTTTTTTGCGGGCCGCGATCTCACCGATGATGCGGGGCGGGACGAGCGGAAACTGAGTGGCTTTCTCGACTCGCCACCTGTCCGCATTACATTTTCGCGAACGTCTGTGTCGCAAGCGGGTATAATCTCAACGTAAGGGAGGATTTCCGTGGCCAAGGACAAGAGCCCGAAGAAGGAAACCAAGAAGCCGAAGAAGAATAAATAATGGCGGCATTCAACCCGCCGATACGAGGCTGATTGCGGGCGGACCGCCAGCCATGCTGGTCCGTCCGCGGCCGTCAGGGGAGCCATCAATGCGCACACAGTGGATAACGAAACGTAAAAACGACAAAATCCGTACCCAGATGCACTATGCCCGGCAAGGCGTGGTCACCGAGGAGATGCAGTTCGTAGCCAAACGCGAGCGGATCTCTCCGGAGTTGGTGCGCTCCGAGGTTGCCCGTGGCCGGATGATTATTCCGGCGAATGTGAACCATCCGAACCTGGAGCCCATGTGTATCGGCGTGGCTTCCAATTGCAAAATTAATTCGAATATCGGGAACTCCGCGGTTACGTCGAACATCGAAGGCGAACTCGAGAAGCTGCAGTACTCGGTGAAGTACGGAGCAGACACGGTCATGGACCTGTCTACCGGCGGCGACATTCCCGCCATCCGCAAGGCGATCATCGCGGCATCCCCGGTACCGATTGGGACGGTCCCGATTTACGAAGCTCTGTCGCGCGTTCGCCGCGTGGAGGACCTCAGCCGCGAAGTGATGCTCGAGGTGATCGAGGAGCAGGCCGAGCAGGGCGTCGACTACATGACGATTCACGCCGGAGTGCTGGTACAGCACATTCCGCTGACGACGCGGCGGGTCACCGGGATCGTGAGCCGTGGCGGCTCCATCCTGGCCGAATGGATGGTCAAGAATCACAAGCAGAATATGCTGTACGAGTGCTTCGAAGATATCTGCAAGATCTTCCAGAAGCATGACGTGAGCTTTTCGTTGGGCGACGGCCTGCGCCCCGGCAGCGTGGCGGACGCCAGTGATGAGGCCCAGTTCGCGGAATTAAAGACACTCGGCGAGCTCACCAAGAAAGCCTGGGAGTACGACGTACAGGTGATGATCGAAGGGCCCGGCCACATTCCCATGGACCAGATTGAGTTGCAGGTTCAGAAGGAAAACGAGATCTGCTTCGAAGCGCCCTTCTACACACTTGGACCGCTGGTGACCGACATCGCGCCCGGATACGACCACATCACCTCGGCCATCGGCGCGGCGATGATCGGATGGTACGGCGCCTCCATGCTCTGTTATGTGACGCCCAAGGAGCATCTGGGCCTGCCCAATCGCGATGATGTGAAAGCGGGAATCATCGCCTACAAGATTGCGGCGCACGCCGCGGACATCGCACGGCACAGGCCCGGAGCGCGCGACCGCGACGATGCACTTTCGCGCGCGCGTTACACGTTTGACTGGAATCGCCAGTTCGATCTCTCGCTGGATCCGGAAACGGCGCGCTCCATGCACGACGAGACGCTGCCGGAAGAGGGCTTCAAAGACGCCCACTTCTGCTCCATGTGCGGGCCAAAGTTCTGCTCGATGAACATCTCCGCCAAAGTGGAGAGCTTTACGGCTGAAGACGCTGCCGCGGTAGTCAACGGCACCGCACCGGAAAGTCTGATCAGGATCGCCGAGTAGCTCCGCACAGACCAGCCCAAAACTCATTTTCGCTGCGAATCCGACGGTGGGTGCTCAGTGTTTTCGGGACGGAAGGCGGGGAAGAGGTGAAGATCTCCCCGCCCTAAGGGGCTCGACCTGCGGCGTGGTCCTCCGTGACAGGCGATCCCGCGGCAAATCCCGTCTCGCATCCGTAACTCGTCTGAATTGAACACCAATCTGAGGTATCGATACCCCGCCGTTACCCATTCGAACCTTCCGTGTTCCCGTATAGACCGCCTACTCTTGACGTGAAGCCCCGCGGGGCGTGAAAGGAGAACGCTTGAGTAGCCACTGGAATATGCAACGCGTTGGGTGGGCGTTGCCCATTTGTGCCTTGCTATCGATCGTCAGGCACTGCAAGGCGTCCGTAGGTTTTTCCACAAGCGGCCCTTGGAAGCATCGCTTTTGGAGCATGATGACGACCGGCGCTCGCCTCATGTTTCCCCGCTGTATGCAAGCAGCCATCGGTCTCGCTCTTGGCGCCACCCTCGGTCACGCCGCAGTTCTTTATACCTTCGCCAACACCGGCGCCAATCCGTACAGCTTCTCGCTTCTGGAACCCGGCGTTCTCAGCACGACCGGAGCGTTCGCCATCCCTCCGTTCCAGGTGGACGGACTCACATTCACCCAGGCAACTCTTACCCAAACTAACGGCATCGGCTGTTTTCAGTTCGGTACTGCGGGTGCATCGTTGACCGCAACAGCGTTCTCCTGCGGTTTCAGCGCTTTCGCTCCTAACGGCGGATGGCAGAGCCTTTTTCTCGGCGCGACTGCCCCTGGCACCTACACAGCCTTCAACACCGCTTCGGGCGGAAGTGCGCCTTCCGCCCCCAACCTCTTAACCATCCAGGACGTTTCGGCCTTCCGGTACACGTTCTCGAGCAATGGTCCAAACCGGTACAGCTTTTCATTCCTCGAATCTGCCATCCTTACCACGACCGGGGAGTTCGCCATCGCTCCGTTCCAGGTGGACGGCGTCACGTTCACCCAGGCTACTCTCACTCAGGCGTCCGGCACCGGCTGTTTTCAGTTCGGTACCGCGGGTGCATCATTGACCACCACACCTTCTTCCTGCGGCCTGAGTGCTTTCGCGCCCGACGGTGGCTGGCAGAGCCTTTTCTTCGGCGCCACCGCGCCCGGCACGTACACCGCCTTTAACGCCGTTTCAGAAGGTAGTGCGCCTGCCGCGCCCGGCCAATTGACCATCTCAGTGCTTCCGGAGCCAGTGAGTCCCCTGTTGTTCGCCGGTGGTCTGGGAGTTCTGGCGGCGCTGCGGTTCGCGAGGAATGGAACGCCGGGAATTCGCTGCATCGCGCGAATCAAAAGGGGACGAGGGAATCCTGTCGCATGAGGTAGTTCCGCAGCGGCCATATCAACGCGCCACCCACGTTGTAACTACGCGCGTTGCTTTCATCTGCACGCCGGTGCCGGTCGAGTTGTAGCGTCGCTCAAGCCCGTTTACTCTGACCTAGCCGTTTTCGACGCGTGCCTTTATATCCGAATACGCCATCTCGATGAGCTTGCTAAGAGCTGCGGCGTTTGTGGCCGTTCCCGGTCTCAACTTCACATGGCGCATGAATTTGCCGGTGCCTTGCAACAAGCGGGCCGGATCTGGCAGCGCCGCACCGTGAAAGAACCCCACGTTTGCGTGCGAAGTGAATACATTGACGTAGCCGAAGGGCGCGTCTCCCAGACACGCAACCGGACAGCCGTCATGCAAGAGCTCGCGAACTTCGTCTCCGCATCTTCGCATCACCTCAAACCACTCATGCGCGATGGCTCCCAATTCACCTGCACGCTCTTTCATCCATGCATCGATGGCGGGGTCCCGTTCGACCGCTCCGTTGAATCGCAGCAATTCCGTTTTCATCGTCGCTCCGCTCCCCGCCAACGAAATACCGGCTTATTGGGAGTAACCTCGACCTTGCCCGCCGGCCCCGCTCAATCGAGTTCGTTCATCGCGTAGTGTTTGCGGTTTCGGGTCCGGAGCGTAGCGCAGTTGCCTACCGTAGTTGCGGAGGGCGCACACCAATGCCCGCGTCACCCATGTACATGATATATCGGCATGCCTGCGAGCCCCGGCGATTTCCTTCGATTAGCAGGTGGCAATCACTGCCACAGGGTGGGATAGAACACGCGATCACACCCGGCCAATTTGGCTGAAGGCCGCATCACTCGTGACGCAGAGCTACGACCGGGTCCACCCGCATGGCGCGGCGCGCCGGCAGATAGCACGCGAGCAGCGCCACCGATCCCAAAAGCAACGAGACCGCGCCGAATGTCAGCGGGTCGGAGGGACGAACCCCGTACAAAAAACTCGACATTGCACGGGCCCCGGCGAATGCTCCCGCCAGGCCGATCGCCACCCCCAGCCCCGCGAGCCGCGCACCTTCGCCCAATACCATGCTGAACACGCTGGCGCGCTCCGCACCGAGCGCCATGCGTACGCCGATCTCCCTGGTCCGCTGTGTGACGGAATAAGAGATGACGCCGTACATCCCGATCGATGCTAGCGTCAACGCGAGTACGCCGAATGCTGCCAGCAGCAACATGGCGAAGCGGGGCTGTGTGAGCGACCGGTCCAGAAGCGTACTCAAGGTCGCGACTCTCGCCAGTGGCAGGTCGGGATCCACGGCACGCATCGCGTCGCGCAGGCTGGCGGTCATTTGCGCCGGATCGGCTGTGGTGCGCACGGCTACCTGCATCGTGTGCATCGGCGGCCAATTTTTGATTTCGCTCTGAGTGTAGGGCACATACATCTGGGGCAGCGGCTTTTCCTTCAGCGAGCTCTGTTTCACATTGGCCACAACGGCAATCACGGTGCGCAAGGGAATTGTCGGCGTCAGCACACCAACCTGTTTTCCGACGGCCTCCTCGCCCGGCCACAGCGCGTCTGCCATGGCGCGATTGACGATCGTGACCGGCGGGGCATCGAGCGTATCGGTATCCGCGAACTCTCGCCCGCGCAGCAGCGGCGTGCGCACGGTGGCGAAATAGCCTGGCGACGCGAACATGTAATTGACATAAGGCCGTGCCTCTTTTTTAGGGTCCCGGCCGGGGATGCGGATCATCGTGGCATCGGGCTCGCCGCCCATCGGAACCGCGTGGACCATGCCTGTCGATTCGATTCCCGGCAGTATCCGGAGTTTGTCGAGCGCCTTGCGATAGAGCTGCGCCTCGTGGGCGGGATCGGGATAGTGGGCGGAGGGTAAGGAGAGCTCGAAGGTGAGCACGCGGTCCACTTTGAAGCCGCTGTCGGTGGCCAGCATGCCGTAAAAAGTCCGCGCCAGCAGACCAGCCGCCACTGCCAGGACGAGCGCCAACGCCACTTGTCCGACCGACAGGGCATTGCGCAGCGCGGGCGAGAGATGGCCGCCCGCGATCCGCGCGCCGCCCCTGAAAGAGTCTCCTACCTTTCCGCGACGCACACCCAGCGCGGGTGCGGCGCCGAACAGCAGTCCCGTCAGAAAGGTCAGGGTGACGCAGAAGGCAAGCACCATCGGATCGAGGCCGACCTCCTGCAAACGGGGCACCGTGACAGGCCCGAATTTCTTTACGAAATCGATGGCAGCGGCGGCGATGACGATTCCCAACGCTCCTCCCGCCGCAGCGAGCAGCAGGCTTTCCGTCAACAACTGGCGCATCAGTCGCCCCTGCCCAGCGCCCAGCGCAGTCCGCAGTTCGAACTCGCGCCGCCGGCCGAGAGACCGCGTCAGCACCAGTCCTGCCACATTGGAACAGGCGATCAGCAACACGAGTCCTACCGCGCCGAGCAACATCAGCAGTGGGCGGCGCGTATCGCCGACGATCTGGCTGGCGAGGGGCTTTGCGCGTGATCTCGACCAGCCCTTCGAAGTAGGGAAGCGCAGTTCGAATGTATGGGCGAAGACATCCAGTTCCGCTTGCGCCTGCGCGATTCCGGCGCCGCCGCGCATCCGTCCCACGACCCCGAGTTCGCTGGGTCCCGCCTCACCCGGCTTGATGGAGAGCGGAACCCACAGTTCTGCTTCGCGCGGAAACTCCAGCGTGGCCAGCATCTCTTCGCCATGCGGGAACGAGAAGCCCGGCGGCATGACGCCGACCACGGTGTAACCGAAGCCGTTGAGATCGATGCTGCGTCCTAGAATGGTGCGATCGCCGCCGAAGCGCTCGCGCCACAAACGGTCGCCCAGGACGATGACGTGTTCGTGTCCGGGGCGGTCCTCTTCGGCGGTATAGAAGCGGCCCAGAGCCGGCGTAACGCCCAGCGAGGGAAAGAAACCGGCGGAGGCGCGGATGCCTTCGAGAAGCACCGGGTCGCCCCTTCCCGTCAGGTTGAAAGTGTCGGGTTGAAAGGCGCCCAGCGAGTCAAATGTCTTCGCATGCTCCTGAAACATGCTGAAGTCCAGGCGGCCCCAGGGAAACTCATCACCTCCGAAAGCGGCGGCCGGTGGAGCGAGCCTCCAGAGAACCGCGACCCGGTCGGCTTGCGGATAGGGCAGGGGCCGCAACAAGATGCCGTTCGCCACGCTGAAGACCGCGGTGGTGGCGCCGATGCCCAGTGCCAGTGTGAGGGTCGCGGCGGCGGTGAAGGCCCGGCCCTTACGCATTGACTTGGCGGCGTATCGCAGATCCTGGTGTGCGGCCTGCAGCCATCCGTATCCCCACATTCCGCGCGTCACCTCCATGGAAAGCGCCACGCTGCCGAACTCGCGGCGGGCGCCGATCTCCGCCGTCTCGGGACTCTCTCCCGCCTCGACCCGCTGTTTCACCTCGATGGCCATATGGGCCGCGATCTCGTCATCGAGTTCCTGTTCCCGGGCAGGCCGGCGGAAAGGCCAAGGCACGTTCTTACCTCCCTTCGGAGGGCCGCATGATGCGCGCAACGGTTCGCACTATCGCGTCCCATTTCGATTGCTCGCGCGCCAGTTGACGTTTGCCGGCGGCGGTGAGTTTGTAGTATTTGGCCCGGCGGTTGGCTTCCGATTGCTTCCACTCCGAAGCCAGCCATCCCTGCTTCTCCAGTCGGTGCAGCGCGGGGTACAACGAGCCGTGCTCAATCTGTAAGGTTTCTTCGGAGCGGTGGCGCAGGGTCTGGCCGATTCCGTGGCCGTGCTGCGGGCCCCACTGCAAGGTCCGGAGAATCAGCATGTCGAGGGTTCCCTGCAGGACTTCGATGTGATTGAGGTAGGGTTCCTGTTTGCCCATTTCGTCTAGCAGACAGTCTACCATAGCTCTTTGGCAGAACGTCTACTAGGGAAGGGAAGCAGTACTTGCTGACACACGCGTGGCCGAAACGCTCCCTGACGGTCGCGGCTCGCAAAGCGCGCATGTACGGTGGAGTCCCGACGACTAACGCGATTCAAAACGCGAGTGCAAAATGCGACTACAAAACGCTAATGCAACGCTAACTACAAATGCGATTCAAAATGCGACTGCAAAACGCTAATGCCAAAATGCGACTGCCAAAATGCGACTGCCAAAATGCGACTGCAAAACGCACTGCAAAACGCTGCAAATGCCACTGCAAAACGCGAGTGCAAAACGCGAATGCCAAAATGCGACTGCCAAAATGCGACTGCAAAACGCACTGCAAAACGCTGCAAATGCCACTGCAAAACGCGACTGCAAAATGCGATTACAAAACGCAAGTGCAAAACGCGAGTCCAAAACGCAACTACAAATGCGAGTGCAAAACGCGACTACGAGCCGCGACCGTGAGGGAGCGTCGAAAGATTACGTGCGGCAGATTCGTTGGACGCACGAAAACGCGTCGAGATGAGTCTCGACGCGGCAAACAGGAGTGTTTGCGCCACGAATCCACCAAAGCGCTACTTGGCGCTGCCGTTCAGGAGGCCGCGGCCGCGGAGCCAGTCGGCGAGGCGGGCGGGCCATGACGAGAGCGCTTCGTCGGTCTGCGCTAATCCCACGCCATGCGGACCCTTCTCGTAGATGTGCATCTCGGCCGGCACTCCTGCCTTCCTCAGCGCAAGATAGAACAGCGCACTGTTTTCCGCGGGCACGGTGGTGTCCGTGGAAGTGTGGAACAGAAACGTAGGGGGCGTCTGCGCGGTCACCTGGAGTTCGTTCGAGAGATTCTCCACCAGCTTCGGATCAGGCTGTTCTCCGAGCAGCGCCCGCAGAGATCCGCGATGCACGTACGGCGGATTGAACGAGATCACGGGATATACCAGCACCAGAAAATCAGGCCTGCTGCCCATCCGGTCGATCGGGTCCGCGGCGCTCGCATTGCCCATATCGAAGTGAGTTCCCGCCGTTGATGCCAGATGCCCGCCCGCCGAGAATCCCATGATGCCGATCCGGTCGGCCTGCACGCGGTACTGTTCCGCCTTGTACCGCACGGTGCGGATGGCGCGCTGCGCATCTCCCAATTCGATGGGATGTCGATACTTTGGACCCAGCCGGTACTTCAGCACAAACGCCGTCACGCCGAGGGAGTTCAACCACCGCGCGATCTGATCGCCTTCTTTGTCCATCGACAGGTGCTCGTACCCGCCGCCCGGACACACGATCACGGCCGTTCCCGTCCCGCGTCCCTGCGGCACGATGTACGGCGCGAGTGTCGGCTTGTCTTCGTCCTGTGTCCCTTGCGCGCCCGGAGCGCCGTCGGCCCAGAGCAGATCCGCTTTCGGCATATTCGGAGCCTGCGCGAGCAGCATGCCGGCCAAAAGGGGCATGCACATCAGAATTCGTTTCATGGGGGTCCTCATTGACGTTGGTACGTCTTGCTAAATCCATTGCGGGTATTGGTGACAGCAAAGCTTCCGTCGTTTGATGCGGAGAGTCGAATCCAGTTCGCCTGGTCCGTGGAGCCCTCGAGATTGGCAATATAGTCGTCCGCGGGATTGTGCTCCTTCCCGCCCGAAATGGAATAGTGCACCTGCCAGATATCCGCGAGTCCGGGCGCGCCGCGGAGAGTCGTCCAACTCTGCGGATCGCCGCCCTTGCGTGGCCCGTTGCCCATCAAAGCCACGCGCGCGTGGAGCGCCTGCGCGAGCACCGGAGAAACACCCTTCTCCTGGCCGTGAACGTTCACCTGGTAGACGTCCACACTGCCGATGGGATTGTTCGGGCACATCAACTTGTAATCGTAGGCCGATTCGAGATCCGCCAGGTCGAGCATGCGGAATTTGCCGAACGTGAACAGCAGCCCCATCGACATGTTGTCCTCCACATCCGTCGGACGTTCCGGCTCCCGCGGAGTGGTGGCACACAGCGCGTTCGGTGTGCCTGCTCCTGCCAGCGGTTTTTCGAGATACTTCCCGGCAGCGGTCACGACGAGCACGTCGATGCCGCGGATCGGAAGGTGGTCGCCGGGTTTCATGGCGATGTGGTCCATGCGATCGCGAACGGCAGCGTACGCCAGATATTGAGGTGTCGGCGTCTTGCCGCTGGCCTCCATGGGGCCGTGGTCGATTATGTGTTTCACCGGAAATTTCGAAACCAGCAGGGGCACGTCGCCCAGGTGATCGATGTCGTAATGCGAGATCACCAGGTAATCAATTTGCTCTAATCCAGCGGCCTTGGCGGCGGCGACGATCCGGTTTACATCGCGCCCATCGTTGCCAGGCCACCCGACATCGTAGAGCATCGATTCACCTGAAGGCGAGACGATCAGGACGGCCTTACCGCCTTCCACGTCGATGTCGTACACATCGAGCGTCCGGGCCGCGCGGCCCCAGTGCGCACAAATTCCTGCAAGCAGGAATAAAGCTGCCGTCTTCATTGCGCCACCGAAAATGCCAGCAGCACATTCCCTGGCATCCCTTGCGAATACCCCGACGTGGTGTACAGCATTCCATCCACGATGGTCGGCCCCGTGGCGCTAAACGACCCGCCTTTTGCCGGCATGCCGTTGACGGTCGTAAAGTCGTGAGCCGCGTCATAATCCCACACGATCTTGCCGCTCTCCATCGCATACGCGCGCAGGTGGCCGTCCATCGACGCGGAGAAAACGATACCGGGAATTGCGCTGGGCGGCGCCATTTGAGCGGCATTGCAGCCGCGTTGCGCAGTGCACGAAAGCGGCGGCGCCGCCGTGTGCCACTTCACCTTGCCGGTGGCCGCGTCGAGAGCGAAGAGTCCGCCACCGGCCGCGGGCTCCGTACGATTGAAGTCGGAAAGCGGCGCGTACACCACACCGTCCTTCGCCGCCATGCCCCACAGGATTCCGCCGAGTTTTCCGCCCGTCCCCAAGCGGGTCTGCCAGGCGATCTCACCTTTGCGGTCGGGATCGAATCCATAGACCACGCCCGCCTTCTGACCCGCGACCAGCATGTCGTGGCCGCCGGCCAGCGGTACCAGGATGGCGGACGATCCGAAATCCACATCTTCCCCCGGATTCTCGGGACAATTGCCGCCGTTCCCGCCCGGCCGCCCGCAATCCCAATTGAACATATCGGACATTGCCTGTTTGGACCAGCGAATCGCGCCCGTCTTGAGATCGAGGGCGATGAGCGCGTCGGCAGTCGTAATCTCGGGCGCGGAGTAGCCGTTTCCCGTCGTGACGTAGAGAAGATTGCGCTTCCCATCGATGGTCGGGGACGACCAGACCGTGGCGCCCGAAGGACCGTAGAACTGCACTCCTGTCTTGCTGACCTTAGTGGGCTTAGGCTCAGGCGTGGTGAAGGTCCGCCAGATCTCAGCGCCGTCTTTCGCGTTGAGCGCCACCACGTTGCCGCGGAACCGGCAGCAGTTGTACTGCGGAACGGCGCCCGCGTTCTCTTCTTGCGATGCGATAGGAATGTACAGGCGGCCCTCGTGAAGTTTGGCCGTTCCGGTAATGCGCGTGTACGGCTGATCGTCGAGTTTTTTCTGCCAGACTACCTTGCCGGTGTCGCCATCCAGCGCGTAGAAGTTCGATTCGAGATCGCCGACGTACACTCGCGGGCCAGGACCAACGACCGCGGCGGCGCGCACCAGCGCCTTCGCCTGGTAACGCCAATAAATGCACCCCGAGCGGGCGTCGAGCGCGTAAATGGTGCCGTCGTTGCTGCCGATGAAGAGACGCCCGGCCACTATGGTGGGCTGCGAATAGGCGGAGGTGCCGTTAGGCATGCCGAACGCCCATTTCAATTTCAGAGAAGGAACTTTTTCCGCGGCGAGTCCGGCGGCAGCCGCCGGCTGGAATCGCGAGTTGGCATCGTCCACGCCCCAGCCATTCCACGACTGCGACGAACTGGTGGGCTTCTGCCCGGCCGCGCAGAATCCCTTCATCTCAGGCAGAATCGGCGGTCCCGCTGCTCCGAGATAGCGCGCCACCGCGCGGCGATCGTCTGCCGAAAGAGCCTCTCCCTGCGCCTTCATCGATCCGGATTCAAGCGATTTGAGGACGTCCTGCCAGGGCATCTTGCCGATCTCTTCGGGCATCGGAGCATGTGCATCGCTGTTGGGGGAGTGGCAGCGCACGCAGGCTCGCAGGAAGACAGCGGTGCCCTCCTGTGCGGATGCCATCGCGGCGGCCGCAAGCAGAATCGGAACCGCACGCATTAGACGCCGGCGTGGCTTACCCATCCAACTCGATTTCCTGGTGCTGCATGCCGGCGTACGGATAGACGGCCACCTTCGGATCACCCGGGTGCAATTCACGCAGTTTCGCGATCACATCGTCCCACTTGTCGTAGAAGAACGTGCCCGTGCGATACATATTCCGCATATTGCGCGTCAGGTATTGCGAATACACGATCATGTTCGTTTTCTTGGCGCCGCTGCGGGCCGTGGGGTTGGTACGCCGCGCCGTCAGATCGAACTGCGTGGCTCCGCTGCGTCCCGCCAGCCGGTTGTTCAGGTAATGCACCGGGTCGAGTCCCAAGGGATGCTGCACGATCATCACGCCGGTGCCTCCGTCGCGGACCGAGTAGTTGATCCACAAGCCGCCGTGGAACGCCTGCGCGCTCTGCGGATAGGCGTTAGCCACCACGATATCGGCATCTTGCAGTGTTGGCGTGCAGTACGTCTTGGCGGCCACGCGAACGCCCGCATGATGCGCCTCCACGATGTCGCCGCCCCAGATACGCGTAGGCCTCAGGCGGTCGTTGTACAGGATCTGCAGCGTGTAGTCGACGCTCGCCATCTTCGCGGCTTCGATCATGTCGAGCCGCATGTCGTTCTGGAAAATCTTCACCGGTCCGGTCGTCCGCACTTTGGTCAGGATCTGCGTGTGGTTGTACTCCACCGAGGGAAGTGCGGCGAGCCCCGGCAGGATCGCCTTGGCGCCACCACCGTAGCCCGCGTCCTGATGCACTTTCACGCCGCTGATACAAATCTTCAAATCGGCGCCCAGGAAGGTCTGGTTGAGCAGGATCTTGTTGCCGCGAGTGGTCGTCCCCACTTCCTTGACGTTATCAAAGACATCGTGATTGAGCCATGCGTAGCGCTTCGCGATGTCCGCCCCCAGTTTCCTGCCGACCTCCTCCTGCGTCATGGCGCGGTGCGTACCGAACGATCCGATGAAGAGTACGTTTTCGTCCTTGATGCCGGCCTTGGACAATTCGGACATAAGCCAGGGTGTCACCGCATAAGCAGGCGTGGTGCGGGTGAGGTCGTCGAAGCTGACGGCGACCGTCTTCTTGCCGGCGGCCAGTTCGCTCAGAGGCTTGCTGCCAATCGGTTCACTGGACTGCTGTGCGATCTGCTGTGGTGTCAGGACGGGCATATTGTGTCCGGCCATGTCCATCACGTGCAGGTCCCAGCTTGCGGGGAAGTCGAGGCGCTCTTCGATCCAAGGCGCCCCGTTCGGTCCTGCGAATTCGTGCGTGGGAATGACTACCGAGTTCGCCGACCCCTTGAGTTTGGAGACTGCCTTGACCTGAAACGGCGTCTGCGCCATGGCAGTGCCGACGAGGGGAGTCGCGGCCAGATACCGCGCGCCCCTGAGAATGTCTCTCCGGCTCAGAGTAGATTCGGACAAAGGAGTAGCCTCCTCGGTAGATCATATACCAAATGAATCTGCTGCCTAGGGCAACGCCGCCGACGTCTTGCGGGCGGGCGTCTTCTCGGCGGGCGCCTTTCCCAAACTGATCAGATTCGCCAGCAGTTGATACGCACCTTCCGTCCCGGCGGGCAATTGACGCCACAATCCGAGCCCCAGATAGATCCAGCGGCCCTTGCCCGCGCGGCCTTCCACGAACGAGCCCAGCTTCTCTCCAGGATTATCCGGGAACGAGTCCACCATCGAGACCAAATCCGTGTAGCGCTTGTCCTTCTCGCCCAGGAAATAGAGTCCGCGCTCCTGCACCCACCCCGCCCACGTTGCGGGGCCGATTCGATTGGGGAAGTTGAACGCCGGATGTCCCGGCACCAACAGCTTCACCGGCACCGTCTCATCGCACACCCGATTGCCGCTCACCTTCGCCGGAAACGGTCCATACTCCGCCTGGTTGAACTCCATCTTGTTGTACTGCACCACCACCGTTCCGCCGCGCTCCGCATATTCGAGCAGCCGGTGATTGTAAGCGCGAAGATCGGAGCGCCGCTCGTAGGCGCGCACTCCCGTCACAATCACTTCATACTTCGACAGATCGCCCCACGCCAGCTCGTCCTGGTCGATCAGACTCAGCTTGGCGCCCAGTTGCTGGATCGCCGCAGGAACCTGGTCGCCGACACCCACGATGTATCCCACCGAGACGTTTGGCGCGACCTTCACATCGATCACCTTGAGGGTCGTCTCCGCCGGCTTGATCACCTGGCGCCGCTGGACGTGCGGGTATTCGATCTCCTGGTATCCGGTGGAGAACTTCTCGTCGCCGGTCGCGGGGGAACTCACCACGGCGCGCAGGCTGTAGCCGCCGGGCTTCACTTGCGCGGGAGCTGTAAGCTGAAAGCGGACGGAGAGCGACTCGTCCTCATGCACGAAATGGACGGGCGCAGTCGCGGGAGTTGCCTTCCAGCCCGAGGGCAACTCGAGTGTCACGGAGGCGTCGGCGGCGGCTTTGGACCCGTTGGTGACGGAGACGAATACCTCGCGCTGCACCGGCTTCGCAGCGGCACTGGAAGCGGCCGGAACCACCAGCAGCGGCGGAGTGGTCCTCACCGAAAATGCCGGCACCACATTCAACTCCATCCGCTTATCGCCGTTGTAGATGTCCTTCACGTAGCGGAATTGAACCGGCACTTCGCGGCTCACGTCAACGGCGCCTGCTTTGATTTGGAAGGTCACACGGAAGGGCGTGGGACGGAACGGGATTCCGAAAGGCACGTCGGGCTCGAAGACATTAATGGCGTGATTGGCAGGAGTCTTCCAATAGGCATCGGAAAAGTAGGGCGTGGTCAGCCGCGCATCCTTGGGAACGTGCAGGTCGGCCGCGCAAGTGTAGACTGCATCCTTCTTAACTGCTCCAGGATTGCAGTTGCCCGGCGAATCGAATCCCGCAATCGAGACCTTCCCGACGTTGACTTCCGAAGGCCCGCGGTTGACGGCCAGGATGGTGAGTTTCACGGGCTGCCCGCCGACCAGCAGGCCGTCATCGGCGACCGCGTCGAAGGTCATATTGTGCGCGGCGAGAACGGCGTCCTCGTAATCGCGCTCTTTGGTCTTGAGGCGGAAATCGATTTCGTAGCGGGCGGTATCGTTCAGCCCCATCGATGCAAGTTGGGCACGCAAAGCCCGCACCGCCGTGAGACCAGCCTCGACAGGACCGGCGGTGCCTGCGTCGTTGCCCGAATCGAACGCGGCACGCGCATGCCGAGCCTGTTCGGAGATACCGGCCAGCGCTGCAGTCAGCGCCTGCGGTGGATTGGCCCCGGCATAGTGTGCCAGGCTCTCCAGGCTCGTATCCACACCGTCGAATAGCGATGTTTCCGTTTGCTCCATTTGGCCGGGAATGGTGCTGCTGACGAGTTGGTAGCCGGCGCCGCGGCCGCCGCCTCGTCCGCCCGCGCCGCCGGGTAGCGCCGGGAGTCCAGTGGTTCCCTGGCACTTGTGATTGCTGCGGGCATCGCTGCCGATTTCGGCGTAAGTGCGGCCCAGCAGCGGGTCGTACATTGCCGTGTTCACCATCGCCAGTTTCACGGGCGGAGTTGCGGGTCCGCCGCGTCCACCCCGGCCTTCGGGCGCAGGCGCACCACCTCGTCCGCCGCCACCCATGCCTCCGGTGAAGTAGAGCTTCTTCGGCTGCCAGGGGCGGAGACCTTCGCGAATCTGCTCGGGGAACATGGAGGGGTCGCCCGCCGCATTGTACGCCTCGCGGGTCAGGATGGTGGTGGCTTCGTGCGCCCGGTCGCCGCCGCGGCCCTGAATATTCATCGTGAGCACGACGTCGGGACGGAAAGTACGAATCAGGCGGACGAAGTCGCCCACAATCTCCTGGCGGCCCCACTTCTCGATCACCTCGTTCGGATCGAAGGAATAGCCGTAGTCGATGGCGCGCGTGAAGTACTGCTCGGCGCCATCGATGCGATGCGCCGAGAGCAGTTCCGAGGTGCGCAGCACGCCCATGTCTCCGAATAACTCGGGGCCAATCTCGTTTTGCCCGCCATCGCCGCGCGTCGTCTGGACGTCGATGGAGCGCAGCCCCATCCCGTGGGTAAACATCGCGTAGAGGGCGTTATGCTCGTCGTCGGGGTGGGCTGCGGTCTGCAGGAAAGTGCCGGAGACGCCCAGTTTCCGCAAGGCGAGTCCGAGTGCGAGGTGGCCGCTGTCCTGGGATGCCAGAGGAAAGGTCATGCGGTTCTGCGCCAGCATGATTGTGAGGCCGAGCATCAGGACGATGGCCGCGAGAGTAAGCGGGCGTTTCATAGTGCGCTCCTGTAGAAGTGCAGTGTATCGCATGCGAGCGGAGCGGGCGAATCGGCCTCTCTGTCGAGGAGATCGACTGTTCCCTCTCCTGCTAAAATTGAGAAAGTACCTCGCCATGAACACACCCACAGAGCGTCGGAAGGCGCTCACCGACATCCTGGATGAACGTGTCCTCGTGATCGATGGGGCCATGGGGACGATGCTGCACGAGGTGCCGCTCTCCATCGAGGCCGACTACCTGGGGCGCGAGAATTGTCCCGAAATCCTCAACGTCACGCGTCCCGATGTGATTCAGGGCGTGCACCGTGCGTATCTGGAAGCGGGCGCCGACATCATCGAGACCAACACCTTCGGTGGCGCGCGCATGACGCTCGACGATAACAAACTGGGTGACCGCGCCTACGAGCTGAATTTCGCGGCGGCCAAGATCGCGCGCGAAGTGGCCGACCAGTTCGCGACTCCAGGCAGGCCTCGCTTCGTTGCGGGCTCGATTGGACCGACCACCAAGAACGTCAACATCACCGGGGTTGCGAGCTTTGAAGATTTCCGCATCGAATACTACGACCAGGCCAAAGCGCTCATCGAAGGCGGCGCCGACTTCCTTCTGATCGAGACCTGTTTCGACACCGGCAGTCTCAAAGCGGGACTCGTGGCCGTCGAGCAACTACGCCACGACCTGGGGATTCCGATTCCGGTGATCGCCTCCGTCACCATAGAGCGCAACGGCACGATGCTGGGCGGCCAGCCGATCGACGCGCTGTATGCCTCGATCGCCAACCACGATCTGCTCGCGGTCGGCATGAACTGCGCCACGGGCCCCGATCTGATGACCGATCACATCCGCACCTTGAACGAGATGTCGTCGATCCGGATCTCCTGTTATCCGAATGCGGGCCTGCCCAACGGCGAAGGCAAATTCGGCGAGACCCCGGACTCGCTCACGGCGCAGCTCGAACGCTTCATCGATCACGGCTGGCTGAATATCGTGGGAGGCTGCTGCGGCACCACCCCTGCGCACATTCGGGCGATCGCGCAGATGGCGGAGCGTAAGCGCCCGCGCGCGGTGCGTGCGCCTTCCCACCGCGCCTACTATTCGGGCATCGACCTGGTGGAAGCCGACGAGAGCAATCGCCCGCTGATCGTCGGCGAACGCACCAACGTCATCGGATCGCGGCTCTTCAAGAACATGGTCGCCTCGGAGAAGTGGGAAGAGGCCACCGAGATCGCGCGCTGGCAGGTGAAGAACGGGGCGCACGTGGTGGACGTCTGCCTGCAGAGCACCGATCGCGATGAGATGCAGGACATCAAGCCTTTCTACGAGAAGTTGATTCGTAAGATTAAGGCGCCGGTGATGGTCGACACCACCGACCCGAAGGCCGTCGAACTGGCCCTCACGTACTGCCAGGGCAAGAGCATCATCAACTCCATCAATCTGGAGGATGGCGAGGAGAAGTTCGAGCGGGTCTGCCCCATCGCAAGGCGATATGGCGCGGCGCTGGTGGTGGGCTCCATCGACGAGGACAAACTGCAGGCGCAGGCGTTTACGCGCGAGCGCAAGCTGGCGGTGGCCCAGCGGTCGGTCACACTGCTCACGGAGAAGTACGGCATTCCGGCGGAAGACATCATCATCGATCCGCTGGTCTTTCCGTGCGCCACGGGCGACGTCAACTACATCGGCGCGGCGGTCGAGACCATCGAGGGCATTCGCCTGGTGAAGGAGCAGATTCCGTTCGTCAAGACGGTGCTTGGAATTTCGAACATCTCGTTCGGACTTCCGGCCTCGGCGCGGGAAGTGGTCAACTCCGTCTTCCTCTATTACTGCACCAAGGCAGGGCTCGACCTGGCGATTGTGAATGCCGAGAAGCTGGAGCGATTTGCCTCGATTCCGGAAGACGAGCGTCGGCTGGCGGAGAATCTGCTGTTTAACCGGCCTGCGGTGGACGCCGCGGATGAGTCTCTGCGCACCGCACCCGAGGATTGGCGCGAACAGACGGCCGAGCAGAAGGCGGGCCTGAATCAGTGGCACATTGCCGCGATTACCGAGCATTTCCGCAAGACCGGCAAGCGCGAGAAGGCGCGGGCCGAAGACTTGCCGCTCGATCAGCGCCTGGCGAACTACATCATCGAAGGCACCAAGGATGGGCTCGTCGCCGATCTCGAGCGCAAGTTGGCGGAAGGCGCGGCGCCGCTCGATATCGTGAACGGTCCGCTGATGGCCGGGATGGGCGAGGTCGGGCGCCTCTTCAACAACAATGAACTGATCGTGGCCGAGGTGCTGCAGTCGGCTGAGGCGATGAAGGCGGCGGTGAGCTACCTGGAGCAGTTTATGGAGAAGGCCGACACCGCGGCACGAGGAAAGGTGATCCTGGCGACGGTGAAGGGCGATGTGCACGACATCGGCAAGAACCTGGTGGAGATCATCCTGGCGAACAACGGCTACCAGGTGGTGAATCTCGGCATCAAGGTGCCCCCCGACGTTTTGATCCGCGCGTATGAGGAGCACAAGCCTGATGCGATCGGGCTCTCCGGCCTGTTGGTGAAGAGCACGCAGCAGATGGTGGTGACGGCGACCGATCTCAAGACCGCCGGCATCGCGGTGCCCTTGCTGGTTGGCGGTGCCGCGCTCTCGGAGAAGTTCACCCGCACCAAGATCGGTCCGGCCTATGGCGAAGCGGTGTGCTACGCCAAGGATGCCATGACGGGCCTCAGCCTGATGAACCAGATCATGGATCCGGAGGGGCGGCCCGCGGTCCTGGAGAGTCACAAGTTTCACGCGGCCGCGGTGGTGACTGAGCCCGCGCCAGTGGTTCTGGAGCCGATGACCACGCGCCGCAGCGCGAAGATCCGCGTCGACATCCCGATTCCCGCAGCGCCGTACCTGGACCGCCGCGTGCGCGACGTGCCGCACCTCGCCGAGTTGTGGAGCTACATCAATCCGTACATGCTCTACGGCAAGAATCTCGGTTACAAGGGCAATTTCGACAAAGAACTGGCGGAGCACGAGCCGAAGGCTCTTGAGCTATACCACGCCATGGAAGCTGTGAAGCAGGAAGCCGCGCGCTTCATGAAGGTGCGCGCGGTGTGGCAGTTCTTCGAGGCGGAGCGGGATGGCAATGCGATCCGTCTGTTCGCTCCCGGAGGCGTGGAGCCGGTGCAGGTTTTCCAGTTCGGCCGGCAGCGGCGCGAGAATGGGCTCTGCCTGAGCGACTACATCCTGGAAAGCGACGACGGCCGCCGCGACCACCTGGCACTCTTCGTGGTGACCGCTGGCTCCTGTATCCGCGAGCGTGCCGAAGAGTGGAAAAGCGCGGGCGAGTATTTCAAATCGATCGCCATCCAGGCACTGGCGACGGAAACTGCGGAAGGCACGTCAGAATGGCTGCATCGCCGCATTCGCGAAGAGTGGGGCTTTCCGGATCCGCCCACTACTACAATGCACGATCGGTTCACGTCCAAATATCGCGGCAAGCGATACAGCTTCGGCTATCCGGCGTGCCCCAACATGGAAGATCAGCAGGGCATCTGGAAGCTGCTGAAGCCCGAGGAGATCGGAGTCCATCTCACCGAGGGCATGATGATGGAGCCGGAGGCGAGCGTCAGCGCGCTTGTCTTCCATCACCCCGACTGCTCCTACTTCACCGCGGACGAGGCGTAATCAGGGCCGTGATGGGCCCGGTCCCTTACAGTCGTTCCTCGTTGGGAGCCGCGCGCGTTAGCAAGCGAACAGGAGCTACGCCGGCGGACTTCCTAAACCACGCACTAAACTAAGCGCAGCGGCGGCAAGTTGGCGAGTGAGTTGATCCGCCGGCATCGATTTCGCAAGGCCCGCCGCCTGGCCCGCCCACAACTGCATGTAATCCGCCGAACCCGCCTTCTCCGAAGCTGCCCGCAAGGGCGCAACCAGCGTCGCCGCGTGGGGAAAAGCCGGCGCCGCGTCAGACATCGGTCCCGACTCCTGAAGATAGCGGTTCAGAATGCCTCTCGCCGGGCGGCCAGTGAACAGGTTGGTCATGGCCGTCTCGTGGTCGCCGGCCTGTTCGAGAGCCCGGCGGTGCAGGGGAGATACATTGGCTTCCGGGCAGAGCAGGTAGGCAGTGCCCATCTGCACACCGCATGCGCCCAGTGCGAATGCGGCAACGATTCCGCGCGCGTCCGCAATTCCTCCAGCGGCAATAACCGGTACCGAGACTGCATCGGCGACTTGAGGCAGAAGCGCGAACAGTCCCGATTGAGTGGCGATGTTCGTCTCCAGAAACATGCCGCGGTGCCCCCCGGCTTCGACCCCTTGCGCGATGATGGCATCGCAGCCACGCGATTCCAACAACTTTGCTTCCCTCACACTGGTGGCAGACGAGACGATCTTGATCCCGTGCCTTTTGAGGCGGTCGACGTAATGGGGCGCGGGAAGCCCGAAGTGAAAGCTCGCGACTTCCGGTTTGCCCTCCTCCACAACCGCGCACATCTCTTCATCGAATGGGAGTCGAAGACGACTTTCCGCAACGGCCTCGATGTCCAGGCTCCACCGCTCATAGTGCGGCCGCAAAAAACTCTTCCACTTCTCCTTCGCAGCGGCATCCGGAGACTCCATAGCGTGGCAGAAGAAGTTCAGGTTGAAAGGGCGCATCATTTCGTCACGGAGCGCCCGCATTGCTTCGCGGACGGCGGCGGGACTGAGCAGCGCGCAGCCGAGGGAACCAAGCGCCCCTGTCGACGACACGCTCCGCGCCAATGCCACGGAGTCCGATCCGGCCATGGGTGCCTGTATGATCGGAATCTCGATGTGCAAAAGATCGAGGAGGCGGCGATCGGGCCAGTCTTGCATGTTGACATTGTCCGCCAACGATTGAGAAAGCGCCAAGGTGCTGCTGCTGGTTTAGCTTCGCATCGCAGTGGCCCGTTGTCGCGCTAACGAGTGCCGGCCTGGTGCGCCAGATCGACCATAGCGTCAATGAGCTTAGGCGCTACAGCGAGCGAAGGATCTCCGTACGATGCCAACTGCTCCTTCTGCACGGCGGGCACCAGCTTCAGAACGTGATTCATTCCCTCTATCACGACCAGTTTCGCCGCGGGATTGGCGTCGTGTAGCAGGTTCGCGTCGGCGACCTTGATCTGAATGTCGGTAGTGCCCTGCAGAATCAGGATCGGCATCTTCAACTTCGCGATTTCGCGCGCCGGATCGTAGCGGAACCAGGAGATCAGATAGGGCTGGACGCTGGCGCGGAGCAGTCCTTCCATCCCAGGCGGAATCGGGTCGACCGTGTGGCCATCCTCGAGCGATTTGACCGCGGCCTCCACCAGCTTCATCGAGTCGGCGGGCAGTTGGGGGCGTAGTTGCTTGAGGATGATCTCACCGCCGCCCTCGCCCGGCCCGGCGATGGAGATGTATCCGTTCGCCTGTAGTTTTTGCGCCGCCAGCATGCCGATCAGCGATCCTTCGCTGTGGCCGGCGATCACGAGCGCTCCGAAACGGCTGTCCTTCCGAAGGTATTCGCCCCACTTGGCGGCGTCGTTCACGTACATTTCGAATCGCAGGTCGGACTCCCTGGCGGCGGCCGCCTTGCTTTCTCCAATGGCACGCTTGTCGTAGCGCAGTGAAGCGATGCCTCGAGCGGCCAACGCTTCCGCCACCATCTTCAGGCTGTTGTTCTGGTTCGGGATCAGCGAACTGTTGCCGTCCCGATCGGTGGGGCCGGAGCCGGCAATGATCAAAACGACCGGATAAGGCGCCTTCACCGTGGGAAGTTCGAGCGTCCCGTAGAGCACCCCCGTTCCCGTATCCAGACTCACAGGCTCCGCCGCAAACAGTGCTCCCGAAAGAAGCAACGGAAATGCCCACTTGCCAGGTTTCATGGGCTGATTGTACACTGTATGTGTACAAAGTACAAGCATGAAGCTGCGCATCGATCTGAGTTCCGCGATTCCCGTCTACCGCCAGATTGTGGATGGTCTGCGGATTCTGTTGGTGAACGGCGAACTCGGGGTCGGCGACCAGTTGCCTCCTGTGCGCCGGCTCGCGCTCGATCTGGGAGTTCACTTCAACACCGTGGCGGAAGCCTATCGCACGCTGGCGGACGAAGGATGGCTGGCAATCGAACGGCGCAACGGCGCGCGCGTGGTTGAGCGCAGCGCGCCCGCGAAAGCCGATCCGGAAGCAGCAGCTTCATTTCGGCGCCGGCTGCGGGAGCTGGCAGCCGAGGTCCAGTCTCGAGGTTTTCCGCGCGATCGCATCGCCCGCGAACTACGCCTGGTCGCCGACAACCTGGAAAGGAGTTAGTTTGTGAATGTTCTAGCCGCCGTCGTCATTCTGGTCTTCGGCTTTCTGCTTCACATGCTGCCGCAACTGACTCGTCCCGGCCTGTTCTTTGCGGTCACGATTTCTCCGGGCCTCCGGGAATCGGAGGAAGGCCGCCGCATTCTCAAGAGATATCGGCAGATCCTTTGGAGCTCCACGCTCGCGGCGATTGCCGTTCTCCTGTTGGTGGGGGCGCCGCTCCTCGCCATGGCTCTCCAAGCTGCCGGATACGTATGGGCGTTTCTCCTCTCGCGGCAAAGAACGCTCCGGCACGCCGCGGCGCCGGACCCAATCCTGGAGCTCGATCTCGATGCGCCGCCCGAGCGTCTGCCCGGCGGCGCAGTGATTTCGCTGATTCCGATTGGTGCGCTCGGAGTCCTCGGCTTGTGGGCTTCGCAACATATGGACCGGTTGCCCGCTCGCATGGCCGTGCATTGGGGACTGCAGGGTGCCGACCGCTGGGTAGCCACCACTCGCGGTACTCTGCTTGGGCTCCTGGCCGTTTACGCCCTCACGTGCCTGTTGCTCGCCGGGACTGCCTGGGGATTGCTGCACGCCTCGCGCCGCATCGCGACTTCGGGACCCGCTGCCCGATCCGAGCGGCGCTTCCGCAGACAAATCGCGCTCATGATTCTTCTCGCGGAGTATCTGGTAATCGCCCCCGCAGTCTTTGCGCTGCTCGCGCCCACGGCACGCGTATCAATGATCTGGGCGTTGGCGTTCACCGCATTGATGGTGGGGTTCGGCGTCGTCCTGCTTCGGGCCGGGCAGGGCGGCACACGCACACTGCCCTCACCTGCGGCGGCGCCTACCGGCGACCACACTCCCGACCACTGCTGGAAGTGGGGGCTCGTCTACGTGAATCCCGCGGACCCCTCCATTCTGGTGGAGCATCGCTTTGGGGTCGGCTATACCTTGAATCTGGGAAATCGCTGGAGTTGGGTCGCGATGATGGCTCTACTGGCGTTGGTTGGGTCGGCCGTAGTATTCCTGCGTTAACTCCGGCACAACTAACTCTTCTCACCAGTCGGGAGTCTAACTCGTTATGGGCTGGAAAGAAGGCTTCCTGCAGGACGTGCGATACGCCGTCCGCACCATGCGCAAGGACGCCGCATTCTGCGTGGTCGCGGTGCTCATCCTGGGACTCGGAATCGGCGCAAATACCGCGATCTTCGGCGTGGTAAATACAGTGCTCTTGCGGCCACTGCCCTTTCGTGCTCCCGAGCGCATGGTGTGGATCACCAATACCGGCGCCAGCGGCCTCTCAGGCGCGACCTCCCGCGTGTCGAATTACCGCGACCTCAGCGCGATGAATCAATCGTTCGAAGAGATGAGCGCGTACTTCGCCTTCTCCGATTACATCAGCTATAACCTTACGGGCACGGGCGAGCCGGAACGCCTCTCCGGATACGGTGTAGCGCAGAATTTCTTCCCGATGCTCGGCGTGCAGCCGATCCTGGGCCGCAACTTCGATAGCGAAGAGAGCAAATGGAACGGGCGCAAAGCCGCGATTCTGACCTACGGTCTTTGGGAGCGGCGCTATGGCTCCGACCCCGCCATTGTCGGCACCTCGATCGTGCTCAACGATCAGCCAACCACCGTCGTGGGCGTCATGCCGCGCTGGTTCGATTTCGCTTCGATCTTTGTCCCGGGAACGAAGGTCGACTTGTTCGTTCCCTTCCCTATCAGCGATGAAACCGACCGATGGGGCAACACGCTCGCCGTGGTGGGGCGTATGAAGCCCGGAGTTACTCTTCCGCAGGTGCGCGCGGAATTCGCACTCCTGGTGGACCGGGTTCGGCGGGCGCATCCGGAACGCGGGAATCGGTGGGGAGTGCGATTGACCGGCCTGCAGGACCAGGTGAGCGGACAGTTCCGCCTGGCACTGCTGGTGCTGCTCTGCGCGGTGGGCGCTGTGCTGTTGATCGCATGCGCCAATCTCTCGAACCTGCTGCTCGCACGGGCCGCCTCCCGGCGCAAGGAGATGACCGTGCGGATGGCGCTGGGTGCGGGCCGCGCACGCCTGATCCGCCAGATGCTGACCGAAAGCCTTCTGCTCTCCGGGTGCGGCGGTTTGGTGGGGATCGCCGTGGCGTGGGGTGCGACTCGCGCACTCGCCGGTCTGCAGGCTATGAACATTGCACTGCTGCACACGGTGCGGGTGGACGGAACCACGCTGGCCTTCGCAGTCGTAGTGGCACTCGGGGCCGGCCTGCTGTTCGGCATTGCGCCCGCCTTGCAGATCTCGGGCGCGGACGTGCAGTCGGGGCTCAAGGACAGCTCCCGCGGCTCCACGGAAGGACGCCGGGGGGCATGGGTACGGGCGACGCTGGTGGTCTCCGAAATCGCCCTCTCGTCGATTCTCCTGGTGGGCGCGGGACTGTTAATCCGCAGTTTCCTCCACGTGATGGACGTCGACCTTGGATTCCAGCCGGCGCGCGCCGCCGTGTGGAGTATCGAGACGGGCGGCCGCTTCAAGACGACCACGCAATCGGCGGACTTTTATCGCCGGCTGGAGCGCGCGGTCGAGGCAGTGCCCGGCGTGGAGTCGAGTGGTGTCACGGACTGCCTGCCTCTCGGGCGAAATCGCGCATGGGGAGTCCAGGCCAAGGGCGTGAATTATCTGCCAGGACAGGTACCGATCGCATTCCCGAGGCTGGTGGACGCGGGTTACATCCCCGCTATGCAGATACCGCTCCGCGCCGGCCGCACCTTTACCGAGCGCGATACCGCGGACAGCGAGCGGGTGATCGTGATCAACGAGTTTCTGGCCCACCAGCTTTGGCCCGATCGCGATGCCGTAGGACAGGAGGCGTTCGTGACCGACGACAAGCCCTGGCGAGTGGCGGGAGTGGTGGCGAATGTGCGCCACGCCAGCCTCGAGGAGGCGGGCAGCGCCGAGATCTACCTGCCGATTTCGCAGAACGGCGCAAATTCCGTGGATCTGGTGGTGCGTACCAAGCTCGCGCCGGAGTCGATTGCTCCCGGCGTGCGCGCCGCTCTGCGGGGTGTCGATCCGACACTGCCGACCGCCGAGTTCCGCACGCTGGAGGCGGTGGTGGATCGTGCCGTATCGCCGCGCCGCTTCCTGGTGATGCTGCTGGGCGGCTTTGCGGCGCTCGCGCTGGTGCTCGCCTCCCTGGGGATCTACGGTGTAGTGTCGTACTCCGTCAGCCAGCGAACACAGGAGATCGGTGTGCGCATGGCGTTGGGAGCATCGGCGTCGCAAGTGCAGTTTTCGGTTCTGCGGCAGACCGTCGGACTGGCCATGGCGGGCGCATTGATTGGCGTGGTCGGTTCCGCGGGTGCGGCTCGCCTGCTTCAGTCGCTTCTGTTTGGCGTGAAGCCTGGCGATCTCGTCACGTTTTTCACCATGCTGGCGATTCTGACGGGAGTCGCCGCGCTAGCGGGCTATGTGCCGGCGCGCCGGGCTTCGCGAATCGATCCGATGGCCGCGCTGCGCTCCGAGTAAAGCGCCTGGCGTTTCAATAGTTCGCTTACTACCTGTTTTCAGAAGTCGGCCGACATATCGTCAGATCGCTTGCTGACGCGCGCGGCTCGCAAGCGCACGTATTCGCGCGAAGGTAGCTTACGACGTTGCCACCACGCCGCTGAAGCAGTCAAGATCGCTTGCTGACGCGCGCCGCTCGTAAGCGCGCGCATTCGCGCGAAGGTAGCTTACGAGCCGCGACCGTGAGGGAGCGTTGCCACCACGCCGCTGAAGCAGTCAAGATCGCTTGCAGACGCGCGCGGCTCGCAAGCGCGCGTATTCCCGCGAAGGTAGCTTACGAGCCGCGACCGTGAGGGAGCGTTGCCACCACGCCGCTGAAGCAGTCAAGATCGCTCGCTGACGCGCGGTGCGCCAGGATAAGCCTGGCTTGATCTTGTGGGATGTAAGGAGCCCACCATGTAAATTGCTCGTTCGAACATGTAGCGACCTGAGCA
>Ga0209060_10000575_pt1 | contig 61418 bp, 56 predicted proteins | sample Coa_R1_8_FD_187155 | JGI IMG/M metagenome (GOLD analysis project Ga0209060, IMG submission 187155) | Surface soil microbial communities from Centralia Pennsylvania, which are recovering from an underground coalmine fire - Coalmine... | ecosystem: Environmental > Terrestrial > Soil >...
ACTCTCCAGCAAAGACGCCCTACTCTACATTGCGGTTCAAATCCTCGGCGCGTTCTGTGGAGTAGCAGCCGCACACGGCATGTTCGGCCAGTCGATATTCTTTGCCTCACAACACATGCGTACCGGACCGGCCCAGTGGTGGAGCGAATTCATCGCCACTTTTGGCCTATTAGCAGTGATCTTCGGCTGTTCCCGGAGCCGCCCGAATGCAGTCCCATTCGCCGTAGCCTCGTACATCGTCGCGGCGTACTGGTTTACCTCGTCCACCTCGTTCGCCAACCCCGCAGTCACGCTCGCGCGAGCTGCCACGAATACCTTTGCCGGAATACGACCGATGGACGCGCCAGGGTTCATCGCAGCCCAGCTCGTCGGCGCGGCCGCAGCAACGTTCGTCTTTACATGGCTGCTGAAGGAGTCGCCGACTCAAGGCCACCCCGAATGCTCCCAGACTGCGCCTGTTCACAAGCCTGCCGATTGAAGCGCTGGATCAGTCCAGAACCCCTCTTGCCGTGGGGCAGCTTCCAGAAGAATGATTTGATCGGGAGGAGCAGAGCCACCAGCATCACTAGAAAGTTAAGAACTCCCAACGGCGATTTGGCACCAATCAACGTCCAACTCGCAGCGATACATGATCGCGGAACACCGGGCTTGGGCTATGCATAGAGATCGATGCCGGCGAAATATTTGCACGCGGCGATGGAGGCACAACCGGGGTGACGACTGAGACGAGAATTGCGGAGCCGCAGGAATTTACCACGGTATCAATGAAGGACGCCGTGTGGCTCGCGGTAGGGTTTGGCCTGCTGAAGTATGTTCTGGCGACTCTGGGCCAGATAACGTTCCAACATGCGGGGTACGGCATTTTTCGTGACGAGCTGTATTTCATCGTGTGCGGCCGGCATCTGGCCTGGGGGTATGTGGATCAGCCGCCCATCATTCCCTTGGTCGCGCGCATTTCGGAGTTGCTGTTCGGCTTGCATTCGCTGGCCATGTTCCGGACCTTTGCCTCGTTGGCGGGTGCCGCGGAAGTTGCGATGACGGGGCTGCTGGCATGGCGGATGGGCGCTTCGCTCTGGGCGCAAGCGCTGGCAATGACGGGGATTCTGCTGGCGCCCATGGCGATGGGCATCTCTTCGACCTTTTCGACGAGCACTTTTGAGCCGGTCTTCTGGATGACGGTGGCGCTGGCGACGATGGAGTTGGCGCGGCTGGCCGATCGCGGCATTCGCAGTGGCCGTACCGTGGCGTTGTGGTGGGTGCTGCTCGGCGTGGCAGCGGGCCTGGGCCTCCAAAACAAGTGGAACGCGGTTTTCTTCCTCACCTGTCTGCTGGCGGCGCTGCTGATGACCAGCCAGAGAAAGTTACTGGCTTCGAAATGGTTCCCGATCGGCTTTGCGCTAATTGTCGTGCTGATTCTGCCCAACTTGCTGTGGGAGATGCACCACCAATGGGCGACGCTTGAGCTGCTGCACAACGATCAGATTAACGGCAAGAACATTCGTCTGGGCCCCATTGCATTTGCGCTGAACCAGATGGTCGTCTTCGGTCCTCTGATGGCGCCGTTGTGGGTGGGAGGCATTCTGTGGCTGCTCTTCAGCCGGTCGGCGCAGGCGTTCCGCTTTCTGGGCGTGACGTATCTGCTGTATCTGCCCCTGATGATGATGCTGCACGCCAAGGACTATTACCTTGCGGCCATTTATCCGCTCTATTTTGCCGCGGGGGCGGCCGCCTGGGATCGTTTCTTCCGCAAGGCCTGGTTGCGGCGCGGGCTGACGCCCGTTTACGTCGCGATGAACGTGCTTCTCATCGCGATTCTGTTGCCAATCATTCTCCCGGTACTGCCCCCGGCAAAAATTCTTGCCTTTCAGCAGCGGCACCATCTGCAACCCCCGAAAACGGAAAGTGAAACCACCGCGCCGCTGCCGCAGTACTTCGCCGACATGCTGGATTGGCGGCAGAAAGCGGACTTGCTGGCCGCTGCCTGGTACTCGCTGCCGCAGGCGGAGCGCGCACAGGCCGTGATCTACACGGGGAACTATGGCGGCGCGAGCGCGGTGAACGTGTACCGGCCGGATGTGCCGGAGGCCATCAGCGGTCATCAGAACTACTTCTTCTGGGGACCACGCACGTATACAGGTAGCGTGATGATCGTGTTTGGCGAAAGCCGCAGGACGCTCGAAACCAACTTCGACTCAGTAGTGGAATTTACGCAGGATGCAAATCCGTATTTGGAGCCGTATGAGCGTGGGCCGGTCTTCATCTGCAGAGGCCTCCATGGAAATCTCCAGGCGCTGTGGCCAAAGATGAAAAACTGGGCGTGAGGCCACGGCGAAAGGGTCCGGCCCGTCTCAACTCACGATTTCAGGCCTTAGCACTCATTGAGTTCGACACGGATGTGTCGTCGGCAATACTGACATTTCGACATAACAGCTTTTTCCAGAACATGTTGACAACGTAAGGGCGTCTATTCGAGCAGTCAACTTCTATTTCCGGGTTGCCGGCAATCGGACATTTCGACCCGATTCCACGAAACTTCCGGATAGCCGGTAATACGTCCGTGATGATCGGGCGCTCACCTTGTGGAGTCACTCCGCATGCACGCAGTCCTCACGACTCCACCAATTGCGGCACGTCCGGGTTCCAGCGCCGCAGCACTGTCTTCCCGAAATACGCACAACCGAATGCCGTTGCCGCACCGCCGAGTTGGATCACATTGTTCTGCCCTACAATGAGGCCGTTTCCCAACGCTGCGAATAATAAGGTGGAATGCGCCACGTAGAGCAGCGCGGTAGCGGACGGGTACACCCACCTGCTCCGTTCCCGCAAGGTGACGCTCGCAATCGCCGTCGTGATGAGGTAACCCGTCAATCCGAAGTAGAGCAGTACTAGAAGCGAGAGCACCGGGATAGACTTGGGTGCGCCACCCACATCACCTGGCAGGAGAAGATGCTCTCGATATTCCGAAAAGAGCACCGTCGCTACCATCACAACGCTGGTGCTGACAGCCTGAACGACGATCTCGACGAGCCATATTGCCAGCCAGTGGACCGCTGTCACGTAATCCAGCCTGCGAATCGATCCCATCAATCCTCTCCGCTTATTGCGAACCCATTCTCCCACAGACGAGAGCGGGCGGGTGGCCCACTTATCTCCTTGCGTTTTACAGTCTTCTGCCGTCCTGACCGTATTGTCGGCAATACTGACATTTCGACCATCGTGATGGAGCGAGACGGCACAGCGGTACCTCTCTTTCAGACTTCCGTAGCAAACCGGAAGAACGAAAAATGTGGCAACCGTTTACCACGATTGCCACACGTTTAACCACAACCTAACCGCAAATTACCACCACTAAACCACAACACGCGAAGTCGCCCGAAGCCCAACCCACGTGTCCCGCACAAACACCACCACATCCCAAATAAGCTTCAGCGTCGCAATCAAAAGAGCAACCCGGAAACCCAGGTAGATCGCCTGGTTAAGCGCAGCCAGAGTCTCATGCGGCAGCGACTTAAACCCTTGCGCAGGAACAAAATAGATCTGCGCTCGCACCATCACCGCAAGAATCCCCAACCCCAGCGCATGAACCACCAGGTCGAGAACCTTCCGCCACGTACCGAACCGCCGGATCCCAATCATTATGGCCTTGAGCACCAGCTGCGCGACCAGCAACCCGATAATCTGCCAGTAAAACGTATGCCACTGCGGCGTAAACCCTATCTGCTGGTTCTTCAGGTAATCGACGCCCGGTCCTAGAATCAGGAACGGCCGCGTAGGAATCGCCAGCAACCAAAGCAACATAACTGCGCTGACGATCAGATCCGCAATGCCACTCGCCAATGAGGGCACCTTGCCACGACTCTTCTCCACACGAGGAAGATCACGCGGATTCCACGGCTGCGCGATGCTCGTACCATTGTGTCTGCAGGCCCACTCGATGCCGACAAAGACCGCTGTCATCACTCCCCAGAACGCGAACAGCGTGCCCGGAAGATGTCCAATGGCCGCGCCAATTACCGCGCCAATATTGACTCTTCCATGGGTCTGAAACACGAGATTCACCACCTGCGCAAAGACGGAGAACAGAATCACCCAAGGTAGGCTCCTGCGCAGCGCAAGCAGGTAGAAGGGGAACACCTCCGGGCCAATCAGCGACTGCTGCGGACGATACCGCGAAGCAACAACGATCGGGCGCCCGTGGTTGCGAATGATCTCGACCAGTTCATCCTCTGTGAGCCGCCGGCCCAGCTGCTCTTCACGGTCTTCAATCATCGCAAGAAGGTTAACCCGAAGCTCGGCCAGTGTGTCGTCTTTGCTGGCGGCAGGAAGGTATTCGCCAATAGCCTGGAGATAGCGGTCAAGGATATCCATAGTCATTACTCCTGATGGCCCGTAAGTTCGGGCTGAGATTCGACGGCGGATGCAGCTTGGGACCCGAGAATGCGGTGCAGCGAGTCGTTGATACCGTTCCATTCCGCCAAGAGTTGATCGAGTATCCGGCGGCCCAGGGGAGAGAGTCGGTAAAAGCGCTTGTTTCGCTTCTCCTCCTCGCGCCATTCACTGGTCAGCAGGCCCTGCGTCTCCAGCCGGCGAAGCAGCGGGTAGAGCGTGCTCTCCTCAATGGCCAGCCCATGGTCAGCCAGAGCCTTGCGCAACGTGTAGCCGTAGTGCTCCTCGCGAAGCTGCGCCAGAACCGCAAGAATGAGGCACCCGCGGCGAAGTTCGAGTCGAAGCGAATCGAACAGTTCGCTCTGAAGAGGATCGGTTTGGAAGATGGTATCCATACTGTGCTTCACATACTGTATGACGCATAGTGTATGTTGTCAAGTATCTATTTGAGATTTATTTTCTCTCCGCCAAAGCAAAAAAATCCTGGCGCGATATCGGGGTTTTTACCTTTATTTTGTTATCGTTATATCGAATTTTCTAGTGACATCTCTACAAAAACTGCGCTTCTGTCTTCAGAGAACCGCTCGGTTTTGTATTCTGCGATCTGAAAACAAAATGACCCACGCTAAACTCCTGCGCCCCTTTTTTGCCTTCCTGTTCGTGCTGATTCGCATATCTGTCCTCGCGCAGGCGACCCCGCCATCGCTGCCCGACCTCCAATCCGCTGGCACTTTCGGAGCGGATCTCTTTCTTCAGTCCGGCACAACCGGTATGGTTCTCGTGGTCGTTCGCGACAACCAGGTCTTTTTCCGGGGATACGGCGAGACCGCGCCTGGCTCCCATCAGCTGCCCACCCAGGACTCTCTGCTGCGGCTCTGCTCACTCACAAAGATCTTTACTACTGACGTCCTCACTAAACTCGTCGCGGACAAGACAGTGCGCCTCAACGATCCTCTCCAGCGCTTCGCTCCACCCCGCGCCGTTGTGCCCAAACGCGGCCAACTCATCACGCTGGCCGATCTCGCAACACACACATCCGGCCTCCCGCGAGAACTGGGCAATGCTCCTCCCAAGACACCGCACTTCACCTTCCCTGACTACCGCACTCGCTGGCGCTGGCTGCCGAATCAGCGTCTCCGCACTACCCCCGGTACTGCCGCCCTGTATTCAAATGTCGCCTTCGACCTGCTCAGCGACGCCCTCCACTCCGCCTCACATAAGCAGTACGCGGCGCTTCTTGCTGAGCGCACTCTCAACCCGCTCCACATGCACAACACGACGTTCTTCCCCAACGCTGCGCAATGCAGCCATCTGCTCATCGGCGCCAACGACGAAGGACCCTGCACCTTCACCGAGGCGACCGCCGGAAGCTCCGGCCTCTATTCCACCGCGACTGATATGGCGATCTGGCTCCAATACCTGCTCGGGACCGGTGGCCCTGGCATCCCCGCACAGAGCCCGGCCGCGCAAGCCGTCTACGTCCTTCCTTCTGATCTGGTTAGCCAGAAGGGGCTCGACCACGCCGGCGACCCAACCGGCATCGGTCTCGGCTGGATTCACCTCCTGTCAGTCGACGATCCCTCGCACATCATTCAAAAGACGGGTGGCGGCGCTGGCTTCGAAACCTATATCGCCATCAACCAGGCTCGCCACACCGCGATCTTCCTCGCTGCAACCGAAGGTCCCGTCGACACTCACCTGAACTTCTTCAATGCCGCGAACGAACTCCTACTTGCTGTGGCCGGTTTGCCACCGCTCCCCACCCCACCACCTAAACCTGCAGTCAAACACACGCACCCACATCGCCGTCGTTAGACCAAGCGAGTTTGCATCCTGCACGTGTCTACCGATAGCAGGTCGTCAGATGCGCATAGGCATCAGGATGTAGCGATACTTGACATCCTCGTTGCCGTCTTCTGGACGCATCTGACCGGCAGACTGAGCATCCTTGAACTCCAGCCTTACTTCGCCGGTGTTGCCGATGGCCTTGAGGAAGTCCAGCAGATACTGGCTGTTGAAGCCAACGACGAGAGGATCGTAGTTGTACGGAGTTTCGATGGAGTCTTCCGACTCACCCGCATCCGTGCTCGAAGAAGAGAGCTTGAGTTCGTTCTGTTCGAGCCTAATCTTGATGGCTCCGCTCCGTTCATCAGCAAACTGTGCGACGCGCTGGATAGAGCCCATGAGGTCCTCGGAACGAACGATAACGAACTTATTGTTATCGCGAGGCAGCACCGCCTCATAGTTGGGGAACTGCCCAGTGAGCTTGCGGCTGGTGAGCACGCGGCCACCAACCCGGAAGAAGAGCGTCTGGTCGTCATCGGCAAAGTCGAGCGTCTCAGCGTCCGTATTGCTGAGCAAACCAGAGAGCTCGCTAAGAGCTTTACGGGGAATCAGCGTCTTCTTCTCGCCGGAGATGCCGTCGAGCGTCTCGCCGAGCTTTTCGATGTGCGCCAGCCGATGACCATCCGTCGCGACCATGGCCATCGACTCCGCCTTCAGCACCAGCAGCGCGCCATTGAGCGTGTAGCGGCTCTCCTCGTTCGAGATGGAGAAGATCGTCTTCGAAACCATGTTCTTTAGCGAGGGCACGGAGATCTTCACGGCGCCGCTGGCAGGGAACTCGGGCACCTGGGGAAAGTTGGCGCGAGCCATACCAACCATCTTGGTGTTGGAGCGGCCGGCGCGGAGCTGTACCCAATGGTTGTCCATCAGCTTGATGGAGATGTCACCTTCGGGCAGCAGCTTGATGTAGTCATAGAGTTTGCGGGCAGGAATCGTGCAGGCTCCGGGCTTCTTGACCTTGGCAGCACAGCTTGTACGAAGGCTTTGGTCGAGGTCAGTTGCGGTAATCGTGAGCTTGTCGTCCGCGGCCTCAAAGAGAAAGTTCGACAGAATCGGGATAGTGGTCTTGCGCTCGACGACGGACTGGGCCGCAGTGAGCTCACGCAGCAACTCCGCACGGGAGACGGTGATCTCGAGGTTGCCGGTGGGGGGTGCGGTCTCGGCCATCTTGGGCTCCTGGGACTCCTGAGTAGCAATCGTCACGGTCGGTCTCTCCGGGTTTTGAATCGTAGCTGCTGGCCAAACTGTACACCGAATGGGGTAGTGGATGCAGCAGGGCAGCCGTCTGCTTGATTCTAGGGGCGAAGGCCACCCGAAGGCGACAGATTTCTTTGTGGAAAGCCGGGACGCTATGTGCGACGCCGGGAATAACTGGGGTGCGGGGCCAGCACGAGTCTGGCACCCAGCGATTACGTGTGTTGCGGTTGAGTACGACTGCCTGCGGCGCGAGTGCTTCTAAGAATTAAGACTTTAAAGAAGATAGATACCAGTAGCCTTAACCGTTGTCGCTTGAAAAGTGGATAACTATCCCATCTGCTTATACGTCATGGAGTTGGAGTACGATCCAGTTTTAGAAAACTAGACAAGGGAAGACGCAAAGGTAGGAAGAGTAGCCGAAGATCCCGTTACCCTGTACCGGCTTATCCCAGTTCTCCACAATGCCGAGTGACAGCCTTTGAGAAGACACCCACCGATTCGTGGGAATGTTGATCAAATGAAATGGAATCATTCATTTAGCTAAACCTTTAATTTCACAGGCTCATCGAAACGCAGAGGATAATGTGTCCGAATTACCAAAGGAGACGTTGCCATGAAGATCGCCATCTTCGGTGCCAGTGGAGCGACGGGTCAGCTACTGACGGAGCGTTGCCTGGGTGCGGGTTACAGCGTCACGGCACTCCTGCGAAGGCCGGATAACTTCGCGCAGCGTGACCGGATACGCGTGGTGCAGGGAAGCGCGTTTGATGCCGCGGCTGTTCGAGAGACCGTCGAAGGATCGAATGTTGTGTTGTCAGTGCTAGGAGCTCGCTCACTCAAAAAAGAGGATGTGCTGGAGCAGGCCGTACCCCTGATCGTCGCCGCGATGAAGCAGACTGGAGTGCGGCGGATTATCGCGCTGGGCTCGGCAGGGGCACTCCCCGATTCACTGAAGAAACAGCCAACGTGGCGCAGGTGGATCGTCGAAAATATCGTGTACAAGACCATGCTGAAATGGCCAGTGGCATCGCAGATATCCCAATATGCAACGCTCTCTTCGAGCGGCCTCGACTGGACCATGGTGATGCCCCCCATGCTCACCAACACGCCGGGACGCGGTGTATACCGGATCGACGGCGAGGCGCTACCTCGCAATGGAAGCAAAATCTCACGGGAGGACGTAGCAGACTTCATGATGAGCCAGATCGACTCACGAGAGTGGGTCGGCAAGGGCGTGTATATCTCGTACTAGTCCTTGATTCAGGCGTTAGGGCGTGGACCTCGCCGCTACCCGTGCATTCACCTCACGCTCCACGCGATCGAGATCCTGAGCCACCAGGTTCCCTCGTTCGACTTTCAGTTCGCCGCCCACATAGACGCGCTCAAGGTCTGGCTGACTGGTGACAAAGACCAGCGTTGCATACGGATCGAAGACATGCCCGTAGTCGCTAGGGTCGATCACGAGAAAGTCGGCGAACTTGCCCTTCTCGAGGCTGCCCAGGCGATCAGCGACCCCCAACACATCGGCACTGCCCATCGTGTGCAGCTTCAAGACGTCATAGGGACTCATCACGCCGGCATTCTCGTACTTGTCTCGGATCGCGTAGAGCCCGGTTCGCAGGTTCTCGAACGGATCGGCCAGATCCGCGCTCGCCTCGCCATCGACGCCCATTCCGACCCTAACCCCGGCCTTCAAGTAAGCAGGAATATCCGCCACACCCGAAGCCAGCCTGCCATTCGAGAGCGGGTTCCAACTCATCGCTGCACCTGCCTTGGCCGTTGCAGCAATGATTATCGGGTCAGTGTGGATGAAGTGTCCGAAGATCATCCTGTTGGTCACCAGGCCAGCATCGGTGAACGCCTGGAAGAGTTTGCGGTCCTCCACCTGTGTCTCCGGCTGCTCAAGATAGTGGCTCTGATTGCCCAGATCGAACTCCTTCATCAGCGCGGCCTCCATCAAGGCCTGCGTCCCGGCCTGTTTTGGCGTGTCGGTAAAGGCCGTGCCGCCGTTGATCATCACCGAGAGCAGCTTGCCTCTCGTCTGCGGATCCTTGCTGGCTTGTTGGACCGCCACCCAGTCGAGAAAGGTCTTGAGCCGTTTACGAGCATCCTCCAGCCCATAGGTTGCGGTCGCCCTTCCGGGCTCCAATCCAAAGACGAACCGGAAGCCAGAGTCCATCTGGCCGCGATACTCCTGTTCGGCGAACTCGACCGCCTGCTCCGGCGTGTGGCCACCGTAGTTGAAGCTGTAGGCCGAAGTCACGCCATGCCGCAGGTGGTCAAGCGAGCCCTCAAGCGTAAACCAGTAGAGGTCCTCTGCGGTCGCCTTGGTCGCTGCCTTGCCATACAGCTCGTCGATCCATCCCAGCAGCGTCTTATCCGCCGCGAGGCCGCGATAGGCCGACTGCCACAGATGGCTATGCGCCGAGATGAAGCCTGGAATCACCCAGTGCCCCTTCGCGTCCCACACCGTCGCGGCCTTCAGCGAGGCAGGAGGTTCACCCTTACCCACGGCAAGAATTCTGCCATCGGCCCCCACGGCAAGGAACCCAGTAAAAGGTTCTCGCTCCGACGAGGCCATCGAAAAGATATAAGCGTTCCGTACCACAAGCTTCGCCGGGATCTGCGCAGCCGCTCGCAGCGACGTCAGGATCCCCAGCAGGCACACAACAAACATCCAGACCAGACGCGAAAGGAAGTTCATACCCTTTCTTATCTCGTCCCCGATGCGAAGACAAGAAGATTATGCCCGGAATAGCGATGCCGCCCTTCGTCCATTGCCTCCATGCACGCGTTACAGTATTCCAGTTAGCATAGGAGCTCTATGAGACAAGCCATCCTCGTCCTCACACTTGCCTGTACTGCGGCGATAGCGCAGCAGCCCTCTCCCGCTCCGGCACCGGCACCCAAGCCGCTCGTCGGCTCCATCGCGGCACACCCTGAGTGGCCCCAGGCTAAGCCGGAGGATGTGAAGTCGGTCGACGCCATCCTTGCTGCGCTCTACGACGTCATCTCCGGACCGAAGGGCAAGGCACGCGACTGGGACCGCATGCGTTCGCTCTTCATCCCCGATGCCCGTTTGATTCCGTCACGCATCAACAAGGACACCCAACGCGTGGACGCCATCGTGCTGTCAGTCGACGGCTACATCGCGCGCAGCAGTACAACCATGACGACGAACGGCTTCTTCGAACACTCCATCCACAACGAGGTCGAGCAGTTCGGCAACATAGCCCACGTCTGGAGCACCTATGAGTCTCGGCACAATGCCGACGACGCAACGCCATTCGCCCGCGGCATCAACAGCATCCAGCTGCTCAAGGACGGTGACCGCTACTGGATCGTCAACGTCTTCTGGGACAGCGAGCGGCCGGATTCGCCCATCCCTGCGAAGTATCTTGGGAAGTAATTCGCGCCCCTCGTTAGCGCAGCTCACGGAAGAACGCCCGGACGTCTTCCGCGAGTAGTTGTGGCTGCTCCATCGCCGCGAAGTGCCCTCCCTTGGGCATCGTCGTCCAGCGCGCGATGTTCAGGCTTCGTTCCGCAAGCTCACGCGGCGGTAGGGGAATCTCACCGGGGAACGCGGCGAAGCCAACCGGAGGTTTAATCCGATTGGCATGCGAGAGATTGAGCGGTTGCTGGCGCGTCTCATAGTACAACCGCGCCGAAGAAGAGATTGTCTCCGTTACCCAATAGATCATCACATTGGTCAGGAGCTCATCGCGGGTAAAGACGCTCTCGACATCGCCTTGGCAGTCGCTCCATGTTTGGAACTTCTCAACGATCCAGGCCAGCAGCCCTACCGGAGAATCGTTCAGCGCATAACTCAGCGTCTGTGGCTTGGTTCCTTGTTGATGGCTATATCCGCCCTCGGCGTCCCACCAGTCGCGGAGCTCTTCGAAATAGGCTCTAGCCATCTCATCTTGCGGCGGCTGATTCAGTGCGCCTCCGAAGAGAAAGCGTCCCGCGATGTAGTTGAGATGGATGCCAATCATGCGATCGGCATGGTCGAGTCCAAGCGCGATCGAGACCGTCGATCCCCAGTCGCCTCCCTGGGCCGCGAATCGCTCATAGCCGAGCTCACGCATCAGCCGCACCCAGAGTGTAGCGATCTTCCGTGGGTCCATTCCGCGCTCGCGTGGGCGATCGGAGAAGCCATAACCCGGCAACGAGGGAACGATCACATCAAACGCATCTTCTGCTCTGCCACCGTGCGATGCGGGGTCCGTCAGCAGTGGAATGAGTTTCACCATCTCAACAAAGCTTCCCGGCCAACCGTGCGTAAGGATGAGCGGCAATGGAGCCGGTCCTTTTCCGCGCGCATGCACGAAGTGGATGTGAAGGCCGTCCAGCGCGATACGATACTGCGGCAGTTGATTCAAGGCTGCCTCTTCGCGCCGCCAGTCGTAGCCATGCCGCCAGTACTCGGTAAGCGAGCGTAGGTAAGCGAGGTTAGAACCTAATTCCCAACCTGTGTCTTCAAGCTCGTCCGGCCAGCGCGTCGCATCGAGCCGCTGCTCCAGATCTCGAAGTACTGCGTCTGGAATATGGATTGAAAATCTCTCCGCAGCCATCTCAACCTCCACAAATCCGCTTACGAAGAGATGCTGCCGCCGTTACGCACGACGCAGAGTTTCCAGCAAAAAGCCCCGCCGTTTGGCGAGGCCTGCTGATTCCCTGACTTGCTGACTCACTTCCTTAGCTCAGTGTCTCCATCAGCTTGTTGATGGTACGGTTGAGATCCTTATCCGTCCGCCGCTGCTCATCGATCTTCGCAATCGAATGCATGACAGTGGTGTGGTGCTTGCCGCCGAACTGCCGACCAATCTCCGGCAGTGATGCCTCGGTAAGCTGCTTAGCCAGGTACATCGCAATCTGGCGCGGCACTACGATCTGGCGCGAGTTATTTTTCTGCTTCAACTCCGCCACGCGCATACCGAACTGCTCGGCCACGGTGCGCTGGATCGTCTCGATCGTAATCTTCCGCACCTGCGTGTCGATGAACTGCTTGAGGCATTGCTGCGTGACCGCCAACGTGATCTCGACGCCATGCATCGAGCACCAGGCGATCAACCGCACCAGCGCACCCTCAAGCTCACGCACATTGGTCCGCACGTTCGATGCGATAAACAGCGCCACATCGGTCGGCAGCGACGTCTGCTCGCTCTCAGCCTTCTTCTGCAGAATCGCAACCTTGGTCTCGAGATCAGGCGGTTGAATGTCCGCGATCAGTCCCCACTCGAAGCGCGAGCGCAGGCGGTCTTCAAAATCAGCAAGTTCTTTCGGCGGCCGGTCGCTGGCGATCACGATCTGCTTCATGCTCTCGTGCAGCGCGTTGAAGGTATGGAAGAACTCCTCCTGCGTCCGCTCCTTGCCCGCGAGGAACTGGATGTCGTCGATCAACAGCACGTCCACGTTGCGGAACTTGTCGCGGAAGCTCGTCATCTTGTCATAGCGGACCGAGTTGATCATCTCATTGGTGAACTTCTCGCCCGAGACATAGCAGATCGACGCGTGCGGCTGCCTGCGCTTCACGTCGTGACCAATGGCATGCATCAGGTGGGTCTTGCCCATGCCGACGCCGCCGTAGAGGAAGAGCGGGTTGTAAGCCTTCGAAGGCCGTTCCGCAACAGCCTGCGCCGCGGCCATGGCGAACTGATTGCCACTGCCGATCACGAACGCATCGAACTGATAGCGCGGGTTGAGCTGCGACGCGGCATTCCAGTCGAAGCGAGACTGCTCAGGAGCAGGCCCTGTCGGAGCACCTGTGTTGAGGCTGCCCATGCGACTCTGTCGCGGCGCGTTCTGGCTGTGGCTCGGCACCGGAGCAAAGCCGCCGTCCTCGCGAACCTTCGGCGCGCGCGGATCCTGCTCAGGAGTGGTAAACGTCACCGACTCAACGTCGAGGCCGAGATTGTCGATCGCTTCCTGAATCAAATCGGCGTATCGATCGCCTACATGCTGGAAGTCGACGGAGGGTATCCGCACGAAGAGCTTCTTTCCCTCAAGGTGGGAGAATCGCGTTGGCTTCAACCAGGTCTCGTACGACTGCCGATTGATCTTCTTCTCGAGAGCCGCCAGGATGCGAACCCAGTAATTCAACACGGCCGTTGCCGTCGGAACGAATGACATTCTTTATCTTTCCTTGTCTTTTTCCCTGTTCCAACCCAGATGATCCGCACTTTCGAACACAGTTGCGCAAAATAAAAAATCTGCAATGGCAAACAGAATTCCTCGCCCGCCGGAGCAGGCTATCGAGACGAAATCTGTGTTGCCAGAATTCCCTCCGCTAGGCAGCTATTACGTGCGGGGCAGAGAGGAGTAATTCAACATAAGTCAGAGTGCGGAACAGCTGGACCTGCAGAAAAACGTCTTACTAAACGGGTTCGATGGTAGCACGGAAAACAGCACGTTTTTCAAGCCATTGTTTCAAAAAAATTAAGTTGCACCATTCACGGTGAAGAACGCAAAACCAAGCGCTCATGCGCGAAAAAAATCATTCGAACATCGACACAAACATCTATGCCGATGCGTTCTCTTGTGGTATCGGAGGCGAGAAGCGGAAGGCCATCGCGATTCTGTTCCAGGCATTGATGGAAACGACAGCGGCAGTCAGAAACACCAGTTCGCTCTCGCCGAACTCTTTGTGCACCGCCGAAAAATCTTCATCTGCAACCCCTGATGGAGTTACGTGAGTTAGCGCTTCGGTCCATGCCAGCGCCGCCATCTCCCGCGCGTTGAAGATGCCCGCATCCCGCCACACCGCTACCAGATCAAGTTTTGTTTGCGGCACACCAAACTTGCGCGCGAGGTTGAGATGAAACTGCACACAGAAGGTACAGCCGTTGATCTGCGATGCTCGAATCTTGATCAGCTCAGTTAGCGCTTTATCAAACCCCGAATCACCCACGGCCTTGCTCAATGCCGTCAGTGCCGCTCTTGCCTCCGGCGCAATCTGTTCAAACTCCGCAAACTCGATCCGCACATCCGTTGCCATTACTTCTCCTTTGGTCCTAACACTAGATTCCCGAGCACACCGGAACGATGCAGTCTGCAATTTGGAAGTGTCCTGTTTTCACTCCGCCACAATGTTCTAGCATTGGTTCTCGTTCGACGCTCCGCCCTTGATCACTTTTGTCTTGACCGAGAAACGAAGGTCGATCTACAACCGCATCCATGCGAAACGTTGTCCTTGGTCTCGGCATCAGCCTGGACGGATACATCGCCCGTCCCAACGGCGCAGTCGACTTCCTTATCAAGCCTAAGGACTATTCCATGGCCCCCTTCTTCGCCCCCGTCGACACCTACGTCTTAGGCCGCAAGACTCTGGACGCCGCCCTCAAGATGACAGGAGGCTCTCTCAGCGCCTTCACGATGCCGACCTATGTCTTCTCTCATTCCCAACCGGCTGGCGAACGCGACGGCCTCGTATTCGTCCACGAATCACCCTCCAGCTTCATTCAGCAACTCCGCAAACGCCCCGGCAAAGACATCTGGCTGATGGGAGGCGGCGAGTTGGCCCGCGAGTTCCTCAAAGCAGATCTGGTCGACCGACTCTACCTCGGCATCATTCCCGTCCTGCTCGGCGAAGGCATCCCTCTCTTTCCAAGTGGCTTCCCCCAGCGCGACTTCAAGTTGCTCGAAAACAAGACCTACTCCAAAGGCCTGATCGCTCTCACGTACGAGCGCTCCCGCGCAAAACCCAAGCGAAAGTCCTGATGACGAAGAGGCTTGGACCCCTGTGAAAATCCCGTCCAATCAGGTATACTCAGAGATTGTTGCAACAAGCCTAAAGATTCAGCAGGAGTTCGATCCTGCGCAGGAGTTTGTCCGATGCCGAAGCGTACCTTTCAACCGAACCGCCGCCACCGCGCCAAGACCCACGGCTTCCTTAGCCGCATGAAGACCAAGGCCGGTGCCGCTGTGCTCAACCGCCGTCGCGCCAAGGGCCGTCACAAGATCGCCGTCAGCGCCGGATTCCGCGACTAGTCTCCTCACTGCGTCTCTTTCTCCGTAACCTTCGGTAAATAGACAGTGTTGCAGCAAGAACCCATCTCGTTGGAACTCGCGTGTGCAGCTCTCTCAGAGCTTTGGTCGCCGCGAGTCGTGGGTCAGGTCAACGATCAGTACATTAAAGTAGCGAAGATCCAGGGAGAGTTCCCCTGGCACCAGCATGACCAGGAGGACGAGATGTTCTTCGTTCTCCGTGGCCAGCTCCGCATCGGACGCTCCGATGCAGACGGCGGCCCCGTGTCTGTGCGCCCCGGCGAGTTCTTCGTAGTGCCGCGCGGCGTCCGTCACAACACGTCAGCAACCGAAGAAACCTGGATCGCCCTGATCGAAACCATCAGCACGCTCCACACTGGCACCGAACAGACCCCGTTCACCCGCTCCATCGAAGAACAACTCGCTCCCACCAGCTAAATCGTTATGTTCCAACATCTCGCCGTAGAGCGTCATTTAGGCGCTATTGCGGATGCCATGCATGGGCAACCTGTCTCTCGAAAGGGTCAATCCAACATACTGTCAGCTCGGTTGAACGTCGACGTAACCGCCCTGCTGGCAGGAGATGAATCATGGAGAAACAGAATCAGCAAAACCAACCGAATCAACAGGCAGGCAAGCCCTCGCAAGGTAACCCGTTGTCCGGCAAGCCCGCGCAGCCGTCACATCAGAGCGGAAGCCAGCAGGGTAGCCAGCAGACTGGCACTGGCACGAATAAAAAATAGCGATAGATAGAGCGACTTAGCCTGGTTCTTCTCGAAGGCCCGCTGATGTATATGGCGGGCCTTCCCGTGTCCGGGCTCTAGCGTCGTCTAAAGTTACCCTGCAACCCAGCCGATGAAAGCATCGATGGACCGCCCAGACGAAGCCCGCAAGTCGCCGCGTCACCCGTGCTACGGCCCCATCGACTTCCGCGTCGACGACTGGCACATCACAGGCAAAGTCATCAACCTGTGCCTCGACGGCTGCCTCATCCGGCCACGACAGCGTCCCGTGTGCAGCATCGGCGATAACCTCGATCTCCGCTTCGAGGTGAACGGCCTCACCTTTCGCGCGCATTGCATCGTGCGCTGGGTAGGTGCGGATCACATGGTTGGCGTCGAGATCCTGTTACTCAGCGAACGCGGCCGCAGACAGTTGAGCGAACTGATCGATCAGCTTGCCTCGTTGCGGAAGCCGTCTACGTTACAGCGATAATCTCTCAACGAAACAGGTAAACTGGAAGTTCGCAGGAACTCCTATGATGGCGCTCACCTTCCGCCTCCGCAAACACTCCGACTATCAGCGCGTCTACAAGGCCAGCCGCAAGCAGTTTGCGAAGCAGATGACCTACTTCTTCACCCTGCGCCCGCAACTCGGCCCCGACGGCACGCCGTTACGCGATGCAGAAGAGTCGACCCCTCGCGTCGGCCTCACAGTAGGCAAAGTGATGGGCAAGGCCGTCGACCGCAACCGCATCAAGCGCCGCATGCGCGAGGCCGTCCGCAAAAACATCGCTTCCCTCAGCCTCCCCGTCGACGTCGTGCTGCATCCGCGCCGCAGCGTCATCGATCTCGACTTCACCGTGCTGGACCGCGAAGTGGCCCAGGTCTTCCGGATGATCCAGAAGGCAGCCGAAAAACAGCAGGAAAAACAACAGGACAAGCAGCAAAACGCTCCCCCTCCGGCGTCATGACCGACTCCCAGCCCACGCTCGCCGCCCGTATCGCCTTTCGTATCTATAAGTCTGTTCTCTCTCCGGTATTGCACGCCTTCAGCCCATCGCAGTGCCTCTATCTGCCGACCTGCTCGGAGTACGCCTACGTAGCGCTCGTTCGTTTTGGCCCCATTCGCGGCTCGTGGATGGCTCTGCGCCGGGTCGCCCGCTGTCATCCATTCGCTAAAGGGGGCTTCGATCCTGTCCCCGACCGAAACTCCGGTGCACCCCCATCCGTCTCCATTCATTCAGACCGTTTACCATAGAGAGTGCGCCTGCATTCTTGCGGCACAGCCTCGGTTTCACAAAGAATAGGAAGTTTCACTTGGCAGAGTTTAAGAACCCCAATCAGCAGGGCGGCGGGCAGGACAGCCGGTCCTTCCTCGTCATGGTCGTCGTCATGGTCGCCGTCTTCTTCGGCCTTCAGTTCTTCCGCTCGAAGAACCCCCAGACCGTGACGCCCTCGGCACCTGCGACGACACAAAGCGCGCCCGCCCCGACTGCAACTCAGCCCGGAGCAGTTGCACCAGCCGGAGCAGCAGCCACACCAACTCCGTCCGCTACGCCTGCCGTCAAAGCCACGGCTGAAGAGACCACCACCGTCGAAAACGAGCTCTACCGCATCACCTTCACCAACCGCGGCGGCCGTGTCGCGACATGGATCCTAAAGCAGTTCCGCGACAGCGACGGCCACCCGCTCGACCTGGTCCACCATCAGGCTGCGGAGCCCTTCGGCCACCCGCTCTCGCTCTACACGTACGAGCCCGCCCTCACCACGGCGGTCAACGACGCAATGTACGTCCCTTCTGCGACTGGCAACCTCGCCGCGCCCGCGACCCTGACCTTCAAATACTCCGAAGGCAACCTCGAAGTCATCAAGACCTTCTCCTTCGACGAGACCTACCTCCTGCACGCCGACGTTCAGGTCCTTCGTAACGGCACACCTGTTCGTGCGCTTATAAGCTGGCCTGGTGGCTTCGGCGATCAGGACAACGCACAAGCCTACGCAAGCGCTCAGCTCGACTTCTCCCGTGACGGCAGCTCAACCCATCTGGCCCCCAAGAAGGTCTCAGGTGGCGATACCCTCAACGGCCCATTCGACTGGGCGGGCGTCAGCAGCAACTACTTCGCCGCGATCTTTCTGCCCGACGCACCTGCGACATCGACCGTCGCTACCTTTCACAACCAGCTCGACGTAGCCAAGACCATCCGCCGCACCGGCCTGGGCAGCGGCTCGCCAGCCAAGGGATCCATCGAGGTTTCGATCCTCGGCGCCGCGCTCGGTGACGTCAACGGCCACACCCAGACCCGCGTTTACGTTGGCCCCAAGGCCGTCAACGTTCTCCGGAACATCCGCGCCACCGGCAGCAACGTCACGCTGGAGCCGCTACTCGACTTCGGCTTCTGGGGTCCGATCGGCAAGTACCTCTTCCTCGCGCTACAGTTCATCCACACCCACATCACGTCGAACTGGGGATGGGCGATCGTCATCCTCACCCTCATCGTCAACACGCTCATCCTGCCCCTCCGCATCAAGACCATGCAGAGCGGCCTGAAGATGCAGCGCATCCAGCCTCAGATGGATGCCATCAAGGAGAAGTACAAGAAGTACAAGGCCACCGACCCCAAACGCAACGAGATGAACATGGAGATCATGAAGCTCCAGAAGGACAACGGCGTCAACATGTTTGGCGGCTGCATCCCGACTCTCGTGCAACTCCCGCTGCTGTTCGCCTTCTTCAGCATGCTCCCCCGCGTCGTCGAGCTGCGTCACGCGCACTGGCTCTGGGTCCCCGACCTGACCTCTCCCGACCCCTTGCACATCCTGCCCATTCTCATGGTGCTCAGCTCCTTCCTGATGCAGTACTACACGCCGTCGCCGGGTGTGGATCCGCAGCAGCAGAAGATGATGGCCTTCACCATGCCCGCCGTCACCGGCTACTTCGTCTGGAACTACGGCGCCGGACTCGGACTCTACTGGGCCGTCGGCAACCTCTTCGGCATCGCGCAACAGATGGTGATGAACCGCACCTCGCTCGGCCGGGAGATGCGCGAGATCGCCGCCAAACGCGCCCGTCGCAAGGCCGGCGCACCAGCTACACTGCAAGGCAAGCGCTGACGTATCATGGAGATAGAATCAACAAACAAACTGTTTACAGATAGAAACGCAAACAATGGAAGAGCCCGAATCCAAATCAAAAAAAATCGCTGACTTCCTTCAGACCGTCATCACTACTGGCGGTCTGAAGCTGAAGTACAGCATCCTTGCCAGCGACAACCAGACGCAATCGAGCGACCCCACCGCCCATACCCCCGAGATCCGCGTCGAATTCAGCGGCCCGGACACCTCCCTCCTGCTGGCCCGTAACGGCGAACTCCTCCTTTCCCTTGAGCACGTCGCCGCCAAGATCCTCCGCTTCGAGCACGAGGAGCACGACCGCATCTCCTTCGACGCCGACAATTTCAAAGTCCTCCGTCAGCGCGAGCTGCAACTAGCCGCCGAAGTCGCGATCGAGAAGGTGCGTCACACCGGCCAGCCCTTCGCCTTCGCACCCATGACCTCGCGCGAGCGCCGTCTCCTGCATCTCGCACTCTCCACGTCGGGACTGCCGACTGCGTCATCCGGTGTAGGCCCACGCCGCTTCGTCGTCCTCTATCCCGAAGGCCAGAAGCCGGTCGAAGATCCTGCACCGTCCACACCAGACCGCGTGCGCGCCATCCGAAACACCTTCCGCCGCCGCTAACGACGCACCCAAAAGAAAAGGCCAACTCAACCGAGCTGGCCTTTTCTTTTGCAGTTATAGAGGGGAACGGAATCTAGCTCGCCACTCTGCGCCGCACCATACCCGCGGCTCCTGCTATTCCTGTCAGAACCAGTAAAACGCTACCCGGCTCCGGCACAGTCGATACCGGTGGCGGTGGAGGATCGTCCGGCGTGCCACCGGTAGGCGGTGTGTTTGGAATATGTGGAGCAGGGCCGTTTGGGTAGCTACCGCCCCCAAATCCTCCAAAACCACCATATCCTGGCCCGCCCTCATTCGGTAGGTAGCCACCCATCGGTGGCAGGAGAGGCAATTCGTTGGCGGCGATCAATGGACCGTCACCATCATCAACATCCTGTGCAATGTACGGTCGCGCCGGAGAAAACGGCGGCAGATCCTCGCCCTTCAGCAGCTCGGGCGGAGTCGAACCTTCTGGCAGCTCATCGCCGCAAGCCAGATTGAAGGACCGGAGCATCTCTTCGCGAGTCTTCGGCCGCCGATGGACCTTTGCACGCAATACCCTGGGCTTGTTTTTGGGCTTAGGCTTCAGTGCTGCCAGCTTGCGATGGACATAGCGGCGCACGCGGTGATCGGCTGCACGAAGTTTATGAACAGCTTTGCTCTGCGCCAACGCGTGTTTGTACTGGACGAACCAGCGCTCACACTCTGTGGAGGCGTGGACACCCGTGGCGGCAGAAGCAACGACCAGAAAGACAACCAGAGAAAGCAGAAAGCGACGCATAATTGACAGGGCCCAAAGTAAAGATTCACTTCGTAACTGTCTGGTAAACAAGCAATCGCGTCGCCAAACAAAAATGCACCGAATCGTATGCAAATTGCAGACACAAGAGCAAACAATTCCTTCACTTAGGCGAAGTAGTTACCCTTTGATGTGCAAGAAAGTGCGACTTAATTTCCACTTTTGACCCGCCCACCCCACTTTGGCCTTGAGATTCCACCATTTGCATCTCAGGATGTTCTTCCAAAAACCGCTTCCACCCGTCCGACTCAGCCGTTTCCTTCAGGATCTCACTTCGCCACTTCAACAACGTGGTCATCTGGCGCCTCAGCATAATCGTCTCCATCAACCTGCCCAAGGGGCCCAGGCGAAGAGAAAACCGCACCTCATCCTTAACCCGCGTCCCGTCGTCCATCGCCGCAAAGTGCCTATCATGTTCGTAGTATTGGAAGGCGCCATCGACCATGGTCTCGCGAACATAATGAAACGGCCGCAACACCTCGATCCGACTGGTATGGATTCGTCCAAGCCCGAACATCCCCCCCTGCCATGTCACGGTGTCCCCCTGCCCCAGAGACCCGCTCTTCACGCCGGCAATCGCCTTTATATTCTTTGATTTAGAGGACGCCAACAGAAAGTCCACACTGGTCGCGAGCCGGAAGCATCGCTCTACCGGTGCATTAACCCACGTGACCGTTCGAATCATCACCATAGACCTAGGCAAGTTGCGTACAACGTTACGCCAACAGGAGAATCTTTCCAATTCCGCCTTTTTCGGCTGCCGTTTGTGCCTGCCCGGCTTCCTCCAGCGGAACCATGCGGTCGATCGGAATCACAAACCTTCCGGCGGCAATATCCTCCGCCAGACTCTTCAACGCTGCCGTGTCCGGATGCATCACAACGGATTCAACCCTAATGGTTGGATGCAGTTTCGCGTTAGCGGGACTTCCCACGACCGACGCAAACACTCCGCCCGGCTTGACCTTTCCCAGCAACTTCTCCGCTGTCGGACCGCCCACCGTATCGGCAACCGCGTCAATAAACCCGAGCTTTTCCATCGCGGCCGCGTCGTCCAACGCAAGAACCTGATCGGCCCCAAGTTCAGCCGCCGCATTGATCTGCGATCCCCTTACCCCGGCGATCACGACGGCCCCAGCCTTCTTCGCCGTCCAGACTGCAGACCGCCCCACGCTCCCCAACGCACCCGTCACCAGAACCGTCTGTCCCTTCTGAATGCCGGTTCCACGCGTAACCAACTGCTCGCCCGTCATCGTCACCACAGGCAACGCCGCAGCTTCTACCGTGTCCAACCCCTCAGGAATCTTGATCATAGCGTCCGCATTCGCCGCCACCAGCTCCGCATCCGACGAGTCTGCTACTCCCATCACCCTGTCGCCCGCTGCAAAGCCCGTCACGCCCGAGCCAACCTCCCGCACCAGTCCCGAGAAGTCATTTCCCAGGATCGCCGGAAACGTCAGCGGCATAAAAGCCTTCATCGCCCCGCTTCGCAGCTTGAAGTCGATCGGATTCACGCTGGTCGAGGTCACCCGCACAAGCACCTGACCAGCCCCGGCCACAGGGTCTGCAACGTCCTCATACGACAGCTTCTCCGGCCCACCGTACTCATGCAGAACGATCGCCTTCATCACACCACCTCAGCCCATCAGATGCTCTCCCCCGCCTCGTCGCCACATTCATTCGACTGGGGACTGAAGGATACCACTTGGCCCGATGCCTTCCGACTCCGCGGTTTCAGTCAGATAGTCTCGCCACTGTTCCCCCTCCGCCACATGCTTGAGCACCGTCAGCCGTTGCCGCAGCAACTTCACAACGTAAGGCACGACCAGATGACGTCCCACCATACGCCCCACCACACCAAGCGGCAACGAGAATCGCAGCCGATCGATCAGCAGCGTCTGCCCATCAATCTCAAGGAACTGATGGTCATGCTGAAACCGCTTGAAACGCCCACGCACCATCGTGTCCTGAAAGAACTCTGGCCGCTCATATTTTGTGATCAGACTCTCGTGCAGTTGCGGTAGCCCAAAGATCCATCCTCGCCACACAATCCTGTCGCCCCCCACGACCTGACCGGCAGTCTTGCCCGCCACCGGCCGCATCTCGAGCGTCCGCTGCACCAGTCCAAGATCGGTCGACAACAGAAAGCACCTGTCAATCGGTGCCCTGATATGAACGCTGTCGCTGACCGTAAACATGCCTTACCTCTGTCTGCGTGAGAGACACAGGGACACACAGAACCCTCCGAGCTCATCCCTGCATCTGTGCCAAAAGTGGTGTCGCACCACTCTACACAACCAGCCTTGTATCAGACAGTGCTTTCGCAAGCACTCCAACAAAAGCCGTAGGCAACTAGGCGGGCCGGTGCTGCATGCCCGATACAACCGTTAACTGTTACCTTACGAATCGCTGCCGCTAAGGTTCTACTCCTTGAGGTACTGCCGCCAGCGATTCGATTCGGCAACCTGCTTAATCATCGCGTTTCGCTCGGCGAGAAATGCATATAGATAGCCTCGCAGCACCAGTCGCTCGGCAGCTTGGCCTACCCATCCAAATGGGGACGCAAACTCCAGCACGTCGCGCATCGCTGTCTCGCCATTTGCTTCATGGAAGTGATGTTCGTGCCGGAAGCTTTTGAACATCCCCTTGGTCATCTCATCGCAAAAGAACGTAGGTGGTTCGTAGCACACAATCTTGCTGGCATGCCGCAAACGAAGGCCAAAGTGCCGGCCCTCCCATGTCACAGACTCGCCCAGCCTAATCTGTCCCTGCGTCACTCCCGCGATCGCCCGTTCTCTCGTCTGCGCAGTAGTGTCCATGTGCAAGTCCATATCGAGCGAAAGAAGGAAACACCGCATTGCAGGCGCAGCGATCCGCGTCTCAAGCCGGATTGTCTGCATCCTTTACAGCACCGCACTCTTCGAGGCCAGCAGTCCATTCGCCCGCACAATAAAGTCGACGAGCGCCACACTCCCCTCATCACCCTTGCCACGAGTCCGCACGCTCACAGCCTCGCTGGCCGCCTCCTTATCCCCCATCACCAGGACAAACGGCACCTTCTGCAGCGTGAACTCACGAATCTTCGCATTCATCTTTTCATTGCGAGCATCCAGTTCCACACGCAGCCCCGAAGCCTCGAGCTTCGCCTTGACCGCCGCTGCATACTCAAGATGCTTCTCGCTGATCGGCACCAGCCCAACCTGCACCGGAGCCAGCCACATCGGAAACGCCCCGGCGTAGTGCTCGATCAGCACGCCAAAGAAGCGCTCCACCGAGCCAAACAGCGCGCGATGCACCATCACCGGCCTGTGCAGCTCACCATCCTCGCCCTTGTACTCCAGCTCAAACCGCTGCGGCAGATTGAAGTCGAACTGCACCGTCGAAAGCTGCCACAGCCGTCCCAGCACATCGACCAGCTTAATGTCGATCTTCGGCCCGTAGAACGCGCCTTCTCCCGGAATGCTCTTGAACGGTACTCCGCGCTTCGTCAGCACATCCTTCAGGGCGGCCTCGGCGCTATTCCAGTCGGACTCTTTCCCGACATAGTCGCCCGCTTTATTCGGGTCATGCATGGAGAGCTCGACGCGATACTCATTGAAGCCAAAAGTCTTCAGCACGGCCTCGGCAAAATCCAGGCAGTCTTCAATCTCCCCCTCAATCTGCCCAGGCGTGCAGAAGATATGCGCATCATCCTGCGTAAACCCACGCACGCGCAGCAACCCATGCATCGTCCCCGAACGCTCGTACCGATAAACGTTCCCCAGCTCCGCATACCGCACCGGCAAATCGCGATAGCTCTTTGGCGAGTTCTTATAGATCAGAATATGCCCGGGGCAATTCATCGGCTTCAGCCTGTACTCCGCGTCGTCCAACTCCATCGGCGGATACATGTTCTGCGAATAGAAGCCCTCATGCCCCGAGATCTTCCAAAGATCCCGACGCATAATATGCGGCGTATACACCATCTCGTAACCGCGACGGATACATTCGTCACGCATCCAGTCTTCCATCGTCTTGCGAATCAGCCCACCCTTCGGATGCCAGAAGATCAGCCCCGCACCCGCGACCTCCTGAATAGAAAACAGGTCAAGCTGTTTGCCCAGCACACGATGATCGCGCGCCTTGATCTCCTCCAGCCGCTTGAAGTGGGCATCCAGATCCTTCGCATTGAAGAACGCCGTCCCATAAATCCGCTGCAACTGCTGATTCTTCTCATCGCCCAGCCAGTAAGCCCCGGCGATGCTCATCACCTTGAACGCCTTCACGCGCCCGGTCGAAGGCACATGCGGCCCACGGCAGAAGTCGCTAAACCCGCCGTTGCGATACAGCGAAATCTCATCCCCCACCTTGGTGAACTTCTCAATGAAGTACACCTTCATGAACTCGCCCTGCGCGGAATAATCTGTCAACCCCTTGTCGCGAGACTCCTCCACGCGCACGAACTTCTCATCGCGAGCAACCACCTCAGCCATGCGCTTCTCAATCGCCGCAAGATCATCCTCGGTAAATGGAGTCTCGCGATACACGTCATAGAAGAACCCCGCGTCAGTCGCCGGCCCATGCCCAAGCTTTGTCTCCGGAAACAGCTCCAGAATCGCGGTAGCCATCACATGCGCCGCCGAGTGCCGCACCACCTTCAGTGCAGCTTCGTCCGTCTCCTTCAGCAACTCCAGCGCAACGTCTTCATTCAACGGAGCCGCAAGATCCACCAGCCGTTCTCCACCCGCAGCCGCCCCATACATCGAAGCCTCCGATGCCTCGTCCTCCACTGTCGTTCCTACAGCAACAGTAGTCAGCGGACGAATCCGAGCCACCACAACCGCGGCTGCCAGCCTCGGCGAGATGTTCATCGCAATGTCATACGGAGTCGTACCGCGCGCAACCTCGCGCACGGAACCATCAGGAAGCTGGACCTTAATCATCTGTTCACTCATAAGCGTTATCTCTAAGCATATTTCCTTTGCTCGCCCTGCACCAACTTATCGCCGACCATCCGCATCCATATAAAGCAACGGCAGCACGAACCGACCGTCAAGCGAGCCAACCGAAGCATCCCACACAGGTTGTAGCCAACATTCCGGATATCCCACTTTGGGAAAGCGCTCCGGCCTAGATAATGACAGAAGGACCAAAACTGGCCGGCAACCCTGATTCACCCAAACAAAGGAATCGTATGCAGGTATTGTGCAAACTCTCCGATAGCTCCCCCGACGTCCATTGCCCCATCTGCGGCCAGGGCTTTCTCCTTTATTGGGAACGCTCTTCACGCCCTCAGCAGGAGGACACCCGCCACAGCATCCAGCAGGCCCTCCGCGACCACCATGCCGACAAAACCGCCGCGGAAGCCCATCCCGAAGCCGCCTTCAACATTCCCAGCTGGTCTGGCTCACCCAAGTTCTCCGCTGCCGCCCTTCTCGGGGGAGCCCCCGTCTAGACCAGAAAACCTGACACCGATGAAACACAGGTCAAAACCCCAAAAGGGCCGTTGTCTTAATCTGTTTTTTGATCTGTCTTTAAATCGGTGTCATCGGTGAAGATCGGTGTTAAGTATCGCTGCACCAGCACCTTCCACCCAGCCACTTAAAAAATTAGGACCGCTGCTAGCCCAACAGCGGTCCAAGTACTCAGTCTTTTGCGGGGAAACCTTATTGCTACTGCTGAAACCTGCCTCTGAAACCTGGTTCAAGCTGCCTTCGGAACAGTGTCGACGGTTCTCTCCGCCGGCATGTTCTTCCTCAGCCACACATTAGCCCTCCACCGTCCAAAAAACGGAGCAGCGGCAACCAATGCAAACGACACTGCTAAAGCAATGCGCATCCACATCTCCTTTCTCCCCAGCGGGCCAACTTCTCCCACCGAGTCGAAGCACCCGGACCGCCTCTTGCATACAACTGGCCGGTCCGGACTTGATCACTGCAATTGCAATACGCTAACTATCTCGCCCCCGAACCAACCTCGATATCCCCCCTCCGGGCCACTGGCCGAACATTCGGGTTATCCGCCTATCCCACCTTCGTGTTATCTGCACCATACCCATCACCCCCGGCGTTCCCATCGCCTAAAATACCTCCATGTCCTACATCGCAGCCGTCGATCATCTCTACGCCCTCGGGCACGAGCTGGCCCCGGCCCCGAACGCCACCTCACCCGCCGAGCCCCGCCGCAAATTCGATCTCGCCCACATGCGCGCCCTGGCCGCAGCCCTCGGCGATCCCCAAACCACCTTCCCCTCCATCCTCATCGCTGGAACCAACGGAAAGGGCAGCACCGCCTCCACCCTCGCCAGCATCCTCACCGCCGCCGGCTACCGCACCGCCCTCTACACCTCACCGCACCTATCCCGCGTCAACGAGCGCATCCAGATCGACGGCCAACAAATCCCCGACGACGACTTCGCCCGCCTCTACTTCCAGGTCGACGACACTGCCCGCCGCCTCGTCCGCGAATCCGTCCTCCCGCACCACCCCAGCTTCTTCGAAACCCTCACCGCCCTCGCCTTCCTCTATTACGCCGAGCAACATGTCGACATAGCCATCCTCGAAGTAGGCCTCGGAGGCCGCCTCGACGCCACCAATATCGTCGACCCCCTCCTCTCCATCATCACCGACATCGCCCTTGACCATCAGGACTACCTCGGCAACACCATCGCCGAGATCACCCGCGAAAAAGCCGGCATCCTCCGCCCTAACGGCACCCTCATCACCCTCCCACAGCACCCCGAAGCCAACCAGGCCATCGGCGAAGTCGCCGCCACCCTCCACATCCACGCCATCAGCGCCGCCCCCTACATCCCCCACACCCCTATCAGGCAAACACCGGCCGTTACCTCGAATGCTGTCATTCTGACCCTGAGCGAGCAGAGCGAGTCGAAGGGGAACAACCCCCGCATTCCGCCGGCAGAGCTGCAACTCCCCCACAACCACTACAGCCTCACCCTCGCCGGCCAGCCCCTGGAAATCAACTCCGCCCTGACCGGCCAGCACCAGCAGCGAAACATATCTTTAGCCATAGCCGCTGCCGAAGAATTACGTAACCCAACAGGTTACAATATGGTAATAAGTAACCAATACAGTTACAAAATAACCAACTCCCAAATCGAAGAAGGAGTCCGCAAAACCCGCTGGCCCGGCCGCCTCGAGCTACTCCGCTTCCCCGAAGGACCCACCCTCCTGCTCGACGTAGCCCACAACCCCGCCGGAGCCTGGACCCTCCGTGCCGCCATCGCCCAGCTCCCCGAAACCCAGCCCCGCACCCTTCTCTTCTCCTGCCTCCGCGACAAAGACCTCCGCGAGATGACCCAGATCCTCCTCCCCCTCTTCGACTCCAGCGCCGACCGCCCCCACGACCACATCCTCTTCGCGCCCATCGACAATCCCCGCGCCACCACGCTCGACGAGCTCACCGCCGCCGCCACAGCGCTCGACATCCCCGCCCAAACCGCGCCAAGCATCGCCGAAGCCCTCACCCAGGCCCGCGCCATTACCCCCACCGACGGCATCATCCTTGCCACCGGCTCCATCTACATGGTCGGCGCAATCCGAACCCTCGCCCTCAACGGAGGCGCGAACCCCGCATGACCTCAAAGCCTGTCATTCCGACCCTGAGCGAGCAGAGCGAATCGAAGGGGCACAACCCCCGCATTCCGCCGGTCGAGGCACCTACCTCAATGGAAGACACCATTTCATCCGAGTCTCCAAAACCCTCCGCGAAGCCCCCAGCCTCCTTCGCCCTCCGCTGGCTGACCTACCTCATCTTCATCCCACTGATGACCCTCTCGACAGTCTTCTTCGGCTGCATCTCTCTCCTCTGCGGCCTATGGGACAAATCCGGCCGCCAGCAGCACTACATCGCCCACCTCTGGGCCCGCAGCCTGCTCTTCATCACACTCTCCCCCGTCACCCTCATCAATAAAGAGAAGCTCCACGAACACGAGACCGCCGTCTACGCCTCCAACCACCTCAGCTACATGGACACCCCCGTCCTCTTTGCCAAGCTACCCTTCCAATTCCGCATCCTCGCCAAACAAGGCCTCTGGAAGGTCCCCTTCATCGGCTGGTACCTCAACCGCTCCGGCCAGGTCCCTGTCGACCAGTCCAGCGCCCGCCTCGCCATAGCCAGCCTCAACCGAGGCGTCCAAACCCTCAGACACGGCCTACCCCTCGTCCTCTTCCCCGAAGGAGGCCGCGCCGCCGACGGCCGTACTCACCCCTTCCTCTCCGGTTGCGCCTACATGGCCATCAAGGCCCAGGTCCCGCTCGTCCCCATCACCCTTATCGGCACCTACGAACTCCTACCGATCCACACCTACCACCTCAAACCCCGCCCCCTCGCCATCATCGTAGGCGACCCCATCCCCACCGCCGGCCTATCCACCCGCGACGCCGACGCCCTAACCCAGCGCCTCTACGAAACCATCACCACCACCTACATGCAAAACCAACCGACCACGGATTAAACATGTGGAATCTGCCTTTGCCTTAATCCGTCTTTAGCCTTTGCTTATCCGCCTTTATCCCTCTGATCACCGTTACGCCTTAAAATCCGCGCCCATCCGTGAAAATCCGCGGTCGCCCAGTCGTATCATGGACTTCACCATGATTCCCCGCATAGCCATTCCGATCCCCACCAGCACTGACCCCGACTACAACGCCAAATCCTGGCACCAATACGCCGAAGCCGTCACCCGGGCCGGCGGCATCCCCGTCGAAATCCCCCTCAACGCCACCCCCCGCGAGACCGCCGACCTCATCAACACCTGCCAGGCCGTCCTTCTCCCCGGCTCCCCCGCCGACGTCAACCCGCAAAAGTACGGCCACGACCCCATCCCCGAGTGCAACCCCGCCGACCCCGCCCGCGAAAACGTCGACGAACTCCTCATCCAGGACGCCCACAACCTCTACAAACCCATCCTTGCCATCTGCTTCGGTACCCAATCCCTCAACGTCTGGCGCGGCGGAACCCTCATCCAGGACCTCGCCCCCATGCCGGTCAACCATCCCGCTGGCCGCAGCGTAGCCGTCGCCCACACCGCCGCCGTCGCCCCCGACTCCCTCCTCGGCACCATCATCCCCTCCGAAGAAGCCCCCGAGCAGGACGGATTCCTCCGTCTTCCCATCAATTCCAGCCACCACCAAGCCATCGGCATCCCCGGCGACGGCCTCCGCATCGCCGCCCGCTGCCCCCAGGACGCCGTCATCGAAGCTATAGAAGGCGGCCAGGACGCCACCAACCCCCACGCCCACTTCGTGCTAGGCGTCCAATGGCACCCCGAGCGCAGCTATGACATCTCCCCCGCCTCCAGAGCCCTCTTCGAGCGCTTCATCTCCGAAGCCGCCGCCTGGATCCCCCGCCCCATCCACACCTCCGTAGCCTGACCCTCAATGTTCCACGTGGAACACCCAGACACCCGACCACGGATAGACACCGTTTTGGTCCTTAAATCCGTCTTTATGCTTTTTATCCGTGTCCATCCGCGCCAATCCGCGGTCAAAAACGTTCCACGTGGAACATCTGCCATACTTAACCCGCGATGCCCCTCTCCGAATCCCAGATCGCCGCCCTCCTAACCCCCTATCTCGCCCTGGTCCCCCCGCCGAAGAACATGATGCCCCGGCTCTCCACCTATCTCGACCTTCTCCTCAAGTGGAACGCCCGCACCAACCTCACCGCCATTCGCGACCCCGAAGAGATCGTCCGGCGCCACTTCGGCGAAAGCCTCTTCGCCGGCCAGCACCTGGGCACTCCGCTCCCCGAAACCCTCCTGGATCTGGGCTCCGGAGCAGGCTTCCCCGGCCTCCCCATAGCCATCCTCCACCCCGATCTCCCAGTAACCCTGGCCGAATCCCAGAACAAAAAGGCTACCTTCCTCCGAGAAGTAGCCCGCACCCTCGAACTCCCCAACGTAGAAATCTGGGCCGCTCGAGCCGAATCTCTCCCCCCAACCCGCAAATTCCACACCGTAACCCTCCGAGCCGTAGACAACATGGCCGCCGCCCTAACCGCCGCCGCCCCCCGAGCCCCCCACCAACTCCTACTCCTCACCAGCACAATCCCAACCCTCCCCCCGGAATTCACTCCAAACCCACCCATCCCCATCCCCAACACCCAAACCAGCATCCTCCTCCAAGCCACCCGCACGTAAGAACGTTCCACGTGGAACACTCAGACACCCGACCAAAGATCCACACGGATAAACACGGATAAAAACACAGCCCGTAAAGCCCTAAGCCTTTAAATCCGTCTTTCAAGCTTTTAAAATCCGTGCTCATCCGCGCCAATCCGCGGTCGCAACGTTCCACGTGGAACAAAAGTTTTCCACACCATCCCGCCCCAAACCCCTCCATTCCCGCAGCATTTTCGCCCTTCCACAAGTTCTCCACAGACTCGGACCCTTCTCCACAACCCCTCCCGCCTTGCTCCCAGCTCATCGGCCCGATACCCTTCTCCATACGCCGATGATCACCATTCACCCCAAAAACAAGCCCCTCCCGCAGCCCACAACTGCAGAAACCCCAGAGACCCCGGCCACCACACCCGAGACCCCTAAACCCTCCAAGGTCATCGCCGTGGTCAACCAGAAGGGCGGCGTCGGCAAAACCACGACAGCCATCAACTTAGCGGCGTCCTTGGCTCTCGAAGGCCTCCCAACCCTCCTCATCGACTGCGACCCCCAGGCCAACACCACCGGAGGCCTCGGTTTCGGCCGTGACGACGCCCGCCCCAGCATCTACGACCTCCTGATGGACCATCACGCCGCCGACAAGGTCATCGTCCCTACCGACGTCGACAACCTCTCGCTCGTCCCCGGCAGCAAGAACCTCATCGGCGCTAACATCGAACTCGTCGCCCAGGACCGCCGCGAGTACCGCCTCCGCGACGCCCTCGCCCCCGTCCGCGCCAACTACCCCTTCATCCTCCTCGACTGCCCCCCGGCCCTCGACCTCCTCACCCTCAACGCCCTCGTAGCCGCCGACGGCCTCCTCGTCCCCATGCAAGCCGAATACTTCGCGCTCGAAGGCATCTCCGAGCTCATGTCCACCCTCGACCGCGTCACCCAGTCCTTCAACTCCTCCCTCGCCCTCGAGGGCGTCCTCCTCACCATGTACGACGACCGCACCAACCTATCCCAGCAGGTCACCGAGAACCTCACCTCCTTCTTCACCGACAAGCTCCTCAAGACCAGCATCCCCCGCAACGTCCGCCTCGCCGAAGCCCCAAGCCACGGCAAGCCCGTCGCCCTCTATGACTCCAAATCCCGAGGAGCCGAAGCCTACCGCGAACTAGCCCTCGAACTCCTAGCCCGCAACAATATGGAGAGCCCCGAGGTAGCCCGCCGCCGAGCCGCCGCAGCCGCCGCAGCCAGCGCCCTCAAATCTTTCACCAAACCCGAAAAGAAGCACCGATTCTGGCAATCCAGCAAATAGCCACGCCGTTACTCCTTACTCAGAACTCGTTCTCGCGATTCTCGTTCTTAGGTAAACCGCAAACCACCTTTGCCACACATAAAACCGCTACCTAACCACCAGTGAGCCACCGAAAATGCCAACCGCCACACACGATCCCAAACGCCGCGCCCTGGGCAAGGGCCTTGAATCCCTCCTTCCCGCCCGTCCGGCCACCCCGCCGCCCGCGCCCGTAACCCATGTAGAATCAAACGGAAAACCCCTCGAAATCCCCCTCGACCACATCGAGCGCAACCCCTGGCAGACGCGCACCCAGTTCGACGAAGCAAAATTACAGGAACTGGCCCAGTCCATCGTCGTCTCCGGAGTCGTGCAACCCATTGTAGTAAGGCCACTTAGCCCCAAAAATGGTGAGGCCCGATACCAACTCATCACCGGCGAACGCCGCTGGCTGGCCAGCCGCAAGGCCCAAAAAACCACCATTCCCGCCATAGTCCGCCAAGTCGCTGATGAGCAAGTACTTGAAATGACCATCATCGAAAATCTCCAGCGCGCCGACCTCAACCCCATGGAGCAAGCCCGTGCTTATCAACGACTTAGCCAGGACTTCCAGCTAACCCAGGAGCAGATGGCCACCCGAACCGGCAAAGAACGTGCCAGCGTAGCCAACTTCCTTCGTTTGTTGAAGTTACCCGAAACCGTCCAGCAAAAAGTAGAATCCGGCGACCTATCCTTCGGCCACGCCCGCACCCTTTTGGCCTTAGAGTCCCCAGAATCAATCACTTCCGCCGCCCAAAAGGTCCTGGCCCTCTCCCTCTCCGTCCGCCAGACCGAAAGCTACGTCCAGAACCTGATCAACCCGGAAGCCAAAGAAAATAAAGAAGATAAAAAGCAAGCCCAGCCTGAGGATCCCAACGTCCGCGAGGCCCAGGACCGCCTCCAGCGCACACTAGGCCTAAAAGTCCGCATAGAAGACAAAAAAGGCAAAGGCAAAGTAATCATCGAATACTCCGGCCTGGAAGACTTCGACGCCATCCTCACCGCACTCGGTCAAGAAAAATAAATCCGCAAGAACGAGAAAACGCCCATATGCGCAAACTCTATTTGCTCCTCATTTTGTTACAAATTGCAGTACTCTCCGCCGCCGCCCAAACCACAGCAACAACCCGCACCCTTCTGCGCACCGGCCACATCCTCGACGTAAAAACCGGAGCAGAACCCGCCGCCCAGACCATCATCATTACCGGCGATCGCATCACCGCCATCGCCTCCACGGCCTCCACGCCCAAGCAGCCCGGCGACACCGAAATCGACCTCACCCGCTACACCGTAATGCCCGGCCTCATCGACGTCCACACGCACCTCACCATGGCCAACAACTTCGACCCCTACTGGGAGCTCTCCATGACACCCGCCAAAGAGGCGATCATCGGAGTAGAAAACGCCAAGGTCACCCTCGAAGCCGGCTTCACCACCGTCCGCAACGTAGGCGCCAACGACTTCACCGACGTAGCCCTCCGCGACGAGATCAACGCCGGTCACGTCCCCGGCCCGCACATGCAGGTCTCCGGCCCTGCTCTCGGCGTCACCGGCGGCCACATGGATGAGAACCTTCTCCCCTACGAGTACCACGTCCACGGCCAGGGCGTAGCCGACGGCGTCCCCGCCGTTCAGCACCAGGTCCGCGAAAACATCAAGTACGGCGCCGACCTCATCAAGATCGCCTCCACCGGCGGCGTCCTCTCCAAAGGTGACGATCCGCAAGCAAGCCAGTACACCATGGAAGAGCTCCAGGCCATCGTAGCCGACGCCCACCGACTCGGCCGCAAAGTCGCCTCGCACGCCCACGGAGCACAAGGCATCCTCTGGGCTACCGAAGCCGGCGTCGACTCCATCGAGCACGGTTCCTACATCAACGACGAGTGCATCGCCGCCATGAAGAAACGCGGTACCTACCTCGTCCCCACCGCCTACCTCGTCGACTGGATGCGCGAAAACGGCCATCTCCCTGCCCTCTACCAGCAGAAGATGACCGACGTCAGCGCCGCCATGAAGGCCAACCACAAACGCGCCATCGCAGCCGGAGTCAAAGTAGCCCTGGGCACGGACGCAGCCGTCTACCCACACGGCCTCAACGCCCACGAGATCGACGTCTACGTCAATCAATACGGCATGTCCCCGCTCGCCGGCATTCAGACCGGCACCATCAACGCCGCCGACCTCATGGGCTGGACCGACCGCGTAGGCACCCTCGAACCCAACAAATGGGCCGACATCATCGCCATCGAAGGCGACCCGCTCAAAGATGTCCGTCTTCTCCAGCACGTACCCTTTGTCATGAAGTCGGGCGTTGTCTACAAAAACGAGACCAACAAGCAATAGCCACCCGCGTGCCCCATTTGTCTTGTTCTTATCAGCCTCTATCCCTCGGATCACTGTTACGCCTTAAATCCGCGCCCGTCCGTGCAAATCCGTGTTCGCGTCGTCGCCTGTTCTTAAATCGGCGTTATCGGTGACAATCGGTGTTAAGCATTCGAGTTTCTGGACAGTCTCCAAGAAAGCCACGCAAAGGATTCCCGCGCCTCGCGCCCCATGTTAAAAGCCTCAGCCTTCGAGTTCCGCTTCCGCTTCCTCCTCCACGCCATCCTTTACGCCCTTGGCTTCACCACGCCATGGAACCATTGGCTTCATCTCGACACCATCCGCACCTGGCAATATCTAGCCGCGATACCCTCACGCGCCGGATGGCTCTCCTTCAGTGCCGCCACCAACGCAGTCCTCATCCTGGGAATCGTCTGCGCCCTCGCCGCCGCCCTTCTGCGCACCTGGGGCTCAGCCTATCTCGGAGCCTCCATCGTCAAAGACGCCTCCATGCACGCCGATCGCGTCGTTGCTGCTGGGCCCTACCGTTATCTGCGCAACCCGCTCTACCTCGGCACCTTCATCCACACGTTGGCTCTCGCACTCCTCATGCCACCGAGCGGAGCCATCTTCGCCATCCTCACCATCGGCTTCCTGCAACTCCGCCTCATCGCCGGCGAAGAGGCTTACCTCACCGAGCAACAAGGCGCACCCTACCTCGCCTACTGCGCCAAAGTCCCCAGCCTCTTCCCCGCACTCACCCCGCGAGTTCCCGCCTCGCCCTCGCAACCAAACTGGCCCCACGCCTTCCTCGGCGAAATCTACATGTGGGGCGTTGCAATCTCGTTCCTTACCCTCGGCTGGCGTTACAACGCCTTTCTCATCATCCAGGGCATCGTCATCTCACTAGGCATTTCGCTAGTCGCACGAGCCTTCATTCCTGGCCCACAAGTGAATCAACAAACAAAGGCGTAACAGTGATCGAAACGATAAGAACAAGATAAAACGAACCAGACCGACAATCAGACGAACGAGATTACTCCACTCCTTATCCTCACTGTCCTCGTTTTGCGTTGCTCTTATCCGCCTTTATCTTTTTGATCACCGTTACTCCTCCAAAATTCGCACCAATCCGCGAAATCCGTGTTCGCCCCAAAGCGATAGCCCGCTGCACCCGGTAATGAATCAGGGGCGCAACGGGCTTGTCTTTCTCCAGCAAACGCGTTCAGCGTCGAACGCGTAGCCGGCGGGGAGGGCTACTCCGCACTATAAAAACTACTTCTTCACAGGTGCGATCGTGTCCTTCGCAACCTTGGCCACGCGGAACTTGACCACGGTCTTGGCCTTGATCTTGATCGTCTCACCCGTCTGCGGGTTGCGGCCCAGCCGAGCCTTGCGCTCTGCCTTCACCAGCTTGCCGATTCCAGGAATCGTGAACTCGCCGTTCTTCTTGGTCTCCTTCACTGCGGTCTCTGCCAGCAGGTCGAGGAAAGCTGCGGTCTGCTTGTTGGTCAGCTCAGTCTTCTCTGCCAGGTGGCGTACCAGTGCTGTCTTGGTCAATCCTTTTGCCATGTGTTGCTCCTTCTAACTTTCTGAAATGTACTTCATCGGTCCGCTCGCCTGACCCGTTCGAAGAGGTAAATTGCATCCAATTTCAAATGCGGAATCACCAATGTTCATGCGGGTGCGGAGAACCGTACCGCAATTCACCTTCGGCTTTTCTGCGTAAATTGTCAACCTGATTTCTTCGGTTTCCACAGGTTTTTTCCGGTTTTTGTTGGTTTTGTTCGAAAATAGACACATTCACCCACCAAAAACCCGCCAAAATCGCCATTTTTGCGAGTCTGGCGCTCCATCAAAACAAGCAAAGGCGAAAGGGTGATCGAAGAAAAAAAAAGGATAAAAAGAACAAAAACTCAACGCCAAAACCATTCACGCCGAGCCCCTCCCGTGCCTCATCCATACGGTTTTGCTCTTATCAGCCTTTATCCTTTTTGATCACCGTTACGCCTTAAGATCTGCGCCCATCCGCGCAAATCCGTGGTCGATCGCTAGAACATCGGCTTCCTCGGCTTAGGAGCCAGCGGAGCATTCAACAAAGCAACCAGTGGCGCGGTCACCTTGAACCGCTCCACAATCACCTTCACCAAATCAGGCTGGGTCGCAGTCTCCGCAGGCAGCCTCGCCACCAGACCCCACTGCCGGCAAAGCAGCAGATCCATCGCCGGATCATCCGGAGCAAACCCCTTCGGCGCCCGAGTCAGCGGCATACCATCGTACGGCTCCATCAGCGACCGCAGTTTCTTCCCTGTCAGCACCGCCCGCATCTCCGTATGATGCTCCACCAGGTATCGCCGAATCGCCAGCAACTGCTCACGTTCCGGCATAAAGACGCCCGCAGCAATCGTCACCTCCGTGCCGCCGACATCGAAATAAAACCCACCCCCCGAAGTCTTCTCCAACCCCGTGCGCGCCCACCAAGCGCCCTGATGAATCTTATAAGGCCGCTTATCCGCGCTAAACCGGATATCGCGATAGATCCGCATGATCGCCTTCTGCGGAGGCCGCACATTCTCCTGCGCAAACCCCAGCATCGCCTCATTTACCTCAGCGATCAGCGCCAGCATCGGAGCCTTCACCTCGCGCTCATACACCGCCTTGCGCGCCCCAAACCACTCGCGGTCATTGTTCCGCTTCAACCCCCGCAGAAACTTCAGCGCCTCATTCGAAAAATGCGTAGCCATACCAGAATCGTAAATCCCACCTGTCGCGCCGCCCAAAACCTGCCATCTTGGAGAGAGCGCGCTCAAAACATAACCGACGGTAACCACGCGCCAGCGGGCTCGTTATAGAGCCCGCTGCTCATCAGCGTCATCGGCTGAACCACCCGCAGACCATTGGCCAGGCACCAGCGGAACAAAGCGCTGTTCCGTGACGGCACCAGAATTCCCGGACCGGCAAAGGATTCCACTGCCACGATCAACGCCTGCAGATCAAGGTTGGTCTCCGCCGTCGCATGGCCGAAGAAAGCAAGATTTGAGGTGTATCCAGTGATGCGGCCTTCGCGTTCGACAACTCTGGCCGTGCCTCCCTGGATCGACTGCTGCAAATCGGCACCTCGATCAAATCCATGAACCCGCCGGGACAGAGCATTACAAGCACTTGCATCGGCAGGCTGGGCCGGTCGCACCGTACATCCGGGGACACTCCGCTGCAATGTTCGTCCCTGCATGCAGGCAAGAGGCTCGCGAACATCGAACCCGATGCTTGCATAAAGCGAGAGCGAGCGGTTGTGAAAGGCAGCTTGTATCAGTCGGATTCCGGCAGCGCCTTGTTCGTTTGCCCGATCCATCACAGCCCGCATCAGCGCACGGCCAACGCCAAGGCCTTGAGCACTAGGGTCGACGGTGACTGGCCCGACACCTGCAATGACGGCACGCTCATCAAGGCAATTGCTTCCCACAATCCGGCCTTCGCTCTCGGCCACGACACAGTAGCAACCCGGCATGGAAAACATCACCGAAAGCAAGCCAGTGGCAGCCTCTGGCCCAGGAAAATCGCAAGGAAAACCGTGCGTCTTATTAATCGTGGAGAACGCGTCGTAGCAAATCGGCCCGCACGTGGCACTGTCCTCCGGCACCGCAGGACGCAGCTCCAGCTTCGTTTGTGATTTTGGCGGCATCAGCTAGCTTCCTTTCCGGTTGCTGAAGTTATACCAGCCTAAGCGCCGCCAGCCTTGCTAATAAGAACATGTGTCGCACCGTCCCCAGCGACAAACCTGACACGGTCGAACCCGAGCTTGGAGAGATCGATTCCCGAAAACAAATGTTCCCCTTCACCCAGCAGAACCGGCGACATCGCTATGTGCATCTCGTCGATATAGCCTGCCGTCAAGCATTGACGAATGACAGAGACACCGCCACCAATCCGAACATCCTTGCCATTGGCTGCGTCTTTGGCCCTTGCCAGAGCAGCTTCAACCCCATCGGTGACAAAGTGAAACGTAGTGCCGCCTTCCATGGTGAGCGAAGGCCGCGCATGATGCGTGAGGACAAAAACAGGCGTGTGGTACGGAGGTTCGTCGCCCCACCACCCTTTCCAGGAGTCCCCTTCCCACGGACCCCGAACCGGCCCAAACATATTGCGCCCCAGAATCCATGCACCAACATGTTCAAACGACCGAGCCGCAAACTCATCGTCGACACCGCGCACTCCGCCCGCCTTACCATGCATCTTGCAGAAGCTCTCAGTTTCAAAGAACCAACGGTGCAATTCAAGCCCACGAACGCCAAGGGGATTGTTCAAATCCTGCTTGGGTCCGGCACCAAACCCATCCACTGACACAGAAAACGCAGCCACTCTGACTTTGCTCATCAGTTCTCCTTTTTCAGCAAATTGATTCTACAAAGTCCACAGCCTGATATATATGCAACGGTGGTAGCAATCAGTTGTCGCGTCAGTGGCCACTTCAGAGAGGTGCACGATCAACCGAAAGTCGCTCTGCCGCATCGAACTTGTTGCAAAGGACCAAAGGACCCATTCGGAAAAACAAGAGCCCTTGCCACCTGGTGGACAGCGCCGCAACCCCTTCCGTCGACGCAGGCCAAACTGAAAATCATTCTTCGAGATGGCTAGCTAGAGGTGCAGCGAACAACGTCTCTTCCCTCGCCAGTGAGTGGGAAGAAGTGCTTCTAAAACAAAGGCTGAAATGCAACAGGAGGAATTATGGCTACAACAACCGCCGCAGTAGGAACGATGAAGGTCGCGCAGATAGCTAAGCCAGGAGCAGGTTTCCAGATCGTCGAGCGCGAGATCCCTACGCCGGGTGCAGGACACGTGCGGATCAAGGTGCAAGCCTGTGGAGTTTGCCACAGTGATGTGCTCACGGTAGAAGGTGCTTGGCCCGGTATCGAGTATCCCCGAATTCCAGGACATGAAGTCGCAGGCATCATCGATGAAGTGGGCGCCGATGTCTCCGCGTGGAAGAAGGGCCAGCGTGTCGGTGTCGGCTGGCACGGCGGCCAGGACAACACATGTCGCGAGTGCCGTCGCGGAGATTTCCGCAATTGCCAAAACGTGAAAATCGCAGGCATCAGCTATGACGGCGGATACCAGCAATATATGGTGGCTCCCGTAGAGGCACTCGTGTCGATACCCGACAGCCTGAGCGACGTCGAAGCCGCACCACTCCTCTGCGCCGGAATTACCACCTACAACGCCCTGCGGCACAGCGGTGCCCTCCCCGGCGACCTTGTCGCAGTGCAGGGTATCGGCGGCCTCGGTCACCTCGGAGTTCAATTTGCGAACAAGTTCGGCTACAAGGTAGCGGCGATAGGGCGCGGCCCCGAAAACGCAGCGCTCGCAAAGAAGCTCGGCGCGACCGTGTATATCGACAGCAAAGCAACGAACGCAGCAGAGGAATTACAAAAGCTGGGCGGCGCACAGGTCATTATGGCGACAGCCCCAAGCTCCAGGGCGATGTCCGCGTTGATCGACGGTCTGGGCCCGAACGGCAAGCTCATCGTTATCGGTGCGACATTTGATCCCATTGAGGTCACACCGGCGCAGCTCATCATGGGAAGCAAAACCATTCAAGGCTGGGCGGCGGGCACACCAGCCGACTCTGAGGACACACTGCGCTTCTCCGAGCTAACCGGCGTGCGTGCCATGATCGAAACCTATCCGCTCGAACAAGCCGCCGAGGCTTACGCGCGCATGCTGAGCGGCAACGCACAATTCCGCGTCGTCCTGACGATGTGAAGTTGGCCAACAACGGGCTTGCCGCCCATGACGATCACATCGTAATCGTCATTGCGGCAGCTCTTTGCCGGACTGCTCGCACATCATGTACTCCGCGTACCAGGCCGGCCAGTTCTCGTCGCGCTGCCCGCCCATGCGCTTCTCGTGCTCGCCGTGGGCCGCCTCTGCACGCCGAAGCGCACTCGCCAGATCATTCACCGACGCGAACGTCGTTGCCGCGGAGTCGATGCGCCCGGGCAGTCGCGCCGTGATCTCTTGAAACAGCCAGCCATTGCCGTCCGGATCGCTGAACGAAGCGAACGAGCGGTAGCTGCGATGCTCGGGATCCGGACCACTGACCCGCACTCGCCCAAACAGGTAGGGATCGTCCGGACCAACGTACACGCCCTCGTTGTGGAACATCTCACTGACCTTGACACCGCGGCCGAGCAACTCGTCGCGGGCGGCCGCAAGGTCCGAAACGATCAGGTACAGACCCTGCGCGGAGCCGGGTGCCGCTGCGGTAACGTTCTTGCCGAAGATGACCGAGCATCCGGAGCCAGGCGGCGTGAACTGCACCACGCGGAAGTTATCGGTGGCATAGTCGGCGTCGAGCCGCCACCCGAGGCTCCCGTAGAACTCCTTCGCCCGGTCCACATCCGATACAGGGATGACGACGATCTCGAGCTTCGTGTCGACTTTCGCGCGGCCCGCGCCATCACTACGCACTTCATCCGTGCTCATGTTGCCTCCTGGTCGTATTGAAATGTAACCGCATCACGAATGCTATTCCCTTTCGTTGAATGAGCTGTGACTCCCTCAGCGATCAGCAGGTCCGACGAGTCACATGCTGGCGCTATGCAGCCTTACGAAGGTATATCTTCCCGAAAATTGGATGCGCGGCGCATTGCCCTTAGCCCCGTCCTTTTGCTCCACCCATCCATAAAGAAACTCTGCGCCGAAATCCAGGCTGCCAAACGCATTCCAAATGATGTTGCCTGACGAATAAGTGCTCTTGTGAAACGTATTGCCCGGCTGGAACGCAGTGTTCTGCAACTGCACAAACCCAAACATCGCGTTCGATCGAACAGATCTGATCCAGTAATGCTGATAACCGATAAATGGCGCAAAGAGTGGCAGCGCTTTCAGTGTCAGATCCATCTCCGCTCTGGGTGCAGCGTCCAGGCCGAACCCTCGCGTGTCGTTCACATAGCGCGAGATTCCATTTCCATAAGCGACCTGATACACCATGTTGTCCCTGCCGTAGACGCGCACAGCACCCGATGCATTCATGCCCCATCCAAACGCAGACTCCTGCGGACCCCCATTGGGCAAACGCGCCGCCAGCTCTCGAAAGATGCTCGACACCTGAACATGTCCGCGTTCCGCTTCATAGCGAAACTTCAATGCGCCGTCCGGAGCCGGAGTAATCGGCGCAGCCGCCGAACCATTCACAGAAAAACGGATATCCGAGCTCGGCTGCTCCACCGACACAGAACCGCTCATGCCTCGCCCGATCAGAAAACTGTATCTGGCCTGCGGAGGACGCACGCTAAAGCGCGAGTTCGGCCCTTGGAAGTCAAGCGAGTCCGGCGTGGCATCCGAATCCAGAAAGTTCGTAGACGTCTGCCCCACCAGAATGTTGTTTATCTGGGCATAGAAATGACGCAGCCGCGGCGTCGTGGCACCATTGCTCCCGAAGAAATCGAACTGCATAAACATCCGCGCAGTTCCCCAACTTCTTACAGGAGCTCGAAAGTCTGTCGAAACGCGGCTTTGGCGAACGCCCGCACTGAAATTGTTCGTGCTCGATCCCTGTGGAATCGGTATCGACGCAGGAATAAACGCGTCCGTCACGCCGGCAGGCCTCGGGTCAAAAATAAAATCGCTCATGATCCGCCCATTGATACGCAGCATGGTCTGCGTACCTGGCAGAACAAAAAATCCTGGATACGTGGCCTCCAGCGGAGCGTTGTAGAGACGCGCTTCGGCCTCCGAGTCTTCAGAGAAGGTCTCATAGTCCGCAGTCTGCTTGCCCATGGCGGCCCGCTGTTGTTCCGCCGACAGAGGCACCGAAGGTGGCAACGGCGGCAGAGTTCTCTCGATAGTTCCCGTCTGCACAGACGCGGGTACAGGCTTCACATCCTTCACTGCGTCGGAAAGCTTGTTCTGTCCGCGCATCGCATCCAGCTCAGCCTGAATCTGGACCATCTGGCTTCGCAGCTCATCCATCCTGGTATGCAGCTTACGCATCGCCTCGTCAGCCGTGCTCCCTGCATCCTGCGCCACCATCCGCACAGCTCCACATAGCAGAACAACAGTCAGCGGCACTATCAAAATCTTTTGCATGCCCTACCTCTTGTCGTGCATTCATCTGCTGCAGGATGGCTCCGATCTAACATTCTCCACTAAATCGAGCGGCTATATCTCGATTCTGAAATATAGGCCATCGCGAAGCGACCGCTCCCGCCATTTCATCGCGAGTAAACTTTCACTTCTCATTCACCAATCCGCTGTAGCATTTTTCGCTAGGCCCAAAGCCAACCAGACAGGGTGGAACTGCTTCCTATACAAGCCAGCTGCTCAACTATCCCGCAAGTACGTTGCAATAATGAAATCAGATGGAGGAAGGCACATGCAGGTCTTACGCGACGTCCTCGAGAAGGCACAGAGAGATGGAGTCGGAGTTGGCCACTTCAATATCGGCGATTTCGTCATATTGAGGGCAGTATTCGCATCCGCGCAGGATCTAAAAGTTCCAGTCCTGGTCGGGGTGTCCGAGGGAGAGCGAAAATTTCTGGGCACTCGTCAGATCGCCGCGCTGGTCAAGAGCCTGCGAGATGAATTCGATTTCCCCATCTTCCTGAACGCCGATCACACGCACTCTCTGGCCAGCGCCATAGAAGCGGCCAAAGCCGGGTTCGATTCAATTGTCTTTGACCTTTCGGCGTTGCCGTTCGAGCAAAACATACGCCAGACCAAAGAGGCGATCGAAGCGCTCAAAGGCATCAACCCTGCCATCCTCGTTGAAGGCGAAATCGGCGACATCGGAACCGGTTCTGAAATTCATGACGCTGCTCCTGATCTTTCCAAGGGCCTTACCTCGCCCGAGGAGGCAAAACAGTACGTTGACGCAACAGGAGTCGACATACTGGCTCCCGCCGTAGGCAACATGCACGGCATGCTCGCGAGCATGGTGCAAGGGACGACAAAGAAACATCTGGACATCGCAAGAATCGCTCAGATCAAGAGTGCCACCGGGGTTTTCATGACCTTGCACGGCGGATCAGGAACCGAAGACGAAGACTTTCGCAAGGCAATCGCCGCTGGAATTAATGTCGTACACATCAACACAGAACTGCGCGTTGCATGGAGACGTGGCCTCGAGCGGGGCTTGGCCAACCATCCCAACGAAGTCGTTCCTTATAAAATTTTGCCGGATGCATTCGAAGCGATTAAGGAGGTTGCCACTTCGCGCCTGAAACTCTTCAACAGCGCAAAGTAAGACGTGCCTCGAGCTGCCACTACCAGCCTGTTCAGTCCTCGCGCGCCGCGGCTTCCAACGCGGGCAGGTCCATCTTGATCATCCCCATCATGGCCGCCATGGCTTTGGGGTGACTGATCAACTCGCCGATATTGCGTGGCACGATCTGCCAGCATAGGCCGAAGCGGTCTGTAAGCCAGCCGCAGGCCATGGGCTTGCCGCCTTCAATCAACTTGTCCCAGTAGCTGTCGATCTCTCCCTGGGAGTCGCAGCGCACGAAGAACGAGAAGGCGGGGTTGAGCTGATACGCTGGGCCGCCGTTGAGAAAGACCATCTCCTGACCTTCAAGTTCGATCGTGATAGTAGCAATCTTGCCCGCGGGCCAGGGACCAACGCCTTTGGAACGCACCTCATCAAGCCTGCGCGCGTGCGGGAAGACGCTCAGGTAAAACTCAGCGGCCTCTTCAGCGTTGTCGTTGAACCAGAGGAATGGCGCGATGTTGTTCATGGCCGACATGGTAGCAGACAGCAGCTCACATCAGGCAAACGCAAAAAAGAGGTGAAGAGCAAAGCTCCTCACCTCCGTCTCGCACAACTAGCTAGCTTTTACTTCGCCCCATCCGCCAGCAGAGCATCCGCAGCCCACATCACCGGAGCCTGCCCATGAAAATCCCCAGTCCGCCGCTTGCGATCGTAGTAGTACTGCATGTCATCCTTCTTCCCCGTACCCTCGCACACCTGAGTCACATCGTGGTTCTGGTCGACATACCCCACCACCGCAATCCATCCCTTCCGAGCAGCGGGCCCATACGTCGCGGCATCCAGCCATCCATGCTTCACGCCCATAATCATCGCAAACGCAAACATCGCCGAGCTCGAGCTCTCCGGCCAGGCATCATCCTTGTCAATCAGCTCATGCCACATGCCATCCTTGCCCTGATACTTCAGCAGCGAGCTCATCATCAGCCGGTAGCCCTTCATAATCCGCGCCCGGTCCGGATGATCCTCCGGCAGATCACTCAACACCTCAGCCATACCCGCCGCAACCCAACCATCCCCACGGCCCCAGAAATACTTCACATCCGGAGCATGAAAGAACAGCCCATTCGGCTGCTGCAGCTTATCCAGATACGACACCATCTCCTTCGCCACCCGATCCAGATACTTCCTATCTCCACTCGCCCGATACGCCTCTAGCTGCAGCATCGTCAGCATGTACATATCGTCGATCCAGTACCGCGTCTCCGCCGACAAACCATCCGGCTGCGGATTCTCCCACTGCCGATCCGCCCACCAAAGCCCTTCCTTCAGAAACCGCGGATCCTTCGTCTGCCGCGCAATCTCCAACGGCACCACCCCAAAGATCGAATCATCCACATGCCGCCGCACCGGCCTCCGTTCGGCCTCCGCGCCACCCGGCATCAGTGGCTCAAACCGTTTGATCAGCGCATCCCGCAGCGCATCATTATGCGTCAGCTGCGCATACCGCAACGCCCCATACCACGAAGCGACCTCCGAATAATGAATCGTCTTCGTGTACTGATGCGGACTCGTCACAAAGTGCTCCGCCAGAGCCTTCCCCACATCCTGCGGCGAATCACCCCCAGGCCAGTTCGCAAAACTGTCATTAGCAGAAACGCCCTGCGCTCCAGCCACACCCAGACAACCCATCAATACAAAACCACACAACGCCAACCGTGACTTCATCCCGCCTCCGCGAACACCAATTTTCTGTTCGCAAAAAGTTTATCTGATGAAAATAAGCTTTGGGAAACCACTTCAAACCAATTCCCGCAAGAAACAGCCCTCACAAAACCACACTTAGGTGCCCCATATCGAAATCGCCACTAAATCGGGTGCCCCATATCTCGATTCTGAGATGTGGGCGATTCGAGCGAAGCTCGAATCGCTCCCGCCGCCCATTGGCAGCGGGCGAAAGCTCACGCGCAGTATAATTTAGAGATTCGCAGAAACGTAAGACGAGCAGGGGCCTTGTCTTGTAAAGATTGTTCTCTTCAATGCTGTTCTGGCGTGTAGGCTAACCTCCCAAAAAATATCGCTGACGATACTAAGAAAATCGTTCCCGGCAGACATGCGGCTCGTTCACTACGGATTCCATTGGGATAACCATGAGTCTGATGAGGCGAAGGCGGCTCAACACGCAACGTGAAAGCCACGATCCCTTTGTGTGGAAAATTTCCACGCGCCTGTTGCTGCTGATCTCCGGATTGTCGCTATGCATTCTCAGCGGCCCACCCTGTGTGGCCCAGCAGAACGCCAAAAATGTGCTCTTCGTATTCAGCTCTGCGGACCAGCAACATCGCGATCTGGATTCATTTGAAAAAGGACTGCGGACTCGGGTTCCGCAACACCTCAACTTCTATACGTCATACATAGACTTTGAGCGAATGGTAGATGCCTCCTACCGGGATAGCCTCGCGGAGACTTTTCACCACGCCTACAAGAACGTAAAGCTGGACGTTGCGGTCGTATCTTCCATTGAGGCGCTTCGATTCGTGGCGCAATACCGTGACAGGATTCTTCCCGGCGTCCCCATCGTCTTCTATTCACTCAGCGCCAAAGAGTTGGAGGGACAGCAAATACCGGCCGGCGTCACAGGCACAACCACCGACGTCGGGCTTCGAGAAACAATCGACCTGGCGTTACATCTTCACCCGGATGCACAAGCTGTTGCGATCATCACGGAAGGACCGGGGTTCTGGTGGAAAGTTGCCCAGTCGGAGCTGTATCGTCATCGCGATCGAGTGAAAGAGATCGATCTTTTCGGCCCTCCATCAGAGGAGACCCTGGACAAAATAGCAGCTCTGCCTCCTCATACGCTCATCCTCTTTCAACTCGCAAAACTGAGTGCAAGAGAATCGGATATCAAACCCAATGATGTTCTCGCCGCGGCTGCTAAGCACCTGCCGACCTACTGTGCGTGGAAGGGGTCCTTTATTCTTGGCTGCATTGGCGGGGCTTACACCGATTGGGAGAAGAATATCGATTCGTCGGCAGCGACAGCAGCACGAGTTCTGTCAGGCGAGCGGCCGGAAAACATTCCGGTTGTGAACGACTCCAATTTTCAGCCGCAAGTGGATTGGCGGGAGCTTCGCCGCTGGCATATACCCGAGTCGACTCTACCGTCGGGCACCGTGATTCTCTACCGGGAGCCGAGTCTCTGGGAGCGGGGCCGCGACTACCTTATTCCTGCTATTGGGCTGATTCTCGGTCAGGCGATATTGATTGCAGCCTTGTTATGGCAGCGCGCGCGAAAGCGCAAGGCCGAGGCCGTTATGCGTGAGAGCGAGAAGCGCTTCCGTGTGATGACGGACACCACGCCGTCGCTGGTGTGGATGTGCGACTCCCACGGCAAGATCACGTATCGGAATGAGCGGCTCATCGCCTTCACCGGGCCCGACACCACGGTTGGATTCAGCGACGCGTGGTCCAGCTACGTACATCCGGACGATCGGCAGAATCTGCTGGACACGGTCGCCCAGGCGCTGAAGAATCACAAGTCGTTTTCGACGGAATGCCGACTGCGGCGCTCCGATGGAGCCTATCGCTGGATGCTCGCTGTCGCTTCTCCGAGAGTAAATGGCGATGGATCGTTTGCTGGGCTTATTGCTTCGGCTGTTGATGTGACGGACCAGAAGCTCGCCCAACAGTCGCTCGAAAAGATGAGCGGTCGGCTGATCGAGGCCCAGGAGCAGGAGCGCAGTCGCATCGCGCGAGAACTGCATGACGATATCTGTCAGAGGCTAGCGTTGTTGTCGCTGGAGATTGACGAGGTGCATGTTGCATCTGTGGACGCAAACACGACGGAAAGCCTGGAGCAGATCGGGAGACTCTGCAGAGAGATTGGGTCGGACGTTCAGGGCCTGTCGCATCAACTGCACTCATCGATCCTTGATTACCTTGGCGTGGCAAGCGCTGTTAAGGGATTTTGCGATGAAATGTCAAAGCAATATGACCTGCAAATCGAGTTCAGCGCGCGCGATGTGCCCAAACAGTTGCCCAAGGGCATTTCTCTATGCCTCTTCCGCGTGGCTCAGGAAGCGCTGCATAACGCGGTGAAGTACAGCGGGATAAGCGAGTTTACCGTGGAGTTGGTTGGCAACAGGGACGTAGTTCAGCTCATGGTCACGGACAGAGGCGCGGGGTTCGACCCCGAAGACGTGAGGCAGCATGGAGGTCTGGGGCTGGTAAGCATGCAAGAGCGGGTGCATCTGGTGCACGGGACTTTTTTGGTGGACTCGGCGCCCGGCGAGGGCACCAGAATTCTGGTGGCGGTGCCCCTTGGCGTCCCGGAACGGAAGTATGCGGAAGACGACTCCACTCAGGAGATCACGAGGACCCAGCTTTACTGACTTCATCTCGCAGTCAGACTCTAGGACGGGTGACCCACATCGATCATTCCGCTAAAATCGGGCACACCATATCTAATGAGGCGGTCTTCATACGGCCCAAATCGCTTCAAAGAAGGAGACAAATATGTCGTACAGCATTTCGACCTTGCTGCTACGGAACCTTCAGGACGTCTTCGGTGAAAACGACCCGGCGCGCAGACGCGCAGTGATGGACGAGATCTACACCGACGATGTCGTTTTCTATGATCCCAGCAAGGGTGTCTACCGTGGCGGCGACGAGATCGATCGCATCGCAGGTGCTCTCAGGGCAACTCATCCCGACTTTAGCTATCAGCCAATTGCCGAGCCTGAGGAATTGGGCGATGGCGGGCGGGTCAAATGGGTATCGGGCCGCCCTGGCGACGATCCAGCATACGCCCGAACGGATTTCATCATCGCCCGCGATGGCCGGATCGCCGCCATTTACCTCTTCTTCGACAAGCTGCCCTGAGCCAGACTCGCGTCGAAAATTCCTTCGAACAGCTTGCACACTTGACGGCCCCATGCGTAGACTGACCACCGCCAAGTCTTCCAGGAAACTTTCTGCCTGTGTCGCACGGCGTCCTCAGCCCCAAAATGTCTTACCCACCCATTTGCTGCTCTAGCAAGACAAGGAGTTGCTCAATGACGGGGGAGCCCAGACAGCCAGTAGACACACGCACCTTAGCGGTGGTCGCCTTCTCGGCGACGGGCGGTGCGTTCATCGAGTATTACGATTTCTTTATCTACGGGTACGCTGCGGCCAGCGCGTTTCCAGCGATATTCTTTCCCAGGTTGCCGCCTACCCAGGCACTCCTGTTCTCTTTCCTGGCTTTCGGTGCGGGGTTCCCAGCGCGCTTATTCGGGGCCTTCCTGTTTGGCCACTTCGGCGATCGCATCGGACGTAAGTTCTCATTCATGGTCAACCTCAGCATCGTGGGCGCTACCACTTGCCTAACCGGACTCTTGCCCGGCTATGCGAAGTTAGGAATCGCCGCCCCGATCCTCCTTGTAGTGCTGCGAATCGTGCAGGGGATTGGGTTAGGCGGCGAATTTGGAGGCGCATCTTCGTTGCTTGGCGAATTTGCTGCGCAGCGAAGACGAAGGGCGTTCTGGATGTCGCTGGCGAATCTGGGCGTCCCTTTAGGCACTATGAGTGCCAGCGTTGTCCTGCTGGTCATGAGCAAGACGTTCGCAACATCCGGCTGGCGGGTGGCGATGCTGCTCTCTGTCGTGATAGTGATTCCGGTACTGCTTGCACGCTACAAGTTTGCCGACAGCCCGCTGTTCGAGCAGCTCAAACAAGCGGACAAGCTCGCTGCTCTGCCCAGCTTCGGGGTTCTAAAACACTACCCTCGTTCCGTGATTCTCCTGGCCTTGTTTGCGGCCTTCGGGGGAATGGGCGGATACGTAGCAGGAACCTACTTTATCTCGTTCATGCGCTTTGCCGGTATTCCGTTGGCAACTACTGCCGCTATCCTGATATTTGCCAAGGTCGGGACTCTTCTAGGTGTACTTGTCAGCGGGCCCGCTGCTGATTTCTGCAAACGAAGACTCACCGCGTGCATCGCAATAGGGCTGGCAACGCTGCTCTCCTATCCCCTTACACTGTCCGTTTTGAGCAGGCGCATTGCGCTGGTGACCCTCCTGGAGATCCTTATTAGTTTCTTCGGAACAGGAATAGTAATAGGGCTTGTGCCGATCCTGGCCTGTGAGAGTTTTCCGACAAAATTCAGATACTCTGGAAGCGGAATTTCCTTCAACCTCGCTGGCCTGCTGAGCGGCATGATCGCGCCGTCACTGTTGGCGGGACTCATCGGCCAGGATGTCTTTCATAAGTGGTATTACGTCCCGATCGTCTATGGCTTTTACGGTGCCGTTGCCATACTTGCACTGCGATTCATGCGGGAGACCTGCGATCTGAAGTTAGAAGATCTCGATCAGGCCGAGCCTGCTTTGCGCACAGTACGAACATGATTGCTGCAGCCTCACCGGGCGAGTGACTGCGATCAGCCAGTGAGAATCAAGCCCGATCCGTTAAACACGTGATTTGTTACGGACGGGTGGCCCATATCTAACATCTTCGCTAAATCGGGTGCGGGTGCCCCACATCTCGATTCTGAGATATGGGCAATCGTGCGGAGCGCGATCCGCTCTCCTCAACTTAACCAGACTCGGGTGCTCCCGCGTCCGGATTCTTTACGTGCTTCTCCGAGCCGACACTTCGCCCCCATGAGCTGCCGTCAACAAACCACGTTTGCCACACATTTCTCCACGAACTAACCACAAAAAACCATCCATGAACGCCCAAAATCCCGCAAAAACCGCCACTTTCTCCACTCAAAAAAATCCGCCGCGTTACCCTGAACAAAATGGCCTCCAACCCCATCAACGAAGACACCATCGTAGCCATCTCTACCCCACCCGGTCGCGGAGGCATAGGCATCGTCCGCCTCTCCGGCCCCGAAGCCCGCGCCATTGCCGAACCCCTCCTTCGCCTCCGCAATCCGCTGGCACCCGCACAAGCCCGATACGCCAAAGTCCTTGATACCAATGGCGAAACCCTCGACGAAGCGGTCGTAACCTACTTCGCCGCCCCCGCCTCCTACACCACCGAAGACGTAGTAGAAATCGCCTCCCACGGCTCCCCCGTCCTCCTCGACTACCTCGTCCGCCAATGCATCGCCCGCGGAGCCCGCCTCGCCGAACCCGGCGAATTCACCCAGCGAGCCTTCCTCGCCGGACGCCTCGATCTCACACAAGCAGAAGCAGTTAGCGACCTCATCGAAGCCAGCACCCTCCACCAGGCCCGCATAGCCGCCCAGCAGTTAGGAGGTTCTCTCTCCCGCCAAATCGCCCCCATCAAAGACCAACTCATCACCCTGATCGCCGCCCTGGAAGCCGGAATAGACTTCGCCGAAGACGACATCGACACCCTCCCCACCCAAGAAATCACCAATCAAATCAGCAAGATCCAAGCCCCCCTCACCGCCCTCGAACGCACCTTTTCCTATGGCCGCATAGTCCGCGACGGCTTCACCCTCGCCATCGTAGGTCGCCCCAACGCCGGCAAATCATCTCTTTTCAATCGCCTGATCGAGCGCGACCGAGCCATCGTCACCGCTACCCCCGGCACCACCCGCGACCTCGTCACCGAACGAGTCTCCCTAAACGGCATCCCAGTCGAATTAATCGACACCGCAGGCCTACGCCAATCCACCGACGAAGCCGAAACCATCGGCATCGCTAAGTCCCGCGAAATCATGGCCGAAGCCGACGTAGTCCTACTCGTCATCGACGCCACCGCGCCCCCACACCCCGAAGACGAAGCCACCATCGCCTCCCTAACCACACGCCCCCTACTGATCGCATGCAACAAATCCGACCTCACCACCACCACATCCTCATCACCTAAAACCAGCCACCCAACCATCGAAACCTCCGCCCTCACCGGCTCCGGCATTCTCGAACTACGCGCAGCAATCCTCTCGCAGATCTCCAGCACCACCCCCACCGCAGAAACCGCTCTTCTCACCAATCTTCGCCAGCAACAAGCCGTTTCGGCAGCTCTCACCTCATTTGCTCAAGCCCGCCAGGCCGCCGCTGCCGAAATTCCCCACGAAATGATCCTCCTCGATCTCTATGAATCCCTCCGCGCGCTAGACTCCCTTACCGGAGCCACTACCTCCGACGATATCCTCCACCTCATCTTCAGCAAGTTCTGCATCGGCAAGTAGACCTACCTCCAACAGCGTCCGACAAGTCCCACACGCCTGTTCATTTCCAGCGTCCCTCCCGTGCGGCAAGCGTAATCACTTCCCTCTGCGAATAACGCGCGCTCGGCTCCATAGGCTCTGTAAACCATGAAAAAAGAGTCTAAAATTTTACTGTTCGCGTGAGTGTCTGTCGGGCCAGCTTCATCAGGAGGGTGTACCACCTCGATGTTCGCTCCCAAGGAACAATCAGCGAAGAGGCCTTCTCAGCGACACGCGGCCCGCTCTCATCTCGCGGCGCGATCGCCTCTCTTCTCCTCGAACGATCAGCTGGAGTCGCAAGCGCAATCGGCATCGGCCTCCATGGTTCGCCATGCGCATCAGCCTCACTCTGGCCACGAACGGCATCCGCACCTCTTACCTGCGCAACCAGACTCCTCTCTACACCTGCCAAAAGAGATCTCGCAGGTCGTCGCCTCTCCCGGCCACGCCCTGGGTCCAGCCGAACGCTCCTTCTTCGAACCTCGATTCGGCTTCGACTTCAGCCGCGTCCGTGTCCATACAAATGAGGAAGCAGCGCACTCCGCCCGGACAATCCGGGCATCAGCGTACACCCTGGGAAGCAACGTCGTCTTTGCAAAAGAAAAGTACGTGCCCCATACCGAGGCAGGACGCGTTCTGCTGGGCCATGAACTGGCTCACGTCGTGCAGCAGGCCACTGGCTCCGTGCATGGTATCCAGCGAGCACCCGACGCTGGAGTCGCCGATGCTGGAGTCGATCCTGACGCGGCTACGACTACGCAGGCGCCGCCCGACGTATTCGACCCGGACGCGAACGAAGCCGCCGCCCGCACCCAAAATCCCGATCTGCCTCAGATCGACCGGGCCCTGAAATCTCCTGAAGAAAATGAAAAGGCGGCCGCGGCAACCGTGCTCGAGGCGTTCGGCAGCGAAGACAAGCTGAACGAGCAGTTCGAGCAACTTCCTGACATCGTAATCAAGACCGTCGATCAATATGGAAAGACCGATAAGACCGCAAACCGCGTTCAATTTTTTCTCCGCATGCGGCTCTACTTCGACTCCTGGGCAGATATCATCGCTCACTTCAAGCAGATCGTAGAGGTGAAACATGGTCCGGTCGACGTCTTCCTCCATAAGGACGCCGCGGACCGCCTGGAGCGCGCGCTTTCTGTGCTGAAACAGAAGGGCCATCCGTTTCCCTCCATTAGCGAGGGCTTCAGTTTGCGTGACCGCCACGAAGGCCCAATCCAATCGGCCGGTATGATGACCCATGCACTGGGCTACGCGTTCGATGTGGCCGCAGGAGAGAACCCCAAGATTGGCTTCATGAAACCCGGCGAAATCGGCAGGCACGATCCTATTCAGATCGCCTCGGCGATCGATCCCTCCGGAGCCCACATGGATATGGGGGCTTCTAATCCAAAGATCATCGAGGCCATGGGCAAGCGTACCGCTGGGGACACCAGCCTCTCCGCCGCGGACGACAAAGACCCCGTCGCGCAAAAGTACTTTGAACTCTTCGCACAGCAGTTTCAACACATGCAGGCCGGTTCTCTGGAGTTCCTCAACACTATCTCGAAGGACCATAGAGAAAAACTGCTTCAGCTGCGCAAGAATTACCTAGACGTCCTCAGGAAGCTCGCCGCCGAAAAGAAAAAGGGGAAGAAGGGTGATGCGACCATCATCACCGCCCTCGAATCCGAGCGGCGACAGCTGCTGGCCACGATTCCATCGCTCGCAACCGAGTGGCTGACCGCGATCGACAAGGCAATCACTAAAACGCTGGCAGCGCATCCCGGCATGGACAAGCTACGCTCCCCCAGTGACATCGCGAAAGACCTCAAGTCTGCCGAGGGAAACCTGAAAGCCAGCAGGCAAGCCGACGTGCAGTCCCATCAGCTGGAGTCGAAGGCTCTCGCCGAACGAGACACTGCATCCCAGGTAGTCAAGCTGGCCGAGCAGCGGGAACATCGTTCACCCGGAGGCGACGACTTCAAGAAGGCCCTTGCCGCCACAGCGCTTGCCAGAGAAAATCTGCAAAAGAAGCTCGACGTGTTAGTCGATGCGATACAGGACAGATTCCAGAAAGATCGCGAGCTGGCTGCCGCGCAGGATCGGCGTGAAGGCCTCTCAGCAGAGTTGAAGCGCTCCAGCGATCCCAAGCTCAAAGGCGCGTGGGACTGGATCCAAAGCCTCCGTGAACTGAAGCGCAGCCTGGGCTCGCCCGACCTCTCCACGCCCGCCGGTCTCAAGGAGTACGAAGCGCTTACCACCGGCAACCTCGGCTCCAGGATGGAAGAGAATCCCCCGCTCCTGCGTCTGCTCGAAGTAGGCTTCTTCAACCCCAAGGGAGCCTTCGATCTCGAGTTCTTCGAAGAGATGGCGCACAGTGGATTCTGGCCCGGAGCCACCTGGAACTTCGGCGGAGCCGATCCGATGCACTTCGAGTTGCTCGAAGGCCGCAACCGAACTCGCAGCCCGGGAAAGGTCGACAAAAAATAAAACGAAGTATCGCGATCCCGGAGCTGGCCGGGTTCGGTCTTACCGATCGATTTGCATCAGTTATTCAGCCAGGACGGCCTTGGTCAAATTGCGCGGATGGTCCACATCGATCCCATTGTTGATGGCCATCCAGCAAGAGAGCAGCTGTAGCGGAATGACCTCGCATACTGCCAGCAGAGCCTCGGGACTCTCTTCCACATACACGGTGTGGCTGGCGAGCTCTCCCACGACATCATCCCCGACGTTCGCAATGGCAAGAATGCTAGCCCCCTGCTCACGCATGTCGCGCATCAATAGCAGAACTTTTTCATAACGCTGTACGGAGTCCGCATCGGCACGATCGACCGTGGCGATCATCACCAATGGCGTGCCCTCCGCGACCAGAGCATTTGGACCATGCTTCAGCTCTCCGCTGGGATAACCCTCGGCATGGAGGTACGCCGATTCCTTGAGCTTCAGCGCGCCCTCGCGAGCGATGGAGTAGTGGACGCCTCGCCCCAGAAAGAGAAAATTTTTTGCCGTCCGGTACTCCCCGGCGACCTGCCGCATCGCATCGTCCCACCCCTTGAGCTGTTTCTCAATGCGCAAGGGGAGTTCAGCGACCTCCCGGAGACGAACCACGAGCTCAGAGGCCTCGATCGCACCGCGCACTTCGGCGCCCATCAGGGCAAGCAGATAGAGATTCAGCAGTTGCGCGGTAAAGCTCTTGGTGGCCGGAATGGCGCGTTCGCGACCCGCCACGGTTGGAAAGGAGGCCGTCGCTTCACGCGCCATAGTCGAATCGTCCACATTGGTAATCGCCAAAGTAGCGTGGCCCGCAAGGTTGGCCTTGCGTAAGGCGGCGAGCGTATCGGCCGTCTCGCCAGATTGAGAGACGACCATCACCGCAGCGTCCGCCGAAGATTTTGCCGGGCGATAGCAGTATTCGCTGGCATACTCCACGTCGACGGCAATGCCGCTGAGATCTTCTATCACCAGCTCGGCGAACAGACCCGCGTGACGGCTGGAGCCGCTCGCCGCAATAACAAGCTTGTTCTCAATACCCGACAGCCAATCGAATGTGGAGGCACAGGTGTTTGCCCGGAATCCGTCATCCTCCACATAATGGTCGACCGTCGCGGACAGGGTTGCGGGCTGTTCGTAGATCTCCCTCAGCATCCAATGAGGATAGGGAGAGGGATTGTTCGTATTCGTCACGTCGCTAAGCCCCGCTAAAATTGATCGTTTAGTGCCTATACAATCAAAATAGAGCACATTTATGTGTTCTTCAAGAAAAATATCCATTTTTGATTGAATCGGCTGGGTTACACTCAGAAGCGAGCCATGTCCACTAAGACAGATCTGCGCGCTGATCGCATCATGAAGGCTTTGCTCCGTGCAGGAGACATCTCGGTTCAGGAACTCGTCGAGCAAGTCGGAATCTCGGCCCCCAGCATTCGGCGAGATCTGGCGCGTTTGGAGAAAAAAGGCCTCGTTCTCCGCACGCATGGTGGCGCTACCCTTGTCGAATCATTGCTTTACGAGCCCTTTCGCCACGACACATCCTTTCAGGCCCGTGAGCTACGTTCAGCCGATGCAAAGCGACGTATTGGCCTGGCTGCCAGTGAGTTGATCGGTGAGACCGAGACCATCGGGTTGACCGCCGGCACCACCACCACCCAGATTGGCCGGTCACTGCGGCACCGCCGAGGCATCTCAGTCATCACCAACGCGCTCAACATCGGGATGGAGTTGTGCAATCAGCCGGCCATCAAGACGATGATCACCGGCGGAACACTCGCCTGGGCGTGGACGTTCGCGCTTGCTGGCCAGCCTGCGCTGAACTTCCTGCGCGATGTCTATCTGGACAAAGCCTTTATCGGCGTGACGGGCTTTGATCTGGAGCGCGGAATCACCACGCTGGAGTCGGAAGAGGCTGCGGTCTCGCTGGCCATGCTTCGCAACGCAAAGCGTGTGATCGTCGTCGCCGACTCCAAGAAAATCGGAAATGTCAGTCCTGCGCTGATCTGTCCGATCACAGCCATCCACGTACTCGTGACCGACACTGACATCCCCCAGGAGATCCACGACGAACTTGTTGCTCGTGGAATCGAAGTCATTCTCGCTTAGTCCCTGTCGGGGAACGTCTTTGAATCCAACGCGGTATTTCTAGCGAACAAGCGACTTTCACGGACTTCTTCGTTGAGTGAGCGACGGCGTCTCCTCGCAATGGAACGCTCGGCTAGCTCCTGGATTTCTGCGCGCGGAACCAGAGCCCTGTGGAAAACCTTTGGAAAAGCTCGCACTCCTACGTTGCTGCTGATGGCGGTTCGCAGGCTATATCCATGTCGATTGGCAACTCGGACAGGCCTGCAAGTATCGGAAACTGACCATTTAGCGCCTATAAGCTCAAACTGTTGGCTGTAATGAGCCACAAAAGCAAATTTATTTTCACAAAACGCTAATTTTCTTCTTGCATATCTTCGCCGATGAGGATAAGTTTCACACAATTGTCACAGAACTGATCGTCTAAGCCACATTTGAACAAAAAAGTGGCCGTAACGCCCTCTGTCAGCAGTTATCTGTCGTGAAACTTTCTTGAAAGCCCGGGAGACCACCGATGTTCGTCAAATACAACAGACTCATATCCGCAGCGACGCTCAATCTCGCGTTGCTGTTTGCGGCTGGCGCCACCTGTCTTACCTTGGCGACCGCGTTGCCTGCCTCTGCCCAGCAGGCCTCCGGAGCGATTACAGGCACAGTCCTCGATCCACTCGACGCCGCCATTTCCAATGCCACGGTCACTGTTCGAGACCTGGATCGCGGAACCACCTGGACGGCGAAGACCAGCAACGCAGGCATCTACGAGTTCCCGCAGATTCCCGTGGGCAACGTTGAGATCAACGTGAAGGCCCCCGGCTTTACCACAGCGCACCGCAACTCCTTCACCTTGGTACTGAACCAGGTCGCCCGGGTAGACTTCAGGCTGAAGGTTGGCGATGTGACCTCGACGGTCGAGGTAAGCGATGCTCCCCCGCTGCTCCAGACCGCCTCGACTGAGGTGGGCACGCTCATTGACGCGAAGGCCACAACTTCGCTCCCACTCGCAACCCGGGACACTAACCAGCTAACCCTCTTGGCACCGGGCGTCATCAGTCCCAACATCTTCGCCTTCCAATCGTCGCAGACCACCTTCGGCACCGGCCGTCCCTACGTCAACGGCGCACGCGAGCAGGACAATAACTTCTCTCTCGACGGTATGGACGTCAACCAGGCCGACAACAACGACGTCGCCTATGTTCCCAGCCCCGACGCCATTCAGGGATTCAACATCATCACCAGCAACGCGCCGGCCGACTTCGGTAACTACATCGGTGGCGTCATCGTAGAGTCGCTCAAGTCAGGCACCAATGAGTTCCACGGAAACGTCTTCGAATTCTTCCGCAATACCGTTCTCAATGCGAACACCTGGCAGAACAAGGCTAACGCATACATCGTCGGCCAGGACGGAAACGTCGCCGGCTCCACTTTGCCTCGCGCCGCTCTGCAATGGAACGAGTTTGGCGCCACTATCGGCGGTCCCATCCTCAAGAACAAGCTGTTCTTCTTCGCCGACTTCCAGGGCATGATCAACAACACTCCCAAGACCTACCAGGCGAACAGCATCATTCCGACGCAGTATCTCTCCGGAGACTTCGGAGCCCTCTGCACCAGTCAGGGAGCTACATTCGTCAACGGCGTCTGCTCAAACCCTGTCCTGCAGCTCTACATGCCCACCGCCAGCGCAACGCCGGGCAGCCGTACGCCTTACCTGAATAACAAGGTTCCCGTCAGCAGCAAAGTGGCATCGTCCATCGTTTCCTCACCTCTCTTCATACAGCAGGAAGGCCAACAGAACTACGCCACCAGCGGCTTTGTTCATTCCTATCAGGGCGATGTGAAGATCGACTGGCAGGCATCTCCCAAAGATCACGTCATGGGACGCTACTCCCAGATGTACACCATCAACACCAGCAGCAATGGCATCGACGTGTTGACGCCGAACCTCACCCGCGAATATCCGTTGAAGAACTTTGTCATCAACTACGATCGCACCATCACACCGACGCTGGTCAACGAACTCCGTCTCGGTGCCCAGATCTTCCCGGCAAACGACCAGCAGTTCACCAACGCAGCCGGCGGAAATCTGCCCCAGCAATTCGGTTTGCCCGGCGTTCCGGGAGACATTCTTCCCGCAATGTCCTTCGGGTATCAGCCCATCGGAAGCACCAACGGCGTCGAGATCTTCCACGACTCCACCATCCAGGTCGAAGATTCGCTCACCTGGACCCACGGCAAGCACTCCATCCACACTGGTTTCGAGCTCTACCACTACATCATGAACGACGTCTACGCCGGGAACTCCGGTGCCTCCGGCGGGTTCATCTTCTCCGGTCAGTACACCGCCAACCCCAACGCGTGCCAGACGGATCCAGTGTCTCAAAAGCCCGTATGCGCTGCCGGAAGCCCGTTCGCCGACTTCCTGCTGGGCCTGCCACAGGAAGTTCAGCAGGGTGCCCCCCTGCACTTCAATCTGCGCAACAGCCTCTTCGGAGCCTTCGTGCAGGATACCTACCAGGCCACCTCCAACGTCACTCTCACCCTGGGTCTGCGCTATGAGCTCACCACGGCTCGCGGCGACAAAGATGCCAGCAAGAACGTGAACTACGATCTCGTCACCGGTCAGCCGGAGATTGGGAAGAACTACAACACCTATACCGGGATCACCAACTTCCAGCCGCGTCTCGGCGTTGCCTGGAAGCCGACTTGGGCTCCAAACACGGTCTTCCGCGGCGCTTATGACCTCTCCACATACATGGAAGGCAACGGCGTCAACAATATGGCGGTCATCAATCCTCCGAACGTCATCCTGACGGACATCAAGAACAACGCCGGCGCGGCTCTGAACCTGCCCGCCACAACACTGGATCAGGGTTACTCCACGTTCTCGACGGCCTGTACCCCTGCTCAATTCCTTGCTCTTGCTTCAAATTGCATCTCCGGAGTGCAGGCTCACGCGACCGACCCCAACCTTCGGCCGGCTGTGGATCAGCAGTGGAACGTGGTGGTTCAGCATCAGTTCAGGGGCAATGCCACCGCTTCGCTCGGTTATGTCGGCAACAAGATCGATCACTTGTCCGACATCTACCTGTACAACCAGAAGCAAATCAACTCGGCCGGCACTGTGGTCCCTGGCCCATATATGAAGCAGCTCCTTGCTGCTGGCGTCGGACAGGCTCGCTTCAACGGCTCGGACGGCGTCTCCTCTTTCAACGCGCTGGAAGCCACAGTGGCGCAGAGAAACTTCCATGGCCTCGACCTCCAGTTCTCCTACACCTGGTCGAAGTGCCTCACGAACACCCTCGGCTACTTCGGCTCCTACGGCGACGAAGAGGGAGCTGGTGAATCACAGACCCAGGCCACGCAGAACTTCTTCCAGAACGAGTACAACCCCAAGGCTGACTACGGTCGTTGCACTACTGACGCCGCGTCCAACTTCGGTGGCTACGCGCTCTACAGCCTTCCGTTCGGCAGGGGCAAGACCTTCGGTAACAGTGTCAACAGGGCTGTGGATCAGGTCATCGGCGGCTGGCAGGTTGCAACCGATCTGTCCTTCCGCTCAGGCTTCGGAATCACTCCCTTTGCAGGCGCCTACGCAGGCGACTACAACCCCAACTCTGCATCCTCGCTCACCGGTTCCTACCAGCCACGACCAAACTGCGTGGCAGGCGTCTCGGGCAGTCAGGCCATGCAGACAGTTCAGATTGGCAGCAGCATCGGCAAAGTCGATCTCAACCCTGCTGCTCTCACAGGAACAACCGACGGCCAGTTTGGTAACTGCTCTTCCGGCTCGTTGCGTGGTCCCAGCCTGAAGACAGCCAATCTCAACCTGACCAAGAATTTCCCGGTCACGGAGAGGGTCTACGCGACCTTTGGAGCCCAGTTCATCAACCTGACGAATACGCCGATCTTCAGCGTACCGGCAAGCTGGTGGGGTCAGTACAGCTCCTGCGCAAGCTGCAACGGCGTTCGCACCACCGGCTTCAACGGTGGCGGCAGCGGAACAGTCGGGTCCTTTGGTCTGCTTGACGGCTCCAACCCTGGCCGCCAAGTCGAACTCTCACTCAAGCTGAACTACTAATTGGCAACTACGAGACTCCGCAGGCATCCCCCTGCGGAGTCTCGTGTTTTAACGGCGCTCCGGGCACACGTTGCTCCGGAGGAGTTGGAGTCAAGAGCAATCGAATGCGCAACATTATCTTTGAGCTTTGTGCTGAAACGATCGATGCCTGTCTGGCAGCAAAAGAGGGTGGAGCGCATCGCGTCGAACTCTGTTCAGGCCTGAGTGAAGGTGGACTTACGCCGAGTCACGGCCTGGTCCAGGCAGCCATCGAGCGCAGCGGACTTCCGGTTCACGTGCTCCTTCGTCCACGCGGCGGCGGCTTCCAGTACACCGAGCCTGAGATTTCGGTAATGCGGGAAGACATACAGCACGTGAAGCAGTTAGGAGCAGTTGGAGTCGTCCTCGGGCTGTTGCGGGCCGATGGTTCGGTGGATGTTGAAGCCGTTAGCGACCTTGTGCAACTCGCACATCCGATGAAGGTGACGTTTCACCGTGCCTTCGACGTAACACCCTCATTGCCTCAGGCGCTGGAGGATGCCATCGCCGCCGGTTGCGACCGCATCCTCACCTCAGGCGGCCACAGTGATGTCGTAGAGGGCACTCCCTGTCTCTCTCAGCTGATTGTTCAAGCGAACCATCGCATCGTGGTCGCCGTCGGCGGCGGTCTGCGGCTCAAGGATGCCGGATCGTTGGCACGCCTTACCGGCGCAGCGCACTTCCACGGCTCTCTCCGGCGCAGGCTGAGCAGCGGGCGACCCTCGAATGAAGCCGTCGACGAGTCACGTAGCTTCGGAGAACGGTATGTCGTCGACCCTGATGACATTCGCTCAATCATTCATCAACTCCAGAGCGCCTGAGCCCGGCCGTATAGCTAATCGTTCGCGTCTCTTGCTTCAGGCATAACGAGGTAGAGCAGAACGATGCCCAGGACGACAAACATTCTGAATGCGGCTTCCTGACCGTTCCAGGTTCTCGACTGCCACATAAGAAACCATTCGCCCCCGACACTCAAAAAC
>Ga0209060_10000577_pt1 | contig 61121 bp, 61 predicted proteins | sample Coa_R1_8_FD_187155 | JGI IMG/M metagenome (GOLD analysis project Ga0209060, IMG submission 187155) | Surface soil microbial communities from Centralia Pennsylvania, which are recovering from an underground coalmine fire - Coalmine... | ecosystem: Environmental > Terrestrial > Soil >...
AGGAGACATCTCCCTGGGCAAGCTGGGCCTTGCCGTCGGCCTGCACGATCTGTTGGAGCGTGTCCTGAGCTGCCGCCTCGTTATGGAGATAATTGATGGTGACCGCAGCCCCGGCCTGGGCCAACGCAAGACTGATGGCCTTCCCAATCCCCGTGCCTCCACCAGTTACAATCGCTCCCTTGTTTTCCAGCAGCATGTTCACCCTCTCTCACTTACCATTGAGGCAGCGCAGCCTCGCGTCGTGTCATACGTCCAGGAGCGGCCAATATGACCCGTTTTCCTCAAGAAAGGTGGGCTGGGATAGCTGTACGAGCAGTCCCTCACCAATGTTGGTACGCGACCGCACTTTTTAGGCCAGGGCAGGTCTTCAGGAGTGCTGGCAGGGCGTGGCAGGAAAAAATAGAGCATCGATTGATGAAGACAGGTATTCAACACTTCGGATGGTTTTTTTCGCCCATTACGGGTTGTGAAGAATAGATGCTTCAGGCACAGATGTTGTACGAGAGAACGTGAAGGAAGGGGAAGTCATGTCGGGATCACTTCATCTGGGAACGATTGCGGGTATTCGCATCAGTGCTCACTATAGCTGGTTGCTTATTCTGGCACTGTTCACTGCCTGGCTAGCCACCGGCTGGTTCCCCTATACACTTCCTGGACCCTCATCTGTTACCTCCTGGCTCACCGGGTTTGTGGCGGCCTTCCTGCTCTTTGCTTCCGTGCTGGCGCATGAACTGACACATTCCCTGGTTGCCCGCGCGCATGGCGTACCGGTAAGGTATATTGTGCTCTATTTCTTTGGCGGGTCCTCGAATCTGGAGGAAGAGCCGCGCAGCCCTGGGGTGGAATTTCAGATTACCATCGCCGGCCCGCTGACCAGCCTCTTGATAGGAGGGCTGGCGTGGCTAGCATATGGGCTGGTCTTGCCCAGTACTCCACTGGGAGCGGAAATCTTTGGCTTCCTGGCTGGCATGAATGGCCTGTTGGCGCTCTTCAACCTGATTCCTGGGTTCCCGCTGGATGGTGGGCGAGTCCTTCGTTCCCTCTTATGGAAGCTGACGGGGAGCGTGCAGACCGCGACACACTGGAGCGCGGAGGTTGGACAGGTGGTAGCCTTCCTCCTCATCCTCGCCGGTATTTGGTTCATAGTAACCGGAGGTCTGTTCTCTGGCCTCTGGCTGGCAGTGATCGGGTGGTTCCTCTTGACTGCCGCCCGAAATGCAGAGACCAGAGCGATCCGAGAAACGCACTTCCAGAACGTCTCCATCGACCAGAACGTCGCTATCGACCGGGCCATGTGTTCTGTTCTGCCGGTGGTTTCACCAGGCATGACTGTGCAAAACCTGATGGAAATCTACATACTGCCGCGCAAACTGGCTGCCGTGCCAGTAATGGAGGGCGAGCAGGTGGTGGGGTTAATCACGCTGACCGCTGTAGAGCAGGTGCCCCGCGAGGCACGGAAACACGTGGTGGTGGGTCAGATCATGACGCCGCGCCACCAACTCCAGACAGTCTCGCCCCAGCAGCCGCTTCAGGAAGCCCTGGCGCTGATGGACCAGCACGATGACCAGCACCTGCTGGTGATGCAGGATAATCATCTGGCTGGCATAGTCAGCCGCGATACCATTATTCGTCTGATGGAAATCCTGTCCGCTCAGGGCCAGGCAGGAGACGAAACCCGGCACACCAACCATCTGCACAAAGCGAGCTAGCCGGAGCGAAGAGGAGATATCTCATGCTGCACCGGGCACTCCTGCACCTCCTTCGTCTGCTTAATAAGCACGCCATTCGCGTGGGGGTCATCCTGTTTTGCCTGCTAGGCTTCCTGCTCTCACTGCTGCCGGTTGGCCGTGCCTCCTTACGCGCCGCCATACTGCTCCCAGCGGTGGTGAGTGCCCAGGCATCTGCGCCGCTGGCCCTTCTCGGCGACCCCATTCGCCACAGCCAGTTCACGCTTCGTACCAGCACTGGCCCTGCTTTCCTGGATGTCTACGCGCCTACCTCCCCACCTCCCATCCTTCCTGGCGAGCGCCAGGCTATTGTCATGGTCCTGGGCGTCGGGGATAACCGCGAAAGACCCCAACTTGTGAACCTCTCAGAGGCACTGGCACGGGAGGGGATCGTGGTGGTCATCTTGACGACGCCAACACTGATTGCCGAGCAGCTTGTCTCAACAGACACCGATGCCGTCGTCCAGGCATTTGTGTTTGCCTCCCACTGGCCTGGCGTGGGCACCCAGCGCGTTGGCATCGTCGCGTTCAGCGCGGGCAGTGTGTTAACCTGCCTGGCCGCTGCCGATGCGCGTATACGCGAGCAGGTTGCGTTTGTGGCTGTGATAGGCGGCGTTTTTGATCTGCCCACGCTTCTTAGAGAAGTCGGCCAACGCGCGACGCTGGTCGATGGGCGGCTACACCCGTTCCAGCCCGATGCGGTGACAATCAGGGTTCTGGCGAAGACCATTGCCAGGACGCTTCCGGCAGCGGAAGGACACGCGCTCGTCGCCGCTTTTGCAGGCGGCCACACGCCGAGTATCCCTGAGCATACGCTGTCGCCGCCGGGCACTGCTGCCTATCACTTGCTGGCAGGTAACGCCCCTGCCCGGGTGGAGGCAAACCTGGCAGCGCTCTCCCCCACCATGAAAGCGCAACTACGAGAACTCTCCCCTAGCCGGGTCATCGACCAGATTCACGCACCAGTCTACCTGCTGCATGATCGCAACGACCCATATGTTCCTTTCACCCAGGCACATGACTTCGCCGCAGCGCTTGCCCGCCTCGGGCGCCCCTATGAATTGTTCGAATTTACTATCCTGCGCCATGCCGAAATCACCCCAGGCGCAAGCCCTGGAGTCTTGATCGTTGATGGCAGCAAGCTTTACCGGGTGCTGCGAGCGGTGCTGCTTGGGGGAACGTGATTGCAAGATAGGTGAGCGAGTTCTCCTCTTTCGATTCCAATAGATTCGGCGGTGGCGTTCCCAGCGCCCATGAGAAGCCTTTATGTGATGCCATGAATGGTTGAGAGCGCATTGCGTATCCAGTGGAAACGTGACGCAGGCAGCATGCCATAATTGTAGAAGGAAATCCCCGAGATGTTGCGCTCTGCACAATAGGCGATCTTCGCTGCCAACTCTTCGGCGGATTGACAGTCAGGCAGAGTAGGGCGCAAGGCAACTTCCAGCGGCATGGTTGGGGGGAACATCGCGCAATATGCGTCTACCTCGCGCCGGAACGTCTACATATCAGAAATATATCCCAGCATGGTTACGCCGTCGGTCATGCCCGCGCGCGGCGGGATTTCCAGGCCCGAGAGCCAGGCAAGATCAGGGGCCGAGAGACGCTGTGCTCCATTCGATGAAGGGTCTTGCAGATACACCGGCACCTCGCTGACGGCATGGACTGCCTGGTGGACCTCGACCCACAACCGATATACAGACTCGTGACGCAGAGCCATATAGCGAGTCAACTCGCCATCCAGATGGTCTTGCCAGGATGGAAGTTCCCAGGCCGCCTCTCCTATCGTGTCTGTCTCTTCCTGAAGTAATTGGTCTATTTCATTGGCGACAAAGCTGCGAACCCCCTTGCCATCGATCCCTGCTGCGTGCGCCTGCTCTAAGCATGCAGAGCAGAAACACACGCCCAGCAAAACCTGAAGTGCTGGCGTGATTATCCTCTGCTGCATCTCGTGATGAAACCCGTGAACAAAGGGCATATGGTGTGCGGCCTCTAATTGGATCGCTTGCAACGGGTAGCGTCGGGCGAGGTCGGCGGCCATGGCGCACACGTAGACGCGCACGGCTGCATGTGACGGGCAAAGATAAGTGATAACCGGGTCGCCAAACGCATTGCGCGGTGTATAGGCTGGATAGGTCATCCCCAGGTAGGTATTATGTAGGCAAACGGTCCAGGCAATGACTTGCAATCCGGCATCGCCGGATACAGCACAGAGCGAAGCCAGTATATCCTCTTGCTTCGCCAGAGCACTGAGATGCGGCTTGATGATGGAATTGGCGAAGGCCGCCGCATCCGGACGAAAGAAAAGCGCCCCATCCTCTGGATAGTACACCTTACGCCTGGGGTTATGCGGCAGTAGGAGCTTGCCAGTATGATAGCACACAGCAAGGCTCACCGTGTCTACCCCTATCTATCACGCACAGTGGCACAAAATGCTTGTGGTGTTTCATCCTGAACATTCCAGGGATAAGCGTACAGCGAATGATGCAAGAAAGATGCTCCTCTCTCATTTTGGCGATTTCAAACCTCGGCCAGCCCTGCGGGAGATGATCGCCAAACGTTGCCACCGTAGCTCCTCCCAGACGTGCACCCAGATGGAGCGCCTCTTTCCTTTTTATGGCGTCTCTTCGCTGGATAGTATAATTGCTTATGGCCCTATCTGTCATCCTGCCTACCGAGATGTAGATAGAGAGGGAGAGGTCGCAGTCCTCGAGGGCATCAACTCTGGCAAAAAGAGGCTTTATGTACGATCTGGTTATTCGCGCCGCCCGGATTATCGACGGAACAGGCGCCCCGGCGTTCGATGGCGACCTTGGCATAATGGGTGAGCAGATCGTTGCCCTGAGCATTCATCTGGATGGCGAGGCACGCCAGGTCATCGACGCCGAGGGGAGAGTCGTTGCTCCTGGGTTTATCGACGCGCATACGCACGATGACCTGGCGGTGCTGCGAAACGCCGTCGTGTTGCCCAAGGTCCAGCAGGGCGTAACCTCGCTTGTGATTGGCAATTGTGGCTTCGGAGTTGCGCCAATGGAAAGAGCGCATATGGCGGCGATGCAGCGGTATGCTGCTCCTGTGCTGGGGGAAGATGATCAGCCATGGGACTGGCCGACGATGGGCAGCTTTCTGGAAACCCTGCGCACCCTGCGGCTGGGGCAACACGTGCGCCCGATGCTGGGGCACACGGCGGTGCGGGTTGCGACAATGGGCTTTGAGGCACGGGCGGCCACAGAGCAGGAGATGCTTACTCAGGAAGCGCTCATTGCCGAAGCCATGCAGGCTGGCGCAGCCGGATTGTCTCTGGGGCTGATGTATACGCCTGGCATGTATACGCCAACCTCTGAACTGGTGCGCCTTGCTCGTATCGTGAGCCGCTATGGAGGCGTAGTCGCTGCACATATGCGCAGCGAGGGAAATGGCCTGCTGAAGGCGCTTGACGAAATGCTCTCTGTAGCGGAACAGGCTGAGGTAGCTGTCCATATCAGCCATCTCAAAGTGACAGGGCGGAAGAACTGGGGCAGCATTGGCAAAGCGCTGGAGCGCATTGTGGACGCCAGAGCACGTGGCCTTTCAGTCACCGTTGATATGTATCCCTACGCCGCTGGCTCGACTACGATGACACAGCTCTTGCCCCCCTGGATGTTGGAAGGGGGCACAGGGCAAATGCTCCAGCGCCTCAACGACGCTGCCACACTCCGGCGCGTTCGTCAGGATTTTGCCAACGGGCTGCCAGAATGGGAAAACCAGGCCAGTGCGCTCGGGTGGGAGCGCATTATGCTTTCCAGTGTGCAGCACAATCGTTATCACGCTTTCGAGGGACTACATATGGCTGAGGCAGCCGAGCGCCTTGGGCTATCGCCTGAAGAGACACTCTTTCATCTGCTGAGGGTGTCGCAGGGCCAAATCACCATCATTGTCTTCTCAATGGATGAACAAGATGTTGATCGGGTCATTCAATCTTCGTTTGCCATGATTGGCTCTGATGGCTTGCCTCTGCGTTCTGGGCACCCTCATCCGCGCCTCTATGGGACGTTTCCGCGCTTCATCCGGCGCTATGTCCGCGAGCTGAAGCGGCTCTCGCTCGAAGAGGCCATCTGGAAAGTGACGGCATTTCCGGCGGCACGCTTTGGTCTGGCGAAGCGCGGCGTGCTGGCGGTTGGGAGGGTTGCCGACCTGGTGGTGTTCGATGCTGCCCGCATTGGCGACCGGGCTACGTATAGCGATCCACAACTCTATCCGGAGGGCATCATGGCGGTTGTCGTGTCAGGGCAGCCAGTGATCCTGCACGGCCAGCTTCAACCCCATTTACCAGGTCACCTGCTGGGCCAGGCAGGATAGATTCAGGACGTGAGATCGGTGCTTATCTCCCATCCATGAGGAGGAAACGATGTCTCCCACAGATGCTTCTCTGCTGGAGGTGGACACGCCAGCGTTGCTGGTTGACCGTGATCGGCTGGATGCCAATATTAGCCGCTTTGCGGCAATGGCCTCACGAACTGGCGTAGCCCTGCGGCCACATATCAAGACCCATAAAACACTTGAGATTGCAGCGCTGCAAGTGCAGGCAGGGGCCAGTGGTATTACCTGCGCGAAACTTGGCGAGGCTGAGGTCTACGCCGACGCTGGCTTTACCGATGTGTTTGTCGCCTATCCGCTGATTGGGCAGGAGAAGGCGCGCCGTGCGGCCCAACTGGCCCGGCGCTGTACGATGACTGTTGGGGTCGAGAGTGTGACCGGTATTCAGCAGTTGTCCATGGCGGCAAGCGAGGCAGATGTCCTCCTCAACGTGCGCCTGGAACTGGATTCGGGGCTGAGGCGCACAGGGGTCGCGGCGGCGGAAGCCCTGGAGCTTTGCCGCCTGATCCTGGCTGCCCCTGCCTTGCACCTGGATGGCATCTTTACCTTTCGCGGGGTGTCGTTTCCAGGTGCGCCAACGAGGGAGAGCGATGTCTTAGGACAGCAGGAGGGGGAGTGGATGGTTGCCCAGGCCGAGCTGCTGCGCGCGGCTGGTATTCCCATCAACGCGGTCAGCGTGGGTTCTACCTTCACTGCTGCGGCGGCAGCCTGCGTTCCGGGCGTCACTGAGGTGCGGCCAGGCACCTATGTCTTCTTTGATCGTATGACTACCAAAGGTGCGGCAAATACCCTCGACGAGATCGCTCTGTCGGTGCTAGCAACCGTTGTCAGCCGTCCAGCACAGGATATGGCGATCATTGACGCGGGTTCCAAGACGTTTAGTGGCGATGTGGTTCCTGCCGCCGTGGGGCTGAAGGGGTATGGCGTGACGGTTGATGGGCACAGTGGCATCCTCGAGCGAATGAACGAAGAGCATGGCTTTGTACGCCTGGCCTCTGGGTTTGTTCCGGCCATAGGCGATCACCTGGCCTTTTTCCCCAATCATGTCTGCACAACAGTCAATCTCTCCGATGAGTTGGTTGTAATGCAGCAAGGGATCGTTACAGATCGATGGCGCGTTGCCGCTCGTGGGCGACGGCAATAAATCATCTCTCTGATGCCATGTTGATTCGAGAACCCAATGCAAATATCTCATCCATCTTCCTTCGCCATTCTCCTGCGCCCGCGCAGTATCACATCCGGAACAGGCAGCTTTCCACTTACCCGCGATACAGCCATTATGAGCAACGCCCAGACGCGAGAAGTGGGGAATTACTGGCCGAGGCTCTGTCTCCAGCGCTGGGGTTCTCGCTGTCCGTGCTTCTACAGGAAGTCTCTCTTGCAGCAAAGACCCACGCGCTTATGACAAAAGAGAGCCGTAGCAAGTGCGGCAAGCGGCCAGCGCCACTGATTATGCGATCCTACAGTACTTCACACTTGATGCAGCTTGATAAAATTGGTTCGTGCTTGCGCGGCAATGGGCATCCCACCCATAATTACCACTTTCTCTCCAGCCCGTACCAATCCCTCTTGCGTCAGGCGACGGCTCACCTCAGCGGTGAGCGCTTCAGTGCTCTCCATGAAGGGAATCATGCGCGGCGTAATGCCCCACCAGAGCGCAAGCTGCCGATAGGTCGTCTCTGAGGGGGTGTAGGCAATGATGGGCATATGGGGCCGTTCTTTTGAAATCAACTGCCCTGACCTGCCGCTGCGCGTGAAGACGACAATAGCCCGCACCGCCGCTTCTTTGGCAAGCATATGCGCCGCCTTGCTCACCGCGTGGGACAGAGTCGGCTTGCGATGACGGCTGTCCGCTGGCCGCTCTCTGCATGCTGGCTCGGTTTCCCGCGCGATACGAGCCATCATTTCCACGGCTTCTACGGGATATTGGCCGTTGGCCGTTTCTTCGCTCAGCATAATCGCGTCGGTGCCATCCAGAATAGAATTGGCGACATCGCTCACCTCGGCCCGTGTCGGGCGCGGCTGGGTTACCATCGATTCCAGCATCTGTGTCGCTGTAATGACCGGCAGGCCAAACTCGTTGGCGCGAGCGATAATGCGTTTTTGCACCAGCGGCACCTTTTCGGGCGAAAGTTCGATGCCCAGATCGCCCCGCGCCACCATCACGCCATCAGCCGCATCGAGAATCGCGTCCAGATGAGCCAGCGCTTCTGGTTTTTCCAGCTTGGCAATAATGGATGGCAGCCCTGGTGAACCTTTGGAAGCACCTCGGCCTGCTTCCAAAGGCGGCCTGGCAGCGGGCAAACCCAGCGCGTCAGAAAACAACGCGCGCAGCGCTTGAATATCTCTGGCGTGGCGCACAAAGCTCAACGCCACATAATCAACCCCATGTGCCAGGCCAAAGCGCGCGTCAGCAATGTCTTTTTCGGTCAGGGCCGCTGCGCTCACTGCGACACCCGGAAGATTGATGCCTTTGTGCTCGCCCAGGAGTCCCCCATGCACCACGCGGCAGCGCACCTCCGTTGCATCCGTATCGACCACTTCCAGTTCCAGCAGCCCATCTGCCAGCAGGATATGATCTCCCGGCTTCACATCCTGGGGAAGATGCTGATAGGTCGTGGAAACCCGCTGCGCGTCACCGTCGAACGGTTCTGTGGTTACGGTGAAGGACGCGCCATCGACCAGATGTACCGGCTGATGATCGTGCAGCGCACCTGTACGGATTTTTGGCCCCTGCAAGTCCTGAAGAATGGCAATGGGCAAACCGAGCCTGGCGGCAAGGCTGCGAATCTGGGCAATGACTTCCGCGTGCTCCTCCAGCGTGCCATGGGAGAAATTGAGGCGCGCAACACTCATTCCGGCCAGCATCAGCCGCTCTAAGACAGCTTCGCTGCGCGATGCAGGACCAATGGTGCAAACGATCTTCGTAGACGGCATGCTTCACGCTCCTCAGGCAGCCAGGCAACACGCTCAGCGGTTGCCACGCCTCCATTGCCAGAACGGGTAACTGATCCATTGTACCATAGGCACGATGATGGCCCGCTGCCGTGCTGAGGCGTCGGCGAGTTTGGAGCCAAGAAACTGTGATAACGTTGACGTAAACGCGAGTCCTATGTTACACTCTTCTTAAAGAGAACCGATTCGGAGATAGGCAGAGCAGCATATCTTTCCGATGGAGAAGTATCCCCTCTGGCAACTGATCAATCCGGCTACATTGGAGACGAAAGACATATGGAACTGTTATCGCGCATATCTGATCGCTCCGCAAAAGGGCCTGATGCCCCTGTCAGGCGCTCCCAGCGTCCCATCGGTCCCCACTATAAATGGATCGCGCTGACCAATACCACCCTGGGCGCGCTGATGGCGAGCATCGATGCCAGCATTGTGCTGATTGCCCTGCCCGCTATCTTCAAGGGCATTGGCATCAATCCTCTCGCTCAGGGAGAATCAGGCTATTTTCTCTGGCTCTTGCTGGGCTATATGGTGGTCACCACGACGCTGCTCGTCACCTTCGGACGCATTTCAGATATGTTCGGGCGTGTTCGCCTGTATAACCTGGGCTTTGCCATCTTCACCGTTGGCAGCACACTGCTGGCTTTTACGCCCGGTACAGGCAATACCGGGGCGCTTGAACTCATCCTCTTCCGCATCGTCCAGGGCATTGGCGCCGGTTTCTTGTTCTCCAACAGCGCGGCTATCCTCACGGACGCCTTCCCTCCCGAGCAGCGGGGGCGAGCGCTCGGAATCAATCAGATTGCCGCCATCGCGGGCCAGTTCCTGGGCCTCATCCTGGGCGGCATCCTCGCGACCATCAACTGGCGGCTGGTCTTTCTCGTCAGCGTCCCGGTGGGTCTGGTTGGAACGGTCTGGGCCTATACGATGCTGCGCGAGACAGCGACCATCCGCAAACATCAGCGCATCGATTGGTATGGCAATATCACCTTTGCGCTAGGTCTGACCATCTTCCTCCTGGGTATCACCGATGCCATCGAGCCGTATGGCTCGTCCCCGGTTGGCTGGGGCAATCCCATGGTGATCGCCATGATCGGCGGCGGCGTGCTGCTGCTGGCACTGTTTGTCTGGATAGAAACGCGCGTGCCTGACCCCATGTTCCGCCTGGAACTCTTCAAGATTCGCATGTTCACCTTTGGGAACATTTCCAGCTTCCTTTCGGCGCTGGGGCGCGGCGGCTTGCAGTTTATGCTCATCATCTGGTTGCAGGGCATCTGGCTGCCTTTGCATGGCTACAGCTTTGAAGATACCCCTTTGTGGGCAGGTATCTACATGACACCGCTGCTCATCGGCTTTGTGCTGATGGGGCCGATCAGCGGCTACCTGTCAGATCGGTTCGGGGCGCGGGTCTTCTCGACCGTTGGCATGGCGGTACAGTGTATCGGGTTCATCGGCCTGACCTTCTTGCCCACCAACTTCCCCTATCCGGTCTTCGCGGCGCTGATTTTCTTGTTAGGATGCGGGTCGGGCCTCTTCGCTTCCCCAAACACCAGCGCCATTATGAGCAGCGTGCCAGCAGAGCGGCGCGGCGTGTCCTCTGGCATGCGTGCCACCTTCATGAACAGCGCCATGCTGGTGAGCATTGGCCTCTTCTTCAGCATCATCACGGCTGTGCTGGCATCGGCGCTGCCTCCGACGTTCTACGCCGGATTAACCCAGTACGGCGTATCCTCATCCGTTGCCAACCAGATTGCCCACCTACCCCCAACATCGGCGCTCTTTGGCGCGTTCCTGGGCTATAACCCTGTGGCATCGCTGTTGCCACCGACGACGCTGCACAGTCTCAATTCTGCCAATCAGTCGGCGCTGCTGAGCAAAACTTTCTTTCCGAACTTGATTTCCGGCCCCTTTATGGGCGGCTTGCACGCCGTCTTTTATGTGTCTGCCGGATTATGTGTCGTCGCGGCAACGGCTTCCTATTTGCGTGGGAAACGCACCACCCCAGGACAGGAGCAGCCTGCCACGGAGCTTTCGGCTGATGCCAGCAGGGCAAGCGAACCTGACACCGAAACGGTGCTGGAGCCAACCGGCGACTAGCATGGCCGTTTGCTCTCAACAGCAGGAGGGCATGGGTGAACCCCATGCCCTCCTTCGCTTATCCATCATTCGGCTTGTATGTGTTTGCCTTTCCTGGCATATTATGAATGAATGAATCGTCATTCATTCAACAAGCCCCTGACGAACAGGATATCCTCAATCGTATGAATGAATGACGATTCATTCATTAAAAGACTTGAACAAACGGGATGCGCTCAGTCGTTGGCGGCGAACTGCGCCGCCTCTTTAATCCACCCCTCAACCTGTGCCTTGGGCGGCACGTGATGGGCGATTTTCTTGGCGTCGTTGATCTCGTGAAGCTTGGCGTGCAGGTGATCTGCTTTGCGGTGCTGAAGCTCCTTGCAAGAATCCACGCCGCACTCTTCCAGCAGGTTTGCCATCTCGGTGCTCACGCCCTTGAGCCGCATCAGGTCGGCGCGGTTGGTCCATTCGGTCATCTGGGCGCTGTCTACACCCAGGTGCTTGAGCAGTTCGTTGCGTTTGTGCGGGTCTTTGGCGTGCTCCAGCAAATGTTCGTTGTGGGTGATGCCCTTTTCCTGAAGCTTGGCATGGGCTTCTGGATGCAAGCCCTTGATTTCGGCAATTTTGCGTTTCATGTCAATCCCCTTGTTGTTACGATGGCATACGCTACATCAACACCCTGAACTGTGGCAGAAACTAACTGCCTGTAATGTAGCAAACGAACACCCGTTTTGCAAGAGGAAACGTTCTGAGAGAACCCCATCGGGGACCACTATGATTCAGCGCGGGGGCGCTAAAGAGACCAGCAGCGCAGCCAGCGCCAGAATGCCCGCCAGCGCCAGCGCTTCACGCCGCCACCAGCGTTCACTTCCGCCCTCGCGTCGGCCCAGCAGCGCCAGGAGGAGCGCCACCGGAAGCAGCAGCACTTTGGCGAGCAAGACTTGCCCATAGGCAGCGGTAAAGAGATCGCTGAGTTGGGACAGGTGCAGCCAGGCCAGCAAAAGACCACTGCCTGCCAGTTCAATGACCGAGACCACGGCGATTTGCCCAAAGCGGGCGATCACCTCACGGCGTCGCGGGGCAAGCGCTTTCTCTTGCCAGAGGCTCACGAGGGCGGCCAACCCACCAAACCAGATGCCCATCGCCACGACATGCAGCGTGGTGGCAATCACGCCAATTACGATGTTGCTCGAACTGATGGTGTGGCTGGCTTCGCTTTCCACCAGCGCCAGCGCCACGCCAAGCGCCAGAGCCAGCGGCACTGCCGGGCGCGCACCCTGCTTCGCGGCCCCCAGCAACACCCACAGCAAGAGCGCCCCGCCAAGCCGCTGCGCCAACACCCAACCAGAGCGGGAAGCAAGAATGGCCCCGATGAGGGCAGTGTTGAAGAGGTTCCCCGTCTGCAAGCTGACCAGTTGCGCGAACAACGTCAGCGGCGCAGATGACACCAGCGCCAGCATACCCCAATCAACCAGCCTCCACAGCCGCCGATCTATGCCCTCCGTATCCCTAAGCGCCAGGGGGCGAATGATGAGCCAGCGAAACGCGAGCGCGCCAAAGCTCAGCGCGTAGCCAGCAAAGTAGAGCCAGCGCGCCAGCGCCGCCAGCAGGGTGCCTGGTGTAAACGAACCGACCTGAACTGACGCGCCGGTCCACTGCCCGCCAGCGCGTCCCACGCTAAAGAGCAGCCGCCCGCTGGCAGCATCTGTATCCAGCGAGATAACCTGCCAGACCACCAGATAGGTACCTTTTTCCTGGGCGCTCACTCCCACAGACGCCTCTTGTCCGCTGGCTTGCGCCGCACCCTGCTCGACTTCCTTGCCTGATGGAGCAAACACAACAATGGGCTGCCCGGCAATCTGCACCGGCTCGGAAAACCAGAGGTTGATTCTGGTTGGCGCTGTCGCCAGCACGCTCCCATCCGCCGGGTCGGACCTGAGCAGCCGGGCATGCAACGCCTGAGCATGCGCCGCCATCGGAGACAGAAACGCCAGCAGCGCGCATAGCCCCAACGCTGCCAGCGATGCCTTCAGCAAGCGTGTGACGCTTCCAGTCAGCTTTACCTGCCTGCCCACATCAAGAAACGCCAGCCACATCGGGCGCGGCTACGCCTGCGGAGAGCGCCTTCGATGGCTTACGAGCCGATTTCCCAATGCGGATGACCAGCCCGGAGGCAAGCAGGCAGAGCAGCCCCGCAGCCAGGAACGTCTGCTGATAAGTGCCAAGCAGGGTACGCGCAACTCCAGCAGTGTAGGCAGCGGTAGCCGCGCCGAACTGGTGCGCCGCAAAAATCCAGCCGAAGACAATGCCAACGTTCTCTTTGCCAAAGATGTCCGCTGTCAGACGAGTCGTTGGCGGAACGGTTGCCACCCAATCGAGGCCATAGAAGACGATAAAAAGCCCCAGCGTCAGATAAGATGTGCCCAGCGCAAAAGGCAAGAGTAAGAGTGACAGCCCACGCAGCCCATAATACCAGCAGAGCAGCCAGCGGTTATCCATGCGGTCTGAGAGCCAGCCAGAGCAGGTCGTTCCAATCAGATCAAAGACGCCGATGAGCGCCAGCATGCTCGCTGCCGTCACTTCGGGGATGCCATCATCCATGGCAGCCGGAATCAAGTGCGTGCCTATCAAGCCGTTGGTGGTTGCGCCGCAAATAAAGAAGCTTCCTGCCAGAAACCAGAAATCGCGCGAGCGCAGCCCTTTGATCAATCCACCAATTGCAGCAGCAAAGGGATTGCCCGCCGCGCCGGTGGCCTCCTCATCATTCGGTTCAGCGCCATAGGGACGCAGACCCACATCACGAGGCTTATCGCGCATCAGCAAGGCCACCAGCGGCGCAACGATCAGCGCGGCAGCGGTGGTGACCAGCGCAGCGGCTCGCCAGCCCTGCGTGACGACCAGACTTGCCAACAGCGGCAAAAATATCAACTGGCCGGTGGCGTTGGTTGCGGTCAATATCCCCAGGACGAGGCCGCGCCGCTTCACAAACCAGCGATTCGTCACCACGGCAGCCAGCACCGATGTCAGGCAGCCTGTCGCCATTCCCACCAGCACACCCCAGAGCAGATATAACTGCCAGAGCGATTGCATCACCGTGGTCAGCGCCGCTGCCAGCCCGACCAGGAGCAGCGCCGCAACCATCACCTTCCGAATGCCTACCCGCTGCATCACCGCAGCAGCAAACGGGCCAGAAAGCCCAAACAGCACCAGATTGATGGAGACGGACAGCGAGATTGCGCCGCGATCCCAGCCAAATTGCTGTTGCAGTGGGACAATCAGCACGCCAGGCGTGGAGCGCATGCCAGATGCTGTGAGCATCGTCAGGAAGGTGAGCGCGGCAATAATCCAGCCATAGTGCAGTCGGGAGGCTAAGCGTTTGACCAGCATGTTTCTCCTCGTGGCGTCTGTTCACGCGAGTTTCGCTCGAAAGCGAGCACATAGGCCCGGTTAAGCTTAAAAATCAGGGGGTAAGAGCGCCAACTTGCGAGAGCAGATCGCGCAGCGTTTTAAGCTGTTCTTTCCCTAAGGCTTCGCGCACGGTGGCCTGCGCTTGCTCCCAGAGTGGCGCGGCAGCTTCTAGCGTGGCAACGCCCTGGTCGGTAAGCTGCACCAGGCGCTCGCGCAGGTCAAAGCCAGGGACAAGTGAAACCAGCCCTTCGCGTTCGAGCACGTGCAGGTTCCGGCCCAGCGTCGTGCGGTCCAGATAGACCGCGTCGGCCAGAGCAGTAATGCTGACCGGCCCCTCACGCTCTACCGCACGGAGCAGGGAAAGCTGCGTGATCTTCAATCCGCTGGGTGCCAGAGCGGCATCATAGAGTTCTGTTATTGCCTGCGAGGCGCGGCGCAGCGTTACACAGTAGCAAGGGCTTGATTTCTGCATGGATGTAAGTATATACGCGCATCTATCATTTGTCAATCACCCTGCGTCAAGGAGAAACTTTCTTCTTTCGTAATTCGGCCCCGCCTTCACCTCAACTCTCAGCGGTAGAGATCGGCGCGCGTCAGCGGCAGTTCGGTGTTCCCTGCTGCGTCGGGCTTGCTGAAGAGGGCCTGAATGAGCGCCAATTTCCCGGTAGCGAAGCCATTTGCCGAGGCCGACATGTACAGACGCCAGACCCGATAGGTTGCCTCGCCTACTAACTGCACCGCAGCTTCATGCCGGGCTTCCAACTGCCGCACCCAGTGGCGCAGCGTCATGGCGTAGTGTTCGCGCAGGCTCTCTACGTCTCGTGTCTCAAATCCGGCGAGTTCGCCCTGCCGAATCGCCTCGCGTGGGGGCAGCAGTTCACCATCGGGAAAGACATAGCGCTGGATAAAAGCGCCCTGCCGCCACAGCAGCTGCATCAGCCAGTTCTGGCGCGGCGCAAGCGCCGCGGAGGCAGGCGCGGCGATGCCGTGATTCAGAAATAAGCCGCCGGGCCGCGTCAGCCGATACGCCGTGGCAAAATACGTCGGAAGCTGCGTCTTACCTACATGCTCGAACATGCCCACGCTCACCACTTTATCGAAGGGCGCAACATTGGTCAGGTCGCGGTAATCGCAGACCTCGATCTGGCAGCGCTCGCTCAGCCCAGCAGCGGTGATGCGGCTGCGAGCCAGCGCCGCCTGTGATTCGCTTAGCGTGATGCCTAGCGCCTGCACGCCATAACGCGCGGCGGCGTACTGCACCAGACCACCCCAACCGCAGCCAATATCCAGCAAGCGCTCGCCCGGCTTCAGCCGCAGCTTGCGGCAGATGTGTTCCAGCTTGGCCTTCTGAGCAGTATCCAGGTCATCATCCTCGCGGCGAAAGTAGGCGCAGGAATAGACGAGCCGCGTATCCAGCCAGAGCGCGTAGAAATCATTGCCGACATCGTAGTGAAAGCGGACCGCCTGAGCATCGCGGCGGCGTGAATGCAGCCTGCCGCCCAAACTGAAGGCCGGAAGACCATCCCCATTTGGGCTGATGGGCAGATCATTTTTCGGCAATTGCAGCACCAGGCGCGCCAGACGCGCCAGTCTTGCCGGTGAGCGCAGGCGATCAACCACGCCATCGGCCAGGCTGGCTGCCGCCTCGGCACTGCCCTCCAGGTCGAAGTCATCGCGCAGATAGGCTTCTCCAAGAGCCACTTCAGAGGGAGGCAAGAGCATGCGGCGGAGTGCGCCAGGTCGCCGCAAATGCAGCGTGAACTGCGGAGGCTGCTCGGGCATCTCGGTGGTTCCATCCCAGAAACGGACCGCCCAGGCGCGCTGCTCTGGCGGGCCGAAAAGCTCACTCAGGATGACTTGAGCAATGCCAACAGAGGCATCGCCAAGCGGATTGGGGAGGTCGGATGAAGGGATGCGAACCTGGGGGTACTCCATGCTAAGCCTCTTTCAAGCGAGCGCCAAATCATGGCATGCAGGACACGCTGGCTGGGCCGATATTAGCATACGCCCAGCGAAAGCGCAATCACTCACCCGCATATCGGGAAGCATACGAGAAGTGGAGGCGCGCCAATGACGTGCCTCCACTCGCTAGGTGCCATCCCGGCGACTGTGGCTCAGAGCAGCAGCTTATCAAGCGTAATCGGCAGGTCGCGGATGCGAACACCCGTTGCGTGGGCGACGGCGTTGGCGACGGCGGCAGCGGTGCCCACGATGCCAATCTCGCCGATGCCCTTCGACCCCATGGGGTTGACGTGCGGGTCGTCTTCGTCAACCCAGATCGCGTCGACGGCTCCCACGTCCGCATTGGTGGCAATGTGATACCCGGCGAAATCATGGTTCACATAATCGCCGAAATGGGGGTCAAGCACGCTGTCCTCATGCAGCGCCATCGACAGGCCCATGGTCATGCCGCCGATGAACTGCGAGCGCGCCGTCTTGGGGTTCAGGATATTTCCGGCGGCAAAGACGCCGAGCAAGCGCGGCACACGCACCTCGCCCGTATCAGTGTTGACGCGCGCCTCCGCGAACTGCGCTCCAAAGGCATGCATAGAAAACCGCTGCGCTTCGGGGTTCTGCTCAACCTCGCCAGTCGCTTCCAGTCCCCCGGCAGGCACCACGCCGCCGTACTGCTCATTCAGCCGGGCGCGCAGCTTTCGCGCCGCGTCCACAATCGCCCACCCCCAGGAGGTGGTCCCCGACGAGCCGCCCGCGCCGAACGCTTTCGGCAGGGCGCTGTCGCCGATCTCCAGCCGCACACGCTCCAGCGGGGCTTCCAGCGCGTCAGAGGCAATCTGCGTCAGGACCGTCCAGGCTCCGGTGCCAATGTCTGCGGCAGCGATGCACACGTGATAGTTGCCCGCCTGATCGACCTGCACCCGCGCCGCCGCCGGAAATTGATAGGTCGGATAGGTAGACGCGGCAACGCCCGTCCCGATGAGCCAGGCTCCTTCGCGGCGCTGGCGCGGCTGTGGGCTGCGCGGCGACCAGCCGAAGCGCTCTGCCCCTGTACGCAGGCAGGCGACAAGGCCACGGCTGCTGAACGGTTGGCCCGTTTCAGGGTCAACTTGCGGCTCATTGCGAATACGCAGTTCGATGGGGTCAAGGCCACATGCCAGCGCCAACTCGTCCATCGCCGATTCCAGCGCGAACATACCCGGGCATTCGCCCGGCGCGCGCATCCACGAGTTTTCCGGCAGGTCGAGCCGGGCCAATCGGTGCGAGGTACGCCGGTTGGGCGCTGCATACATCACGCGGGTCGGCATGGCCGTTTGCTCGGCAAACTCGCGGATAGCTCCAGTCTGCTCGATAACATCGTGGGCGATGGCGTGAAGTTGTCCGGTGCGGTCAGCCCCAAGACGAATACGCTGGATGGTCGGTGTGCGGTAGCCCGCCACTGCAAACATCTGCTGTCGCGTCAACGCGAACTTGACGGGGCGACCCGTCATCTGGGACGCCATGACTGCAAGAATCACATGCGGGTGAGCAAAGCCCTTGGACCCGAACCCACCGCCAACATATGGCGCGATGACCTGAACTCGCTCCGGGGGCAAGCGAAAGGCTCTGGCAACATCGTCCCGTGTCCAGTCCGCTCCCTGAGTCGATTCGTAAAGAGTCACGCTGCCATCATGCCAGATGGCAATCGTCGTGTGCGGTTCCAGCGGATTATTATGATAGGCAGGCGTCGTATACGTATGGTCAAGCGTGATGGGCGCAGACGCCAGCGTCCCCTCCAGATCGCCACGGGCGGTATCAGTCTCGTCGCCCGTGCCAAGCTTCTCTGGCTTATAGAGGTCGCGGCGATCAACGCGCAGTTCCACATCGTGCGGCTGCGCATCGTAACGAACAGCAATCAGGCTCGCAGCCTGCCGCGCGATCTCCAGCGTTTCGGCCACGACAGCCGCGACAAATTGCCCGCGATAGGCAACGGCATCCGTTTGAAAGACCGCCAGGTCTTGATCGTCCAGCGGCGCGAGCCGGGGAGCGTTTGCGTGCCAGAGGACCGTGACGACCCCAGGCAGCGCGGACGCGGCGCTCGCGTCGAGCGCGACAATGCGACCTTTCGCAATCGTGCTCTGGACCGGAAAGAGATAGGCCGCATTATCAACTGGATACTCGAAGGCATATTTGGCCGCGCCCGTGACTTTCTGAGCGCCATCAAGCCGGTCCAGCGCCGTGCCAAGAGAGCGACGGGATGGAAGTTGCACTTCTAGGGTCATGGTTGATGTTCCTCCAGCAGATCAAGCAGCGTGCGCACGATGGTATTGCGCGCCAGCGGAACCTTGAAGGCATTGCCGGGGAGCGGCTGCGCGGTGGCTAGTTCCGCCTCGGCTGCCTGGCGGAACGCCTGCTCAGTCGCCGGACCGTTACGCAGCAGCCCTTCGGCCCTGGTTGCCCGCCAGGGAACGGGAGCCACGCCGCCCAGCGCGAGACGCACATCACGCACCGTGCCATCAGCCACATCCAGCGCCGCAGCGACTGAAACCAGCGCGAAGGCGTAGGACGCGCGGTCACGGACCTTGCGATAGCGCGAGTGGGCAGCAAAGGAAAGCGCGGGCAAGTCGATTGCCGTAATCAGTTCACCATGGGCGAGCACAGTATCGCGTTGCGGCTCATTCCCTGGCAGGCGATAAAAGCTGGCGAGCGGGATGACGCGCTCGCCGTCCGGCCCTTGCACGCGCACATTGGCGGCGAGCGCGGCCAGCGCAACGGCCATATCCGAAGGGTGCGTAGCAATGCACGCCTCTGACATGCCCAAAATCGCCAGTTCCCGATGATAACCCGTCCGCGCCGAACAACCGCTGCCAGGCTCGCGCTTGTTGCAGGGCTTTGTTGTGTCCTGAAAGTAGACGCAGCGCGTCCGCTGGAGCAGATTGCCGCCAGTCGTCGCCAGATTGCGCAGTTGGCCGGACGCGCCAGAAAGCAGTGCCTCGGCGAGCATCGGATAGCGGCGGCGAATCGTGCGATCTGCTGCCAGGTCGCTGTTGCGCATCAGCGCGCCGATGCGCACGCCGCCATCGGCAAGTGGCTCGATGCGATCATAGGGAAGGTGGGTGATGTCAACCAGCAAATCAGGCTGCGCCACGCCGAGTTTCATCAGGTCAACCAGATTGGTTCCACCACCCAGGAAAGCGCCGGTGGGAGATTGGGCCAGCAGAGCAACAGCGCTGGCTGCGTCGCTGGCGCGTTCATACTGAAACGGATTCATCCGGCCACCTCCTCAATTGCCGGGACAATGTTGGCATAGGCGGCGCAGCGGCAGAGGTTGCCGCTCATGCGTTCGCGTATCTCATCCTCATCCAGCACAACATGCTCGGCATTCAGGTCATCACTGACGATGCTGGGCCAGCCCGCTTCGGCCTCGCGCAGCATCCCAACCGCCGAGCAAAGCTGCCCCGGCGTGCAATAGCCGCACTGAAAGGCATCGTGCGCGATAAACGCCTGCTGAAGTGGGTGTAAGTTCCCATCATCGGCCAAGCCTTCGACGGTGACAATCTGGCACTCTTGATGGGCAACGGCCAGCGCCAGGCAACTGGTGATGCGCCGCCCATCAACCAGCACGGTGCAGGCGCCGCACTGCCCATGATCGCAGCCCTTCTTTGAGCCGGTGAGTCCGAGCCGTTCGCGCAGCGCATCGAGCAAGGTCATGCGGGTATCGACGGTCAGCCGATGGGCCACCCCGTTCACCCGGAGGGTAATCTCAAGCTCCATTGGCAGTGTGCCTCCTTCTATGGAGCAAACAGCGATTTTCTAGCACGCTATAGAGGGTATCGCTGCACAGAGCATGCCCTGCATCCCACCTGAAACGAAGACGAAGAAACGTCGATACCACGGACCATGTGATATACTAAAGCAAAGCGTTTGCTCGTTATACGAAGCACTTCTGCTTTCCCATAGAAGGGAGCAATCCTATAAACAGCAGCGATCAAGAACGAATCAAGCGCGCGTGCACGCGCTTCCTCATTGGACACTATCCACAGCGCCCCGATCAGGTACTCGAAGACCTGGCCGAGACGGTTGGCGCTGACGAACAGCCAGACCACTACGGCGAAGGCGAAATTATCACCCAGTTTGAACAGGAAATTGCCCAGGTCCTGGGGAAAGAGGCAGCCGTCTTCATGCCCAGCGGCACGATGTGCCAGCAGATTGCGCTACGCATCTGGACGGACCGAACCCACGTTTCTCGCGTCGCCTTTCACCCAACCTGCCACCTGGAACTGCACGAACAGCAGGCATATCAAAGCCTGCATCACTTGCAGCGCGTTCTGGTGGGCCACCCGGACCGCCTGATGACGCTTGACGACCTGCAAAAGGTTGCAGAACCGCTAGGCGCGCTGCTGCTGGAACTGCCCCAGCGCGAAATCGGCGGGCAGTTGCCCTCCTGGGATGAGCTAGTTGCTCTGGTCCAATGGTCACGCAAGCGCGGCATTCCCACGCATATGGATGGCGCGCGGCTCTGGCAATGCCAACCTTTCTATCAGCGTGAATATGCCGAGATTGCCGCGCTGTTCGACAGTGTGTATGTGTCGTTTTACAAAGACCTTGGTGGGCTGGCCGGGTCCATCCTGGCGGGGCCAGCAGACTTCATCGCCGAGGCGCGCGTCTGGCAGCGGCGGCATGGCGGCAATCTGATTCGCCTGTATCCTTACGTGCTTTCGGCGCGCAAAGGACTACATGAACGGCTTGGGCGTATCGGCGTTTACTACGCGAAGGCGCAAGAAATTGCGAGCGCGCTGGAGGCGCTGCCCCAGATCGAAATCGTCCCGAATCGCCCACAGACGAACATGATGCATCTGTTTCTGTGTGGCGAACGCGAAAAGCTGGTGGCAGCAGCGCTGGAGGTTTCCCAGGAAAATGGCGTCTGGCTGTTTGCCAACCTGACACCCACAGCACTCCCGGCCTATCAGAAGTTAGAGTTCACGGTAGGCGAGGCCAGCCTGGATATAAGCAACGAAGAAATAAGCGTGCTCTTTCAAGCGCTCTTCAAATACGCCAGCGCTGCATAGCGGGCAGCCCCAGAGATAGCCTGGGGAAAGGGGAAACGCATTTCACCACGAGCCAAAGATATTATCTATGCGATGCCCAGGGCCGACCAGGAAGCGCTCGCGAACCTGCCGTGGGAGGCAGGGCTGGAGGAATGGCCTGCGCTTGGCATCGAAACGATCAATATGAGGCGCGGTGAATCGCGCCATCTGGTCTTCTTCGTGAGGGTGGGCGGGCGATACTATGCCATCAAGGAAACCTCGCCTGAGATGGCGCGCCAGGAGATCATGCAACTGCAAGAGGTGCGGCGGCGCGGCATCTACACACTGGAGCCAGTGGGAACGGTGACCGCGCCCGGGCCAATGATCGCGGTTGGCGAGGTTGCGGGCATTGTCCAATATATTCCGGGCGACAGGGGCTATTGCATCACCCGGCTGGCCCAGCGCGTCATCCCACAGGCACTGCTCTATCGCTATCCCTTCACCCAACCGAACCGGCGCATGCTCTGGAATGCCATCGTGGGGCTGCTGGTGGAGTTGCACCGGTCTGGCATCTTTTGGGGCGACCCATCGCTGGCGAACGTGTTGATCGACCTGAGCCATCATCAAGTGCGCGCCATGCTGGCCGACGCCGAAACGGTGGAACTGTTCCCTGGCCCTTTGGAGGAGCGCCGCCGCCAGCAAGACCTGGAAGCGTTGCAAGAATCGCTGTTGTGGACCGGCGAAGACATTCGCCAGGCTCAAGGCTTCGAGGCCGCGCCTGGCCCCATCACTGAGGAAGATACCGCCTACATCCGCGACCACTACGCCGCGCTGCGGCAGGCGCGCGGTTGGACCCAACTGCAACAGCTAGGCTATGCCGTGCGCGATATTCACTGGCACAATGCCACGCACGCAGACCACACGCAAGCAATCGCCCCAACGGCCCAGGCAGAAACCGTGCGCCCGCGCTGGTATCAGGAGCGCATTCAGGCGGTGCTGGGCATCACCATTCCACGCCAGTTTGCCCGCCAATTTTACGGCCACCTGCTCACCCATAAATGGCTCATGAGCGAGCGCGCCCACGCAGAAGTCAGTCTGGAAGACGCCGCCCGCGACTGGTACGAGCGTTACCACCTGCCAGCCATTACCTTGCTGAGCACCTATTTCCCCAGCGAAGCCGATTCGTTGGAAGTGTACCTGGGTGTGTTGGATCGCAAATGGCAAATGAGCGTCCAGGCGGGCTTTGAGGTCAGTCTGGAAGAGGCCGCGCTGGATTACGCGCTGAGCCACGCCCGCGAGGCCCCGGTGCTGCACCGCGCCTTTAACGCGGTCAACGCGCTGCTGCCCCAGCGCAGTGAACTGGGGCAGCTTTTGCAGGTTGACCAGGAAACTTGATGATCTGAGGAGGCTATGCCTCTTCAGTCTTGGTGACAGTCTCTTCCACTTCCTCGACAACTTCCACCTTTTCGACCTTTTCAACCTCTTCAACCCGCTCGAAGGTCGAGGCCGTTGTTTCCGATACGATCTCCGGCTCTGACTCTGCCTCTGGTGGGCGCGAGGTGATGCAGCGTTCGGTCTCTGGGTCGAAGAGATGGATGCGCTGCATGTCGAAATACAGCTCGATATCATCTCCCGGGTGAATGGCGGACCGCGCATCGACCCGCGCCAGCACTTGCTTATCTCCCAGCACGCCATAGACCATTTGCTCATTGCCCAGATTTTCCACCACATCGACCCGCACCGGCACCAGATGACTACTCAGGTTCTCCTGTCCTTGCCGCCTTTTGGCTGCCTGGCCCTCCTCCAGATGCTCGGGCCGGATGCCCAGCGTGACCATGCGCCCGATATAGCTTTCGGCGCGCACCGCCACGTCCTCTGGCACTTTCAGGGCAACCCCCTCCGAAAGACGCAGCCAGACGCCGCCATTTTGTTCCAGCTTCGCCCCCTCGAAGAAATTCATCGCGGGCGAGCCAATGAAGCCTGCCACAAACTTGTTAGCCGGATAGTCATACAGGTCGCCTGGCGCGCCCAGCTGCTGAATCACCCCAGCATTGAGGACGGCGATGCGGTCGCCCATCGTCATGGCTTCGGTCTGGTCGTGGGTGACGTAGACAAACGTGGTCTGCACGCGCTGGTGCAGGCGGGCAATCTCCGCGCGCATCTGCACGCGCAGCTTGGCATCCAGGTTAGACAACGGCTCATCCATCAAAAAGACCTGGGGGTCGCGCACAATCGCCCGGCCCAGCGCCACGCGCTGACGCTGGCCGCCAGATAGCTCTTTGGGCTTACGTTTGAGCAATGGTTGCAAGCCCAAAATCTCCGCAGCCGTCTGCACGCGCTGAGAAATCTCCGCCTTGGGCGTGCCGCGCAGCTTCAGGCCAAAGGCCATGTTGTCGTAGACGTTCATGTGCGGATAGAGCGCGTAGTTCTGGAAGACCATGGCGATGTCGCGGTCTTTGGGCGGCAGATTGTTCACGACCCGATCACCAATCGAGATCTCCCCTTCGGTGGCCTCCTCCAGCCCGGCGATCATACGCAGGCAGGTGCTTTTGCCGCAGCCAGAAGGCCCGACCAGCACCAGAAACTCTTGATCGCGGATTTTGAAGGTGATGTCATGCACCACCTCCACCTTGTTGAAGCGTTTGAAGACGTGCTCGAAGCTGACTGATGCCATAATACCTCCCTTAATTAGCCCTTGACCGAACCGGCCAGAATGCCACGAACAAAGTAGCGTTGCAGGGCAAAAAAGATAACCAGGGGCAGCGCCATCGAGAGGAAGGCTGCCGAGGTCAGAACCTCATAGTTGGGGGCGCTTGTCGAGCCGTTGACCAGATTGGCAATGTTGACGGTCAGCGGCGCGCGGTCCGGGTTGCCACCCAGGAAGATGAGCGCGACCAGCAGATCGTTCCACACCCACATGAACTGGAAAATCACCAGCGACGCCAGGGATGGAACGGACAGTGGCAGCAAAATGGAAAAGAAGACGCGCAGGTGTGACGCGCCATCGATGGAGGCAGATTCAAACAGATCGGAAGGCAGCGCCCCAAAGAAGCTGCGCAGAAGATAGATCGCAAAGGGCAACCCAAGCGCCGTATGCACCAGCCAGACCGCGATATAGCTGCCCGTTATACCAAAGCCGGTGGAAGTATACACATCGGCAAAGAGGTTCTGCACAGGAATCAAGATCGTCTGCACCGGCACAATCAGCAAGGCGACGATGATCAAAAAAATCCAATCGCGCAAGGGGAACTTCATCCAGGCAAACGCATAGGCCGCAAAAGCGCCCACAAGCACCGGGAGGATGGTGCCTGGAATGGCGATAATCAAGCTGTTGATGAATGCCTGTCCCAAGCCTTGCGACTGAATGACGTTCTGATAGTTTTCGATGGTAAACTGCCAGGGAGGGAAGAAACTGGTCCACCAGCCGGTGCTGTTGATGGCCGCGTGTGGGCGGAACGAACTGACGAACAATCCGATGGTGGGCACCGACCAGAGCAACGCGATCAAGACGACGATGACGGTGAGGGTGCTGCTGCTGAGCGCATGCACAAGCTGTCCGGCTAGCGTGCGGCGCTGCCCAGCGGCCACGGCAGCCCCTGATGGTTTCAAAGCCAGTTCGGCGCTGGAATCGGCGCCAGATGTCGTCTGTGTTGTACTCATCGCTGGGCCTCCTGGACGCGGAAGCGCCGAATGTTGAAAATCATGATGGGGATGATCGCCACCAGCAGCAGCACCGCCAGCGCGCTTCCCACACCAAAGTTGGTGAAGTTGAAGAACTCCTGGTAGAACTCCACAGCAACAACATTCGTTCCGAAGTCTCCGCCAGTCATGACATACACGATGTCGAAGATTTTGAGAATATTGATGAGCATCGTCGTCGCCACCACCGCAATGGTGGGGCTAATCATCGGCATGGTGATGCGAAAGAAAATGGAGAGTTCGCTCGCGCCGTCAACGCGCGCAGCCTCCAGAATCTCAGTTGGAATGCTCTTGAGCGCCGCCGAAAGGATGACCATGCAGAAACCCGTCCACATCCAGACGTAGGCGACCATGAGCAGGATATTGTTCAGTATATCATTCTTGGGGTCAGCGGTAAAGCCCTGGGGTTGTCCACCAAAGGTGGTCCAGATGGCGTTCAGTATGCCGATTTGCGGCTGGCCTGGCGCTGCGTAAGCATAGACAAAGCGCCAGATGACGGCAGCAGCAGTCATGGAGAGCGCCATCGGAATGAAGATGGTTGATTTGGCAAAGCTTTCAATGCGCACCCGATCTACCAGGACCGCGATAATCAGTCCCAGAAAGACGGTGCCCGCTGTCGCCAGAACCAGCCAGAGGAGGTTGTTGCGCAAGACTTCCAACAGGCCAGGATTAGTGAAGACCTCTTGAAAGTTCTTGAAGCCAACGAACTTGGTGGAATCGCTGTTTTGGAAACTGGCTATAACGGTGCTGATTACTGGATAGACCAGGAAGATCGCGGCAAACAAAACCGCTGGTCCAATCCAAATCCAGGCGATCCATCTCTCGCTCCTGGACCTGGACGATCTTCTGCCCTCCTGCTTTGGTGGCGCGGTGGGCTGAGAGACTGCCACTGCCATAGCTTGCTCCTTTACGAGCCAACCAGGAGCCGGAGGGCATCCACACGACCCCTCCGGCTCCTGGATAGGTATCCATCACATGTCAGGTGAACAGGATTCCTAGCTGCTAGTATACGCCTGCTGCGCAACACTTTCGATTTGCGACAGGACGCTGTTCAGTTGGGTCTGGTCGCCGATGAAGGTCAGCACGCCTTTCCAGAAAGCGTCCTCCACCTGCGATGGCATCAGATCATCCGCGCCGAAGCGGAAGATGGGCGCGGCAGCGAGCGCCTTTGCAGAAGCTCCGGAAACCGCATCTGGGTAGTCGCTGCTGGGCACCTGGTTATTCGTGGCGGTGAAGCCGCCGCGCTTGACCCAGATCGCCTGCGCATCGGGAGTCGCCATATATTGTATCAGTTGTTTCACCGCGCTGTTATTCGTCAGCGCGGTCACGACATCAGCGCCGCCGGTCAGCGCGTTGGCATACTGCTGGTTGATGACTGGGAAGGGGAAGAAGTTGAAGTCCGTCCCGGCCACGGCGCTCTTGAACTGTCCGGTGATGAAGCCCTCGGTGAAGTCGCCCAGGTAGTACATATAAGCCTTGGGTGGTGAATCGAAGGGCAGATAGCTGGCATCCTGGAAGCCGGTTGCCAGAATCGACTGCGGCGCGCCGTTGATGTAATGCTTGCCGCCGACAATCTGCCCAAAATACTGGAAGGCGCTTTTCACGCTCGCGTCCGTCCAGGGAATCTGGTGCGCCACCCATTTGTCGTACAGGTCTGGACCGTTCAGATTCAGGTAAATCTGATCAATCCAGTCCGCGCCAGGCCAGCCACTGGCTGAACCACTGGAAACACCCATCGCCCACGGGAATTTGCTGCTGTTGGCAATCTGATTCGAGAGGGAAATCAACTGGTCCCAGGTCGTGGGGATTTGATAATTGTTGGTCTGGAACTGTTTGGGGCTATACCAGACGGTGCCCTTGTTCGCCGCCTTGTAAAAAAGCGCGTACACCTTGCCGTTGTAGCTGCCCAGATCAATCCAGCCTTTGGAATATTGGCTCTGAATCGTGTTGGTGTCCAGGAAGTTATCCAGCGAGACGAGATGACCCTGCTGTGCCAACTGCTGCATTTTGCCGGGGTTCGGCAGGACGGCGATGTCGGGTGGGTTTCGGCCTTGAATGCGGGCAGTAAGCGTAGCGTTCAGGTCGCGTGTAGATTCGATCTTGACCGTAATGCCGGTATTCTTCGTAAAGGGCGCGACCACGGCCTTGAATGATGCCTGCTCCTCACCGGACCACACGTTGAGCACATCCACCGATGTGGGATTAGAATTGCTGGCGGGGCCGCAGGCGGCCAGGATGGAGCCAGCAACACTCAACGAAAGGCCCAAAGCTGTTGCCCGCTGCAAGAAGGCCCGGCGGCTGAGGGTGCCCTGAGTGACTCCCTCAACTAACTGGTCCAGCTCGTCGCGCTGCTGGCGCTCGTAGATTGGCATGATACCCTCCTCAAAAAATGACCTCAGAATAAAGAGACCCTTTGCTCTTCGCCACATTGACGATCAGAAAGCTGCCAGTGCTTTCCGGCCTCTGAGAATGCGCGCTGCCCTCCTTTCTGTCTCATCCATAGGTTGCCTGCCAGACCTGAACTGTATCATCCCAACTCGCCGAAGCAATATAGCGGCTGTTGGGTGACCAGGCCAGGGCGCCTATGTCGTTGCTGTGGCCCCTGTAGGTGAGGACCAGCAGGCCCTTTGTTGCCTGCCAGACCTGGACGGTATGGTCCAGACCTCCAGAAGCGATGTAACGGCCATCGGGCGACCAGGCCACGGCATACACCTCATCGGTGTGGCCTTTATAGATAGTGATGGGTTTTCCTGTGAATGCCTGCCAGACCTGCACAGTGCCATCTCTATCCCCAGAGGCAATTGCGGTGCTATCTGGGGACCAGGCCACGGCATTCACGACGCTGCCCACTGGTCCCTCGTTTTGCCAGTACGTATTGACAGGGGTCCCGGTTTGCGCATTCAGGACATAAACATTCTCAGCCTTTCCGCCGACCGCAATGTACCTGCCATTGGGTGACCAAGCCACGGCATTCACCTGTTCGGGAAGCTCCGGCGCGTTGTAGTAGTACCTGAAGCGAAGAATGCCTGTCTGGACATTCCATACTTGCAGGGTGGAATCCCAACTGCCAGAGGCAATGTACTGGCTGTCTGGTGACCAGGCTAAGGTGGTCACGAAACTTGTATGTCCTCGATAGGTGCGAAAGAGGCGTTCTGTCTGGACATCCCAGACCTGGACGGTGCCGTCCCAACTGCCCGAGGCAATGTAGCGGCCATCCGGCGACCATGCCACCGCGTCCACAAGGTCATCGTGTCGGTAAGAAAACAGCAGCGCGCCCGTCCTGGCGTCCCAGACCTGGACAGTGCGATCCCAACTGCCCGAGGCAACATAGCGCCCATCCGGCGACCATGCTACCGCGTCCACAAAATTGCTATGTCTGTCGTAGGTGAGGAGTGTGACCCCTACCCGAGCAGCCGAGGTATTGGTGGAACGTCCCGCAAAAGCGACCATCAACGTCAGAACGAGGGAGGCAATGAGTATGCCACCCAGCACCCTCTTGAGGAGCGTCGGGAAAGAGCCGCTGCGCTGAGGCGGGCGCTCGATGTCGGACCATCGGCGCGAAGCCCTGGCGCGCCCAGGCAGATGAGTCGCTTCCTGATCGTCAGCAGCCGGCAAAAAGAGGCGAGGAAACGGCTTGATGACCGGCGGCGGCAAAGCGCGCAGACGCGCATCGAGAAAATAGTAATCAGCCTGTGCTTCCTGACAGGCAGCGCAGCCTTCGACATGCGCGTCGAGCGCAGCCTGATCGGCGGCAGAGAGGTCTTCGTATCGCACAGCCAGCTTTTCAGCCCAGGCGATGCAGGGCGGCTGGTTAGGCATGGGGCTACCTCTCTCCTCGCGCGGGAACGCGCTGTTCTTTCAGCAACCGATGATAAATCTGGCGCAGTTCTTCTTTGCCCCGGCTGACATATTTGCTCACCGATGATTCCTTTATTTTGAGTAAGTCAGCAATCTTGCGCTGTGGCAGGTCTTCAACTACATATAAAATGAGGCAGGGGCGATACGTGGCCGAGACCTGAGCCAGCGCCAGCTTGAGCAGTTCGGTTTCTTCCACCTGCTTTTCTGGCCCCGCCACACTCAAGTGCTCTAAGCCTCCTTCGTACACGTCCCACGAGACCAGATGCAGATGCTTCGCGTGATGTTGATAGGTGTAAGCGCAGTTCGTCGCTATGCGATAGAGCCAACTGGCAAAACGCGTGGGATCGCGCAGGCCCGCCAATGCTTCCCAGGCTCTCAAGAAGGCTTCCTGGGTCAGTTCACAGCCCACGCCATCGTTGCCAACCATACGAATGAGATAGCGGCAAATCTGGTTGTTATAGCGTTCATAGAGGGCTTCAAAGGCAGACTGGTTTCCCGCCTGGGCCTGAACAACCAGGTGGCACTCTTCCGAAGAGGCATCTGACGCAGGGGAATCCCATGTCTGGTAAGACGACATCGGCTCACCTTTCTTAAAAGAAGCTTCTCTGATGCTATGACTACACAAAAGCGAAAAACCTGACAATGTACCGGAACAATTTTTTATCTCTCCGGCTCGATAGTCAGCAATTGGAAGACCAATCGAGGCGTCAGGCAACAAAAGCATGTGGCGATTTCCGGTTTCAGCACACATCATGGGGTTCTAGCGGTGGGTTGCTAGACCTTGCCTGGCATCAAAGCTCTATACTATCAGAGTATCCTGTATGGCGAAAGCGATGTGATACGATGCAGGATAATCCGCTTTTAGGCTTGCTATTTGGGAGGAAGACCAGATCATGCCAGAAATCGACGCTGATCATATCTTTGGGTTTGATACGCTTTCCGTCCACGCCGGGCAGCGCCCCGACCCGGAAACCGGCGCGCGCGCTGTGCCCATTTACCAGACGACCTCGTATGTCTTTGATGACACCGACCATGCCGCCCATCTGTTCGCGCTGCAACGCTTCGGCAACATCTACACGCGCATCATGAATCCCACCACAGCAGCCTTCGAGGAGCGTATTGCCGCCCTGGAGGGTGCAACCGGAGCGCTGGCGACTTCATCAGGCATGGCGGCGCAGATGGTGACGATGATGACGCTGCTGCGCCCTGGCGATGAGATTGTGTCTTCCAGCAGCCTCTATGGAGGAACGCATACGCAGTTCGACCTGACGCTGCGCACCTGGGGCGTTCAAACCCACTTTATCGACAGCACCGACCCCGAAAACTATCGCCGCGCCATCACGCCGCGCACGCGCGTGCTCTATGGCGAGACGATTGGCAACCCGCGCGGCGACGTGCTGGATATTCAGGCAGTCGCCGACATCGCGCACGAGGCGGGCATTCCCCTGGTCGTCGATAATACCTTTGCCACGCCCTACCTCTGTCGCCCATTGGCCCATGGCACTGATATTGTCGTGCATTCCGCTACCAAGTTTATCGGCGGGCATGGCACTTCGATTGCGGGCGTGCTCGCCGAATCTGGCAAGTTCCCCTGGGATAACGGCAAATTCCCCCACATCGTGGACCCGTCGCCGGGGTATCATGGCGTGCGCTTTTACGAAACGTTTGGCGATTTCGCGTTTGTCATGAAGGCCCGCGTCGAGACGGTGCGCGATACCGGCCCCTGCATCAGCCCGTTCAACTCGTTCCTACTCTTGCAAGGATTAGAGACACTTTCGCTGCGCATGGAGCGGCATTGCCAGAACGCGCTGCGGGTCGCGCAGTTCCTGAAAGAGCATCCTGCCGTCAGTTGGGTACGCTATCCCGGCCTGCCCGATGACCCGTCCTATCCACTGGCGCAGCGCTATTTGCCACGCGGCACCGGCTCCATCTTCACCTTTGGCGTGAAGGGTGGCTACGAAGCGGGCAAAGCCGTCATCAATCGGGTGAAAATGTTTTCGCATCTGGCAAACGTCGGCGACGCGCGCAGCCTGATTATCCATCCGGCCAGTACGACCCATCAGCAGCTTTCTGAAGAGGACCAACTGGCAGGCGGCGTCACGCCTGATTTGATTCGCCTCTCGATTGGGCTGGAAAACATCGAAGACATCCTGTGGGATTTGGATCAGACGCTGCGCCAGGCATCAGCCACCGTACAGGTTCCCGTTTCGCAGGGCGGGTCAGCCGCCGCGAAAGGAGCTTGAGGATGAGCATGCCGAAACCGTCTTCCGATCATCTCACGCCGGATATGTACGAGCGGCTTAAGCTCTTGCAGCAGCACCGGCATATCGCCGTCGTGGGTGTCTCGGCAGACCCCTATCGTCCCAGCCATTTTGTCGCGATCTACATGCAGGCAGAGGGGTACGACATCATCCCCATCAACCCGCGCTACGCCGGACAGACCATCCTGGGCAAGCGCGTCTATGCCTCGCTGACGGAAGCCAAAGCAGCGGGCGAAACCATTGAAATCGTGGATGTCTTCCGCAAACCAGAAGAACTGATGCCTATTGTAGAGGAAGCGATACAGATCAAGGCGCAGGTGGTCTGGCTACAACTGGGCATTCGCAACGACGAGGCAGGCAAGCGTGTGCGCGAGGCTGGGCTGGTCTTTGTGCAGGACCGCTGTGTCAAGATGGAGCATGCCCGCTTTTTTGGCGGGCTGCATACCGTCGGATTGAATACCGGAGTCATTCTGTCGCGCAAGCTGTGAAGGCCACAGTGCAACGCGAGCAGGCCCGTGCGGTGTCTGGATGCGGCATGGGCCTGCTCTCATTTGATTACCGCGTTTCCTGGAATGGGCGTATCCCATATGCTGCCACAATCGGATAGGTCATCCCCACTTGAGGCAGTTCAGCTTCCGCCTGGCGCAGCAACTGCCTATAGGCTGGCTCGGTCAGCACCTGCGTTTTTATGAGGATTGGTCCCATATTGCGCAGCGCGGCCAGCAGATCAGCCACCATCAACCGCTGCTCGCGCACACCGTAACGCCCAATGCCCGCCACAACTCGCCGTTCCTGCACGCGAATAACGCCGCCCTGGCGCAGATAGGCCGCCAGAAAGGCACCGCCGCCGTTGTGCAAGCCGCGCATTTTCAGCAACTGCACTGCCGCTTGCATGAGCGTGGTTGCGGCAGGGGAAGGCGTGGTGGGCACCTCGAAGTCTACCATTTCGATGAAGCCGCCCGGCCTGGTTACGCGAACCATCTCGGCAACCACCTGGGGATATTGATCGCCGGGCAGCCAGGTGGACATCAACCGCGCGTGCGTGAAATCAAACTGCGCGTCATCGAAAGGGAAGCGTTCAAGTGCGTTGGCCTTGAGAAAGGTGAAATTGGGCGGATATTGCCCGCTGTGGCTCAATCGGCGCTGTGCTTCTTCCAGCGGCTCCAGGTTGATGTCGAATCCCCAGACTTTTGCCTGCGGGTACTCCTGCGCCATTTCGCGCGGCCAGATACCCGTTCCGCAGGCAACATCCAGCATCTGGCGCGGAGACCGCAGCGGAACGCGGGTATTGCCTCCTTGTGCCAGCTTATAAAAGAAATGCTGGAGGTTCAGCCGCTCTTCTTCCGCCGCATCGGATGGCAAGACGTACTGGCTCTCGCGCAGAACGCGCTTGCCACCAATCCACCCCCACAGCGAGATGCTTGCGGCTCCAGTTCGCGGAGTCCGACGCTGCCAGGGCCACCATCTCATACAAACTACTCGCTTTCTCCAGGGCTATGCTGCCCTGGTGTCGTTTGCTTCGGCCAACGAGGCCCACCCCAAAGAAGTGGCTATTTATGGATAGACAGACCAGCAGCAAACGCTGGCATCTCGACTGCTGGTTGCCAGCAAAATGGTCTTGATAGGCTCCGCTGCCGACGCGCAGGCAATGCCCGTCACCGCCTGTTGATGATTCAGTGAGCCAGGAACGGCGGTCCATTGCGGCACGCGCCAGAGCCGGACAGAGGTATCCGCGCTGGCGCTGACTAATAACTGGCTATCAGGACTAAAGGCCACGCTCAACACAGGGCGGGCATGTGCTTCGCGACGCCAGGCAATCGCACCGGTAGTAAAATCGATGACCACCAGTTCGCCCGTCTCTATTCCAGTGGCAAGCCAGCGGCCATCCGGGCTGAAGGCAGCACTGGTAATCCAGCCGTATTCGTGGAAGACGCGCGCGAGTCTGTGCCCCGTTTGGGCTTCCCACAGGGAGAGCCATCCATCCTGAGTGCCTATGGCGAGGAAGCGATTATCGGGGCTGAAGGCCAAGCCGTGAACGCCATCATCGTGGGAAAGTTTGCCAAGGAGCAGTTGCGTCTGAGGGTTCCAAAGGTAGGTTATGCCTTCCGTGCTGCCTGCCGCGAAGCGCTGCCCATCGGGGCTAAATGCGAGGGTCAGCACCTCTCCGCTGCAAGCAATGGCGCGAGCAGGAGGGGCATGAGGAGGAATTGCACAGAGCCAGACAGCGCCTTCGCCCCCCACGGCAAGATGCCGTCCATCAGGACTGAAGGTCACGCCAAACAGCGCGCCCGAGAACTCCCACTTCCAGAGCAATCGCCCTGTTTTCCATTCCCAGAGGCACACCAGGCCATCGTTGGCACAACTGGCGAGCAGGCGCCCATCGGGGCGAAAGGCAACTCCCTGCACCGCGGCATGGTGTTCAGTCCAACGCTTGAGTAATTGCGCAGCCATGCGAGATATCCTCCTTGTTCTCAACAACTCGCAACAATAGCAACAAATGAACACGCTTGTCAAGCGCGTGCCCACTGCTTCGAGTTGTCGAGCCATTTCCGCAGCGCCTGCATCATCCCGGCAGCGTTCCACCCTGGCGGGTCTGCTCATCCTTTCTTGCTAACACGGAGCCGTAGGGGGCCTATTGACCGACGGACCAAGGCGACGGTTTGACCAATTGATCGCGGCTTGAAACCATTGCGGCGCGTTCAAATGCAGATTGAGGCTATGCCCGGCGTCAGGTAAGATGAACGTCTCCAGACAGGCAGCAGGGCCATAGAACGCTGATTCCAGGTGCAGCGCCTGCGAACAATCAACCATCCCACAAAAGACGTTATCATATTGGCCTACTGCCGCCAGAACCGGCACGTGAATGAGAAGCGAAGGAGGAATCCCTTCAGCGGGCACCGCCGTGGCAAGCTCGCCAGTGGTAATCGTCGCTTTGGTGGCTTCGTCCTCCCGCAAGACTGCCGGGTCGGCATCGCTGAGGTGATAGTAAACGCTCCGTGTGTTTGGTTCCGTCGTCAGATACCCTACCGGGGGGTTGGCCCCGGCAAAGTTTGGGTCTTGCCGGGCCGGGTAGAGCGCGAGCAGGCTGAAGATTTGATTGAGGCCCACATCATGGAGAAAACCGGTAATAATCAGCCCATCGACATCCGCGTAGCTGGCCGCCTCGTCGATAGCAATAATGGAACCGAGCGAGTGGCCTACAACCATCACTTTGGAAAACGCCGTCCCGCCAATCTGGCCGCTATGTAACGCCTGGATGACCTGGTGCAGCACCGACGCTTCGTCATCGATAGTCACGTCCAGAGCAGCGGGTTGAGCACTGGGGGCTATGCCCAGGCGCGCCAGATCAAACGTTGCGTATCCAGCGGCAGTGAGGGCACGCACATACGAATAGGTCTGGGGATCATAGGGAAAGTCCCAATACGCCGGGCCATAGCTAGCGCCAGAGACCAGCACCTGGACAGTGCGGCCCGCGAGCGGGCCATCGCTGCACAGCGTGCCGCTCACTTGCGCGCGCTGCAAGTTGAGCAGTCCAAAGGAAACCGTCAGGCTCGTCTGCTCACAGAAAGAGAAGGCAGGAAGTGAAGCGGGGGCTGCTCGGCCCTCACCTGCCGCCAGCGCCAGCAGCAGGATGAGCAGCAGGACGAGGAACAGCCGGGTCTTCCACCGATGCGAAAAGAGGCAGCGCGTCATCATATCCTCCATGATATGAATAGTAGAGGCATCCGGCAAAAGCAGCCTCTGGCACAGGCCACCAAACACACGCGCCAGGCAGTTCAGAGGGCGCGCGTCAGGCCGCTAGCCTCCCTAAGCGCTCAGGCTCAGCAAATTGTGTGCCAATTAAGCGGGCTGTCATACTTTTCTTATCCAAGGAATCGTGGTTTTTCCAGCCCTTTGATGCCAGACTTGATGCGAAAGAGGTCGCCAGCGAGCGGCTGTTCTTTGCGCCGCTGCTCGTTCAGCCCGACGGCTGCCGACGTGATGTATAGCTCATCAAGCGCCGGCCCGCCGAACGTGCAGCTTGTCGGATATTGCACTGGCAGCACAATCTCTCGTTCAGGCTTGCCCTGCGGGTCATAGCGAACGATGCGCCAGCCACCCCAGCGCGCGCTCCAGATGCAGCCTTCGCTGTCAACCGTCAATCCATCGGGCACGCTCGCTTTGCCGGGCGTCTGGATGAACGGGCGTCGATGCTCAATAGCTCCGGTAAGCAGATCATAGTCATAGGCGTAAATCACCTGGCGCGGGGAATCGGTCAGATACATGGTGGTATAATCGGGACTCCAGCCGATGCCGTTCGCGATCGCCAGACCAGTCTCCATCCGGGTAATGGTATGATCGGCGTCCAGGCGATACAGATTGCCTGGCGCGGTGTCCCATTCCTCGGAGCCTTCCAGCATGGTTCCCGCCCAGAAGCGCCCGGCAGGATCAACCGCGCCATCATTAAAGCGTGTCTCTGGATGATCGGCTTCTGGATCGCCAAGAAACGTGAGCGCCCCGCCCGATTCATCCCACAACGCAAAGCCCTGCTGGGTTGCCAGCACCAGCCCGCCGGAAATGCGCGGCGCAAGCGACCCCACCGGCACCCCTACTTCCACTTTATGGAGTGCGCCCGTTGCCGGAACGAAGCGGTAAAACGTTTGACCGTAACCATCCACCCAAAAGAGCGTCTGGGCTTCAGTATCCCAGACCGGACCTTCGCCTAATTCGTTTTGTACCGCCAGAAGATGTTCCAGATCAGACATGACAGACGCTCCCCTCAAACGCGCAGCAATCACGATCTGATTGAAAAACAAGACCATCTCGACTATGATGATTCAGGTCTTATTATATCTGCTTATGGAAGAAGGAGAGAACCAATGTGGCCGGTGGAACAACGTGCCTTCGACGCCTATCGTCAGCAATTTGGCCGTGAGCCGCAGATGGTGGCGAGCGCGCCAGGCCGGGTAAATCTGATTGGCGAGCATACCGATTACACTGGCGGTTTTGTACTGCCCTGCGCCATTGATCGACGGATTGCCGTTGCCCTGGGCATCAGCCCAACTGAGAGCAGGCATCATGGGCGGGTCTATGCCGCTGATCTGGCCGACATGCGTGAGATGGTCCCAACCGGCGGGCAGCGCGACGGCTCCTGGGCAGATTATCTGCGCGGCGTCGCCTGGGCGCTCACTCGCGCTGGAATGGTTGTGCCAGCAGTGGAGGCGGCGATAGCAGGCGAAGTCCCCCAGGGCGCAGGGCTGTCTTCTTCAGCGGCTCTTGAGGCGGCCACAGCCCTGGCCCTGACCACGCTGGCGCAACAAAGCCTGCCACGCCGCGAACTGGCGCTGCTCTGCCAGCAAGCCGAAAATGGCTTTGTTGGGGTGCAGTGCGGCATCATGGACCAATACGCCGCGCTGCTCTGCACCGAAGGGCACGCGCTGTTCATCGACTGCGCCTCACTTGAGGCCGAGACGGTGCCGCTCGCGCTGGAAGCATCCGGCCTGGCGCTGGTAGTCTGCGATACGCGGGTGAAGCGCGGGCTGGGCGCCACAGCCTATAACGAACGCCGCGCCAGTTGCGAACGCGCCGCAAAAGCGCTTGGCGTGCCCACACTCCGCCAGGCCCAGGAAGATGACCTGGCGCGGCTGACTGGCGAAGACCTGAAGCGCGCCCGGCACGTGGTGCGAGAAAATGCGCGCGTGCAGCAGGCGGTCAGCGCCTTACGGGCAAATGACTTCGCCGCGCTGGGACGGCTCATGTATGCTTCCCACGAGTCGCTGCGCGAAGACTATGCTGTTTCGACGCCCGAACTGGATGCCATCGTCACCTGCGCTCAGGAGGTTGGGGCACTCGGCGCGCGGCTGACCGGCGCGGGCTTTGGAGGATGCGCGCTGGCGCTGCTGGCCCGCGCTCAGGTGGAACAGCTTACCGAGACGATCACTCAACATTTTGCTCAGCAAGGCTTCACGGCTCCATCCTTCTATCTGGTGCGCCCGTCAGAAGGAGCAGCGCTCGCCGCCTGATAGAGAACGTCAGCGCTTGATCGGCCAGGGCAAGCCAAAGTCTCGGCGTTTGAGTGCTACCCAGGCCATAATTTCCGCTATGGTTTTCTTTCCTGTGTTCTCCCACCCACCTTTGCCACAGTTGCACTTGCTGCAAGCGGGGCGAAGATTAGCAGGCCAATCGGTTCCACCATTGCAAAGAGCGATTACGTGATCAAGATGATTGGCGGGACGTTGCTGGCAAATCCAACATAAACCACCATAGTAAAGGAAACGGGCTAGACCTTGCTCATAGGTGTGAGTTCCTGATGCGTTTACCCGCTTGGCTCGCCTACGTTGTTGCTGTGCCCTGACGAGTTCAGGGTGTTCTTTACGCCAACGCAGCGTTGCCTCCCACGCCTTATCTGGATTACTCTGTAGCCAGCGTTGATAAACTGCCCTACATTCCTCCCGATGTTGCGCACGCCAGATCAGCCAGTAGGTGGGGTTTTGCTTCTTGAAGCGTTTATTACGTATAGCGGTGGTTTCCATATGCCGCTTGCGCCGCTGGGTCTCCTGCGCTCTAGCTACTTCCAGGTTTGCATCACGCCACTGTTTTGCCCAGGCGCGCTTATAGATGTTGCGCTCCTGTTTATGAGCCTCCTGATAGACCAGAGCGCGCCGCCGCGCACACACCTTACAACCTCCGTTGGCGTACCGCTCAGTGCCGCCACATCTTACACAAGGCTTAGTCAGGCCCATCTCTTATGCGCCCCGTTTCTCATCCACAATGCGCCTTATCAATTCTGCCACTGAGATGCCCAGCCTTGCTGCTTCCTTTTCCAACCATGCCCACTGCTGCGAGGTAAAAGAGATTGTATGTTTAATCATATGCCGTTCCCCTGGTGTCCCGTAGTAATACCTAAGTCATAGTGTAGTGTACCATATCACCAGGAGAACGGCAAATCACCGAAGAGGCCAGGGCAGCCCGAAATCTTTCCTTTTCAGTTTCACTTTGGCGCAGGCGGGGTCTGCTCTATTTCTCCACCAGACGATGCCCTCTACCTCGTGCGAAGCCAGGTAATGCTTCAGGCCCGCGTAGTCGCGGGGAACGTCCCGGAGCAGTTCCTTGCCATGTGGCACAAACTGATGCGCCTCCAGATGCTCGGCATTGCCCTGCACTTTCGGGCCAAGCAATTCATAGGTGCCATCCGGCAAGGCATGGTTGGCGTTGTCCCAGGCTTCGCGGTGCCAGCGATCTTCAGGGGCGTCGGTAACCGGCACCCAACCAGGCGTGTCGCCCGTGACAGAATCAGGTTCCTGGGCAGGCTCAAAATCCAGTGGCGCGGGCTTGCCGCGCTTCAACTCATAGCGTTTGTAGAGCTTGCCGCCGCGCACCAGCGCAGACGTTCCATCGAGTTTTCTGGTTGGCACACCCTCGCCGTCGATCACCCACTCAGCGCCTGGGGTGACCTCATCGCGCACCAGGCGGTCTGTCTCATAATTCCGCTGAAAGAGCGTGATAATTTTCTCCATTGTGCTTCATCCTCAGGCTTTGTCAGCCGTTGCGCTGGGGCGATGTGGCTGCGTGGATAGGTTGATGACGGGCAGCAGCGGATCAATCGCAAACTTCAGCTTGCTATGCGCCGCGCGCAGTGCTGCCTCCACCTGCGCCGGACTTTCGCCGCGCGCAAAGAGAAAGCCCAGGTAGCTATCGCCTTCCGGCAAGGGAACCACTGGATTATGCAGCCGGGCGGTCATCTCGAAGCCAACAATGCCCGGCGTCGCCTGCACCTCTTCCGCGCCCTGCACCCCGCGCAGCATGCCTGCGCCAGGAATAGGAATCATCATCACGCCCACCGCCTGATCTTCGCGATCCAGCGCGCTGATCTCCAGGCCAATGGCCTGGCGCAGAATCAACTCTTCCAGGCACATATCCACCCCAAACTGCAAGATGGTAGAACATAGCCCGCCAATCGAGCGCCCGGCAATCTCGACAATCCAGGGTCCGGCGTCATTCACGCGCAGTTCAGCGTGTATCGGCCCGGTGCGCAATCCTAGCGCAGCAGCGGCTTGCGCGGTGCGTTCAGCGATGGCCGCCTGCGTCGCCCCCGGCAGCCGGGAAGGCGTGACATAGATGGTTTCCTCGAAAAACGGCCCATCCAGCGGGTCAGGCTTATCGAAGAGCGCCAGCACCTTGAGCTTCTGATCAGTCAGGATGCCCTCAAGCGCCACCTCAAAGCCGGGAATAAAGCGCTCAACCAGCAGCGATGTCTCTTCGAGCGGGCTGCCATCGGCCAGCAGCATTCGGCGCGTGCGCGTAAACGCCGCAATCAATTCTTCTGGCGAATTGGCGCGAATCACCCCACGGCTCCCCGACAGGCGCAATGGCTTGACCACACAGGGATACTCCACCTGCGCTGCCACCTGGGTCGGGTTATCCGACGCGGCAAAACACTGGAACCTGGGCACCGGCACGCCACCGTCAGCCAGCATGCGCCGCATCACATATTTATCGCGCGCCGCCAGCGCGGCATCTGGCGAATTATGCGGCAAGCCCAATGCCGCGCTGGCGCGCGCCGCCAGGAGGCTGGCGCTGTCATCAACAGAGAGAATAGCGTGAAGGGGATGCTGGGCGGCATAATCCACAATGGCGCGGGTGGCCTGTTCCAGATTACCAAAATCCAGGCCCAGCGGCACATGCCAGAAGTCAGCCAGCGCCTCCGGCATATCCATGCCCTGAACCACTTCCAGACCAAGCCGGTTCGCCGCCTCCACAAAAGGGAGGGTTCGATAGGAGGCTGGCGAAAACAAGAGCAGCACGCGCTTCTGCTCAGCGGGAGATGTATCCATAACGCTCTGTCCTACTGAAGAATCAATGCGAGACCATCGATTCTTCATTGTAACACAGAGCGCTCAGGCAGCCAAATGGTAGAGATAGAAGACCAGCCGACAACGTAGTTCCACTCTTAAGAGGCCACCGCTGTGGCCGCGTGATCGAGCAGCGCCGTCAGAGCATCGCGCCAGAGCGCCAGCCGCAGGTCGATCACCGGAACGCCTTGCCAATCGGCAAAACCAATCGCAAAGCGTGTCCCTTCGGCTTCGCCATGCGGCCAGGCCAGCACTAGACGAGATTGAAGGATGATGCCCACATTGCGCGTGTGGCGCAGCCGCGTTGCCCGGCGCACCGCTGCCCAGGGAACGGACTCGGCAGACCGCTCTGCTTCCCAGTAACGGCTGGCCGCTTCGTCCCATTCAGGGTGGTCCCCGACATATTCAGCCTGAAGGCCAGATGGCAAGGTGCTGCCGCGCGGGAAATGCTGCCAGGGGAGACACACCGTCAGGCGCGACGGGTTTGCGTAAAAGGCTCCAGTGGCGAAAGCGCCGTCGGCCCAGTTTGCCCACTCATCCTGACCTGGTGCGCCAGGCGTGGCCCCGGTCACCACCGTATAGCCTGCCCGAACCAACTCCATGCCCATCTCGCGGCAGGCGTCAGCGGTTTCAGCGGGAATCTCACGCGAACCAATGCAAGCAATCCTCACGGACGGTTCTCCTCGCTTCTTGCTGCTCAGCAGCATCTCAACGCGACCAACCTTTGCGCCAATCCAGCAAGAAACGCGCCAGATGAGGTAAAAATGCTGCCCAAAAGAGGTGATGACAACTCTTGCCTGGAGAGAGTACAATGGCAGCAAGGAGTTTTATCAGCAAACGAGACGTACTAAGCAGCATTTCGCGCCTGTGTATCGTGCAAGGCTAGCGTCAAACGATCAGGAGAGCGCTGATGAAACCGGAAACGCAGACCGCCCTTGAGCGCTCCGCTCAGGCCGATGCGCTCCTCTATGACACTTCCACCTTCATTGATGTTGATCGAGCGTGGGCCGTGCTGGCCTGCGAAGATCATTCCCTTCGCGGGAAAAACGCCAGCGAATTTGCCCGATGGCTGCGCCAGCGCGGCTTGCTGCCACAGGCAGGCCAGTATACACCCGCGCCACAGCGCCCGCGTCAGCGCCGCGCTGTCTATCGATTGGCTGATGTGCTGGCCCTGCTGGAGGAGCTTTCCACCCACAAAGCCGTGTTCGAAGCCTCTATGAAACGGCGAGCCGCAGCCAAAGCGGCGCATCCACGCGCAGCCACCGTTCGGGCCACAAAAACACGCCAGGCGACAGAGCAGGCCATGGCAAGCTTTGACGCTGAAGCGCTGGCTTTGTTGGACCGGCTGCGCAACTTGCATTACCCACGCGCCGCAGCAGTGCGCGCCATCCAACAGACGCCCCGCGCGCAGTTGTTGGCCGTGCTGGCGCGGGTAGAGGCAGGGGTGCAATCAGGCAGCATGTATCACCCGGCAGCCTATCTGGCCGCAGCATTAGGAAACGATGATCAACGAGGATCATTTTAAACAGAGAGGTTCTTATGGCAGACATGACCAATCAATCTTATCTGTTGAGCGAGCAATATCGGGATGCCGCAAATCTCAACGCGCGTATTCAGCTTCACGCGCGCTTCAGCACGAACAAGCGCGGCTGGCATCGCTGGCTCTTCGACCAGTTCAAGATTGCTTCGGGCAGCCGCATCCTTGAGCTTGGCTGTGGTTCCGGCAAGCTGTGGCTCAGCAACCTGGACCGCATCGGCGCAGATTGGCAGATTACGCTCTCGGATTTTTCGGCGGGCATGCTCCAGGAGGCTCAAGAAAACCTGGCCCCGAGTGGTCATCGTTTCGCATTTCAGGTCATCGACGCACAATCCATCCCTTTTGAGGACTCCAGCCTGGATGTCGTCATTGCCAACCATATGCTCTATCATGTGCCCAACCGCCCCAAAGCGCTCGCAGAAATTCGCCGCATCCTCAAGCCAGATGGTCGCCTCTACGCTTCGACGATAGGCAACAGCCACCTGGACGAGATATGGGAGCTAACCAGCCGCGTCGATAGAGCTTTTTCACGAACGCGAAAAAGCAACCCTTTTACCCTGGAAAATGGGGCAGAGCAGCTTGCCCAGTGGTTCGCCTCAATCACGCTCTATCGTTATGATGATGCGTTAGTGGTGACCGAACCAGAAATACTGGTAGACTATATTCTCTCCTCTGGCACAGCGAAAGATGTCTTCGTGGGGGAAAAGTTGGAGCGGCTCCGAAAACTGCTGAAACAGGAATTGGCGGCACATAAGGCTATCTACATCACCAAAGACTCAGGGCTTTTTGAGGCGTTCGGCAGCCCTGCCAGGCTTACTGTGCCCAGCCCTGGCGCTCAATAGCGCTGGCGGCCCAGTCCGCCCACCAGGCCAGCGCCTGGGTGGCCTTGGCGCGATGGGCTGCATTGCTGGCAAAGAGCACCTCCTGGCCCATCGATTCGCCGCAGGTCAGCACCGTGCGCGCGACGCCCAGGTCAAGCAGCAATTGCCACTCAGCAGCGCCCAGGCGCAACCCGCGCCGCGCCAGATGCTGGCTGAGGCGCTGGCGATAATACAGCAGCGCCCGGCGAGTATCAACCTTGCGCCAGGCAAAGAGCAGCCAGAACGGGTCGAAGCTTGCCGGGCCAGCCGTCGTCAGCGCCCAGTCAATCAGGATGGTGCGGCTTCCTCCGTGCCTGTCTGGCAGCATACCCATATTCGGCGGCCAGGCATCGCCATGCAGCAGCGTGGCCGGAACAGCCGCAGCGGCGGCCAAAAACGCGGCGGGCGCGTCAAAGACACGTTGAATCTTGCCGAGCGCCGCCGCTGGACCATACGTAAAGAACGCTTCCCAGCCAGCCTGAGATACTGGCAAATAAGGGTGAGCATCGCCAGCGGCGCGTTGCGCCTGGATGGTCGCTGGCGCGAGCATCAACAACGTCTGCTCCACCGAAGCCAGCGCGAAACGCGGCTCCTTCAGGCGCGCATCCTGCCAATAGTGCGCGTGCAGGCGGGCAAGATGATCGAGGTATTGTTTCCATTGGTTCGGGCTGATGACAGCAAAACAATCCTCCAGCCGCCCCAGCCAGCGCGTCAGATCATCCAGCAGAAGCGCTCCCTCGTGGGCTGCCTCATCATAGGCTGCCGCCAGCACCGGCACGCAGAGGGCACGCGGCGCATCAGCCAGCAAGCCATGCCGCCAGACCTGCACCTCCCGGCAGAAGAGATCGCTGCTGGAGCGCATCAGCCAGCTTTCATCCGGCCTCATACGCTTGAAGATCAACGAGAGCGCTTCCTTCCGGCGCTCTGTTGGCCCTTCAAGCTCGACCTCCACCAGCAAGCGTTCCAACTGCGCGCCCGAAACTCCACCCTTCAGCGGCTCGCGCTGCACCCGCGCGACGTGCGCGCGCCACGCGCTGCGTGAAAAAGCGCTGGCCCGGCTCCCCGACAGAGAGCGAGGCCAGCATCCTTGTGGGCTATTCAGCGCCGCTTCCAGCGCATCGGGTTGCAGCAATTGCGCTGGTCGCTGCCAGACCAGCCGCTCGCCCATTGTTCGGCTGGCGCTCATGATTGGTTTACCGTTCTAGCGCGTCTAATGGATAAACCAGACGCCTGCGCCCACGTGGATATAACGATAATCCACGCGAGCAAAACCGCCGCCGTTCCAATAAAAATTCATCTCGCTCACCAATACCCAACCGCCGGTCAGAACCTTTTCCACATGCGAGACATGGCCCGAACTGCTGGCTCCCTGCACTCCTGGGGCAAAGACCACCGTTGCGTTTGCCACCGGTGTATCGGTAACGGTCATCCCGTGGGCGCGCGCTTCAGTGGCCCAATTCATGGCAGCGCCAAAGTTCAAGAAATTCTCATCCTGGCGCTTATATTGCGCCCACCAGGTACACTGCCCAAACGAACTGGCCCAGGGATCAGGTGAAGGCTCGGTGACCGCATAACTCGTATACCCCGGCGGAGGGATATTGTTCCCATAAGGACCACTGGTCGAATAAGGCGGCGCGGGCGGGGCCGGAGGTGGGGTCGGCGTCGGCGTTGGTTTCACCGTGACCGGCTTCACCGGCACCGTTGGCGAAGGAGTCGGCGTATTAGGAAGCGGCGCAGCGCCTGCCTGAGCGCCGCCAGCGGTCAGCGGCGCAGGCGCGCTTGCATTTTGCGCGCCCACCATCATGGCAACAAGCTCCAGATGCGACCCCAGCACCGGAACGGTGATCCCCAACAGGATCAGCAGCGCCACTGCCGTGAAAGCCAGTCGACGACGCGACAGCCACCGCGGGCGGCGGGCCATAGTTGTTGGCCGGGGAAGCGGAAGGCTATCCTCAGGCAACGGCTGTGTCACATGCTCTTCTAGTTCTTCCGCAAGAGGAGCATCTTCTTCTATTTCTTCTTCCCAAATAGGGTCCGGTGTCCATCCACGCAGGGCAGCCCGAAAAGCGCTTGTCTCACTACCATCCCTGGTGAGGTCGGGATTTTGCTGGTCGCGGCTGGGGAGCCTGCTGATGTGTGTCCGCCGAAGCGGCACACGCTCATCTGACCGAAGGCCCATACGCTATACTCTGATCCTTTCTCTCAGCAACAGCCCTTGCTCCCACCACCTGGCAGCGAGCGAACCACATGAGCAAGAGAAACATCAATGGTTAGTATGCCATAGAGATGGGTTACCTTTCTGTGTCAGTGGGAAAAGTGGGACTTATTGGCTGGCTCATTGAGGTACACTTGTAGTCGTGGGTGCAGAGGAAATTGTGATATGCTGAAGACAGTAGTTGGCAACTCCAGAACCAGCCACGCTTCCCAGGATGCGTTCTGGCGTAGTGAAAGGTAACGTTTCGCAATCACCCCCTTTCTTTCCTGGGCTCAAGCCCTCTACTCGGCGTTTGACGGCAGATTCTGACCACTTGACGCCTCATTTCCAAAGATTTCGTCTATGACTACTGCTGCCTGTTCGTGTGTATGGGGAAGCAAGTGTCCATAGATTATAAGGGTGAATGCAATATCGGAATGGCCAAGCATCTCACTGACGAGTTTGATGTTAACGCCACGCGAGAGAAGCAGCGTAGCGGCGGTGTGACGTAAATCATGGAACCGACGATCAGGAAGAGCGGCTGGTTTTGGGGGCGGCGAGGTGATAATCATGTTTACGGCGCTCGGTCTGTTCGACATGTTGCAAAGCGGTGTTGACAGTGAGTTCAGCAGACACTGCTTGGGGTGCCCGTCCCGTTCAGCGCGTCGTGTGCTGCTGGCGACGCACTGGATACGGCCTCCCGCCTTGCGCAAAGCGCTCCTGCGCGCCCGCTGCATCGCCCAGATCGTGCAACACGCCAGCCAATCCGGCCAGCGCATGGGGATCGCGGGGCGCTACGTCAAGCACCTGCTCGTACATCCTCCGGGCCTGGCTCAGCTCCCCCTGGTCGCGCAGCACCGCTGCCAGGCCCTTCTTGGCAGGCAGATCATCGGGTACGTGGTGCAAGACAAGTTCATACTGGGCGGCGGCCCGTTCCAGCGAGAGTGGGTCTTTCATGGCACAGTAAGCAGCCCCCAACGCGGTGCGGCACGCCACCGATTGCCATCTGGACGTGCTCAGTTCGATAGCCCGCCATAGGTAGGCAATCGCCAGCCCGGTGTATTCATCGGCCTTCTCTTCGACCCCACGCTGGAACGCCTCATCCCAGTCAGAGAGCGCCTGCGCCTGTTTAGCAAGCTCCCACTCTTCTGAGATGCGTTGCAAGCGCTGCTTGGCAACGGTGCTGCCGGGGTTCAGCCGCAGCGCCTCCTGACAGGCTGCCTTCGCCTCGGCAAACTTCCGCTGGGCCTGGTAGGCTCGCGCCAGACGAACATGCGCAGCGGCATTGGTGGGGTCGAGCGCGAGAATTTGCTGATTCAGGTCCACCCCTTCAGGCAGGAGGAGGCTCACGCCCGCAGAATGGGACGGGTCAGACAGGTGGGACCACCCTCTGCCTTGAGAGAAATCTCCTGGCCTCGATAGGTAGTAACCTGACACCCAGCCTCTTGGAGCCGCCCTTGCGTGATGGGATTGTCCTCCAGCAGAATGCACCGCCCAGGGGCCAGCGCCAATACGTTGGGTCCCATGGTACGAAACTCCTCCTCGGGCACCTCAATGAGGCGGAATCCGCGCCGCTGGAGCTCTTGCCAAAACGGCACCGCCAGCAAGGGAGGATAGACCACCGCCAGTTGTTCGTCGACAAGACTGATCAGCGAGAGCAGATGCAGACACGCTTCCGGTCCAGTAAAGTAGGGCAACTCGACGGGTATGACTGTGACCTCCAGCGGTGTTAGTGCCTCCTGCAATTGGCGCAGCCCCTCAGCATTGGTGCGGAATCCCTGTCCGACAGCCAGCGTGTCATGATCCAGCCAGAGCAGATCGCCCCCTTCCGCGCGAGCGTCATCATGCAGTGTGTAGAGAATTGGAATCTGAAGCTCTGCGAACCGACGAGCCATGACCGCTTCCTCCCCACGCCGTTGCGCTTTGCCCATGGAAAGCATGATGGCTCCCTGATCGGTCACCAACGCCGGGTCGAAGGTGAAGAGCGCATCCGCCCGCAAGGGTTGAGGTTCCTCATGGTAGAGCACTTCACAGCCACCCTGGCGCAATAAGGCAACCAGAGCTGCATGTTCTTGCTGGGCGCGGGTGAGATCGGGTCGCCCGGTATAATGCCAGGCCACCGGATCATCAACGGCGAACGCCTGGTCTGGTCGCTTCACCAGGACGCGCCTGAGCGGGGCGATCATGCTCTGGCTCCCATACAGGCTCATAGTAGACCCCTTTCACTGGATCAGACGAGCTGAGGAAGCAAGCACATACGCAACGAGTCAAAGCAGGACAGACCGAAAGGGAAGAGAGGTTCTTGCCAGAAGGCCGTTTGCGTTGCTGCCCCCTGTCGTGGATTAGATGATCTTGCCTGGGTTGAGCAAACCGTCTGGATCAAAGAGGGCTTTGAGACGCCGCATCCATTCAAGCGCAGCACCGTGCTCTTCCGCCATAAACGTGCGCTTGACCAGCCCAATACCGTGCTCCCCTGAGGCGGTGCCACCCAACGCCAGTGCTTTCCGAACTAATCGCTCGGAGAACGCATGCGCTCGCTCGAATTCGTCTGGTGGTGTCGCTACCAGCGTATGGAAGTTGCCATCACCTACATGCCCGACAATGCTGCCTTCCAGGCCCATTTCTTTCAAGAGTTGCTGGGTGGAGGCGATGAGATCAGGCATGCACGAGAGCGGCACGGCGGTATCAGTCGTGAGATAGCGCTGGTTGGGGTGCGCATTCACCAGCGCCCAGTAGATCTGGTGTCTGGCCTCCCATTGGGCCGCTTGCTCTTCTCGCGTGCGTGCCAGGGTGACATCCGTTGCCCCCGCCTCACGCACCAGCGCCTCGGCCAGCCGTACTTCTTCTTCCAGGGCCGCTTGAGTTGAGGAGTGAAACTCCAAGAAGAGCGCCGTCTGCTCTGCATAGGTGCGCTGCAGATATCGGTTGATACTGCGCATGCCCAAGGCATCTACCAGTTCCAATCGGGCAATGGGCAAGGCATTTGCCATGATGGCATAGGCCGCCTGGGACGCCTCCACAACCGAGGGAAAGAAGACACGCAACGTCTGGACATGCTCCGGAATGGGGTGCAAACGCACGGTGACCTCAGTGATGACTCCCAGTGTCCCTGCTGAGCCGATAAACAGGTCTTTGAGATCATAGCCGCTGCTGGTCTTCCGCACGGGACGCCCTAACCGGAGGACTTCGCCATCGGCCAGGACGACCTCCAAGGCGAGTGTATTCTGTCGCATCCCGCCGTACCGGACCGTCGTGGTGCCGCTAGCATTGGTGGCAGCCATGCCACCCAGCGAGGCATCCGCGCCTGGGTCGACCGGAAAGAAGAGGCCGGTGTAACGAAGCGCGGTGTTGAGAGCAGTGCGCGTGATCCCTGGCTGGACAACGGCCAGGAAGTTCTCCGGCTGGATGCTCACCACGTGCTGCATCCGCGACAAGTCCAGGCTCAAAACTGGAGCCTCGCCAACGCGCGGGACGAGCGATCCTTCCAGACTGGTACCAGCGCCATATGGGATCAGAGGCACCGCTTGCGCACGGCACCAGGCCAGCACTTCCTGCACATCTGCAACACGCTCAGCATAGGCGACAGCGAGCGGAAGACAGACCTCCGGGAAGTTCTCATCCCGCCCATGTGCCTCTAGCACAGACAGGTTCACACTGACTTGCGACTCACCGAGCGTGGCGCGTAACAGATCAAGGGCGCTCGCCATCCTCGTACCTCTCCTTTTGGTAGCTGTGCCTGGGTGGTGCTCGTTCTTTCTGCGCTCGCTTCTGAGACTGGGCCAGGATTATCTTACCATATCATGGTCAGCGGTGCAGGAACGCGCTACGAAGAAGGTTTCGGCCAGAGGCTGATCCTTGGTGCTGGCCGCGGCAAAGCCGAAGCCGGTGATGACTCCGCCAGGGGTCGCTGCCATGAGCAAATGGAAGCCCTCATACCAGCCAAGCCGATTGTTCCAGCCAATATCAGCTTGTCCAGCCAACCAGCCTCCTCCGCGTTGTTTTGCATCACGGGTTGGTATCGCTGCACTATCCAACGCTTCATAGGCATCATCTGGCTGGAACAGTTCCTGGGCCAGTTACAAGGCAAAGGCGACAATGGCCTCGCGGTGCTGGCGCCGCAAGCGATTGAACTGCGCACGGGCAGGCAAGCGTGGAAAGGCTGTCCGCAGGTGTCGCTGGGCATAGCGGTAGAGGGCCCGTTCACTCGGGAAACAGGCCCATTGCCCAAAGAGGGCCAGGGTCACCACTTCACTGCGGCTCAAGCTGGCAGGTGGGCCAGGCCGAGGCGACTCGGTCGGCAAGTGGGTCTGGTCAAAGTCATCGGTGTCCGTGTCCAGCATGAGGTAGCTCCGTTCAGATGGAAGTAGTGTAAGCCTACCGTAAGTAAGGCACGGCTCCCTGTCTTTCAAGTCTGAACGATGCCATTTCCACCACACGTTTAACGCTGCCTCCGCGTCCGGGAAGAAAGATATTCGGAAAGTAGGAGCACATCATGCGAATCGTGAGACACAGCCTGGCGTTGATCTGGCGTGTTTGAGTGGAGGCTAGCTACGTTTCCTCGTGTTCTCGCTGTGAAGGGATGGTCTGGCCCAAGCGCTTGCTCCAGAATCGCCAGCGCTCGCTGGTAGAGTTCCTTGGCCTGGTCATACTTGCCCTGTTCTCGGTACACTGCGGCAAGTTGGCTGTGAGCGCTCGCCAAGTCGGGATGTGTCAGCCCCAGCGTTTTTTCGCGGATCGCCAATACCCGCTGCTGAAGCGCCTCCGCCTCCTGATACTTACCCTGATCGTAGTACAGCGATGCCAGGTTGTGTAAGCTGATGGTGACTTCTGGATGCTCGCGTCCCCAGGCTTGCTCTCGAATAGCTAACCCGCGCAAACAGAGGCGTTCGGCTTCCTCCTGATTCCCCATATCCATATAGAGCACTGCGAGGTTGTTGAGGCTGGTCCCCACATCGGGGTGCAGCGGCCCAAGCATCTGCTCACGTATCCGCAGTGCCCGCCTATGGAATCGCTCGGCCTGGCGATACTTTTTCTCATGTCGAAAGAGCACCGCCAACTTGTTCATGCAGCTTGCCAGGTTAAGATGCTCTGGTCCCAGCAGTCGTCGGTAGATCAGGAAAGCTTGCTTGAAGAGCCGTTCGGCCTGAACATAGTCGGCGCGCACCCTTTGCACGTAGGCTCCCACATGGAGGAGGAGCTGCCCAGCCTCAGTTGAACGTATCCCCCAGTGCTCGATGAGTGTGACCCCTACGAGCGCCTGTGTCCAGAAGCGCTGGCACACAGACCAGGAGACCGGCTCATACACATCGGGGAACGCCCGGCTTATGGCTCGCACGACGCGTTCTGCCCAGTACCGCTGCGTTTCCTTGGTCATGCTTTCCTGGAGTATCGCTTGCACCAGTCGGTGGATCACCAGGGTTTTGGTGGCAGGATTGCGACGTATTAACGAATAGCGCCGGAGCGCGGCAAGTGCGCTATCCAGTTCAAGGGGACTGGTCACCTCTGGTTGGGGCAACGCGTCTCGCGCATCTACCAACGCAGGAAAGAGTTCCTCAGGTATGGCATCGGGGTCCAGAAAAGCACACAACAAGAGCAGATGAACGGCAGCGGGGTTCACCTGCTCGACTTGCATAAACGAGAGCGAGAGGGTTGCACCGACCGATTCTGGATGATCGACCGCTAACCTGCCGCGCCGGTTGAGCAAGATTGCCCGCCGGGTGTGGTAACGCTCTAGATAGTCTTGCAGCCCGCAGCCGCTCTCTTCGATATACGCTCCCGCTTGATCCAGCGCAAGGGGCAGCGCATCCACCAGGTGAACGATAGTGCGAGCGCGCTGATAGTCAGCGGCTTCGACCCCAGCCAGTGAGGCACCAGGCCGGAGATACTTGGCTCGTCGCAGGAGGAACAGGACGCCTTCTTCCACTTCCATCTCCTCCAGGTCGAGCCGTTCGGCCACCGTTCCGGTCACCTGCGCGCGAGTGGTGACCAGGGTGCACCCCTCGCACTCTGGAGGAATGATCTCATGGAGCAGCACCAGGTCTTCAAGGTTGTCCAGAATCAAGAGCCACTTGCGGTGTTCGGCAAGCCAATGGGAGACTGCCTGAAGCGTAGAGGCTGGCTCTTGGAGGGTCTGCTCAGGGATGTCCAGGAACCGCGCCAGCGTTGCCAGATCGCTGATGAGGTTTTCGTATGTATCGGCTTTCACCCAGAGGACAGCAGCGTAGTCACCACGGTAGCGGTAGGCATATTCTAGAGCAGTCTGGGTCTTCCCGACACCACCCAAGCCGCACAGCGCCTGCACCTGCGGGAGCGGTGTTGTACTGCTCACCTGGAGCAGGATATGCAGGCGCTCAAGGGTAGACTCTCGCCCGGTGAAGAAGACATTGCGCCGGTAAGGCACCCACCAGATCGCCGGGTGGCTCAGGTGGGTAGGTCGGTCTTCTGGCGCCAGCTTCGCAGAAGAAGGCAGCAACCCCAATTCCTCAGCGCTTTTCCCAAATAACTCACAGAGTTGTTGCCGATAATAGAGGCTGGGAAAGGTCGCTCCACTTTCCCACCGCGAGACGGTCACGTCGTTGGTGCCAATCATGGTCGCCACATACACCTGCGACCAATGCTTCTTGAGGCGCAGCGCTTTCAAACGGTTATGCTGAGTCGATTGCTGCTCTTTTTTCGCTGTTGTCGGGAGGTTGTGTGCGTCCGAGGCGGGCATGACGGGTTTCCTTTGAGCGCATGGTGGGATGGGTCAGCAGCAGACGAAGTGAACAAACATGTGGACTGGACGCCGCGTGCTCCGATACACTCTACCAATGATACCATTTGAGCAGAAAGAGGTCAATGACTGCTTGTGAGGAGAACAACTGAGTCACACCGAGCTGCCAGCATCCTCCTGCTGAACTTTTGATTATGTGTTGAAGTGATGCGAGGCTGAAGAGAGTTTTCTCACCTCAATGCTAGAGAAGATACCCTGTCGATACACTCCTCACACCCTCGGCGCGCATTGCCGTTTTGTGACCCAGGCCACACGCTCCCTTCGTAAAAAGTCAACCAAGATGATAACTCGATGTTAAGTGCGCGGCGCTTTTTCCGAGTACACTTTTGAGTGTGAGGAGCAGCGAAACGAACTCCTTACGAAGAACGGAAATGCCGATGTTATGGAAGTGAAGGATGCCACGTCTGCCCACTGGGGGCAGCGGCATCCAACACCTGCACCAGAAAAAAGGAGAAGATCAATATGAGCCTGTTTGAAGTTGATGTAGATGCCTTGCAACTCCTGGCGAACTACCTGGGCGGGGTAGACGATATCCTGAACGGCTACGTATCGTCACTCACGAGTGCCAATAACCAGTTCGACTCCAGCTTTATGAGTCCGGACAAGGGTCAGTACGAGCAGGTGTTCCAAGAAATCACCACGTATATGAACCGGGCAAAAGCCAAGAGCGATGAGATTCGCATGACCCTGAACCAGTTGCTGGCTTTGGTCCAACAGGCCGAGCAACTCTCGTTCTAAAACACGTTCACCAGTTCTAGTTGATTCCGTGAAGGGTGATATGTCTGCCCAGTGGGGGCAGCAACGCCTGGCAAACAGGCGAGAAAAAGGAGAAGATCAGCATGAGCCAGTTTGAAGTCGATGTGAATGCCTTGCAAGCGCTGCTGAAAGTCCTATTTATAGCGGACGAGGGCATCAATTCTGTACGAGGTCCAATCATGGGGATTTCAAATACCTTCAAAACCACCTATATCAGCCCGAACAAGGGCAATTTCGAGCAGAGTTTCAGCGATCTGGACACCTACTTCACTACGGCGCAGGCCAAAATTGAAGAGCTGAGCGCAAGCCTGAACAACCTGATGGCTATCGTTCAGCAGGCTGGGCAAGTCGCCTTCTAAAGCGCGTTTGTGGGTCACTCGTCGCAGCCAGCGGGACCGAACATCCGGCCTCGCTGGCTCTCTCTTTAGCGACTCTCTCCTCACGCCCGTAACCGCCCGGTCAGCACGTTTTATAGTCAATTGAGATGGCCCCTCCCGCTGAGGAGGGAAGCACGAGTCTCCTTCCGCGAAGTTTTGGGCACGCGCAAAGAGCAGCAGATTGGGACGATCAGCGGAGGTGCTGAACTGAGTGTATGCTCGATCTGGAAGACTCAAGAGGAGTAGCTCACGGTATGAAATGTGGTGGATGTAACGCGAATCGCCTGGTTATAGCTCTGGCTCATTTGCTCTGCCGTCCAGCCCCTGGCCTGCAATTGGTCAGTGTACTTTTCAGCATAGGCCGACAGCGTTGGGGTGATGGCTGGCTCATCGACTCATTCTGCCATGCCCTCGATAGTAATCACATCATCGCCGCCCTTGGTATCGCCGACCGCCAACGCCACATGCAGGTCTCAGCGCGGCGGTCGGAGAAGGTAGCCTTGCCCAACTTCTGCTGCTGGCGCTCATCATCACGTGAACCGTCCTTCCTTGGCCTTTGTTGATTTGCTGGAGTGGTACCCATTTTGGGCTATCTCACACCAAACGTTTGACTTTTCCTGCCCCTTTCAGGTAATCTGCTAATAATAAAAATAATATATTTATTATTAGCAAGGGGAGGTGCTATGGCACAGATTGAGCGTGTATTCCCGCAGGCTGGCGAACGCATCAAAAGCATTGAAGACTTGGCGCGTTTGCGCCTTGTGACTGGTTCGGTCTTGTTGCTTGTTTCGCTGGTTGGAGTGCTTGGAGCCGACTGGGATATTCAGTGGCACGCCGTGATCGGGCGCGACCAAACGTTTACGCCCCCACATGACCTGATCCTGCTCAGCATCGGATTATCAGGCATCGTAGCCCTCGTCAGTATCCTGATCGAGACCACCTGGTCGGGACGGCACCCCGACCTGCGCGCGTATTGCACGGATTTTCTCGGTCTGCTGCGCAGTTCGCTTGGCTTGTACTTAGTTGGTTTTGGGGCGGTCTGCTCGGCGGTGGCCTTTCCCCTGGATACCTACTGGCATGCGCTTTATGGTATTGATGTTTCGCTCTGGGCGCCCTTCCACACGATGATTTACATGGGCAGCGTGCTCAGCACCTTCGGCGTGCTCTCCCTCCTGTTCGAGGCCGCTCACCTCGCGAAGCGACAGCAGGATCGCCGGACGGCCTTGTTCAGCTACGCAGGTCTGGTGGCAACGCTCGGCATCCTGCTCTCCAAGTTGAGCACCTTCCTCACCCCTGCCCTTTCAGGACACACCCTGCGCTTTGGGGCGATCACGCTGAATTTCTTTCCCTTTCTCCTGGCACTCGTTGCCGTGTTCGTTTGCGTTCTGGCGGAGAGGCTTTTGCCCTGGATGGGAGCTGCGACCATGGTCGTCATCGTCTTCCTCCTCGTCTTGCTGCTGGTGAGCGCGTTCGTGCCCCCGATGATAACACTGCTGGTGCAGGCCGAACATGAAACCTACCTGGCCCGAGCAAGCCGCATCGGCTCTACCATCGTTCCCTTGACGGGGCAAACCCCAGTGCTGCTGCTCCTGGCCCTCTGCCTCGATGGGGTGGTCTGGCTCGGGCGACACAGCCAGTGGGTGCCCTCGAGACAAACCACCTGGATGCTGGTTGCGGCGCTCGCCAGCATGGTCCTAGTGGCTGGGGTCACCCTGTTGCAGGTTGGTCTGCGGGCGCAGGCGGCACAAGGGGGCGAAGGGGACAGGGTAGGCCATCTCCTGTTAGGGTTCCTCCTCGCGCTTCTCCTGACGGTTCCTGGCAGCCTGCTGGGACAGGGGCTGGCCCAGACCATAAGCTGGACGCTGACGATGAGCCAGACGCTACACGCGCGGCGGAGGTAAGATCATGCGCATCACCATACAGCTCGTGTTGGGCCTGTTTGCAGTCGTTGCCCTGATCGTGACTGGGGTGGCCTTCTACCAGATCGTGCTGGCCTCGACCATCCACGGTGCGCCAGTGCGCTTCATCGCTGCGGAGGCGGGACCCTATTCCCTCAAGTTCGCGCTCTATAGTGACTCCATCAACGCTGGTGAGGTCGTCCCGTTCAATATCGCGGTGGCGTCCGGAACACAGGGGCCGCTCACCTATCAGGTAACGGCCAGCCCGGGCCCTGGTGTTCCTGGCTCACTAGCACAAGGCGATGTCACCACGCAGCAAAGCACGCCCTATGGCGTGCCGGGCAGCATTACTTTGGTGACGCGCGGGGCCTGGACGCTACATATCCTCGTCAGCGGGCCTGCCGGACAAGGAGAGGCGGACATCCATTTAATGGCAGTTGCGCCCCCACCCATCCCGGGATGGCTGGCCTGGATGATCGGCCTGCTGCCCCTGTCTGGCTTGCTCCTCTTCTGGGTGGCACAAAGCAGGTGCATGGCGAGACAGCGGCGAGGGGATGAGCAGGCCCTGAAGATAGAGATGGAACAGGTGACGAAAGAGGTCTCCTAGATGGCTCGAACCGCAGATCCAACCCGGCGCGCAACAATCTTGCGTGCCGCTACAGAAGTTTTCACCGAATTGGGCTTTAGCGACACCCGCCTGGCCGATATCGCGCAGCGGGCGGGAATCTCCATCAGTACCCTCTACCTCTACTTCGCCTCGAAGGAAGAGATGGTGTTTGCCATCGCGCGAGAGAACCGGCAGACCCTGCTCGACCAGTTGGAGCCGGTGCTGGAGCATCTCCGAGGGGAATCGGACATCGAGCAATTTGTCGAGATCGTTCTCGCCTTCGCCAAGGAGCACCGGGAGCAGATCATCATCTTCAATCTGGAGAGCGGCTTGAGCGCTCCCCGACGTGGGGGACGGCGCACCAAGCGCGGCCCGCGGATTGAACGGGGCATCGAGGTCATTCGTGGCTTGATCGCCGAGGGGGCGCTCCGCCCCTATAACCCCGAGCTGGTGACGGAGATGCTCATCAACATGACCCGCTGGATGATCAGCCAGTACCTATTGATCAAGGAAGGCGAGGAGGAGCCGCTCAAACAGTTCTGTGTGCAGTGGCTTTCCCAAGCGTTGCTGCCCGCTCGTGGGAGTTCGGGGTCATAGCTGGCTCTGTATGAGCGCACAGGGAATCAGTTGCCTCTGCTCACGACCAGCAGATGTTCCCCCATCTTGCTTCGCTCTCAAGTGCGTTGCAGGACATCCTCTCCAGATGAGGGTACTCAAACGCGCCACCAATTCAGAAGGGTGGGCTGGTCCAGAGCCAGCGAAGTGCGGTGAGACAAGGCCAAGTGACAAGTGGGCTGGATATCTTTTCTCTAGCCTGCTCGCCTCCTTTATCGCCCCAGGAGGCTTTTGGATGGGTCTTTACTGTGCAGGTCATCGCGCAGGGATCAAAGACTCGACAGATTTCTGGCTGTTTGCAATCCCAAGCAACTTTTCCTGTGTGGCGTAGCTCTCCTGCCTATTCACGCTTCACCGCCCGATCCCGCAGATTTGGCCCTGTCACCTCGATCATCGTGCAGGTCTCCCGCAGCCGGTCCATCACCCGCCGATCCAGCCGCTGTGCCAACGCTTCCTTCCGGCAGTTGAATGACGCCAGCACCAGTAGCCGTTGCCGATAGCGATGGTCTACGAGCAACAAAACTGCTCTTCCACCCAGTCCGTCAGCTTCTCCGCCCCCAGATCATCGAACACCAGCACATCGCACGTCTGATAGCGCTCCATCAAGGCATGATAGCTTTCGCCCTGTTTCTGCTGCGTCGCGTCATAGCCCGTGCGCAACTCTCGCAGAAAATCTGGCACCGTCACCAGTCGCACCACCTTGCGCTGGGCCACCCAGCGCTCGGCCAGGCTCCGCACCAGCGAAAGCCTCAGCGTGGTCTTGCCCACACCCACTTCTCCCAGCAGCACCAACCCTTGCTCATCAGAGCGCTGCTCAGCAAACGCCCGCACCTTCGAGAGCGTCTCAGACGGCGACAACGTCTCCAGCGTCAGCACCACGCCGCCTGGCAACACCCGCGCAGAAAAGGCGGCGATGCGCTCCTCCAGCACCCGCCACTGCCAGGCCACCTCTTCAGCACGCACCTCGTCATACCAGCGCTGCATCCGTGCCTCCTCTGCCAGCCCGGCTGGGCAGGCACAATACTGGTCGCCTCTCCCAAGGATGTACCCGGCAATGCCAGTGTCCCGACACTGCTCGCACGTCACCAGACGCAGCACAGACCGGAGGCGGCACCCACGCCGACCCGACCACTGCGCGGCTGCCTCGCCCAGGTTAGAGGGTGTTCCAGACAAGCTTGCTCGCCTCCTCGGCGGTGTAGGGCCGGGAGTTGCTGGTCGGTGCTGCTCGTTCTGCATGGGTGGTTTCCTTTCGCTGCTGGCCCCGCGCCAGCCGGGTCAGATAATCCAACGGATCGCCGTCAATGTGGTTGGCTGCTGCCAAGAGAATGTGCGCCACCAACAACGCCGCACCCCACTGCTTGGCGAGTGCGCCGATGCGGGCATAGCTCGCCCGTTCCAGGGACACGCCAATGCGTTCGTGAGCCAGCCGCGCGAGGAGCGCTACGCGCCCTTTCTCTCGCTCGCGCAGCACCCACTGGTAGTAGTCCAGATCCGTTCGCTCTCACACCTGGCGTGGCGGCAAGTATGCCGCCTGATCGGTTGATGGCGCTGGAGCGGAGGGGTGGGTCTTCAGCAACAGAGGTTGGTGCCCTTTGCGTCTCTTCGCTTTTCGACAAATCAAGCGGGCTCTCTGAAGAGGCGCTGTGCGCCTCAGAAACGACGGGAGGAGTTTCTGTCTCTTTCTTCCGTAATCTTTTTCTTTGAGCAATCGCTCGCAGCTCTTGCTGAGCTTCTTCATGAGAAGCAGGCGTAGTTATTTTGCATCGATTTTCATCAACCTGACGTAGTTGTTTTGATACAGGAGAGGACGCGTCTTCATCCTGGTAAATAACTATGCCCCTTTGCAGAGGCAAATAACTATGCCTCCTTGCCTACTCGCAGGAAGGGCAATCCTTTTGCTCCGTCCCACACACCGCCCATCATAAGGCTGCCACTCCGTAAACGCGAGATTCCAACCCATGCGGCCTTGCCCTGGATGCACTGTATCTGGCTCGAAGACAATGATGTGGCACGCCTCCAATTCGGTGCGAATCCGGCGCAGGTTGCTCTTATTGCAGGCGAGCGCCTCTGCCCAAGCGGCCAGATCAAAGGCGCACCACCATTCCTCTCGGCCCTGTTTCCGATGCCAGCCTGCATTGCCAAAGGTCTGGCGGTGATTGATTTTCGCTGATCAAGGGCACAAAAGGACGTGTGCCGCTGATGCGAAATCATCAGCGGCACCCTACGCGCTGAGCAGGCATACGACCTCCAACTGGAGCTGCCCCACCTGCGCCGTCCCCGGCCAAGTCTCGTGCCCTCAGCCCCCAGTGCACCATCGTCGCACCGCCATGCCATGCCCCCGCCGTCAGCCCCCTCCACCAGCCCAGGGACTCCAGCCGTGGCTGAGGACAGCGGAACGGCGGCGGCTCTGGGCGGGATCGAACAAACGTGCTAGGGTGCCCCTGAGCAGTCCACACCACGCCAAAAGGCGCAACCGCCTGTACGATTCGGGGGCACCACGAGGAGAGATGATGTCAGACCAAGTTGCCTACAATCACCAGTTGATCAAGGATTTTCGCGCCAATCGCAACACGCCCAATGGCCCATTTGCGAGCCGGCCACTCCTCTTGCTCGCCACGACAGGAGTGAAAAGCGGCCTACCTCGCACCACGCCAATGATGTATCTGCCCGATGGCACCCGCCTGCTCGTGATTGCCTCCAATGCCGGTGCAACGAAGCATTCGGACTGGTATCCATAATCTGGTGGCTCATCCGGAAGTGACCGTTGAAGTGAAAGACGAAACCTATCAGGCGATTGCCACCGTGGCAGCAGGGGAGGAGCGCGAGCGACTCTGGAAGTAGGTCATCACAGCAGCTCCCTTTTTCGTCGAGCATCAGGCGAAGATTTCCCGGCAGATTCCGGTGATTGTCCTGGAGCGGCAAGCAGAATAAGCTGTTTTTACACTGAACGCCTCAACACATCAATAGCCGCCTCAAGTGCCGCTTGCTCTCGTTCGAGCCGCCGCCAAGCCAGGGTACCGCGTTCGAGGCAGGGGCGCACGCGCTGGAGCGCCGCTAGATCACGGAAGAGCTGCAGCGCCTGCTGGTGGCTATCCCACCAGGCCGGATGCACGAATGAGCGAGGCGGATGTCGCATTGAGCGCTCCTTTCTGCCTTCCTGAGCGAAGGCTCATGGAGCCTGACGCGCTAGGGGACTTCCTACCAGACGGGACCTCCTTACGAGATAGACTTCCCAAGCCGTCAGTACAGTTCTGCTTCCTTCTTTGAGTATACCTACTACATGTTGATTATGCAAGCCAGTCGCCTACTAGATATGGGACGAGTGAGTAAGCCTCGTGGCGAGCGGGCCACAGGGTAGTTCACATGCTGACATACAAGCGAATGGCTCAAGTTGACGAACCGATCTGTTTTTATTTTTGTTCAGGGTACGCCAGCATTTTAAGCGGCGTCCTCTGATTGGTACGATTCACAGATCGCCAGTGCAGTGGCGTTCGCTCACCTTGCCCGGCTCCTTATGACCAGGTCGCCATCAGCCCGGCGGTCTGGTCCTCATTGCTCCAGTACATGACGGCTTTGAAGGAGGAAGGTGCTGCGCTCAACCGCGAGAGCAGAGGTGCATGTGAGAGATGACCGATTGGCACCATCGGGTCGGTTAATCAGCACTGATAAGAGCAAGGTACAAGAAGTTTTTTCTGCTCAACTTCATGTATCCTGTTTCTATACACAAAAGGTAGGCAAGTCCAGCAGCAAAGCAGTGCTGTGTTCTGATACATGAAAGGAGCCTTCACCATGCCTGAACTCCACACGCTCTTGACCGGCATTACCTTCGGGGAGTCGCCCCGCTGGCACGAGGGCCGTCTCTGGTTCGCCGACTGGGGCGCTCAAGAAATCCTGGCCGTCGATCTGGAGGGCAAGAGCGAGGTAATCGTCCGCGTCCCCTTTCCGGCCTTTCCCATGTGCCTCGACTTTCTGCCCACTGGAAACCTGCTCGTGGTCGCCGCACGAGATCGGTTGCTGCTCCGCCTGGAATCCGATGGGCAGCTTTCCCTCTACGCGGACCTATCTGGCCTCTCGGCCTATGGTTGTAATGAGGTGGTCGTGGATGGGCGGGGCAACGCCTATCTCAACAATGTAGGCTTTGATTTTCCAGGCGGCACCTTCGCCCCCGGCCTCATCGCGCTCGTCACCCCTGACGGGGAGGCGTGCCAGGTGGCCGATGGCGTGGCCTTTCCCAACGGCATGGTGGTGACACCCGACAACGCGACGCTGATCGTGGCCGAGTCCTACAGCCACTGCCTGACCGCCTTCGACATCGCGGCTGACGGCAGCCTGTCACATCGGCGGGTGTGGGCCGATCTGGGCGAGGACAATCCTGACGGGATTTGCCTGGATGCCGACAACGCCGTCTGGTATAGCGACGTCCCCCACCAACGGTGCGTGCGCGTGCGGGAAGGGGGCGAGGTCTTGCACACGATTGAGCTGGATCGCGGGTGCTTTGCGTGTGCCCCCGGCGGCGCTGACAAGAGGACGTTGTTCCTGATGGCCACCCAGTGGCATGGGGCAGCGAGCATGACCGGTGGAGCGCGTACGGGCCAGATTCTCACCACCCGTGCGCCTGCGCCGGGCGTTGGCTGGCCGTAGTTGAGGTACAGCACAGCGCCAAGGACGTGGCTTTCTTTGGCTTTTTATCCAACAGCAATGTTGCCGCTAGATGGTCCCTCTCCGTTGAGGAGGTCTCTTGGGCAACACGCCTGCTAGTCCGACCAGCGCGTGGGCATCGAGGGGAGCCACCGCAACCACCTGCTCGTACAACCGCCGGGCCTGACTCAGTTCTCCCTGATCGCGCAGTACCGCCGCCAGGCCCGTCATGGTGGGCAGATCGCCCGGCACATGCTGCAAGACCAGCCGATACTGGGCCTCCGCCCGCTCCAGCGAGAGGGAGTCTTTCCTGGCGCGATAGGCAGCCCCAAGTGCTGTACGGCTCAGCGCCGATTTGCCAGCGGGAGGCACTGAGTTCAACTGCTCGCCAGAGGTAGGCAATCGCCAGCCCGGCGTATTTGTCGTCCTTCTGCTCAGGCTGCGCTGCAACGCATGCTCAAAGCTAGTGACCGACTGCATCTGGGTGTCAAGTGCCCATTGCTCACGTCCTCGTCTTTGCTGCCACTGCCTCTTCTGCTGCCCCACTCTTATTTGAGAGCACAACGAACCAAGAGCGTCTTGACAAGCAGCATCTAAACATATAAGCCCGCTTGCGCTGCTGACACACCCACGGATTGCGCAACGAGGTTGCTGAAGCACTCATCCTTGATTTGGTGGGCGGAAGCCACGCAGAGCCGGATGGTGTGCGAAGACGCGAGAACAGAAGCAGAGAG
>Ga0209060_10000581_pt1 | contig 60617 bp, 43 predicted proteins | sample Coa_R1_8_FD_187155 | JGI IMG/M metagenome (GOLD analysis project Ga0209060, IMG submission 187155) | Surface soil microbial communities from Centralia Pennsylvania, which are recovering from an underground coalmine fire - Coalmine... | ecosystem: Environmental > Terrestrial > Soil >...
CGGGCAGGGTACAGAAGGTTACGATCTGGTCAACGGCGTTCCTGGTAACGGTACAGGAGGGCCGGCATCTTATCGGCTACGCGGCGGGCTGGCAGCGGCTGTCGGCATGGGTTGGCGCACACATGCCTGTATTTCACTGATCCCCGGCACGCTCGCCGACGCGGGGCACCCTCACGTTGCGAGCGGTTTCGATCCAAAGGACTCCGCCCGCGAGCATATTTGCAGTTCACGTATCGTTTGAGGCACTGGACGACTTCTTGCAGAAGGCAAACTCAGCCGCACGGAAAACTTGGAAGGCCATTCGAGGTCGGTGCCCGGCGTCAGTTTGCTGTGAGACGCGCGATGATGACATGTGCCCATCGAAGATTCGCGCGTCCTGGCGGCCGGACCGCGTTTCCTCACGACGATGCGGATTCCAATCCTGGTAGGGCGTGAGATTGACGAGCGCGACCAGCCAGGCTCCATGCCGGTTGAAGTGATCAGCGAGCGGCTGGCGCGGACCTACTTCGGGAACGAGAATCCGCTGGGCCGGCGCATCACGGCAGTGGACGAGGAGCGAGAACCTCGAAATCATCGGAGTCTCGGCTAACCTGCGGTACGGTGGTCTGAAGGATGAAGAGGCTAGTTCGATGACCATGTTCGTCGCGGCCAGCCAGGTTTCTCCCGCCCGAACGACCTACGCGCTGCGCACCGCCGGTGATCCTCTGGGGTATGTCAAGAGTGTGCGTGAGATCGTGCGAGAGGCAGATTCCCGCGTACCCGTCACAGACGTGGCAAGGGGCATCTGAACCCGAGCATCGAGCACTCCAGTGGAGCGTCCTTCTGCCCCTCTTGTCGAATGGTCGCCGATCCTTCGCACGGCTTCTTGCTGATGGTTGGCGGACGGGTAGTGGAAGGATGCGCCGTAACTCGCCCGAAGCACTCGGCGGCGCGCCGACGTTGGTGAATGTACGCGGTCAGGGTGGGTCTCTGTGGTCAATGCGCGGACAGGAGGGTTGTAGTATGGCCCTGCAACCGCAGGTCAGGCCCCCGCAGAAACTTTCGCGCCGTCAAGAGAGGCGAGGATGCCAAGGATTTCATCCGTAGCGACGATGGCACTGGCGTAGTTTGGGAGATTGACTTCGAGAGCGGCGTGCATGTGCTCATCAGAGTAGCTGGCGGTCGCGTCTTTCACCACCGTGACCTCATAGCCGAGTTCGGCGGCATAGCGAACAGTAGCCTCCACACAGGTGTGGGCGATCAGTCCGATGACGATGAGCTTGTGAATGCCGTGTTTCTTGAGCTGCATATCCAGATCCGTGTTGGCGAAACCGCTGGAACACCAATGCTCCGCGGCCACCACATCGCCTGCGTGAGGTTCGAATCCGGCGCGAATCTCGCCGCCCCAGGTGCCATATTCGAACGACCTCCGCCATGCTGCTTTTTGAATTGGAGCAATGTAGTTCCACGTCTCGTAGTCGCCGAGACGATAGCGCCGATGCATCGCATAGAAAACCCGCAGACCGGTTTTTCGCGCCGCGTCAAGAATCTGTTTCATATGAGGAACACACTGGTTCCCTTCCGCAACGCTCTTGATTCGATCCCATATTTTGCCGTCCTCAGAGATGAAGTCGTTATACGGATCGATCAGGACAAGCCCCGTGAGCGGCTTTTCATAGGTCAGTTGTGGCATATTTCCCCTGGCAACCTCAACCTTGCCGTAATGCATGACGTTCGATGCTTTTTGCGAACATTGGCGTCTCCTGCCGGTTATGAGCCTCTGAAATCGGCCTGCGCGCGCCCCGGAATACATCCAGCGGAATTCCCTGCCTTCCAAGGAAATCCAGCAATTCCGGTGTGGCACAGCTCTGAACCGTATTGGTAAACTCACAGGTTTTGTCGCCGATCTTGCTCACCGCCAAATCCCAGATCACGCCGATTTTCGTGCGGCCTGTGGGCGTGAAAACATCTGACGTGGAAACCAGCCTCAAATGATCGGGTCGCGCGACCTCCTCGACATAGTGCTGGACAATCAGGCTTCCGCCCAGTATCTCGACATTGATCGACATGCGCCGGCCGTCAGGCGACGTAGTTGCGCCGGCGGAGCAGTGAGCCGGTGAGCACGACTGGTATTCCGACTCGGGCAGCGTAAAGCACCAGGACGGAATATCGACCTTCTCAATCGGGGCGTTGATTGTTGACGAGAAACTCGACTCGACCAAGATATTGTCATCCATCTTTCGCTCTCGTTTGAATGATTCAGATTGGAATGGTTGTCAGCTGCCTGTGGTCCTCGCGGTAAGATGCCAGGACCACAACCCTGGCTCGAGAACACAGGCTTCAATCGCCTGTCGTCGCGTCGTCCGCGCCCGAGAACGCAGGCAGGTAGTGGCCGAAGTTCAGTTCGAAATCGCTCCGAACACCGTAACCGATATTACGAACCTTCGCCCGGCGCGCCTGCGCACCTGGCAAGGCCAGCAGTGGAAAGAACAGGTCGTTGCTCGACTGAAGTTCGGCGGCTGTCGGCGTCCCGAACCGATTGATCTGAGCCTTCGCCGCGGCCAGCGTTTCACGGTCGAACGAGGCCAGACGCCGGACGAGAGTATCGACAAACGAGTCGAGGTCGTCATCGTCCAGGGTGCGGTTCACCCAACCATAGCGCTCGGCGGTGTCAGCATCGAAATCGTCGCCGCTGAGGACGATCTCAAGCGCCCGCGAGCGGCCGACCAGACGCGGGAGCCATTCCAGCGCTCCGCCGCCCGGGACCAGCCCGACGCCGACTTCCGGGTTGCCCAACAGGGCACTCTGCCGGCTGGCGAAGCGCATGTCGCAGGCCAGCACGAACTCGTTACCGATTCCACGCGTGCGGCCGCGAATCTTAGCGACGCTCACGACTGGCGTGGACGAGAGGCGCAGCACAAAGTCGCGCCAAAGGCCCAACGCCTCGGGCCGTTCAGCTGCCTTGGCTACGTCGAGATGGGCGATGAAAAAATCGGGATTCGCGGACTGGAACACTACTGCCTTCACGGACGGGTCCGCCTCGAGGTCGCTCATGAGCGCGCCCAATTCGACGATCGTTGCGGGAACAAACATGTTGATCGGCGGGTTGCTGAAGGTGACCGTCCACAGGCCCGGACAGGTGCGGTCTATGTTGAACTGCGAATGTTCAGACATGGCGTATTTGCTCCTCTTGCAGAACCCTACCGCAGCGATCGGAAACCCGCGCGAACCTCTTCCGAAAAGAGCTTCGGCTGTTCCCAGGCCGCGAAGTGGCCGCCCCTGGAGAGCTTGTTGTAATGGATCAATTTGGGATACGCCCGCTCCGCCCAGCTCCGGGGAGCCGGATAGAGTTCGTCCGGGAAGACGCTTACGGCGACCGGGATGGAGACACCTTTGGCATTAAAATACCCTTTGCCAAAGTACTCCCAGTAAAGACGTGCGCCCGAAATCGCAGAGTTCGTCAGCCATGTGATCGTGATGTTGTCGAGGATGTCGTCGCGCGTGAGGCCCTCGGCTTGTCCCTCGAAGACGCGGGCAATCAGCTCGTAACTGCGCGCGTCATGATCCAGGAAGTAAGCCGCCAGGCCGATGGGCGAATCCGCGATTCCGTACAGTGTTTGCGGCCGCAGACCCATCTGGAACCCATAGGCGATTCCCTTCTGATAGACGAACTGCAGACGCTCGTACGCGACCTTTTCGTCGGGCGAGAGGCCCGACGGCGCCGGCTTACCGGAGAAAGCCGCCGCGTCAATATCGGCCGGAAAGATGCCCGGCATGTTGGTGTGAATGCCGGCAAGTCCCGATGGCGCCTGCACGCCCATGAGATCGACGATGACAGCGCCCCAGTCACCGCCCTGCGCTACGTATCGCGAGTACCCGAGCCGTTTCATCAGCACATCCCAGGCGCGCGCGATGCGCTCGGGTCCCCAGCCGGCAGCCGCCGGCTTGCCGGAATATCCGTAGCCCGGCATCGAAGGGATAACCAAGTGAAATGCGTCGGACGCGCTCCCGCCATGCTGCGTCGGGTTGGTGAGCGGATCGATGATTTTGAGCTGCTCGACCACCGAGCCGGGCCATCCGTGCGTAACGATGAGCGGCAGAGCGTTTTCGTGCTTCGAACGAACGTGAATGAAATGGACGTCCAGTCCGTCGATCTCGGTGAGGTATTGAGGGTAGGCGTTCAGCTTTGCCTCAACCTTGCGCCAGTCATATTCTGTCGCCCAATAGCGCGCCAGGGCCTGCACGGTCGCAAGCTGTACTCCCTGCGTTGCATCCGCAACCGTTTCGCGTTCAGGAAACTTTGTGGCGTTGATGCGCCTGCGCAGTTCGGTCAGTTCGGTTTCCGGAACATTCACATGGAAGGGGCGAATGGCGGACTTGTCCGTGGCCTGTTCAAACGCTGATGGGGTGGCAGTCGTTGCGGTCATGATGTCGTTATCCTTTGGAATTGATTTCCCGTGCTCGGGGTGCATTTCTTCCAAGGCAACCGCGACGCCATCCGTAACCCATTGCTGAATATACAGAGGTACGCGCCTTGGGAGTTGCTAATTGGGCAAATGCCGGATTCTGGCGAGGCCTTAATCAAACTTAAACTGCCTCTGTCGAATCTTCAGGGCTCGGATCTCGTGTTCCAGAGTCGAGGGCGGAATCGGAGCTTCGCGGCAGCGCCCTTGGGAGACGCGCCCCCGGCTTGCGGCCAGGCGGCTTCAATGATCTCTCATTCAGCGACGCATTAGCGCGTTCGCGACCCCCGGGGTAGGTCGGCGGCGGCCAGGAAGCCACCGCAGCCTTCGAAAACTTCGGGACTCCAAGCGCTCTAGTGAACAGTATCGGGCTAGACCGAAATCTTGAAGAGCTTAACTCCGTTGTCGAACGTGATCTGGCGGAAGACCTCGGGCGAGGTGAGGCGCTTCAGCACGCTCAGAGTCTCGCGCGCGACGCACTTCCCGGCCAGGCGGCTTGCCTCCGGATTATTGTTCTGCGAGATGCCGCCGCCGTTGCCATCCTTGCAACTGCAATCGCTGCCGAAGATCAATTTGCTCTTGTGGCGCGTGATGAACCCCGGAGAGAATTCGGTATCGCGGGAGAGCGCGTTATTCCCGGAATTCGCCGACATGTCCGCATAGAGGTTGGGAAAATCGGAGAGCCAGCGGTCCGTCAATCCTCCCTTCTTAATGGGTCCGGCCGGATAACCGCGGTCCTCCGGAACATCCGCGCTGATGTGCGCCCAGAACAGGTCGCCGTGTCCGATGAAGTTCGTCCGCGGATAGGCGCGGATCACCTTGTCGAACTGAGCGTATCCCGTGTTGTAAGGGAGTTCTCCCTCGAAGTGCGGGAACGTCTGTATGTGCATCATTACCGGCACCTGCAGTTCGGCGGCGATATCGTAGACGCGGCGCATCTCGGGCGAGTCCAGCGCCACGTGGAACTTCATCTCGCCGATGCTGACGGCGCCGCGCTGGATCGCCTCGCGAAGCACCTTATCCGCATCCGCCTGGGACGGGTCGGTCCTCACCGAGCGCACGAAATGTCCGGCACGCTTCTCCATCTCCGCCTTGGCGCGATCCTGGTCGGCCGCGGGAGTCAACAGCACCGCGTGCGTGACCCCGCAGCCCTGCATGTGAGTGAAGCAGGCGTCCGCGTCCGGGCGGATATGCAGGTGCGTGTCCAGGACCGGTCCGCCCCATGGCTGGTCGGTCTGCGCCGCCAGATGCCGAACCGCGGCGGCGGCCGGCAGAATCGATTGCAGAAACGTCCTTCGTTGCATCGCGTTGCCTCGTGCCGTCTTTAGCGGAACAGGATGGAGCCGAAATCGCCGAGGAAATCCCGCCACAGAAACCAGTAATGCGAGCCGGGGATCTCCTTGTAGGATGTCTTGAAGCCGTGCTTTTCGAGCAGTGAATGAAGGTTCACGGTGCCTTCGCGAGCCATATCGGTGGTGCCTGCTCCGGTCCAGTAGAACTTCACCCCGCCGGCCTTCACCGCTTCCAGTTGCTTCTCGTAGGCCTCATCGACCGTGCGCGGTCCGGAGCTGAAGACGCCGATGTACCCGAACAGACCGGGATTGTTGTTGGTCGCCATCAAAGTGTGGCCGCCGCCCATCGAGAGGCCGGCGATCGCGCGATTGTCCGGGTTGGCGATTACGTGGTAGGTCTTTTCCACGAAGGGGATCACGTCCTTCACCAGGCTTTCCGGATAGGATCCCGCATAAGGCTGAGGCGCTCGCGGCGGAGCGCCACCTCGTGCACCTCCTCCGGCCGCTGCCTGCAGCGGAGGGGGAGCAGGCGCCTGAACGGCTTGCCGCGCGGGCGTGGGGCCATACGCATATCCCTGCGATACGGTCTGGGTTGCGTTGCCATTGGGCATGACCACGATCATCGGCTTGGCTTTGCCCGCCGCGATCAGATTGTCCAGAATCACGTTGGCCCGGCCCATCGTGACCCACGCGTCCTCATCGCCGCCACCTCCGTGCAGAAGGTAAAGGACGGGATAGCGCGACTGGCTAGCCTCGTACCCCGGCGGCGTGTAGACATACATGCGGCGGCGATCTTCTTTCAGTGTCGGCGAGGGGTACCAGACGATATTGATGGTCCCATGCGGGACGTCCTTGAAGTCCCATAGATCCGACGCGGGCCCGGAGATCATGAGGAGGTTGTCGATACGGGAGCCGTCGCGCTGCGTCTCACCATTTCCGGGATCCAGGGCCTTGACGCCATCGACGAGATACCAATAGCCCCACAACTGCGCGCCGAGCGGTCCGACGGTCACCGACCAGATTCCATTGTCGTCCTTCGACATCTTGATCTCGCGAGCGCCTTCCCAGCTTCCGTTCAGGGTGACCTCGTTCGCCTTGGGAGCAGAAAGACGGAAGGTCACGGTGTGGTCGGTGTGGATTTCCGGGGAAACCGGCCGGGGCGCGGCCGGGGCTCTCCCCGGCGCAGCCTGTTGAGAGTAGGCCGCGGGCAGCATCAGCAATCCCGCCACGGTGATCGATAGAGCGAATTTCGTCATGTTGTATGCCTCGTAGTTTGCAATCTTTTCTTTGAGCCGGCTTAGCGCGCGTGGCGCAATTCCTCTTGAACGGCAGCGATGAAATCGACTCCTGCGGAGTTGAATCGCTCCAGCCGCACGGTGTCGCCGATATTCAGCCAGAACTCGTCCCTGGGGTTGTAAACCGGCCAGTTGTTCAGTCCTGCGCCGTTCGGGTTGCCCGTCTTGGCGAAGTTGGTCCAGTATGTGGCGAGCGTGTCGGCTACCTTCCGATCCACGTCGGTCCATGGATAATCCTTCACACGAAGGTTGTCGAAGACGTAGATGACCTCCGAGAAATGCACCGCTCCGGCAGGTGCGCGCGGGTTGTTGCCATTGCCCTCCGGACGCGGCGGCACGTGGCTGAACAAGTAGATCCACGCGGGCGCCTTACCGGTGGTGGACTGTAATTTGGCCCAGGTGCGATGGCCCGCGAAATTGATGTCGCGGTAGACATCGTGATACGCCTGCTTCGCCTGAGCATCGTCGCGCGCCGGATAGAGTTTCAGCAGGGTGTCGGCCTTATCGCCGAAGGTCTGCTTCGCCCAGGCCGTGTAGGTGGCGAGCGAGTCGGGTGTGGCGGCGCCGCGTCCACCGCCCGTTGCGCCGATCCCGCCGATGTTGCCGCCTTCGTCATTGGTCGCGCCGGTGATGAGAGCGATGTCGTTCTGCTTGCCTTGCGAGTAAGTCGTGTAGAGATCCTGCGGCAGGAACCAGCCATCCACGATCGCGCCGTTCAGCCCTTGCGGAGTTTTGATGGAGGCTTCCAGCAGTTCCTCGGCAGTGGCGGCGCGGAGCGAGGCGAGGGTGGTCTTCCCGATTGCGTTGGCGAACTTGACCCCGTTGGCCTCCGCCTCGGCGAGAGTGGGCATGTGGCCGAAAGTGGTGTGCGATTCGGCGATGGCGCCGCGGGCCAGCCCTTTCATCAGCGGAGACGCCGCCAGAAAGTTCACGCTGCGGCTGCCGCCCGATTCGCCCCAGATTGTGATCTGGGAAGGATCGCCGCCGAACTGCGCAATGTTGTTCTTCACCCATTGAATGCCGGCCAACTGGTCGAGCGAACCGTAGTTGCCCGAAGCGTGATGCGGCGATTCCTGCGTCAGTTCGGGGTGGGCAAACCAGCCGAACACATTGAGCCGGTAGTTCATGCTCACCACGACTACGCCCTTTTTGGCAATGGCATTGCCGTCGTAGATGGGCTCGGCGGTGGATCCCGAGACTCCCCCGCCCCCGTAAATCCAGACCAGCACCGGCAGTTTTTCCTTTGCAGACGACACAGGCGTCCACACGTTGAGGTACAGGCAGTCTTCGCTGGTGCGGATCAGTCCGCGATTCCAGGAGCCGCTGTTCGGGTCCAGCGCGCGCTGCATGCAGGCGGGGGAGAAGCGGTCGGCCGCGCGAACGCCCTGCCACGGAACCACCGGCTGCGGAGGACGCCATCGCAGGCCGCCCACGGGAGGCGCGGCGAAGGGGATCCCCAGATACTCGCGGACTCCCCAGCCCCATCCCGGCGTGCCGGAGATGAGACCGCCTTCGACTTTGACTGGCTCCTGCATCGCGCTGGGGAGCGGCAGGGCCAGCAGCATCGCCACGGTGAAAAAGGCAGTACTCAGACGGCGTGATATTGTACCTGTGCCAGAAACCACTCCCTCACGGTCGTGGCCCCTGAGCCAGCCACGCACGTAAGCAAGCGGCGTGCCGATCGCACTGAGTCGCTCGCTCCAGATGGTCGTTTGCATGATTCCCTCCCTAACGGAAAAGCAGCGGCGTGAAATCCCTCAGATACATCCGCCAGTTGATCCAGGTATGCCCGCCCTCGGATTCGTGAAACTCATGGTGGATATTGTGCGCCTTGAGCGTCTCCGAAAGCCGCTTGGGGCCGTCGTTCACGGTGTGGTCGTCCTTACCCACGCCAATCCAGAAGAGCTTGACCAGCTTGTTGGTTTCTCGGGATCGGCAAAGAACGAGGCGTTGCGCTCGACGAAATCGGAGTTCACGCCGGCGTTGACGCCTTCCTGGAGTCCCATGCTGAAGACACCAATCCAGGCGAACTTGTCGAGATTCGAGGGTGCCGCGCGCAGCGTCTCCGCGCCGCCCATGGAAAGGCCGGCGATGGCGCGATTCTCGCGGCTGGCCAGGACGCGGTAAGTGGATTCCACGTGAGGGATGATGCCGGTCAGCAAGTCGCTGACGAACGCGTCGTGCAACTTGGAGATCGTCGCGATGCGTGCTGCGATCGCTTCCGGGGTGGCCGCGCCACGGCCCCCTCCCATGGGATTAACCACGCCGGGCAGGGTGATACTGCCGTTCGGCATGACCACGATCATGGGCTTGACCTTTCCGGCGGCCAGCAGATTGTCCAGGATGAACCCAGCTCGGCCGATGGTGCTCCAACCCGAATCTTCGTCCCCGCCGCCGTGGATGAGATAGAACACCGGATACTTCGTGCTGCCGTGTTCGTACCCTGGCGGCGTGTAGACGTGCATGCGGCGTGGTCCGGCCAGCGTCTTGGATTCGTACCACACCGCGCGAACCTCGCCGTGCGGCACCGCTTGCACATCCTCGTAAGCAGCCTCCGGACCGGGCACCAGGAACATGCTATCGAGGCTGGCCACGCCCTGCTTCACCATCGCGTTCCGGGGGTCGATCGTGCGCACGCCGTCCACGTTGAACGAGTAGCTGTAGAAGTCGGGCACGAGAGGACCCACGGTGAGCGACCAGACGCCTTCATCGTCCTTCTGCATCGGGCCGGCGGTGCCGCGGCCTTGCGTGACGAAATCGCCCGCTAGCGTCACCGCGGAGGCTTTGGGAGCATAGATCCGGAAGATCACGCGGTGGTCCGGCAGGATCTCCGTCGATTTCAGGTTGGGCCCGGCGCCGGGCGGCTGGCCGAACACCGCCGCCAAGGAAACGCTGGCGAGGATGCAAGTTCGGAACATGGTTCCTCCTATCGGAACAGCTTGGGTGCGAGATCGGCCAGGGAGTGCCGCCACACCTTCCATTCGTGCGCTCCGGGAAAGGCCGCGAACGTCACGTTGATCTTATGGCTCTGAAAGTCTTCGAGCGCCTTCCTCTGAAAGGGCATGCGCGGGTCGTCAGTGCCGCACGACATGTAGAACAGCTTGAGCTTCTGATTGGTCACCGCCGGGGCTTGGTAAAAGCCGGGGGAAATCTTCTCGATATCGAACGGGCCGTATCCGCCTGCCCCGCCCACACCTGTCCCCCCAAAGATGCCGGAGCTGAATTCGGCGATCCACGCAAAGGAATCCAAGCTACCCAGTCCGACATTGAGCGTCGTGCCGCCGCCCGCGGAGAGTCCCGCAATGGCGCGGCTCTCGCGGTTCTCGATGGTTCGATAGTGCCGGGCGACAAACGGGATGATCTCCTCGATGAGTTCGCGCTTGAGCAGCGGGTAGTTCGCCCCTCCGGCGCCGGTCGCGGGCACCGCAGCCGTCGTTGCCGCCATCACTCCGGGAGCGGGGGTGCCGGAGACGTTGTTCGGCATCACGATCAGCATCGGCACGGCCTTCTTCTGCGCGATCAGGTTATCCAGGATCACACCGGCGCGTCCGTCGCGGCTCCAGTCCTGCTCGGCGCCGCCGCCTCCGTGCCAGAGGTAAAGCACCGGGAAACGTTTCGCGGGCTGGCTGTAGTAATCGGGCGGCACGTAGACGTACAGGCCGCGTTGCGTCTTGCTGACCCCCGACGAATAGGTGTGAATGTCGATCGAGCCGTGCGGGACCTCCTGCACCTGGTCGAAGCGCGGCGGATTACCTGGAACCTCCACCACGCTGGCGTCGACCGTCGCGCCAATCTTGGCAATCGGATTTGCCAGGTCGATCGTTTTCACCCCATCGACGAGGAACGAATAGGTGTAGATCTCAGGCTCGACCGGACCGATCGTGACGTTCCACACACCGGCCTCGCCCTTGGCCATAAGATGCGATTGCGGGGTGCCTTCGCCAAATCGCAAAACGACCTCCGTGGCTCCAGGCGCGCCAATCCGGAAGGTGATGCGATGATCGGGCAGCACCTCAGGCGAGACGATGCGGGGCGCGCCCTGCGCGAAGGCCCCCGCCGCGAAAATCAGGGCGAGTGCGAATCTGTTCATGAGTGACGGCACCGACAAGCTTGCCACTTCGGGGCGACCACCGCAAGCCCGCTGCCGTAATCCGCATCGAAGGAGGCGTAGAGTCCCGCGACCATCACCACAATTTTCCCCGTCCTCGGATTCAGGAAAAGCAGCACGTGCGCCAGTACGCTTTTGGGGGCGACACAAGTTGGGGCGACATAAGCGAAGCACAGTGCAGCATCGCCGCTTCAACTATTTCTCACGAACGAGGACGCTCCCGAGCGATCCGTTCCAGTCGTTCGATGGGTACGTCGTCACGGCGCAACTGTACAAGTCCCAGTAGTGGACGGTGATGTAATAGACGCCGGGCAGCTTGGGAGCACTCAAAACCGCGTGATCGTCCGCATCGCGGAGCCCGGGGTATGCCGAGATGAAGCAGCGCGAGAGGTAGGTATTTTGCATGTCGCCGATTCCGTAATAGGACTGGACAAGCATCGAGTCCCGCGGTGGATTGGTGGCCGGCCGTACCTTCCAGTGCAGATCGACCGCCACCTTGCTTCCGGGAGCTACTGCGATCGCCTTGCCCTGTCCGTTGAGGGAAACGCGGCTGAATACGATCGGCCGTGCCGCCTCGTCGTGGTCTACGGTTTCCGTGGTGATGCTATCGAAAGGCTTCCACCTGGTGGCGTATGCAAAGTCCGCCCACCCGCTGGCGGTCTGGATCTGTGACATGCCGCCAGCCGCAGGGATGCGCAGCACGAGGCGCTGCTGGAGTTCGGCATTCTGCGGAAAACTCGCTGCCCTCAATTGAAATGTCCGGTATGCGTTTTCGCCCGCAATTTCGGCGAAGTAAAACGGCGAGCCATCCATGGCTGTGGTTTGCCAGCCGTCGTGAAATCCTATTTCGCGGTGCACCAGGCTAAAACCCGAATGGTCCAAGGCGCCAGTCTTGGTGTTCTTGTTCAGTTGCGCGAGGTCGACCATGAGTTCCTCCGCGCCGATTTTGCCGCTCACGAGTTGCCAAAGATTAGTCGTCGCGTTGACGGGCGGCAAACGGAAGGCGATTCCGGGCTTGACCGGCAGGTCGCCCGATTGCGTCGAGGGACTCAAAGCAATCGGCGCAGGGGAGGGGTTCGGGGTTGTCGGAGGACGCCAGGTGAACTTGCCCGACGCCGGGAGAGCGGCGAATCCCCCAGGTCCGAACGAGAACGCCTCAGGCGGAATGGCGCCGTACCAGGCGCGGGCCAATTGCGCGGCACGCTGCGGACTGGCACTCACCAGTTGCGGCGTCTCCACACTCCTCTGCAGGGTGCGGAGCGAAACGTTCAGAATCGCCGCGAGGGTCTTCCTGGGCTCGGGTGCGTCCGGTGCGAAGAGGATCTGCTCGATATTGACGTCCCGATCGAAGACGTGCAAACGCAGCGGCATGCGCCGCACGACTCCCGACCGGCTGAGGGTCACGATGGTGTCGCCATTCGGGGTGAACCCGATTTGCTGAAAACCCTCCGGCGCAATCGAAACGCCGGCGAGCAACTCGCAGCGGCCGTTGGGCGGAGCTTTCCAAAGCGTCAGCGTGCCGGCATCGTCAGCGACAGCCAGGAGTTGTTCGTTAACCGGGCTGAAGGCGAGTTGTTGCGCCGAGCCACTCCGGATTTCGCAGTTCAAGGGAGGCGCGGATGAACCGGCTGCCGGCCAAATGTGAATGATACCGCCCGAAGTGCCGGCTGCAAACCGGTTGCCGGGCGAGTAGGCGATGCTCGTGAAACCCAACTTGGCGCTGCCGCCCAGGGGTGTCCAGGAGTTATCCTGCGGCTTCTGGCCGCTATCCGCAGTGCGAAGCAGAATGCTGCCGTCGCTTTGGACGGCGGCCATCTGCCGGCCATCGCCCCGGAGAGACAGTTGCCGGACTGGATTCTTGAACGGAGTGGCGCTGGCGAAGCCGTCCGCCTTTGGCGCTCCACCGAAAGGCTGCATCGCGAATTGACCATTGGTTCCGCCTTGGGGGGTTGCGATTCCGCCGATCCACGACAGAACTTGGGTGCCGTCTGGGCTGAACACGAATAGATCGGGCCTGTCGGGCTGGGGTGCGCCGCTCCCGGTCCACGAAGCGGCGCCGGAGTCATCGGGGTAGCCGCCGAAACGGTAGGAGTATTTGGTTTCGGCGTAAACCGGGCGCATCGGATCGATTTTCACCGGGTCTCGCATCACTACGAATCGCATTCGGCCTTTGAGCCCCGCCCAGAAGGCCACCGGGATTTCATAGCGAACGTCCTGAAAGGGAGTCACGCGGCGCCGGAAATCGATGACCGATGCTTCCTGCACTGCGCGCCAATCCTTCCCCGGAACCCCTTCCGTCAGCAACAGCAGCCCGAGCAGACTGCTCACTCCGGCATCGGACGACACGGGATGGCTGAGGCCGTCGAGCGTCTCAATCCACATCACCGGCCAGTCCTGTCGATTGCGCGCCTCTAATGCGCGGTCCGCTTTCACCTGGGCCAGTGCTTCGTTGGCCAACAGCGCCTGGCGCTCAGCGTCCTGGGATGCACTGGTGGCTTTCTGGGACTCGGCGTCGGCTTTCTTGGACTCGGCATCGGCTTTTGCGGATTCGGCGTCGGCTTTCGCGGACTCCGCGATGGCTTTCGCAGATTCTGCGTCGGCCTCTTTCTTGGCGGCGGTAGCGACCCACCATTGGTAGCTGGCGAAGATCGCCAGCACGACCGCCGCCACCAGTGCCATGCGTACGATCAACGCCTGGCGTTTCTCGGCATCGGCGCGCCGCTGCGCACCCCGCGAGCGCTCCAGGAAATCGAGCTCCAACGGGTTCAACCGCGACCGATCGCGGCCGAACGCCTTCTCCAGGTCGGGTCCGCGCAGCAGGAGGCTGTCCGGAAAGTGCTGCGCCTCCCATAGCTCCACCAGTTCCCGGAACGCGTCCCCGTGGCGTTTCCTCCAGGCGGCGTTGCTCTCCACAACCGGCCGGATCAGCCGGTCGTGGGAGAGTTCGTACCACGTGGCGTTCAGCCGCTTCTCCGGGCGAATGAGATAGGCCGAGATCAACGCGGAAATGGTGCCGTCCGGGAGTTCCTGCTCGCGGCTGCCTTTCAATACCTGCAATCGGATGCTCTGCGGCGGGGGCGAGATCAGCCGCCGCTCGAACCACTGGCGGATGCCGCGCTCGCTTTCAATGCTGGCCGCGCTCGCCTGCTCATCAGCCGGTGCCGGATTCGACCGTTCCGCGGAACTGTCCCCGTCCCCGGTCACGCCATGAATCGAGCGCGCGATCTTGCCGACTCGATCGGAATAATACTCGGCAAGTGCGGTGTTCAAGTTGGCCGTGGTGCCGAGGTCGGCCTCATCGATCACCGTGGGATCCGCCCGCGGCTTGGTCCAAAGCGTCGAGCAGACCACCTGGAGTTGTACCGGCTCTACGTAGTTGCCGGGAACGGCCTCCAGCGAGCCGTCCTCGCGTTGCACCGTGGTGGTCGAAAGATCGATGGCCAACTGCCTGGCTGCGGCATCCGTAAACGTGACGCCGGCGTCGCGCGCCGGGCACTGAATCGCCTCCTGGGCGCGGTCTACGTCGAGCCGGTCCAGTCTGTAGACAGTTGCCAGCCGGGTGGGCAAATAGCGCAGATAGGCGTCCAGCGAGGCGACGTGCTCCTCCCGCATCGAAAACAACGCCCACCGCTTGCGGTTGCGAAGGCATTCGCCTACCGCGGCGAAGAACTCGCGCTTGGCGTCGATATCGGTGGCATCCAGGGTCAGGACTTCCTCGAACTGGTCGAAGATCAGCAGGTCCACAGGCTGCGGCGTGCCCAGAACGGCTTCGAGCGATTCGCCCGCCGCGGCGCCCCTCTGCCGCAGCGCCTCCAGGCAGCTATACAGGTACCGGTTGCCCTGGTAGCCCTTGGGCGGCACGGTGTTCACCCGCATGATGGGCCAGACGCGGAAGCCTGTCTCGTCGCGCATTTTGGGAACGAGCTTCGCCTGGATCAGCGACGTCTTGCCCGCTCCCGAGGGGGATCGCAGCAACACGATGCGCTCGGCGACGAGTAACTGCTCGATCTCATCCATCTCGTGGTCGCGCCCGTAGAGCGTCTGCCCTTCCGTGAAGGACACCGGGCCGACGTACGGATTCTCCACTGCCCGCGCCGCCTCAGGCATGAGCCGCACCTTTCTGGCGCATCAACTCGCGCACGAAATCGCCCACCGAACCCCAATAGACATCGATCTGCGAAGTGGCGAAGTAGTTGTGAAAGTACTGGCGGGCCGCTTCGGCGTCGAGCGTGCGGTCTTCCTCCGGACCGATCTGGGCCGACAGGTGAGGCTGGCCCACGGCGAGCTCCGCGCCTTCCTGGGACATGAGGCTTCGGAACAATACGCGAAAACTCCATTCGTCGATGCGGAAGCCCAGCAGCAGCCGCGCCGCTTTCGCCATCGCTTTGCGCACCAGCGGCGGAATCAGGTTGGACTGGCGTGTTACTCCGATCAGGTAGTCGAAGTAGTCGTCCTCGGTAAGTACCAGGGAGTCATCCACCTCCCAGTAACCGAAGAGGTGAAAGACCAGCGGATTGCGTGCGTCCGGGACGTAGCCAGGCTCCCGCTCGCTGAGGAGTTCGCGCGGCGGATCTTCCGCCAGCTTGTTCCAGCGGCAATACTCGATGCGGGGCTTCTTGCCCTGCTCGGCTAGCGCATCCTCCAAGAGGGTGTCGAAGTTGGTGGTCAGGTAGAGCGGAAACGGCTGGCTGGCGAGGACCGTGTGCGGCTCCGCGGGGTCGAGTTTCCGCAGCATGGCGCCGGCGGCCTTCACCTGGCAGGATAGTGGCTGGCCTTCCAGCGCGGGATCGAGTCTCGCGCCGTGCCGGTCCAGCAGCGCTTTCGAGAGATGGCTCCATAACCCGTCCTTCATCAAGTCGGGTGTGCCTGGCGGCGTGGCGAGGTATTGCGTCACGGTCGGCAGATTGTCTTTCTGATCGGGCCCCAAGGGGAAATTGTTCCCTTCGGCGAATGTTCGCGCGACCCGGCGCGCCGAGCCGAACACGTGCTCCGTCATTCCCGACCCCAGAATCGGGACGCACTTGCCCAGACGGATGCCCGTCAACAAAGCGGGGAATCGCTGGTATCCCTCGCCGAAGCCCGGGGTGTACCAGACGCAGCCGTCGCGCAGGCGGGAATACAGCACTGGCGCCCAGTAATCGTCCTGGGTGCCGATCTTGCCGCGTGCGATCGACATGGCGCGATCGACCAGCCCGTCGCAGTGCAGCGAGTTGAAGAATGCCGGCATGAAACGGGCAATCGTATCCATGCAGATGTTCCCCTGCATGGCGACTACGGCCGGGATGCCCGCAGCGGCGAGGCGCGGAGCCAGAGCCGTCATCGTCCCGTCGACATCGGCGGTGCGCCCGGTTCCCCCGCTCTGGCAGGATGCCAGCACGACCAGGCGGGGCAGGTCCGGCAGCTTCTTCAACTCGCGAACCAACGTGGTGGCGGTGGTGACCGCCGACTTGCCGTCGCTCGATTCCAGCCACAGAACGGGCTCGTCCACGCCCTCCGGCTGGGAAATCGCGCCGTGGCAGACAAGGTAGAGAATGTCATAACTTTGCGCCCGCATCTGGTCGCAGAGCCAGTCGAGCGTGGCCGTACCGGGAGCGGCCGGCGGCTGGTCGGGTGTGAGCGGAATCGATGGACCAAGCGCGGCCTTCGCACGCGCGTGCTCGTCGGCGACATCGACAGGAGCGAGCGTCACAATGGCATCGTTCAGGTCCGACGGATTGGCGATGACCGCCAGCGCCTTCAGATCGCCGCGCGCGCGCAGGTGCACGTCGCGGTAGTCGCTGCTGGAAAGGAAGCGGGAGAAGTACATGCGGTCGCCGCCAAACAAGGCGTCACCGCTGACCGGATCGGAGAGCGCCTCCCAGCGCAGGGGATGGAGTTCGGGCGCGCTCGGCTCGATGAAGAGGCGGACGCGAATAGGACGGCCCGTCGCCGCGGTCTGCCAGTGGACGAATTTGGATTTGATTGCTTCCGTTCCCAACAGGGCTCGACTCAGCTGGATGCCGTAACTCCCGGTCTCAGACGCATCCTGTTCCCGTCGCAAGAACTGGGCCGGACTCAGGGTGCCGCATGCGGACACCTCCAACTCGTCCACCTTGCTCAGCGGGTCGGCGAAGCGGAAGGACGCCTCGTAGCCTTGCGCGTCGCGTTTGCGAAGCGAGATATCGAGTATGGGGAGTTTGACGGACATGGAGAGTGGCCTACTTCAGATCCCCGTGCGCAGGCATCTCACTATCGCGGACATCCGATGACTTGAATAGCGCCCATGGCTTCTCCTGGTGCTACAGGATTGGTCGATCAGTATATCCCAGGCAGGCAGTTGCGTCCATGGTTTTCACGGATTTGTTCGCGGATTTGGACCACATCTGGGGCTGACGAGCCGCGAAGATAGCGGCTGCCCCAATAAACTGAAGCCGTGGGCAGAGGCCGGTACGGTCAGAATCCACGAATGGACGGAAGACTGTGGCACGCGTCCCAATTGTTCGCTGTCGCCAGGTAATCGGATCAGACCCCACAAGGCGCCGAGACCGGCTAAGGGCGCGCGCGCCACATCGACTAGGGGCTCGCAAGCATTGTGCGAAATCCGAGCCCTGGTCGGCGATGCCGGCGGACGACCACGTCTGAGTTCATTTGCAGTTGGCTGTCGTGCACAGGTTCTTGCTGAAGAACGGGATGACATGGTTCTGGACGCGGTCAGCAACGGCGCTGGTATGAGTGCCGGAATAAATCTCGAATGTATTGGCGATGCCGTAAGTATCCAGGATGTCGTGCAGCTTGCCCGCATCCACCCGCAGACCGTCCTGGTCGCCCACATCCATGGCGATGGCCCGATACTGCCGCAGATTCCCGATGTATTGGTCGACGAACGCCAAGGGCGCGTTGGCCGCCCACTTGGCGATGACATCCTGCCTTACCGTTCCGTTCTCACTCGGCAAATCCAGATATAGCGGCGGTTTCTTCGGATTCGGAGACCACGCAGCGGCGGAGGCGAGCTGAGCGCGTAACCCGAACGGCAGAGCGGCCGAATCCGCCGGCGTCTTCACCGCTTCCAGGGCCTTCTCGTTGGCCGGGTTGGCAGGCCCACCACCCCGGGCGGACAAGCAGCACGGGCTCATGATATACAGGCTGCCAAACACGTCCGGATGCTTCATTCCAATGCGGCTCGCCCCATAACCGCCCATGGAATGTCCAACCAGCCCGCGGCTCGTGCGGCGGGCGATGGTGCGGTAGTGGGCGTCGATATAGGCAACCAGGTCGTGCGCGATGAATTGCTCAAAATCGCCGGTGGTCACGGAGCTGGAATACATCGATCCGTTGTGCACGGTCTTGGAGTCGGGCAACACCACGATCATGTCCTGAGCGCCTTGCGCGAAGGCGCCCTCGATGGTCTGCGGCACATGGATTTCCTTGGACCACTGCTCGGCGCCTATGGAATACCCGTGCAGAGCATAAACGACTGGATAGCGGCGGCTCTTGGCGCTGGCGTAAGTGGGCGGCAGGAAGACAATCACTTCACGGTCGACGTCATCGCCTTCCAAATTGCCCTCCAAGGCAATGCCGTGAACTTTGATGTGCTCCACCGCCACGGGCTTCGCGTTGGGTACGACCGGAGGTATCTCGGTCTTGACTTGCGCCGGCGCAAGCAGCACCAGCCCGAACGCTGCCGTCAGAATGCTCAAGATTTTCGTTTTCACCATGGTTACGCCAGATCCTTCCATCATCTGAATCGACTATGCCGCTAAACGTTACTATCTCACCTTGAATTGGTGTACACACTGATATGCCGGGCGGCAAGCTGAGCCGGCGTGGCGGAAAAATGCGGCCACGACGATGCCCAAGATGGTGATGGGAGTTCCGGATCAGTTGTTGGAGCGGGAAAGGCGATCCAGTGCGAGCACATCGTGCAGCTGCGATCTCCCACTGAGCGACCGCTCCGGCGGCGCATTCTTCAGGAGAGATCGCCGGCGGCGGAATCAAACCAGTTTGAGCCGCATCGCGTATTGAATCAAGGCGGCGGTGGTCTCCACGCCGAGAGTCTGCATGATCTCGTATTTGTGCGATTCAGCGGTCCGGGGAGAAATATGCAGGATGGTCGCCACCTCTTTCATGGTGCGGCCTTCCGCAATCAATTGGAGCACCTCGCGCTGGCGCGGTGTGAGTGGATTCTCCGCGCCCGAACTCTCCTGAGACGCCTCCATCAGCACGGTAATCAGATCTTTGGTGAGCAGCGAAGTGATGTACGCCCGTCCCAAAGCTACCTGCGAAATGGCGGTGATGAGCTCTTCCCCCGGCGAAACCTTCAGCATGTACCCGCTGGCACCGGCGCGAAACGCGTCCACCGCCAATTGAGTCTCGCGATGCATCGTGAGGACCACGATCTTCACGCCCGGCCAGCGTGAGCGGATTTGCCGGATTGCGTCCAGCCCGTTCAAAAGCGGCATGGAGATATCGGTGACGATCACATCCGGCCGTAAGGTGTCGGCAGCCTCGATTAAGGCGCGCCCATCGTGCACGATGCCAACCAGATCGAAATCGTCTTTGAGCAGCGCCTCCAGCCCTTGGGCCACTACCGCATGGTCATCCGCCAACAAAACTCTGGTCCTGGGCATAGATCGGTCCCCGTTGTCGTCACTAATGATAGCCTGCGTAGATGCCACGTCCCCACTGATAGCTCCATTAAACGACCGATACGCGGCACGGGGAATCCGTAGAATTACGGTGATCCCTACGGGTTCTACCTAGAAAAAAAGCTGATAGCACGGCAGAAATCAAGGGCCGCCTGGTTTCCCGGGGAATCGCCAAAAGTGGTACCGGTAGTGCGCTCATACCGAAAAACTACGGATGGGATCCGGTTATCGGTCGCTGCATAATTGAAAGTCGGTTGTCACGAGAAATTGCCCAAGATGTTTGCGTCACCTGTTTTGCCGCCTCGAAAATCACGCCCGATGTGCCCTGAGGATTTGGAAAACGCGATGGAGAAGGCCCTGGTGGATCGATTGTGTGAACTCCCCGAAGGCCCGGGCGGCCTCTTCCGCAACGCGATTCGCTCGATCGAAGAGGCCATTCGCGGACGCCACCCCTCTCCTGCTGCCGCGGAGCGCTATGCCGAGATCGCCATTCGCGTGGCATCACTCTCCGAACCCATGAAGATGCTCCTGCGGCGGCATTATGTCTTCCGCGAAACTGAGGAGTCCATCTGTTTGTCGATTAACCTCACGTTGAAGCAATTCCGGCAGTTGAAGCGGGAAGCGCTTGACCACGTGCTCCATCCTCCCTCCGACAGACCCTAGCCCGGCTTCTCGGGACTGTACGTCAATAACGTCGGCACGACGCTTTTAGCCTCACCCGAGCCGCCTGGCCGGCGACGGGAATCGGGGTGAGTCATGACCCAAAGGCATGTACGGGGAACGCGGCTGGCTGCCCTTTCGTGAAATCGCCTTCAGGAGCCCCGGCTTGCTCTGCAACTTTCAAGCGTATCCTGCAACGCCAAAACGCCATCCACAGAACGCCCTGATCCGGAGTATTCTCGCCCAACGTCAGGCGGCCATTCAGTTTTTCCTCAATCCAGCGCGGAGAGGCCCACGAACTGTGCCTTGCCGGCCCCCCATTAGTCCGTTAGAGCTAGTCACCGCAGGCGTTCGGCTGTCGTCTAGCTGATGTAAATGCCCGGAAAGGACAGCGAGGAACTGGAATTGCAGGCTACGTCCATGGATAATCGGGCTAGCGACGTGGAGATTGGCATCATCACGGTACTCTCAATTAGTAGATTCGAGGAAGATCACCGCAGCCTGGAGCGCATTTTTCGAGATTTCGAGGGGACTCTCTACCCTAACTGCCGGCCGAGGCTCGTCCGGTGCTCCGACCCGGCCAGCGCGCTTTCCGTCCTTCATACGGCCCGGATTCCGATCGTCGTGTGCGACGCAGACGCGGATCCGGCCGGCTGGGAGCAGATCGCTCGGGAATTTCCCCGCCTTTCCGAGCCTCCTTGCCTGATTCTCTCGTGTAGCCCAGCCTCCGACTGCCTTAGTGGGACCCCGGCACATGGCGTATATTCGGCACTTGCCAAGCCATTTTCAGGGTCTGAGGTGCTCCGGATCATCAATTTGGCGTGGCGGCACTGGCAAGACCACTACGGAGTCTCTGCCGCCCCACCGGCGGTACAGGCGGTACAAACGGTAACCGGATTGCTGTCCACCCAGGACGAGACTGAGAATCCTGCGATGGCAGTTCGCGGAACTTTGGATTCTCCAGAGGAGCAATCGAGTGAAAATTAGACGATTTCTGGCACTTGGCGCCCTCTTGTCAACCGCCGTTTTCACGGTCTCGCGAATGCCTGCGGCAGTCTCCGACGTCGACATCCGCAGCACCGAACCGGCCGATTTCAAGACTCACTTCAAAATGACGGAGTACAAATCCCGCAAGGAGTGGGAGACCCGCCGGGATGAATTGCAGCATCAGATTCTGTCAGCGGCCGGCCTGCTTCCGATGCCCGCCAAAACACCTCTGCGGCCCAAAGTCGTCAGGCACCTGGAATACAGCGATTACACCATCGATGTCGTGCTTCTCGAGACCCTGCCGGGCTACTTCCTCGGCGGAAACTTGTATCGCCCTGTGGGCAAGAAACTGCCTGCGCCAGCCGTCCTGATTCCGCATGGGCATTGGAAGCGCGGCCGGCTCGAGGACCAGCCATCCTACTCGGTGCCGGCTCTGGGCATCAACCTGGCGCGGCAGGGCTACATGGCCTTCGCCTACGACATGGTGGGATTCAACGATACCCGTCAAACCTCGCACTCGTTTGGGGGCTGGTCGGAGGTTCTCTGGGCGTTCAGTCCGATGGGACTGCAACTCTGGAATTCCATCCGGGCAGTGGACTATCTGCAATCGCGTCCCGACGTGGATGGGCATCGGATCGCGGCAACCGGCGCCTCCGGGGGAGGCACGCAGACCTTCCTGCTTGCCGCGGTTGACGACAGGGTCGGGTTCGCGGCACCCGTAAATATGGTCTCCGCTTACATGCAGGGCGGCGATCCTTGTGAAGAGGCCCCAAACCTGCGCGTGGACACGTTCAATGTGGAGTTTGCCGCGATGATGGCCCCTCGGCCCATGCTGCTGGTGTCCTCCACTCACGACTGGACGCGCCACACTCCTACCGAGGAGTTCCCGGCGATACAGCGGATCTATGGCCTCTACGGCGCATTCCAGAACGTTCACAACGCGCACATCGACGCCGAACACAACTACAATCGGCAGAGCCGGGAAGCAGTCTACCGGTTCCTCGCGCAGAACATGCAACCGGGCCATCCAGGCGCTGAGCCCGTGGACCGGGATGTTACGCTTCCCGCCGACGAGGACCTTCTTGCCTTCCCGAAATCGGGGGAGCGTGACGTCGAAGGTTATGCCGAGGTTTTCCAGGCGTGGAAAATCACAGGGGCGCTGCCAATTCAGACTCATATGGATCCGAGCTCACAACGGGATGCTCTTCGATACGCCTTGGGTGCCCAGTGGCCTTCCCAAGTCGATAGCTCGATCCACGGAAACCAGATTGTACTAAGCCGGACGGGGAAGGGCGATCGTCTTACCGGTTATTGGGTGCCTGGCAAGGGTGCGCCCATCCTGGTAGTGCACCCGGCTGGTTCGGTGGCGGCACTGAGGGTCCAAGCGGTCTTGGATATGGTGCACTCCGGCAGGCCGGTTCTGATCCTGGATGGATTCGTCGGAAGCGCCGAACGCACGCGGAAGCTCCAGTTCGACGACTACTTTCTTTCTTATAACCGGTCCGTCTATGCCGAACGAGTGCAGGACATACTGACTGCCGCTGCGTACTTAAAGGGGCATGCGGGCGGGAAGCCGGAAATTGTCGGCCTGGGCGACGCCGGGATCTGGTGCGTGTTCGCCGGCGCAATCGCTCCGGTGACCATGGATTTAGTGGCAGACCTGAATGGATTCGGCGGCTCGGACCAGGATTTCCGCGACCGTTTCTTCGTGCCCGGAATTCAGCGCGCCGGAGGGCTCAGCGCCGCATTGAAGCTCGTCAGCCAAGTCCGCACTATCCTGCCCGCGCCCGGTGAGAACGGCATGGGCGGAGCGGTTTCGGAACAGTAAGACGCTCCTGCTGTGCTAATTCCTGATCTGACAAAGCCTTCGCCGCAGAATACCGCAGCATAACGACGAGACCAACAGGATCTGCTTCGCATACCTGTGGGCAGTACCTTTCCTCCTCATGGGCAAGAAACTCGGGCGGGAAAACTTCAACGGGTGATCGAGGAGTGGCGCGCGTTCGAAAGCGTGAGCGGGTGATCCTGTGTGCCCAGCCGCACCTCGTGAATCGTTGCTGTAGAGCAACCCACTAAAAATCGCTTGGCAATGATTTCGCGGTGTGGTACAACTTGTACCATGACAAAGGCGACCAATACTCGCGCCGTCATGCGTCCACCCCTTGCCGACTTGGAAAACGAAGTCATGCAAGCCGTGTGGAAGATCGAACCCTGTTCTGTCGAAGCGGTCCGTGCGCTTCTTTGCCGCAAGCACAATCTCAAAGAGACATCGGTGCGCAGCATTCTTCGCCGTCTCGAACAGAAAGGTCATCTGACGCATGAATCCGACGGCACGGCCTACCTATATCGTTCGACGGAAACGTCGCGAAGCCTCGCGGGACGCGCGGTTCGGCAGCTGATCGATCGGTTTTGTCAGGGGTCTGTGGAGGAGCTCGTGACCGGCATGGTGGACGCCAATGTCCTGAGTGAGGAAGAAATGAAGCGTCTGGAGGAGCTCGTTCGGAGCCAGAGAAAAGGGGGGAACTAATGGAAAGCCTGTTCGTCGAGTGCGCCGTCCGGGCGGCGCTGATCGCTGTCGTTACCGCGGCCGTCTTATCCGCGATCGGCATTAAGCCTGCCGCCGCACGCCACACGGCATGGACGGGCGTCCTGTTGACGATGCTTCTGCTCCCGATCTGGACGGCATGGGGACCGAAGACGCCAGTCCGCTTGCTGCCGCCTGTGGAGTTTCGCGGAACCATCGAGACGCCGGCGCAAAGTGTCTTTCCTTCTTCCGTCCGCTTGACGGAGGTCCGCCAACTCCAGGCTCCCGTGCCGCCGCCGTCAGGCCAAAACTGGACTTGGGAAAATCTCTTGTTGCTCGTGTACGCGTCAGGCGCATTCGCGCTCCTCGCCCGGCTGGCAATCGGAACGGCCCAGACGCACCGGCTCAGAAGCCGGGCGAATGTCCGGGACGGCCAAGGCATCAGTTCCGAGTGCACTAGTCCTGTCACCGTGGGATGGCTCCATCCGGTGGTGATTCTGCCCAAAAACTGGCAACAGTGGTCGCCGCCGCAACTGGATGCAGTCTTGACACACGAACGCGAACACGTTCGCCGTCGCGATCCTTTGATCCAGTGGTTGGCTCTCGTGAACCGTGCGCTCTTCTGGTTCCATCCGCTTTCCTGGTGGTTAGAGCAGAAGCTTTCAGTGCTTGCAGAGGAGGCTTGCGACGCTGCGGTGCTGGCGCGCGGGCATTCGCCACAAAACTATTCTGAATACTTACTGGATATTGCCCGTTTCGTTGCGCGCTCCGGATCTCGACTGAGCATCGTCGGGATGGCCATGCATGGCGGCCTTCTCCAACAGCGAATCCGGCAGATTCTCAGCCCGTGCGGAGCACTGCCAACCTCCCGTACGAGGATTGCGATTGCCGTGGCTGCCTGTGCAAGTTCCTCCGCCTTGTTGGCGTCCGGCACGTTGGACCACGCACGGACACACGTTCCGCCCGTCGCAAGCCGCCCGGTTGCCGCACCCATACTGCCGACGGCCGGGATGAAGCCGGAGGTTGCCCCTGCGGCTCAGGCGCCGGAGAATCCGAGAGTCCTGCTTGCGCAAGCTGCGGCAGGACCGATTCCTTCGAATCCACCTGCCCCACCCTCACAGACGGCAGGGGCCGCGCCACCGCCAGACTCCGCCGCAAAGGAGAAACAACTGCAAGATGCGTTTTTAAGCAGTGATCCGATTACGGACATGGCGATCGCGATGGAGATCAATTACTTTCAGTTGAACAGAGCAGAATATTTGGTGCCGCTGACGGTAAAGATCCCCGGCAGTGAGCTGGGGTTGGCACGGAATGGCGGTGCGGAGCAGACGTCGTTCGATTTCCTCTACCAGGTCAAGGATGAGTTTGGCGCCGTGGTTCAAAACAAGCGTGACAAGGTTTCTATCAATCTGAACGGCGCGATGGCCGCCCAGCTGGCAAGCACTCCGGTTGAATACGACGCGGCGTCCACGCTGCTTCCCGGCAGGTATAGCATAAAACTTCTGGCTCGCAATAACGAGACCGGCCGGATCGGCACTTATCAAACAGTCTTCACTGTGCCGAACCTCAACAAGGAACAGCAGGGGATTCCGATCAGTTCGGTAGTGCTCAGCAGTCAGCGTGTCGAAATGGCCGATGCGATCAACGCGGATAACAGGCTCCAGACCGCCAATCCGTTGGTCGCGGACGGACGAAAGCTCATACCGAGCGTCACCCGGGTATTCAGCAAGAGCCGTGAGATGTACGTCTATCTGCAAGCGTACCAGCGCGAAGCCGGTAACACTCAGCCGCTTGTGGCGTCGGCCGCGTTCTATCAAGGATCGGTAAAAGTATTGGAGACGGCGCCGATCGAGGTAACGCAGGGCACAGACTCGAAATCCCGAGCGGTTCCGCTGAGCCTCAGTATTTCTTTGGCCGATCTTAAGCCGGGCGAGTATACCTGCCAGATCACGGTACGGAGTCCCAGCACGCAAAAAACGGCGCTCTGGCAGGCGCCGGTCGTGATCGAACCATGAAGACCACGTCAGAAACCGTGACAGCACGCCTTTCCGATTGGCTCGGATAGCGTCTCGACTCAATTTCGAGCGAGGAGAAACAGATGCTGGATTCTGACCTTAACCGGCGCGAGCGCGTGACAGATTTCCGCGAAATTACCAGACGCGGCAAGCGTTCGAACTGACCATCGGCTGGCTCGCCTTGCAGGAAAAGGCCTTCTGAAACTCCGGCATGTTCTGCAGCGTGCCGTCCACCCGGTAGCGGCCGGGGGAATGCGGATTGGTTAATGCCTGCTGTCGTTCCGACTGCGGCGAACTGTTCTCGCACCAGATCTGTGCGAATCCCAGGAAGAAGCGCTGTTCCGCCGTGAAGCCGTCGAGCAACGATTCCTTACCCTTCAGAGTATCCTGCAACGCCATCAACGCCACACGCAGACCGCCGTTGTCCGCGGTGTTCTCGCCCAGCGTCAGGCGGCCGTTCAGCTTCACATCGTCAACCGCGGTAAAGCCCGAGTATTCGTCGGCAATGCAGGCGACGCGCTTTTCGAACTCCGCGCCATCCTGCGCGGTCCACCAGTCCCGCAGATTTCCATTGCCGTCGAACTTCCGCCCCTGGTCGTCGAATCCATGCGTCATCTCGTGGCCGATCACCATCCCGGCCGCACCGTAGTTGAGCGCGATGTCGCGGCGCGGGTCGAAGAACGGAGACTGCAGAATGCCTGCCGGGAAGTTGATGCTATTGTTCTGGGGGCTGTAGAAGGCGTTCACCGTGGGCGGAGTCATGTTCCACTCGGTCTTGTCGGTGGGCTTTCCGATGCGCTCGATGCGCTCCTGCTGCAGCACTTCGGCGGTGCGAGCCGAGTTGCCCAGGTAGTCGTCCTTGGCAACCCTCATTTTGCTGTAGTCGCGCCATTTCTTGGGATAGCCGACGTTGTTCGTGATGGCCTTCAGCTTTTCGAGTGCGGCCGTCTTGGTGGTGTCAGTCATCCATGGGAGCGTCTGAATGTCCTTGCCGAGGGCCTTTTCGAGGGCATCCACCAACTGCGTGATCTGCGCCTTGGCGTCCGCGCCGAACGCCACCTGGATGTACTTCTGGCCGAGCAGATCGCCAAGCGAGCGGTCCACCGCCGCGACGCAGCGAGCCGAGCGCGGGCGCGGTTCCTTGGCGCCGGTGAGGTAGCGCTGCCAGAAATCGAAGCTCTCATTCTCGAATGCTTCGGAAAGCTGATTGGCATTCTGGCGCAACAGATGCCAGGCGAAGTAGGCGCTCCAGGGAGCGATCGAGTCGCTGGGGAGCGCTGCCGCGGTCTGCTTAATGAAATCGGGGCCACTGACGTTGAGGGTATCGAAAGCGGGCGCACCGACGCCCTGGAAATAGATATCCCACTTCCAATTCGGAGCCAGCGCCTTCAAATCCTGCTTCGTCATCGGGTGGTAGCGTTTGTTGGGATCGCGCATCGCTACACGATCGGCGGACGCCTGGGCGATGATGGTCTCGAACTGCAGGATAGTCGTCGCTTTGGCGGCGGCATTCTCCTCGGAGTCGCCCGCGAGTTGGAACATCTTCTTCACGTGGTCGACGAAGCGGCGGCGCGTCTCGACGCTTTTCGCGTCCGTCTTCAGGTAGTAGTCACGATCGGGAAGGGAGAGACCGCCCTGGCTGAGCGACGCAATGGTGCGGGTGGAGTCCTTGGCATCGGGCTGAGCTCCGAACGTGAAGAGCACGCCGATGCCTCGCCGGTGCAGGCGCACCAACTCACTGGTGACGTCGTCGCCGTTGGTCATGGAGTAGATCCGGTCCAACTCGGGCTTGAGCGGCGCCAACCCCTTCTTGTTGATGGTTTCGGTGTCCATGCAACTGGTGAAGTAGTCGCCGATCTTCTGATCCAGTTCGCTCCGATTCGGCCTGGCTACCGCGGCCCCTTGAATGATGTCGAGCAGCACCTTCTCGTTGTGATCGCTCAACTCGGTGAAGCGGCCCCAGCGGGCGCGGTCGGAGGGCAATGGGTTATGGGCGATCCAATTTCCGCACGCGAACTGGTAGAAATCGACACAGGGGTCGACGGAACGATTCATCGCGGCGGTATCCAGACCCGAGGCGGAATCGGCTGCCCAGGCGAAGGCCGGCAGCGCGAGGAGCACGGACAGAAATCGATAGTTCATAGGAATCGGAGGTGATTATCCGACTCCAGTGTAACTGAAGGTGCGGGTTTAAGAACCATGGACAAGCCACCCGCTAAACAGGGGCAGCCAGTCCATGGAGACGCCTAACGATTTCCCGAGGCGGTGGCCGATGAGACTTTCCGGCTGAGGAAGCACTCCCGGCAATATACCGGTCGGCCTTGAGTTGGCTTGAAGGGCACCGTGGTTTCCCGACCGCATTGTGAGCAGGTGGTCATGGTTTCCGTTTTGGTAAAGCCCGAGGCCGAAGAGCCCTGACGCTTGGTTTTACAATTCTTACAGCGTTTCGGCTCGTTTTTGAAATTCTTGTCGTGGAAGAAGTGTTGTTCTCCCGCTGTAAATACGAAATCTGCTCCGCAGTCTACGCACTTGAGGACGCGATCCTGGAACTCCGCCATAGCAACTGTTGCCCCGTTATCGACATGAACTGTACTGGATTAAGGCGCGGGGAGCGCCGAACCTTGCGGAACGGCCACCCCCCGTACCGCGTTACTCAATCTCCCGGCGATTTTTCTTCCGGTTCCGCTTACGAGCTAGCGCTTGCTTAGCTCGAAGCTTCTCACCCGGCTTCAAGTAGAAGGAGTGCCTCTTGACCTCCTTGATGATGTCCTCCTGCTGGACTTTCCTCTTGAAGCGGCGAAGGGCGTTCTCTAACGTCTCGCCCTCCTGAAGCTTTACTTCAGCCAAACGAAATACACCTCCCAACTAGACCTAGTGTTCCCATGCGGGTTTTCTGGATTTCCGAGACCCGGCGTCACCTGGAGTGAGGCTGACCCCAAATTTCCTGCACTTCGCACAGAAGGTACTGATATCATAGGTGGTTGACAGATAAAGTCAAGTCCAAACTTTGGGGATGCTTGCCACTGCCCCATCAATTTTCTTGCATGCTCTTTCTTTTCAGGGATTTAGACTGAAATGGAAAATGTATTGGCAATTCTGTTGGCTGGGGGTGCGGGTGAACGGTTATCCCCCCTCACTCGGGACACCGCCAAACCGGCAGTCCCCTTTGGCGGCGCCTATCGGATTATCGACTTCACTCTGTCCAACTGTATCAATTCCGACGTTCGTCGAATTTTAATCCTAACACAGTACAAGGCCCTGGAATTGATTCGTCACATACGCGATGGATGGAATATTCTGTCCCCCGAGATGGGAGAGTACATCGAAGTACTCCCACCGATGAAGCGCGTCCATGAGGACTGGTACCAAGGCACGGCCGATGCCGTTTTTCAGAATTTCCAGAGCATCGAGGTGGAAGCTCCGGACCTCACCCTGATCCTCGCGGGAGACCACATCTACAAGATGAACTACCGCGAGATGATTGACTGGCATCGGCAGCAACAGGCGGATGTGACCATCGCCACGATCCGCGTACCCACGATGGAGTCCTCGCGCTTTGGGGTCGCCGATATCGCCTCGGACTATCAGGTTGTGGGATTTGTGGAGAAACCCGATCCTGCTGACGCGATTCCATCGCGGTTCGACTCGTCGATGATCAGCGCGTCCATGGGGATCTATGTATTCAATACTCAGGTATTATTGAGCGCGCTCCACGAAGATGCGCAGGATCCGAATTCCAGCCGAGATTTCGGCAGGGATGTCCTCCCGAAATGTTTGAATCGGTCTCGTGTAGTGGCTTACGATTTTCGCGACCTGAACGCCAAACAGGTTCGGTACTGGCGCGATGTGGGCACGTTGGACGCCTATTACGAAGCCAATATGGATTTGGTGGATGTGGTTCCCGAGTTTAACCTGTATGACAAGCACTGGCCCATCCGAACCAAAGTGACCCAGCAGCCGCCGGCGAAGTTCGTGTTTGCACAAGAAGGCCGCCGCATGGGGCTCGCGGTGGATTCGATTGTGAGTTCCGGCTGCATCGTCTCGGGTGGCCGGGTGCTGCATAGCATCCTCTCCCCGGGCGTACGGGTCAACAGCTATTGCGAAGTAGAGTACTCAATTCTGATGCCGGGAGTGGAGATCGGCAGATACAGCCGGATTCGCCGCGCCATCCTGAATACAGGGGTGAAGATCCCGGATTCCAGCGTCATCGGTTTCGATGCCGCCGCAGACCGCGCCGCCGGGTATACCGTGACCGAGTGCGGAATCACAGTAGTAGCTTGAAATTCTGGGGCCGGGGACCAGGGTGGTCCGGCGAACGCCGTGGGCCTTCCTGGTTTGATCGAGTGCTGGTCGCGGGAGAAAGGCTGGCTTCGGAGCACCGGGAACGTGCGGGGACTTTTCCCCGGCCCCTGGCCCCGGGCCCCCGGCCCCTGCTTAGGCCCCTTTTGTAGGGTTTTGAACTTTAGGAGAGTAGATGACGATTGTAAAAGTGACCGGAAGAGAGATTCTCGATTCGCGCGGGAATCCGACTGTGGAAGCGGATGTCTATCTCGCTGACGGAAGCATGGGCAGGGCGGCAGTACCCTCCGGTGCGTCGACTGGAGAACAGGAAGCAGTCGAGCTGAGGGACGGCGATAAAGCGCGCTACCTCGGCAAGGGAACGCTGAAGGCGACTGCCCACATCAACGGTGAGATCGCTGCGCTGTTGCATGGCAAGGACGCTTCGCAGCAGGCCGAGATCGATCGCCTGATGATCGAACTCGACGGCACGAACAACAAATCCAAGCTGGGAGCCAACGCGATTCTGGCGGTTTCGATGGCTACTGCACGGGCCGCCGCCGCCGCACAGCGCACCCTGCTGTTCCGATATCTGGGTGGCGTGGGAGCGTGTGTCCTGCCGGTCCCGATGATGAATATCATCAATGGCGGCGCCCATGCCGACAACTCGGTCGATGTGCAGGAGTTCATGATCGCGCCTTTCGGAGCCTCGAAATTCTCTGAAGCGCTCCGCATGGGCGTCGAGGTATTTCACACCCTCAAAAAAGTGCTCCACAAGAAGGGCCATTCGACAGCGGTCGGCGACGAGGGCGGTTTTGCCCCCAACCTGAAGTCGAATGAAGAAGCCATCGAGAGCGTGCTCGAGGCGATCACCCAGGCAGGATACAAACCGGGCGAAGATATTGGCATCTGCCTCGATCCCGCAGCCAGCGAGTTCTATCAGGACGGCAAGTACGTCTTCAAGAAGTCCGACAAAAGCGCCCGCACCTCGGAGCAGATGGTGGAGTATTGGGCCAATTGGGTGCGCCAATATCCCGCGATCCTCTCCATCGAAGACGGCATGTCGGAAGAGGACTGGCCCGGCTGGAAGGCCCTCACGGAGCGCGTCGGGAATCAGATACAGCTCGTGGGCGATGACATTTTCGTGACGAACCCCGCGATCTTCAAACGCGGCATCGAGCAGGGCATCGCCAACTCCATCCTCATCAAGGTGAACCAGATCGGCACCCTGACCGAGACCCTGGAAGCGATGCGCATGGCGACCGCGGCCGGCTACACCTCCGTGGTATCGCACCGCTCCGGTGAAACCGAAGATCCGTTCATCGCCGACCTCGTGGTCGCGACCGGCGCTGGCCAGATCAAGACCGGCTCCGCCAGCCGCACCGATCGCATCTGCAAGTACAACCAACTGCTGCGCATCGAAGAGAAGCTGGGGGCTGCGGCGCAGTTCCTCGGGAGGAAGGCCTTCAGCCGGTAACTCCATGACCAAACTGGTATTGGTACGCCACGGCGAGAGCACGTGGAACAAAGAGAATCGATTCACCGGCTGGACGGATGTCGACCTCTCGGAAAAAGGGCGGCAGGAAGCCCGCGAAGGCGGCGAGGTGCTCAAGGCACAGGGCTATACCTTCGACGTGGCCTACACTTCCGTACTCAAGCGCGCCATCCGGACCCTGTGGACGATCATGGATGAGCTCGACCTGATGTGGATTCCGGTACACCGCTCGTGGCGCCTGAACGAGCGCCACTACGGTGCGCTGCAAGGTCTGAACAAGGCCGAAACGGCGGCCAAATTTGGCGAAAACCAGGTGAAAATCTGGCGGCGGAGTTACGACATCCGCCCGCCGGAACTCACCGCGGACGACGAGCGCTTTCCCGGCCATGACCCGCGCTATCGCAACCTGAGCCCGGCGGAGTTGCCGCTCACCGAATGCTTGAAGGACACGGTGGCGCGTTTTCTTCCGCTCTGGCACGAGACCATCGCCCCGGCCATTCAACAGGGCCAGAAGGTGCTGATCGCGGCGCACGGAAATAGTCTGCGCGCGCTGGTGAAGTATCTCGACGGCGTCTCCGAGGAAGCAATCGTCGAACTGAACATTCCGACCGGGATGCCGTTAGTCTATGAGTTGGACGATCAGCTCAAGCCGCTGAATCGCTACTACCTGGGAGATCCGGAGAAGATCAAGGCTGCCATGGAGGCAGTGGCGGCGCAGGGCAAAAAGAAGTAGCGCGTACATTCCGTCAACGCAAAGCGCCGATCCTCAGTCTTACTCTACTGAGGGGAAGCGTGCATGTACAACGGACTTCGCATCGCCACGTTGGTCCTGGCTGCCGGATCCCTGCGTGCGCAGGTCAGCGTCACTCCCAGCCAGCCGCAATGGGGACAGACCCTCGAAATCACCTACGATCCGTTGGCGAAAGGCGCGCAATTCAAGCGCGCCGACCCGGTCTGGGTCTCGGCGAGTATCTATTTGGAAGACCAGTCGTTGCGAAGAGTGGCCGCCCGCATGACCAGTATGCCGGACGGCCGCTTTCGTTATCAGGCCACGGTTCCAGACGGGGCTTGCCTCTTTGAAATCGCATTCGTGACCCCTCACGACTACGACGCGAAGGCAGCCACTTCTTTGGTCATCTTCCGGCCGGACGGCAAACCGGCACGGGGCGCCTACGATCATCTGATGTGGAACCACACCGGCGACCCGGACCGCTACTTCCAACAGGAAATCGATCGGTATCCCGACAACCTCGCAGCGTACCGCCATCGATGGTTCCTTTCGAACGGTGGGAGGGAAAAGGAGATCGCCACCATTCGCGCCGACCTGGAGAAGATCGGCCCGTCGCCACAGAATCCGGGTGCGGAGTGGTTCTACGCGATGGCCTATGGACGGTGGCGTTTGGGCGATCCCGCGGAGGCACGATCGGCCATGGAGAATCTTCTCCACCAGTTTCCGGAGTCTCCGTTGACGAGCGATGCGCTGAACTATTACATCTTCCGTGCGTCCGGCGAGGCGAAGCGCGAAGCTCAGCAGTGGGAGCGCGACCTGGTGATCGCTCATCCCCAGGGCCCACACGCCGGCTTCACGATCAATTCGCTGGCGTCGCAGCCCGAGTTCCCATTCGAGACCGTGCAAGCCGTGACTCGCGAACAACTCAAACGGGAACCGGAGAATCCCGCGCCGTATCTTGCATTGGCCAACGCCAGTCTGGCGCACCGGCGCGACTATGCCCAGGCACTGAGCGGATTGCAGACTGCGTTGGGACTGCTGTTGGAGGGCAAGTATCGCGTAGTCTTCGATGTTGCCGGGACGCTCACGCGAAACCGCCTGTCCGAAACCTATCTCTTGCGGGCGCGAATTCATCTGGCGCAGGACGACATCGCCGATGCCTTGGCCGACGTGAAGGCCGCCGAGAATTTCGAACGTGAGCGCAATGCCGCCGGGCATCTCCTGGAAGGCACCATCTGGTCGGCGCTCTCCGACTGGAGCCGGGCCGAAGCCGCGCTCGCCGAGGCGTGGAGGCGCGATCCCGCGGCGTCGGAGGCTCCCCTGCGGCAGGCGTTTGAGCGCAACCGCGGCACCGCGGCAGGATTCGCGGCGTTCCTGGATGCCAATCGCGTCGACGCAAAGGAATCGCAGCAGACCAAACGTGCCTTTCCCTTCGATGCGACCTCACTCGAGGGCAAGCATTGGTCACTTTCGGAGTTGAAGGGGAAAACGGTCGTGCTGAACTTCTGGTTCGTCGGCTGTCTTCCGTGCCGCGAGGAAATTCCGGTTCTCAATCAGCTTGTGGAGCTATACCCCGATGTGGTGTTCCTCGGCTTCGCGCTCGATGGTGAAGAGGCACTTCGCGATTTCCTGAAAAAGTTTCCGTTTCGGTATCAGATCATCCCCAACTCTCAGAAAGTCGCCGATGCGTTTCACGTAGCGGCGTACCCGCAGCACGTGGTCATCAACCCTGGCGGTGAAATCATCCTGGAGACCAACGAAGATCTGGCCGCATTGAAGTCCGCCCTCGCCCGTTGAGACTTTTCTATCGCTCCAGAGACGAAGGCCACCACAGAGGCGCCGCGAGTGGCGGCCGGACCTCACCCACGGAGAATTCCAACTACCCGCCGAACGCCTCTTTGCGGTGAGCACCGCACCCAGTTCCCAGGGGCACTTCATGCTGGCAGCCACTCGCGACGGCACTCGGATTCTTTGGATCCAGGGGATCGACCAACCGGCTCGCGTGTGATCGACGTAGCCCTCCATCGTCAGCGAATCGATGGAACTCCGGTGGCCACTCATTGTAACTTGCTGTTCGGCGGTCTCTCGCGCAGTCGCGGGCACTTGTCAACGCGGTCTCCCATGATGTGAAATACGGTCTGAGGTAGCGCATCGCGCGATGACCCCGGCAGATTTTCGAAGAATTGCGCTGAGCCTGGACAGCGTAGAAGAGGTGACTCACGCGGGATTGCCAGCCTTCCGTGTGGGCGGCGCGCGATTCGCTTCGCTGGCTTCTCAAGCGGATGGCTACGGAAACCTGACGCTTACGCTGGAACAGCAGGCGGCATTCGTGGAGGAGGCTCCTGAAATCTTCCTACCCATCCCAGGTGGGTGGGGAAGAATGGGGCATACCCATATTCGTCTAGCCGCGGCGAACGAGGATATACTCACCGGTGCACTGCGCGCTGCGTGGAAACTACGGATCGAGAAGAACGCGAATCGACGCACGAAGAAGCACCCTCCCCCGGCACGCGGCGGAGCATCAAACCGGAAACGCCGCAACCCGTGATTTGCGGGCCGACTGGCAATATGGTCTCCTATCCCGACACTCGCGCGACTGGCAATTTAGGGCCGGCGACTTGCCTCCATCCGCGCCGTTGACTTCAACTGTCTACCCTAAAACAGCCGTGATTCTCCGCCAGCCTACCAGTGGAACCGATATTTCACCTGCACGTAGATCTGCCGGGGTTCCGCATAATGCGTGCCGCCGAAGGTCTCGCTGTTATCCAACAGGAATCGCCGATTTCCCAAATTGAGTGCCGTCAGCGAAAGCGTCAGGTTCTCCGCAACCGATTTGCCCACTGTCAAATCGCTGGTCGTGTGACCGGTCAGATGTGCGGGCACATCGCTCGAACCGTCCGTGAATCCGGAGCCGTAATAAAAGTCGGTGCCGGCCGTGACCTTCCACGGCAAGGTGAAGTTGAATCCGGTGTGGAGCGTGTGACGCTGATCGTGATCGAGCAGGAAGTAGCCGCTGTCCGGCGGTGTGAAGTCGGTCAGTCCTCCTGTGATGGCGCCCTCGCCCTGCGCATGCGCGAAGGCATACGTGAGGTAGACCTCGCCGCGCCGCGCGATCCTGGGCGAGTGCACCGTGACTTCCCACCCATAGAGCCGCGCGCCCGCGATGGTCAACGGGAAGAACACATTCGAGTTGCCGATGGCATTGTGATCGAAATAATTGTTGGCACGCTGGTGGTAGTTGTTGACGTCTAGTGACCAGCCCCGCAGCGGGATAGTGAGCCCGAACTGATGCTCCTGGTCGCGCTCGCCGCGCAAGGGGATGAATCCCAGTCCTTGCGACACCGCGAAATCGAGCAGCGGTCCGGAAACTGTAGAGAGCGGCGGAGCCTGATAGTAGCGGCCCCAGAAGCCTCGCAGCACCCAGTTCAGCTTCGGAATGCGGATGGCGGCGCCGATGCGGGGGCTGGCCGCATTCTCGGAGATCGCGCCCGTGAAGTGCGTCAGTCGTGCGCCTCCGGTCAGCGTCAGCCACGGCAGGAGCTTGTACTGGTCCTCCAGGAAGATGGCCTCCAGGTGGCCAGTCGCGGTCTGGCGCTGCGCGAGAGAGAGTCCCGACCCATCGTTCGCGATCAGCGCGACCGATTCCGTGTCGTGCTGTCCAAAGCCGAAGAGTCCCAGGCTGGCGTTGTGCTGTTGGGTCACCGCGTTCAAGGCGATCTGCGCCCCCCCGTACTCGGAATCGCGATGTTGCGTGGGCGCGATGGGGAAGTCTTCGGAGTCGCCATCGTAATTGGCGCGATTGTGGTGGTAGAAGGGCGAAGTGGTCAGCAGGAAGCCGGAGCGCAGCGTGTGCACCCAGGTGAAACTCGCAGTCGCGTCACTTTCGCGCTCCACGTCGGGGCCGGCATTGTCGCCGCCCACGGGGATCTGATAATCGTCGCGGCGCACGGAGGTAACGAAGCGGAACTGGTTGGCGGCATCGCGGTTGTAGATCAGCGTGGCCATGCCGCCGAGTCCCCACACGCGATCGTGCGCCACCTCTGGCCCGGGAGTTTCCAATCCGTAGTCGCTGCGATTTCCGTTGATACTGGCGAAGTAAGCGAACTTCTCGGTGTGGCTGCCGAAGTTCACCTGGTCATTCGTTTGGTGAAATGTTCCGAAGGTGGTGAACAGCTCGCCTTCGTTGTTGCGCTCGAAGCCAGTCCGCGGCACCACATTGAACACGCCATAGGTGCGGTCGCCGTATGCGGAGGAGTATCCGCCCCGCTGCGCTTCCAGGTAGTCGATATCCTTAGGATCGATCTGCGGCCCGATATTGCTTGCGATATTGGTGTTTGGGATAGGAACACCGTCGATCGCCCAGGTGACCTGGTGGCCGCCGCGGACATGCAGCTGGTCGTGGGTCATCCACGCGCCCGGCACGTAGTTGGTGATCGCGCTCAAGCTGTTGCTCAAGTCGGCGCCGGGAGTCATCGCGATTTCGTTGCGGCTGACGATGGTGGCGGGCGTCATCTGCTCGGGCGTCACGGTCTGAGCGGATTCGGAGACCGTGACCTGCTCGGCACGCGTGCTTACGCTCAGTTGAAAATGCAGCACCGGAGCGCTGCCCGACGCAATCACAATTTCCTGGACGGAGGGCGCGAAGCCCTGCTTGGTCACGGTAACCACGTACGCGCCCACTGGGAGCGCGGATGCGTCGAAGCCCCCGTCCGTATCGGTGGCGAGCTTCTGGCTGTAATCGGAACTGGCCGACTTCACAAGCACGTCGGCCGCTTGAACTGGACGGTGGTCGGGGTCGTGAACCACTCCGCGAAGCGTCCCGAAGACCGCGCCGCAGAGCGCGACTGGAACTATCAATACACTAATCCCCAAAAGAACTGCTTTCATGCGAATCCCCCCAAGTTGTGTCACAGACATGGCGCGTTAGGCTCCGCCTCACACGAGACGGCCTTGCGCGCTTGGAATCGGCGATCTAGCTGAGGGGAGTGGGGGGACCGCGTTCCTGTCGGGAGCGGCTGTAGGAAATGCGGTAGAGCGCTTGGATTTGCGGACGGGATGCCGGATGGCTGATCACGCCGGCGAAAAACGCCTGCGACATCGCGGGCACTGCGGTCACTCGACCCGGCGTGGTAGATTTCGCGGGTGGAAAGAATCGGCAGCGCGCGGCCTGCGCTGAATAGCCAAGCGGCGCGTTTTGCGAGGATCGCAATGCACAACCGTGCTCTCCGGCACGCCGGCAACATGCCGGCACGGCGTTCCCGGCATCAGACGCAAGCACTGCGGGACTGATCAGCGCGAAGCTGAAGAGGGCTGCCAGCAGACTTGCAATGAGTGCGCGCACCGATTTCTTGTATTTTACGCAGACTTACTTCAACCACGCAAATATCGATGACACCGGAAGCGCGGCCATACTGGCGAGCCACGCATAATATCCCGGCAGTAAGCGGACTATGGCTTGCTTCGTAACATCGCCTTCGTCTCCCGGCAATTCTCTGCCGACCACCCCGAACGTAGTGCAGGCAATGGCGATCGCAACCACGCCCATCGCGGCCGTGGGAATGGGCTTGCGAAAGAATCCGAAAATCAGACCGGCCAGCCAGAACGGATTTGCGAACCAGCCCAACACTCCGGCGAAGAATCCGGACCAGCCCACCGCCAGCACCTGCGCGCCCCACATCGTGGTATGCGGACCCTGGCTATGCCAGAATTCGAGAGCGGGCAGCGCACAGGCGAGCACAAACAGAGCGATGCTGACGAGCAGGCCGATTTTCATTGGACCTCATTATAGATGCTGGGCGCGGCGCGTCATACTAATACTTTGGCAACTACTCCGATCAAACCGCCGCGCGACGCCTGGGCCCAGTGGATCGGCCCGGAGACGCTGATCTCGCAGGTTCGAGGCACCGCGCCTTTCCTCGACGCGCGAATGCCCGCAAGAGAAACCGGACGCCTCGTCCACCTGGGCGGTACGACGGACGGCTTCCTGCGAATCCTGGCGAACTGGGAGAACCTGCTGCGCACCGGCCTGAGCCCCGAGGAGCAGTTGCAGGACTATTTCGCGCTGTGCCTGGCGTGTCACCACGCCACGGTGGCGACCTTTGTGCCAACCGACGTGGATACCAAGATCCGCGGCATCGTGTGGCGGGAAACGCGCGACCTCGAAACGCTGCGGGCAATGCTGCGCCTTGCGCTGGAGTCTCGCGCGTGGAGCGAGGAAGGCGTCTCGATCCGCGCGGTCCGAGGCGTGAGTGGGCACAACGGCGAACAGTGGAGCGCGATCGCGGGAGGACTGGGACGCCTGCTCGAACTCGGAGATCAGCAGGCCGCCGACGAAGCGCTGGCAGCCATCGAGGCGGAGATCGATCGCGAGCGGGCGGTGTTCGATCAGGTGTCTGCGGAGCGCGACGCCGAGTTGGACCTGCTGCGCCTCTCGATGACTCTCGCCCACAATCGCGGGGATCTCACGCAGGGAATGGGTTTCTGGAAACGCACTGCGCTCACCGGCCCGGTCATGGATCATCTCTCGGAACGGGGCCGTTTCGCGCAGGCCGTGCGGGTGTATCAGCAGACGGGACTCTCCGCGGAGGGCCATCGACATTACCCGCTCCGTCCTGTAAAAATACTCCGGCGTTCGCCCGCGACGCTGTTGCCCCTGTGCCCGTTCCTGGATGACTGGGGCGCCGTCGTGGCGCGTCTGGACGAGAGTCACGAGGTGCTGGCGGCCTTGGTGATCGGTTGTCAGAAGGTGCAAGGGCAGCAGGGCTACTATCGGGCGATCGCGGGCATGCGGGCCGCGTCACAAGGCGCTTTCGATCGGGCGGCGTCGCGGATGCCGAACGCCACGCAGCGATTATTACGCGACGCGGAAATGCGCAAGCTGATCGACGTTCCCCGGGTCTCATTCGAATCGATGATGCGCAAGCGCGCCCGTGCAGCGATTGGCCACAGCTAGCGGCGTACGAAACGCTTGCTCACGCGCGCGGCTCGCAAGCGCGAACGTATTTGAGTAGCTTACGAGCCGCGACCGTGAGGGAGCGCCACCGCCCTCATAATTCATGATCGCTTGCTCACGCGCGCGGCTCGCAAGCGCGAACGTTTTTGGGTAGCTTATGAGCCGCGACCGTGAGGGAGCGTTGATTTTACTCACGACGTGCCCCTATCGCGCGCGATAAACCTGTGTGATGTCGATGCCGTTGCCTTCCAAGGTATGCCCCAGCGCCCGTTCGAGCGAGGTCCGCGCCTTGGCGTAAACTCCGCGAGCGGCCACCTCCGTCGATCGTGCCTGCGCCAGGAAGCTCTGATATTGCAACACCAGAAACGTTGTGGACAGACCGGCGGCCAGCTTTTCATTTTCAATTTTAAGTGACTGCTCCTGCAGCGTGCGGGCTTCCACGGCGGCTTCGTACGCAGTTCGAGCCTGGTCCAGCGCGATGATGGCGCCTTCCACTTCGAGGCGCACCTGGTTTTGGAGTTGCTGAAAACGGATCTCCCATTGCCGCACCTGCATCTCGTCACGCACCACGTCGGCTTCGGCCGTCCGATTCCGTAGAGGCAAACTGAGTTGCAGCCCGATGCTGTATGTCGGATAGCGGAAAGAGAAGCTTTGCCCCAGAGTCGTGCCCAATCCCGCACCTCCCGATCCACCGCCCGTGGCAATCACCGGGGAACCGCTGGCACTCGGCAGCGCAGCATTGGACGAGCCCGCGAGGCCCGCATTCTGAGCGGTGGCGACCAGATCCAACTCGGGCAGCAATTGGTTTCGCGATCCCTCCAGGCTGATGTGGGAGTTGCGGATCTGGAGGCGCGCCTCTTCAAGTTCCGGCCGGTCTCGCAAGGCCTGCGCCACCAGGTCTTCATTCACCCGGATGGGCTCGTTGGGCGGAATCTCGATCGGCGTCGTTGGCATCACGCGGGCAGCGCGGATGGTCGAGTCGAACGTGCCGCGGCGGGTCAAAACGGTTTTGACGATCAGTTCCTGCTGCAATTCCAGGCCTTGCGAATTAGCCAGATCCTGGCGTGCCGCCGCCACCTGCGCTTGCGCACGCGTCAACTCCACCGGCGCGAGAGTGCCTTGCTGCACCGAAATGCGATTGTCCTCGTAAAGCCGTTGCGCCAGCGCCAGGGTCTGCTCCTTCACGTGGACGTCTTCAATCAGGCCGACCAGGTCATCATAAAGACGAATCACTCCTGCGATCGTTGCGATGGCCTGCTGGCGGAACACCAGTTCGCTGGTCTGCTGGTTATTCTTTGCGATCCGGATGAAGCGGCGATTCATTTCCACGCCGAAGCCGCGCAGCAGCGGCTGAGTGAAATTCAGATTGAGGCTTGAAGTCGATGACGGATTGCGCAAGGCGGTTCGTGAATTGGTCTCTTGCCGGCTGCCATTCATCCCAACATCCACGAGCGCGCCGGTGCTGAATCCCTTTTCCATCCCCAGATTGCCCGACCACGTATTGCCGATCAGGGAATTCGTTCCCGAAGCAATCTGGCTCTCCTGCGGGCTGTTCTGATGCTGGTATTGCAAGCTTCCAGTGAGCACCGGGTCGAACGGCGGAATCGGCGGGCCCGCCGCGAATCCCGAAGCGCCGGTAATCGAAATCCCGCTGGAGGAACTCTGAATCGCGCTCAACTCCACCAGCCCGCCCGGTACCGCCGAGCTGGCAAGAGTTCCGCCAGCCGCGGCGTTCACCAGCGGACCCGCCGGCCCGCCGATTCCGGCCGGAACTTCCGCCACGGAAAGGGCGATGCCTCGCAAAGTGCCGCCACCCTTGGCCCGCAGCGTGTCCGACGCCGCCTTGCGCGGTTCGAATCGCTCGTACTCCACGTCAAGATTGTTATCGAGCGCGAGCGCGATTGCGTCCGAGAGGGAAAGATAGAGCGATCCGGCGCGCAGCAGCGTGTCGATTCGCGGCGTATTCTCGAAGTCGACCGCAGGAACGGGCGCGGGACGCGGCGTAAGCGAGCGGAACTGCGCATGCGCGCACAGGCACGCGAGCAACACAATCGAGAGCGACTTCATTTTCCGCTGTCCTTACCCTGCTTGGCTTTTTTGCCGGACTGCCCCTGGTCGTTTCCTTTCTTGCCGGCGTTGTTTTGCTTTCCGGGAGTGGATGTATTGCTGCCCGGTTGCGACACTCCGGAAGGGTGCTCTTCGGATTCTCCCTGGCGCGGCGTCTGCGTATTCTCGCCCGCTGTGGCAGGCGCGGGCCTCGGGATCACGAGCACGCCCTCCACTACCTCGTCGCCGGGATTCACGATTACGGACTCGCCGCCGTTCAGCCCGAAGGTGATCTCGATTTCAGTACCGTAGTCGCGGCCCACCGCGACGCTTTGCAAATGGATGCGCCTGGCCTGCGAGAGATCCTGCTGCTCCTGACCCTGCTGCGCCTTCTCGTCCTTGCTCTCCTTCTTCTTCTCCTCCTGTTGCTTCTGCTGCATCTGCTGTAACTGTTGCCGCTGTTCAGGCGTGGGCTCCTGCAGGATCGCCACCTGGAGGCCGGCGGGCGTAGTGAGCACCGCATCCCCAGGGACCAGCATCAGCGGGCCGTGCCGGTTCTCGGTAAAACGCACCTGGGCATACATGCCGGGCAGCAACAACGACTGGCGATTGGGAACATCCACTTCCGCCACCAGGGTGCGTGCCGTGGGATCGAGCGATCGCGTGGTGCGCGTCAGTTTTCCTTCGAAGGGATGGCCGGCCACTTCCTGCACCAGCACCGTGGCCGGCTGGCCCACCTGCATGGAGGGCGCGTTTTCCTGTGGGACGTTCACCAGCACTCGCACGATGTCGATCTGCGCGATGCGGTACATCTCCCCGGTGTTGCCGATTCCGGGAGTGGATGGATTGGGTGCCGCCGATCCTCCGGCGGAGGGCGTGCTTCCGTTGGATCCGGAGTTGCCGACCGCCGAGGAGACTTGAGTGCCACCCATCGGCGTCGTAGACGCGCCCAGGCTGCCGCCACTGGTAGAAATCAGCGCACCTACATCGAAATTGCGAGCTGTGATGTTGCCGTCGAAAGGCGCGCGTACCTGCTCGAAAGTTTGCAGCACCACCAGCCGGTCGAGATTGGCGCGGTTCGCCCGGACGTTCTCCTCGGCTGAATGGATTCCAGCCTCCTGCAGACGGACGTTCGCCTGCGCAGTCTTGTAGTTGGCCTGTTGCTGATCGGCATCCTGCCGCGATACCGCGCCGTGGTCAGCCAGCACGCTATAGCGGCTCCACGTGACGCGCGCCAGTTCCTCCTGTGCCTGCGAGTTTTCGAGAGAGGCATGGGCCTGGGCCAGTTGCTGTTCGGCTTGCGCGAGGGCGGCGCGCCCCTGGGCCACCTGCGCATCCAGATCGGGAGCCTCGATTTCGGCCAGAAGCTGACCCTGGCGCACATGGTCGCCGATATCCGCATAGCGGCGCTTTACGTACCCGGTCGCGCGGGCATAGAGATACGCTTCCTGGAGCGGCGTGATGCTGCCGGGGAGCAGCAGTTGGGAAACGGCGGGCGCGCCCCTCACCTGAGTCACGTTCACGGTCGGCAGAGCATTGGCTTGGCGCCGCGCCGCTGCTTCGATCTCCTTTTGCCGTTTGTGGCGGGGCAGGAAACCCACCAGCAGGAGCAGCAGGAGCAACACGATGAAGCCCCCGCCGGCCAGCAATAGCCAGCCGATGTGCGAGCCGCGCTTCTTTTTGGGAGGAGCCTCCAGCAGTTCCACAGTCCTGCCGGGCGGCAGGGATTTCACCTCGTGCGTTTCCATAAGAGCTACGTCCCGGGTTGAGGTTGAGATTCGGGCAGGCCTTCGTGGGCCGCGTCCTCGATGACTTTGTCCTGATCTTCGGGCGCTTTCTTGCGCAACAGGCTGTACATGATCGGAACGAAGAACAGCGTCGTGAAGGTAGCCACCAAAAGTCCGCCAATGACCGCCCGCCCCAGGGGCGTATTCTGCTCGCCGCCCTCACCCATTGAGAGCGCCATCGGCAGCATTCCGATGATCATGGCGAGTGCCGTCATGATCACGGGGCGCATGCGCGTAAATCCAGCAGAGAGCGCGGCCTCGAGAGCGTCTTTGCCCTCCGCTCGTTCGTCATTCGCGAAGACCACCAGCAGAATCGAATTCGCTGTGGCGACGCCGATCGCCATGATCGATCCCATCATCGAAGGCACATTGATGGTGGTGCCCGTGAGGTAAAGCATCCAAAGAATACCGGCCAGCGCGCCCGGAATCGCCATCAGGATAATAAACGGGTCGGTCCACGATTGGAAATTCACGACCATGAGCAGGAAGACCAGCAGAATCGCGAAAATCACTCCGATGCCGAGGCGGAAAAACGAGCGTCGCATCGTCTCCACCTGTCCCAGCATCTCGATGCGTGTCCCTTCCGTGAGCTTCTCGCTGTAGCTGTCGATAATCTTCTGAATGTCGCTGGAGACTCCGCCCAAGTCCCGCTGGTCGGCGTTGGCGTAGACGTCGAAGACCGGCTGCACATTGTAGTGATTCACAAGGCCGGTGGTGCGGGTGCGTTCAATCCGGGCCAGATTGCCGAGCAACTGCGTGCCGCTGTCGGTGGACGGCGTGACCGGAGTTCGCGAAAGCGCGTCGAAGGAGTCTACGCGGTACTGCGGCGTTTGCACGGCGACGTTGTAGCTGACGCCATTCTGCGGATTGAGCCACTGGTTGGGCGCCACCTGCCCGCTCGAACTGAGCGAGATCAGGACGCTGTTCGCCACATCCCGCTGCGTCAGTCCGGATTCACTGGCGCGGTCGCGATCCACGTTCAAGACCACGGTCGGTGTCGCGACTTCCTGACGGATGAAAACATCCACTGCGCCGGGAATCGCGGCTACCTTGCGGCGGATTTCGCGAGCCATTTCGTAATTGCGCGCGGCGTCGCGGCCCACAATCTGCACGTCGATCGGCATGGGCAGTCCGAAATTGAGAATCTGGTTCGTAATGTTGGCCGCCTGGAAGAAGAAGGTCTCGTCGGGGAACCTGGCGCGCAGATCGTTGCGCAGGATCCGTGTATACTCCTGGGTGCCTTTGCTCTGCTGTTTGGGATCGAGCGCGATCATGATGTCCCCGTCGGACGCGGCAATGGTAGCGGTATCGCCAAATGCCAGGTTCACACCGCTGGTGGGAATGCCGATGTTATCGAGAATCTCCGAGATCTCGCTCGCCGGAATGATGTGCCGGATCTCGGCTTCAATCTGGGCAAAGATGCGCTCCGTCTCTTCGATGCGTGTTCCTTCCGTGGCGCGGACATGCAGGCGCATCTGGCCGGAATCTACATATGGAAAGAAGTCGCGGCCCACGACGAGGGATAGCAGTAGTGAGCCCACTACGAACACGGCAAACGCGCCGGCGACAACGGCGCGATGATCGAGAGTCCATTCCAGGACTCCGCGATAGCGCTCTCGCAGACCTTCAAAACGGCGATTGAAGGCGTGATGCACACGCCAGATCACGCCTTGCGATTCGGCAGCATGTCCCCCTTCGCCTTTCTGATAGAGTTCCGCTTCGCCCTTTAAAAGGTAGTGGACCATGGTAGGGACGAGCGTCCTCGTGAGCAGGTACGACGTGAGCATGGCAAATACCACCGCCATCGCCAAAGGAGTGAACAGGAACTTGGCTGTACTTGTCAGTAGCAGTACCGGGACGAAGACGATGCAGATGGAAAGCGTGGATACGAACGCCGGCACCGCGATCTGCTGCGCGCCATCCAGAATCGCGCGCGTGATGGGCTTCCGCTGGCCCATATTGCGGTGGATGTTCTCGATCTCGACGGTTGCGTCATCCACCAGAATTCCAACCGCCAGTGCCAGGCCGCCGAGTGTCATCACATTCACGGTTTGGCCGAGAATACTCAGCACGATGAGCGACGTCAGAATCGACAGGGGAATCGAGATGCAGACGATGAGGGTGCTCCGCCAGCTTCCGAGAAACAGCAGGATCATCATCCCGGTGAGCGCCGCCGCGATGCCGGCCTCGCGCAGGGCTCCCCCGATGGCCGCGCGCACGAACAGCGACTGATCAAAGAGCTGCTTCACCTGAAGATCCTGTGGCAGGCTCGCCATGACGCGCGGCAGCTCCTCCTTTACCGCGTTGACGATCGCCAGCGTCGATGCCTTGCCGTTCTTGAGCACGGTCAGGAGCGCGGAGCGCCGTCCATTGGCGCGGACGATATTGGTTTGCACCTGATATCCACTGCGGATCTGAGCCACGTCGCGCATGTACAGAGTCGCGCCGTTCACAGTCCGGATCGGCAGATCGTTCAGGCCCTGCACCGTTAACGGGCTGCTGTTCATCTGGACGACATACTCGCGATCGCCGATCTTGGCGGTTCCAGCGGGCAGCACCGGGCTCTGCAAATTCATCGCATTGGAGATGTCGGTGGCGGAGAGATGCTTGGCATAAAGCGCGTTAGGGTCGATATCCACCATGATGGCGGGCGACTTTCCGCCGTAAGGCAGCGGGATGGACGCGCCCTGTACCGTCGCAAGCTGCGTGCGGATGAAGTTCTGCCCGTAATCGTACAGTTGCTGTTCACTGAGCGAGTCGCTCTGTAGTCCAAGCTGCAAAATCGGCACGCTGGAGGCGTCAAAGGCTACGATCAGTGGCGAGAATGTTCCCGGTGGCAAAGGCCGCAGAATCGTCTGGCAGAGCGCCGTGATCTGTGCGATCGCCATCTCCACGCGCACATTTTCGTGAAAATACATGCGGATCACAGACACACCGTAATAGGAGGTCGACTCCATGTGTTCGATATCGTTCACCGTGGTAGTCATGGCGCGCTCGGAAATGGTGGTGATGCGGTCTGCCATCTCCTGGGGCGACATGCCGGTGTACGACCAGACAACGCTGACCACGGGAATATCGATATGGGGAAAAATGTCCGTGGGCATACTGGCGATCGCGACGGCCCCAAGAACGACCATCAGAATCGCCATCACGACAAAGGTGTACGGCCTCCGGAGCGCAAGTTTAACGATCCACACGGAGGCCTCCGAAGTTGAACTGGAGCGAAACGCAGCGCATCGGCTGCCTGGAGGCGGAGCAATTTTTCAGCCGTGCGTCGAGTCTAACGGGACTTCAGCGAAAGCCCGGGTGCGCTGGCGCACTACCGGCGAACGGGTGGATCCCACGAACGCGTCAGCTTCGGATCCCCATTAGGACCTTTGAACTTGGCGTACGCTTCCGGCGAGCGGCGTTGCCAGGCCCGGTCGGCGGCGACGGCGTAGGGTTCGCGGCCATCCAGGTCGCGCAGCACTGCCTGCACCGGGCGTCCCTTGACGCCGTAATCGGTGCGCTCATAGCGCGCCTCCAACAACTCGTCGCTGACGAACTTCAGCAGCACCGCCGTGCCGTCCTCGGCATAGTAATGCCAGAGCCCCGCACGCGATTGCGTCTCGTTTGGGTCACCCAGGATATCGCGCACTTCGTCCTGACTCATGAAGAGACGGAGCTCTTCCACGCGCGGCAGGTACACGGGATTGTGATGGTAGAACTCCAACGGCGCGCGATCGCTCGAGATGTACCAGATGTATCCCGCTTTGGTGGGGTTCAACTGCCGGTTGTCGGGCGACCACCAGCGCCCGTTGATCTTACGGACGACCTGAACCTTACCGTCGATCTCGACCTTGTGGGTATCCGTTACCTTCTGGCCGAAAGTTGGAGACGCCAGAAGCGCTAACGCCGCCATCATGCGAACAGAACTCATCGCCGCTCCTCTCACAGCCGGATTGTAGAGGCAGTCGGACCGCGTAACAAGTTGACTTTGGTGAGCGGCGGACCTGAGGCGTCAGGCGGGCGTCAACCCAAGACCCGGGCGCTTGGGAAGGATGAGCTTTCCTTTTTCCACGCGTACGCCATGAAACGGATCGTTGCCGATCAGCAGATTGCCGTCGAGATCGGCAAAATCGACGAGGGGCGAAAGATGCGCCGCCGCCGTGACGCTCACCGAACTCGAAACCATGCACCCTAACATTGTCTTCATACCGAGCGATTTGGCGATCTCGATCATGCGGTACGCTTCGAGGATGCCGCCGCTCTTGTCGAGCTTGACGTTCACGCCGTCGAAGGCTTCCTTTAGCTTCGGTATGTCGGATGCGCGCTGGCAGGCTTCATCGGCGATGATCGGGATGTGCACGCGGCTGCGGATCCAGCGCGTCTCTTCGATCATCTCCGCCGGCAGCGGCTGTTCGATGAACTGCACGCCGTGCTTCTCCAGCCAGTTGATCTTGGCGACAGCTTCTTCCTTGTTCTTCCAGCCCTCATTGGCATCCACGCGCAGAGGTTTGTCGGTCACACTGCGCACGGCTTCGATGGTGGGCTCGTCAGTAGCCAGCCCGACCTTCACCTTCAGAATCGGGTAATCGGCGGCCTCGCGAGTCTTCTGCCTGGTGATCTCCGGCGTGTCGATCCCGATGGAAAACGTGGTGAGCGGTGTGTCGGCGGGGTCGAGTCCGAAATAGCTGTAGAGGGGGATGCCCAGTTTCTGCCCCACCCAATCCATGAGCGCGATATCGATGGCCGCTTTGCCCGCCCATTCCCCCTGCACCTGCTCAAAAACCTTCGACATGGTCTTGGCGAAATGCATGGGGTCGCTGGCCAGCAGCAGGTCGCGCACCGATTCCACAGCCTTGCGCGCGCCCTCGGCGTCCTCGTGATAGCGCACGATGGGTGCGCCTTCGCCATGGCCCGTGATTCCGTCGCGTGCGTACGAGACGTGCAAGGTATCGCGGTATTGGCTCGACGACATAGTAGTCGTCCAGGTGTGCTGCAGATTGAGGCGAACAATCTTGGTCGTCAAATTGGTACCGTTTGCCGGCGCAGCCAGGCCGGCCACAGGCGCCGCGGCGGCAGCCTTCACGAAACTCCTGCGATTCATTTCACTCTCCTCATGGTGACCAGATGTTCGGTGGTATCGCTCAGGTCGTCGATGCGTACCATGGGAGCTTGCCGGGTGGGAGTCTGCGCCCTGGTCGCATTGATGAACTTGCCGTCGCCGAGATAGATTCCGGTGTGGGTGATGTGCTTTTCGGACGTGCCGAAGTAGAGCAGGTCGCCAGGCACGAGGTCTTCGCGTTCCACCGGCTTCAGGCCGCTCCAGTCTGCCTGCGGCTGGGCATCCCGCGGCAGGTTGATGCCGCGGCGGCGACAGAGCATTTGCGCGAATCCCGAGCAGTCGTAGCCAAATGTGGAAGTTCCGCCCCAGGTGTACGGCAAGCCCAGAAATCGCTTGCTGAACTCCAGCATCTCCGGCGTGCTGAGCGGCTTCACATCGAAGGCGATATCGCCGGATTGCAGCCAGCCGGAACGGTCGTCCGGCAGGCGGACCTGGATCCAACGCGTGTTGTCCGCGGGCTCGGCGATCACCTCCAGCTTGGATTCGAACGGCACCGTAATCAACGGTGCATGTTTAGTGACATCGGGCTCGCGATAGATGTGCGCGAAGAGGCTCTGCACCTCGGCCACGCGCCCGTGTGCCGCGTAGGGCTCTCCGTTGCGTAGAGCGCTCAACGGCATCCAGCCGGTGTATTGGTCGAAGGTGCGAATGCGGGCCCATCCGTCTTTTTGCTCCAGCACGGACACATTGGCGCCGTAGATCGCTTGCGAAGCAACGTCGGAGTCTTCGCTCGCCTTCGAGTACATGTTGGCGACAGGGCGCAACACCACCGCGTTCGGCAAAGCCGCGGCGAACAGGGCGAGTACTGCAATTCCAGGCATAAAGCTCTTCTTCTATAGTGGCACAACCGCCCACCAAACCTGCGTCACGAAGAGGCTTTCGTCAGGCAGATTTGGCAGACGCGACGAAAAGTCTCGACAAAAGTGTCGAGACGGCAAACAGTAGTGTTTGCGCCACGTCTTCCCGGGATCGTATGCACCAGCCCTTTGGCGATCTGCCATAGAATGTGGATGTGATTGCTTCTATCAATCCCGCCACGGGCGCTACTCTGCGGATTTTCGATGCGTTGACCGAGGCGCAGACCGAAGAAAAGCTGGCGTGCGCCGACCGGGCCTTTCGAGCGTACCGGCATACCAGCCTGGCGGATCGCGCCCGCTGGCTGGCCGCCGCCGCGGAGATTCTTGAGAAAGAGAAAGACGAGTTCGGGCGCATTATGACGCTCGAGATGGGCAAGCCGATTGGCGCCGCCCGCGCGGAGGCTGCCAAATGCGGGCTGGCGTGCCGCTATTACGTGGAGCACGGCGAGCGGCTGCTGGCCGATGAGCCGGTGGATGCGGGCGCGGGCCGGAGCTTCATTCGCTATCAGGCGATCGGAGCGGTACTGGCCGTGATGCCGTGGAATTTTCCGTTCTGGCAGGTGTTCCGGTTCCTGGCGCCGGCGCTGATGGCGGGCAACGTGGGCCTTCTGAAGCACGCCTCGAACGTGCCGCAGTGCGCACTGGCGATTGAGGAGATCGTGCGGCGCGCCGGATTCCCGCCGGATGTGTTTCAAACCCTGCTCATCGGATCAAGCCAGGTGGCCAAAGTGATAGACGATCCGCGCGTGAAGGCGGTATCGCTCACGGGTAGCGAGCCGGCGGGCGTGGAAGTAGCGGGGCGCGCAGGCAGGCAACTCAAGAAAACCGTGCTGGAGTTGGGCGGAAGCGATCCCTTCGTGGTGATGCCCAGTGCCGATCTCGACCGCGCCGCCCGTACCGCCGTCGAGGCCCGCATCATCAACAACGGACAGTCATGCATCGCCGCCAAGCGTTTCATCATCGACGTCCGCATCGCAGACGAGTTCGAGCGGCGATTCGTGGAATCGCTGGCAGCGCTGCGCATCGGCGACCCAATGGACGAAGCGACCCAGGTAGGTCCGCTGGCCACGAAGGGCATCCTCGATGACCTCGACGGCCAGGTGCAGCGTTCGTTGCAAATGGGAGCGCGACTCTTGGTGGGTGGCAAGAAGGCGCTCGTGGATCATCCGGAACTGCGGAACGGGAACTACTACGCTCCGACTGCGCTGACGGACATTTCCAAGGAGTCGCCGGCATACCGCGAGGAACTGTTCGGACCGGTCGCGGCACTGCTTCGCGCAGACGGCATCGATCATGCGATCGCACTGGCCAACGACACCGAATTCGGCCTGGGTGCGAGCGCGTGGACCAGCGATCCGGAAGAACAGCGGCGATTCGTGGATGAGCTCGAGGCTGGGCTGGTCTTCGTGAACGGCATGGTGGCCTCGGATCCGCGGCTGCCATTTGGCGGCGTGAAGCGCTCCGGATACGGCCGCGAACTGGGACTCTACGGCATACGCGAATTCATGAACGTCAAGACGGTGAGAGTGGCCTGAACTCACGCGGCCTGTGGCAGGTACGGAACGGAGGAGACGCGAAATGGCGTGTCGTCACCGCGCAGCATGGCCTTCCAGTCCACCAGCGCGGCGAATTTTCGCCCAATGGATTCCAGCTCGCTGACGCGCGTGACGTCGTCCATTTCAATATTGTCTTCGAGTTGCGGTTCCAGGCGATAGAAAATCGCTTCCGGATAGTGCCGTGCTACAAGCTCAGTCTGCTGCTCTTCCGGCGAGTGCAGCAGGGCATCGAGCGTCCAGGTAAGCCAATCGGTGAAGCGGCGAGGATCCGATTGGCGCGGGAAGCGGCCGGTGCCGAATGAGACTACCGTCGTGTGCCGGGGCTGATAGCCGTTGCTGTAGCAGAAGGCCTCCACGCACGCCTGGTATACGGGATTGCCCGCCACACCTACACCGCCATCCACGAGTTTGCCCGATACCGGGGCCGGCATCGGCCACGGGTTGAAGTAAGCAGGCGCCGCGGCACTGGCGGTCGCACAGTCCACGAGGTTCAAGTGGCCCGTAGCGCGCCCGTTGCGTGGGTTGTCTTTCACGAAGTACCACGGCTTGCAGTCGGCCAGCCCTTTGGCGGTGAGCAAGATGTCGATGGGCGAATCGTTCAGTCCCCAGTGAGCCGCGGCGCCGAGCTCTTCGGAGAGGACTTGGTGCAGACTGGCGGCATCGTACTTGTGCCCGGTGGTGAGTTGGCGGATCGTGTTCCACGGTTTGCCCGGCTTGAAGATGTCCCGCAGGCGGTGGCTGTAGATGTGGACGATGTGCGATGCCGGAACGCCGGCGGCGATGGCTGAGGCCAGGAGCGCCCCGGTGGAGGTGCCCGCTACAAACGAGAAGGTTTCGCGTGCTGGCTTTCTGGTGACCTCTTCGAGCTTCTGCAGGGCGAGGGCGGGTATTATTCCACGAATACCGCCACCATCAATCGAAAGAACGTATTTACGAGACATTTGACACCTATGCTAATCGCGCGGTCCGCGTGGGGAGACGACCGGCGGGTGGGACCTCACAGGGAAGCCCCGATTTTTCAGAAGCTTCAAGACGCGCAGTTTTTTTTCAATCCACGTGACTCGTGGGATCGTACCCCAAAGAGTGATGACAAGACGAGAGATGCTGCTGGCTGTTCCGGGGATTGGCTGGGCCAGCCCCAGTTTCGAAAACTCGCCTTTGGACCTCCAAAAATGTCAAAGGTGTGTTCCGTCTGGATTGTCAAGGATGTGACCGGCCCGGACCAGGGCGGTGACGCTCCCTCACGGTCGCGGCTCGCAGGACTCAGCAAGCGTCACGAATCGGAGGGCGGTGACGCTCTCACGGTCGCAGCTCGCAAGACAACGACGAGCCGCGCGCGTAAGCAAGCGATTACGAATCGGAGGGCGGTGACGCTCCCTCACGGTCGCGGCTCGCAAGGCTCAGCTAGCGTCATGCTTACGATACTGGGACGCCGCTGCGAATGAACGTGACGATCGCGTCGAGCGATGCGCCCGGCTGAAACACCGCAGCGACACCTTGCTTCTTCAGCGCTTCGGCATCTTCATCGGGAATGATTCCGCCGACGATCAGCATCACATCCATCATGTCTTTCTCGCGGAGTAATTCGAGCACCCGGGGAACAATCGCATTGTGCGCGCCCGAGAGAATCGAGAGGCCGATTACCTGAACGTCCTCCTGCAGCGCCGCATTCACAATCATTTCCGGAGTCTGCCGCAGGCCGGTATAGATCACTTCCATGCCGGCGTCCCGCAACGCGCGCGCGATGATCTTGGCGCCGCGATCGTGGCCGTCCAACCCGGGCTTGGCCACCAACACTCGAATCGGTCGTGACATGAGTTTATAGGTGCGTCGTCTCCTGGTACGTGCCGAATACCCCACGCAAGGCGTCACAGATCTCGCCGAGCGTCGCATAGGAGCGCACGGCGTCCAGCAGATACGGCATGGTGTTTTCGATACCTTCGGCCGCACGCTTCAACGCATCGAGCGCCTTGGTCACCGCGGCCTGGCTCCGGCGCTGCTTGAGAGCCGCCAGCTTTTGCTCCTGATGTTGGGCCGAAGTCTCGTCGACTTGCAACAGATCGATCGGCTGGTCGTCCGACTGGAACCGGTTTACGCCTACGATCGTTCGCTCGCCGGACTCGACTTCCGTCTGGTAGCGATAGCTGGCCGACGCGATTTCGCTCTGCGGGAAGCCCGCTTCGATCGCTGAAATCATGCCGCCCATGCGATCGATGCGGCCGATGTAGTCGTTGGCGGCGGCCTCGGTGTCGAGAGTCAGCTTTTCCAGAAGATAGCTGCCGCCGAGCGGGTCGGCGGCATTGGCTACTCCGCTCTCGTAGGCCAGCACCTGCTGGGTCCTTAGTGCGATGGTCACGGCCTGCTCGCTGGGCAGGGCGTAGGCTTCGTCGAGCGAATTGGTATGCAGGGACTGCGCTCCGCCCAGCACCGCGGCCATAGCCTGCAGCGCTGTCCGCACCACGTTGTTGTATGGCTGCTGCCAGGTGAGCGAGCAGCCCGCGGTTTGCGCATGGAAGCGCAGTTTCATGCTGCGCTCGCTCGCCGCACCGTAGCGGTCACGCATCACATAAGCCCAGATTTTCCGTGCCGCGCGATACTTGGCGATCTCCTCGAAGAAATCGCTGTGCGCGTTGAAGAAGAAGCTCAGGCGGGGAGCAAAGTCGTCGATCGCCAACCCGCGCTCCAGCGCCCAGTCCACGTACTCGATGCCATCGCGAAGAGTGAAGGCCAGTTCCTGAACGGCGGTCGACCCGGCCTCGCGGATGTGATAGCCGCTGATCGAAATGGGATTGAAGCGGGGCGTGTGGTGCGCGCCGAATTCGATCGTGTCGGTAACCAGCCGCATGGAAGGACGCGGCGGGAAGATGTATTCCTTTTGCGCGATGTACTCTTTGAGGATGTCGTTCTGCAGGGTCCCGGAGAGGCGTTTCCAATCCACACCCTGCTGCTCGGCAACCGCCAGGTACATCGCCCATAAAATCGAGGCCGGCGAGTTGATGGTCATGGAGACCGTGACATCGCCCAGCGGGATGCCGCGGAAGAGAATCTCCATGTCTTCCAACGAACAGACGGAGGCGCCGCACTTTCCCACCTCGCCCTCACTGAGCGGGTGGCCGGCGTCGTAACCCATCAAGGTGGGCAGATCGAATGCGACCGAGAGGCCGGTCTGTCCCTGTGCCAGCAGATAGTGATAGCGGCGATTGGTTTCTTCGGGTGTCGCGAAGCCCGAGAATTGCCGCATGGTCCACAACTTGCCGCGATACATGTCGCGATGAATGCCGCGGGTATACGGAAATTCGCCCGGTGAGCCGATATCGCGGAGCGGATCGACATCGCGGAGATGCTCCGGTCCGTACACGGGTTCCACGGGAACTCCGCTGATGGTGGTGAACTGGCGTTCGGCGGTTTTCATGGGCGTTCGCTACCGCCTATCTTACCTCTGTAGGGCACAACTTTTCGGGGGTGGCGCCTGATTTTACCCCCGCACATTGCGTGTTTCCGCTCGCATCGGCGCTTCTAGAAAGGACCGCGCATTACGCTTCGTGAACGTCTTCGAGATACGTGTAGCCGTGCAGGCCCTCTTCGTAGAATTTGAGCAGACTGCCGCTTTCCTCGTAGCTCAACCGGCCTTCGCGCAGAGCCGCCTCTACGTCGCGCCGCAGACGCGAAACCAGCGAGTCCGACTTGAATTGGACGTAGTCCAGCACTTCGCGCACGGTGTCTCCCTTGATCACCGAATCCAACATCACTTCGCCGGTCGGCCCGAGGCGCACGTGTACCGCATTGGTATCGCCGAACAGATTGTGAAGGTCGCCCAGGATCTCCTGGTACGCGCCCAGCAGGAACGCCCCGAGGTAGTAGTCGCCGCCGCTAAAGGGATGCAGCGCGAGGGTCCGCTTCACATCCCGGCGATCAATGAATGCGTCGACTTTGCCGTCCGAATCGCATGTAATGTCGCCAAGTACCGCGGGCCGGGTCGGCTCCTCTTCCAGCCGGTGAATCGGCATGATGGGGAAGAGCTGCTTAATCGCCCAGCTATCGGGCATGCTCTGGAAGAGCGAGAAGTTGCAGAAGTAGGTGTCGGAGAGCATCGCGTCGATGCCCTCAAGCTCCTCGGGAAAGTAGTCCAGGTCGCTCGCCATCTTCTGAATGCGCCGGCAGATCGCCCAATAGAGATTCTCAGCCACACAGCGTTGTTCGAGAGAAAGATATCCCAGGCTGAAAAGGTTCAGAGCCTGGTCGAGCGCCTGCTGCGCGTCGTGGTAGCTCTCGAGCAGATTCTTGGCGGTGAGCCCGCGATAGGTCTCCTGGAGATCGATGAGGGGTTGCTCGGCATCCGGCGGCGGCTCCCCGGGCACGTCCGCCTCGCCCATTCCCGAAACGCCCAGGACGTTGAACACCAGGACGCTATGATACGCCACCACCGCTCGGCCGCTTTCGGTGACGATGGTGGGATGGGCCACACCCACCTCATCGCACACGTTCTGCACGTGATAGATGATGTCGTTGGCGTACTCCTGGAGCGTGTAGTTCACGCTGGATTCGAAGTCCGTCTGCGAGCCGTCGTAATCGATACCAAGGCCGCCGCCGACGTCGAGATATTTCAGGCCCGCTCCCGCCCGCGCCAGGTCGACGTAAACACGCACGGCTTCGTTCACGGCGCCTTTGATCTGCCGGATGTTGGTAATCTGGCTGCCCAGATGAAAGTGCAGCAGGTTGAGGCAGTCCGCCATCCCCAGATCTTTCAACTCCTGGAGCGCACGCATGGCTTCGGTCGCCGAGAGTCCGAATTTGGAGCGAAAGCCGCCTGACGATTTCCAACGTCCCGACCCGCGGCTGGCAAGCTTGACGCGCAAGCCGATCGCCGGGCGCACCCCCACGCGCTGGCTGTATTTCAGGATGAGGTGCAGTTCCGTATACTTTTCGACCACCGGGATGATCCGCCGGCCCATCTTCTGCGCCAGCATGGCCATCTCGATGTACTCATCGTCTTTGAAGCCGTTGCAGATGATGGGAGTGTCGTTGGTGGCCATGGCCATCACGGCCATCAGCTCCGGTTTGGACCCGGCCTCGAGGCCGAAACGGTACGGACGGCCGAACTCCACGACTTCTTCTACCACCTGCCGTTGTTGATTCACCTTGATGGGGTAGACACAGCAGTAATCGCCCTGATACTTATGCTCGGCGATGGCGGTGGCAAACGCGCTGTGGATCTCGCCCAGGCGATGTTTCAGAATGTCGGCGAAGCGGATGAGAATCGGCAGATTGATGCCGCGCAGCACCAGTGTGTCCACCAGCTTCTTGAGGTCGGCGGAGCAGGCCGGATCCTTCTCCGGATGCACGCGAACGTGGCCGTTCTCCCCAACCGAAAAATATCCTTTACCCCAGCTTGCGACGTCGTAGAAGTCGCTGGCCACCTGGGGCGTCCATCGTTCCGTCGGCTCCATGACCACCGAATTCTTGCGTCCGTTTCTATCCAACGTGGCATCTCCTCACGCTTTCAGTTTCCTTCGAACGTCGGGCTGTGGCAAGGAGAAATATGCTGCCTGGGGGAGTTTCGGCTGGAAATTATGCGGTAGTGCTTTTGCGGAGGAGGCGGCCCACCATCTTAATCAATGTATTCAGGTTCTCCTGCGTCACGGATTGCGACTGCTGCATCGCGGCAATCTGCTCGGTTGTTACCGAAATGAAATGTTCGAGCCGCTCGTCGGTGCGCGCCTCAATCGCCGAAAGCCGTTCGATGACGCCGATCAGTTTGTCGAGGTGGCCATACATTACCAACTGCGCGTCTCCCAGTTTCTGAACGACGCTGGAAAGGTGCTCGAGGTTCTTTGCCATGCGGCCCAGCGGGTCGTGCCCGTTCGGATTGGGATACATATTGGTAGAAGAATAACACGACTGGCGAGTGAGGGCTTTGTGACAGGCGTGGCGCAAACACCCTTGAAAGCAGGGGTTGGGGATTAGGGGTTGGGGGTTCGAGGCGTGTCGCTGCGGCCGAGCCTGTCCGCCTGGCACGCGCCGCTTTCATTGGAATCCATGACGGCGAAGCAGCCCAAGACAACTCCTGTTTGGCGCGTCGAGACTCCGTCATCTCGACCCTTTCCGGGTGGCCGCAATTCCCACCGCAGCCTTCCCAAATACCCTCTTGCGGTTCAGACTCACTGGACCCGCGGAACAGTCTCGACAGAGTGTCGAGACGCCAAAGAGGAGTCTTTGCGCCACGGCTACACCCTTGAAAGCAGGGGTTGGGGGTTAGGGGTTGGGGTTTGGGGGTTCGCGGCGTGTCGCCGCGACCGAGCCTATCCGCCTGGCGAACGCGCCGCTTTCATTGGAATCCATGACAGCGAAGCAGCCCAAGACAACTCCTGTTTGGCGCATCGAGACTCCGTCATCTCGGCGCCTTCGGGTGGCCGCAATTCCCGCCGCAGCCTTCCCAAATACCCTCTTGCGGTCAGACTCAGTGGACCCGCGGAACAGTCTCGACAGAGTGTCGAGACGCCAAAGAGGAGTCTTTGCGCCACGGCTACACCCGGAATGACATAACCTAAGGGAATCCGACTGGAAGGAGCTACTCATGGAACTCGATCAGCTTTGCGTGAATACGATTCGCACTTTGTCCATCGATGCGATTCAGCAGGCCAACTCCGGCCACCCGGGGACGCCGATGGGGATGGCGCCGACGGTGTATTGCCTCTGGCAGCGAATCCTGAGGTTCGATCCCGAGGATCCCATCTGGCCGAATCGCGATCGCTTCGTGCTCTCCGCCGGACATGCCTCCATGCTGCTCTACAGCATGCTGCATCTGACCGGAACTAAAGCAGTCGGGTCCGACTACGAAGTCGGAGGCAAGCCCACCGTCTCGCTCGACGACATCAAGCACTTCCGCCAGTTCGGCAGCCGCTGCGCCGGGCATCCCGAGTATCACTGGACTTCCGGTGTGGAATCGACCACCGGGCCGCTGGGGCAAGGAGTGGCCACCAGCGTCGGCATGGCGATCGCCAGCCGCTGGCTCGCCACGCGCTACAATCGCCCCGGCTTCGAGTTGTTCAACTTCAACACCTACGCGCTGTGCGGCGATGGCTGCATGATGGAAGGCGTCTCCAGCGAGGCCGCGTCGTTGGCCGCGCATCTCGAGTTGGATAATCTCTGCTGGATCTACGATAGCAACCGGGTGACGATCGAAGGCCACACCGAGATTGCGTTCACCGAGAATGTGGCAGCGCGTTTCGCGGCCTATGGATGGAACGTGCTGCATGTCACCGACGCCAACGATCTGGACGGCATTGAAGCGGCCCTGCGCCTGTTTCAAGTCACCAAAGGGCGGCCGACGCTGATCGTGGTGGCGAGCCATATCGGGTACGGGTCGCCGCACCGGCAGGACTCTCCCGCGGCGCACGGCGAGCCGCTCGGGGAAGCAGAAATCAAGCTCACCAAGCGGGCGTACGGCTGGCCCGAGGATGCGCACTTCCTGGTGCCGGAAGGCGTGATGGAGCATTTCCAGGAAGGCATCGGAAAGCGTAGCGGCGCGTTACATCAGGCATGGCGTGAAATGTTCCAGGAGTATATGCGGCAGTTTCCCGACCTGGCGCGCGAGATCGGTCAGATGCAGCGCCGCGATCTGCCGGAAGGCTGGGACAAGAACCTGCCCGTCTTCCCGGCGGACCCCAAGGGCGTAGCCGGCCGGGATGCCTCCGCCAAGATACTGAACGTTCTCGCGCAGAACGTGCCGTGGATTGTGGGCGGCGCGGCCGACCTTGCGCCATCCACCAAGACCCATCTCACGTTCGACGCGGCGGGCGATTTCCAGCCCGGGAGTCCCAGCGGCCGCAACCTGCACTTCGGTGTACGCGAGCATGCCATGACGTCGATCGTCAACGGCCTGTCGCTCTCCAAGCTGCGCTCCTACGGCTCGGGCTTCCTGATCTTCAGCGATTACGCGCGCGGCGCCATCCGCCTGGGAGCCATCATGGAACTGCCCGTAATCCACATTTTCACGCACGACTCGATTGGGGTGGGCGAGGACGGACCGACCCATCAGCCAATCGAACAGCTCATCTCGCTGCGCGCCATCCCGCACCTGATCGTGCTGCGGCCGGCGGATGCGAATGAGACCTTGGAGGCGTGGAAGGTGATCATGGGTCAGAAGCACCATCCGGTGGCGCTGATCCTGACGCGCCAACCGCTGCCGACGTTGGCGCGACCGCCTTATGCCTCAGCCGCGGGCGTGGCGAAGGGCGCGTACGTGCTGGCCGACAGCGGCACGGCGCCGGAGGTGCTCCTGCTCGGGACCGGTAGCGAGGTTTCGCTGTGCGTGGCGGCGTACGAGCAACTCACCTCGGAGGGAATCGCGGCGCGCGTGGTCAGCATGCCCTCGTGGGAATTGTTTGAGCTGCAGAGCAAGGAATATCGGGACAGCGTCCTGCCGCCGGCAGTGACCGCTCGAGTGGCTGTGGAGCAGGCTTCGACCTTGGGCTGGTCGCGTTACGTCGGGATGACCGGATCGACCCTGGCGATGAATACGTTCGGAGCGTCGGCTCCATTGAAGGTACTGCAACAGCAGTTTGGATTTACTAAAGAGAACGTGGTGGAGGCGGCTAAGACGCAAATGGCGCTGGCGAAAAAGGCTTCGGCCTGAGATCGCCGCGCGGTATTTCAGTTATACTCATCTCAAATGGCGATTGGCGCAGGTGCCAGGGTGCTTGACTACGACACCGTGGAATTGCGTGGAGGACGACTCCATAAGCTTCGGCTCTCCGAAGCCAGAATGCTTGGCGAGGACGATCGGATGGTGGCAGTCGCTAAATGCTACTGCCGTTCGCACGACGTCCTGACGGCCGTGGAGGCGGAGCTGCAGATGCGTCCCACCTTTGTGTTTCCAGGAGAATTCTTCGCGGACTTGGAAGGCCTGATCGGGCGGGAACTGGAAGGCCGGATTTACGCGGACAGTGAGGGCCGGCGGGTGAAGTTCCATCTGAATCTGACGGAACATGCCGGCTTCCAGTTCGACGAGGCCGACCGGAGTCTCAACAGTCCCTGGTACGACGACAGCGTCCTTAAAGAGTAAGTTCAACCGCGCACCAGCAGATCGGCGAAAGCGGATGGCCGTCGTCCGATCCGACATCACCCCACAATTCGCTATTAATGTTGTTTCCCGTGATCATTCCATGATCATATCCAGCCCTTCTTTCCGCCCTATTGAATAGCGGGCTCAATCCGTAAACCAGCCGAGTTCTTCTGGGAACCGGCGGTCCCGTGCTGAGTCCGTCGATTTCGACCGAAAGGCCTTACTGCTTATGACCCTCCGCGCCACCATAGTCCTTTTTTCAGCCGTCCTTGTGCTCCCGGCGGCTTCCCGGATCGATGATCCGAAGAGCTTTGTCACCGCAGTCTACCAGCACTACATCGCAGACTCGAAGGAGCACCCGTATGCGCCACCCGACGACATCTACACCGCGCGTTTGAAAAAGCTTTTTCAAGCTGACAAGAAGAAAGCTAAGGGCGAAGTTGGCTGCCTGGATTTCGATTTCTGGGTCAATGGTCAGGACTGGACGATTACGAATCTCACCGTCACCAGTGCGGATCAGGGCCAAGACCAAAAAACCGTGATCGCCAAATTCGTGAACCTGGGTGAACCTGAGGAGATCCACTTCGATTTCCGGCGGAATGGCAACGCCTGGCTGCTGGACGACGTACAGTCTGTCATGGCGAACCGATGGTCTCTATCCGAGATCATGAAATGCGTCTATTGAATCAGGTTGGCGCGTCAGCAAGCGATCACTAATCAGAGGGCGGAAACGCTCCCTCACGGTCGCGGCTCGTAAGCTACCCAAATACGTTCGCGCGATACGTGCGCCTGCGAGCC